>Ga0315274_10002377_pt1 | contig 28464 bp, 29 predicted proteins | sample YL17G02_20_MG_FD_203700 | JGI IMG/M metagenome (GOLD analysis project Ga0315274, IMG submission 203700) | Sediment microbial communities from Yellowstone Lake, YNP, Wyoming, USA - YL17G02_20 | ecosystem: Environmental > Aquatic > Freshwater > Lake > Sediment | place: USA: Wyoming | collected...
CTACCAGCTGAGCTACAACGGCGCTTTCCCAACTTGAGGTTAGGGTTATACCCAAGGAAGAGTCGACATTACCAGACTTTTTTTCCGCCCACCGCTACCACACTAGCTAGTCGCTGGCGCGAAAGCGCCAGCGACTAGCTAGTTGGGAGCTCCTCAATCCGCAGGGGCCTCATGATCCGCAACACTTCCGTAGGTCGGGTGGTCTGCTGAGACTGCTGCTGACGAGTCAAATACTTAGGAAACAGTATCTTACCGTCGCCTGTGGCAAGAAGCGGCTGCCCATCGACAACCCCCAGGCGCTCCCCGGAACGGACTTCACGAAAATTCTCAAGCCCCTCAATAAGCTCGACCAATCCTGTTTCCGGCCAGGGCACAATCGATGCCCAAGTATATAAATCTGCCTCATAGCTAATGACCCGCCTGCGTAAGCCGTCCTCGTCACCAGCACAAGTCATAGCTGCACTTCTAATCGCCCACAAAGCGGCATCAACACCAACCGCAATCTGATATGGATCGAGGCCGTTTTGGCCCAGCTCCAGGGAAATCCCTGTACCTCCTTGGCTGATTACATACTCATCCGAGCACATGCCTTCGGCAGAAAACGGCTTACCCCAGTGGGTGACAACCGTCAGCCTAGGCATGACTTGGCGGGCAAAGGCGAGACTTTGAACACTATATGGAAAGATAAAGAAGGGGCGATCTGAGCGCCTCATCGTCTGGTGAAAGTCGAGAATATAGGCCGTACGTTGAAGCACGTTCATAAGCTCAACGGCACGCCGCTCCTCCCGCAGCCGAGGGTGCTGGCGGGCAAAGCTACGATTTAAATCGCGCTCCAGAAACCGCTTGTTTTGTCTGGCCGCCCAAGGATTGCCGAGGACAAAAGCGACAGGGAGATTCAAATTGATACTTCCGGCAGCGATATGACTCAGTGTGTCATTAAGGACCGCAGCACCGGCCCACTCATTGCCGTGCGTAATCCCCATTAACGTGAGACCGATACTCTTACCAACCGGCAAACTCACTGCCGTGCGGCGCGGCTTTAGTAACCAACCAAATTCGCACAGGCGCTCAATGGTCAAATCACCACTTAAACTCGAACTATAGTCGCTAAAAAAACTCTCAAAGCGCTCGATCTGTACATCGATCTCAGCTGCCATGCTTATCTATCCTTTTACTATATTCGGCTACCCGCCATGGTCGCCACAATCACAGGCATCGTCTTTTTAAGCACTCTGTCACGGTGTCTGGCGTCGATGCAACGGCCAATAACAGCGGAGCAACAACCGGATCAACAGAGTCTCTACTGGAGAACCCAAGTTGATTCCGCTAGACTCATAACGATTCGCCACGAAAGGGATGCATGTTGATACGTCCGAACAAGACCCTCTTGAAGTCCTGTTTTGCACCCATACTACTTGCAACCGTGGCGGCAGCTACAGTTGCATGCGACCCGGATGGAAAAAAACAATGCGCTTGGGTGTTAGAGCCAGAGCCAAAACTAGAAGGCCAGGCTGAACCTGGATTCATCCCAGTCTGCGCCCGCAACCGCACGGCGATGAAAGAGGACTGTCGGCTTCAGTCAACTCTAGAATACGCCGAAAAAGTATATGGCAAAAAATTTCGGTATGTGGACTTACGAGTGGCGACCGTCGGTCGGCCACGCACTATCACTAAAATCAAGTTTTGCGATGGCGATTAATCATGAACTTAGTTAATAAGAACATCTCGAAGTCCCTACCTTGGCTCGTCACTGCAGTGGTGATAAATGCATGTGGGTGCGTTTTGACTCAGGGTCAAACTCTAAATGCTGAACCTGAGCCCGGCACGCAAGCTGCGGCGCAGGAACAAACGCAGCCAAAGGCTCGGGCGTTAAATCAACCAGAGACCATACCCTCGCCTTGGCACAAATTACTGGTTGCTCGTCTAGGCAACGCTCCAGGTCAGTTCACTGAGGCCTGGGGCTTATTTAGTTCCGGCGGCTGGGCCGATGCAGGCCAGCTTTTGGTGATGGGAAATCCTGGAAAGGGACAATTCCACGTTTACGTAATCAAGCCCGGTGCTAATGAAATCTCAAGTGAGCGTCACTTAAGCGCAGAAGAGTTTCGAAGAACTCTGGCCCCAGCTCTTAAAAGTGCAGAAGACCTATCGGATTTAGCTCCAGTAGCATTTGATGCTCTGACCTTCTACTACGAACACGTATCAGTCACCGCCGATGGTAAAGTCGTCATCGGTAAGCGGCTTATTATTCGCTCCACAGCAAAAATTAAATCTCCTGCCCATGAGACTATAGTCACGGCCTTCCGAAAACTACGCTAAGCACGTAGGCATGGCTTAACCGGCCTTCGGCGTCTGCATAGCTTTTTCTAGCTGCTCTAATGCATGCTTTGCTTTATCAAAATCCGGCTCTAGCTGGAGGCATAGCTTCAGATTCTTAAGCGCCGCTTGATAGCCCTCGGCTGTCTTGGTGTGGATGTGTGCCAGAGCAATATTGAAATAAATAAGATAGTTTTTCTTGAACTGCGGATAAAATTTCAGGGCTCGGCCGTATTCTTGTAAAGCCTCCCCCCCCTGGTTGTCTTTTGAGAGCATCACACCTTTATTGTTGTAAAAACGAACGATCTCCATAGGGGTCGTGGTGTCTTTACCCAAGGCAATCGAATGACTATCGTAACCGCGGTCATAAAGCTTAGAAAACATATCGAACTTTAAATTGGGCTGATCGGGGCTTAAATCAATCATCTCCCGCATTTTCTTCACACTATTATCTGGCTCATTGAGCTCCAAATAAGCATCTGTCAGTTGTTCGATTCTGGACATATTCTGAGGCGCCACACCATCAAGCTGCTCTAAAAGAGGCTTAGCTTCTGCAAATCGGTTTAGTCGCATCAGCATGGTTGCTTTCGCATTCATTAGCGAAGCATTCTTGCTGTCCTTCTCAATCATTGGATTAATCAAGGTGAGTGCGTCTTCGTATCGCCCAGCTCGCTCAAAAAGGCCGTACAAAACTGAAATCCCCTGACTACCTAGCTCTGGCAGCTTCTTTTTCACCGCCTCGATGGACTTATCTAGGTCATTGGTCTTGTCATAGTAATGCAGAACTTTAGTCTTCAACTCCTGGAAGGCCAAAAGTCTACGTCGAGTGGCCATCCCGCGCTGTAAAAAAGGCAGAAGTTGGATCACAGAAAACGGCTTATATAAAAGTTCGATATCGCCGAGTTCTTCCATGAGCCCGAAATTGGAACCGACCATCTTGTTGCCTGTCACCATCACGAAAGCCACACAACGGCGATCCAGCACCTCGTGACTCCGCCAGCGCTGGACGAGAACCAATCCTGGCAGCGGCTTGAAATCAATGGAAACCAAAACGACATCGTACCGAGTCTGATTGAAGTAATAGAGCGCAGTGTCCAAGGTAGTAGCCTTGTCGATGACCACTTGGTGGCGCGCCAAAACTTCTTCAATACCAGCTGCCGTCGACGCATCGTCGTCGACTAAGAGAATCCTCTTGGGCAAGCCATTATCGTTTTGGTTCATCCACTCCCCCTACTAGCTTTGTTCATCGGCAGCAACTGGACAAAACTTAAGCGATTTGCTGAGCCGATACAAAACTGATATCATTAGGGAATTATGACCAAGAAGCATTTGAAATTGGGCCTTTGTACGGGCGGGGGCGATTGCCCCGGCCTGAACGCAGCCATACGGGCCGTGGTGCGTACTGCCGTTTTTAACCACGGATTCGAAGTTTTGGGCGTTCGTTATGGGCTCACCGGGCTATTACAACCAGAAACTGCCAAAACTTTGACGCTGAATACAGTCGATCATATCCTCACTGCTGGAGGCACGATACTCGGCACCAATAATCAGGGTAGCCCATTTCGCAATCCAGCTGAGGCGGATGAGATGATCTCGCGCATCCGCACCAATTGGCGCAAGCTAAAGCTGGACGGCATGATCGTGATTGGTGGCGATGGTACCCAGTTTATGGGGAAACACCTATCGATGGCCGGCTTTCCAGTCATCGGCATCCCCAAAACCATCGATAATGACTTAGTTGGTACCGATCATACGATTGGATTCGCCACAGCCGTCGACATCGCTACAGATGCCGCCTGCCGGTTAGGCACATCTGCAGAAGCCCACGACCGCATCATGATCCTAGAGGTCATGGGGCGGGATGGGGGGCATATAGCATTGGCAACGGCTATAGCTAGCGGGGCCAACGCGGTCCTCATTCCTGAAATACCGTATTCGCGAGAGGCGCTGATTCAGCATTACCGGCGCCATCAGGAGTCGGGCCGAAATCACTTCCTCATCATTGTTGCTGAGGGCGCGATCGCGATTGGTGGCGAGCAAATGTATAGTGCCACCGCAGGAAATACCAAAGTTCTCGGGGGCGTCGGCAGTCAGGTCGCCAGAGACTTACACGCCGCCTCGGGCGTCGATTCCCGCGTAGCTGTGCTCGGGCATGTGCAACGAGGCGGAGCCCCTAACGCCGCAGATCGGCTGTTAGCGACTACATTTGGTGCACGCGCTGTGGAACTAGCTGCAGCCGGGGAATTTGGCGGCATCGTTGGAATCAGAGCAGGCAAACTCGTAACAATACCGTACAGCACTCTCACCGATAAACGGCGAATGCTCGGCTCAAAAGATCCAATGATAATAACCGCCGAAGCCACCGGCATTAGTTTAGGCCGGTGATCTTAGGCAGTTACTTATTGCTCAAACTGGTCTTAGCGCCAGCGGCCGTTAGGCTGCTTTTTGCGACCAGGGAATTGCCTACGTTTGCGGCGAATGCGTAGCTTCTTCTTCGCGCGGTAACGTGCCGATTTGTTGCGATTGCGCGCTGGGCTTGTGCCTTTTTTCATGACCTTATATCTCCCTTAGAGCGTCAGAAGCGATAACCTAACGCCACGTTCATGCCATTGAAAGAACCGGCACTTTTGGCAAACAGCTCGATTCGTTGCTTCTCGCTGCTGCTCTTCGTACCCTCTCCACTGAAATCTGCCTGAGTATCCTTCTCCGTGGCAAAAAGTGCGCTGTCGAAAAGCGGCACCTCAAAGTCCACAAAGAACTCTTTTTGGAGGCTGATGCGTATACCAAAATCTGCACGATAATATAAGCCGTTTTTATCGGTCTCGGTATAACCATTAGCGGCAGGGGTTGCGATCTGTTCACTGCGGAATGACCCACTGGCTAATGCGTAGGGCTCAATCCGGTCACTCAACTTCTCGAAATAATAGCGAATACCGCCGCCCAAGCCGAGATTAGCGGTGTTACTTGGAACGATTGGAGCAGCACTTTTACTATAGTTAATTAATTCTAACTCTCCCTGGGCATACCAGTACCAAGGACCATCAATTCTATCAGCGTACCGGAGGCCAGCACCGAATTGTGTCGTCGAGAACGAAGTAGAGTCATTAGACTTATACACCGCGTTCCGAAAAGCACCGGAAAGGAAGCTAACTTCAGGCGATGCTAATCCAGGTGTCGAAGCACAAAAAAGACCAACGGCCACTAAAAACGGTCTAAATCGCATATTTTCCTCCTCTTATATTCTGGCCTCTGTTATCAAACCCAGCTCAGGAAATTGCAAGAAAAGTTTGTCAACTCATCAGTATAAGTAGCGGCCAGCAGATCGCTGAAAAGCACCTCCACAGGGACGCCTTCGGTGTCGGATATAGTCACGTGAGTGAGTGCCACGCCCGCTAAACCGTGCTACACTGCGTCGATTGAATGACCACCAATGCACCCGGGCGGCAGTGATGACTGAAGATGTCTCCGTTGAACTACTCACGCCAGTAACCGAGGCCTTCGTAAAAGACCTTATTCGCCGGAACTTGTCAGGCTACGAGGAAGCTGGCTCGGTACTAGCAGCAACATTCCGTCGTCTGACCAATCTACTTAATGTGTACCGTGGCGAGGGAGCCAGCTGCTTTGTGCTGCGCAACCGAACAACCGGTGAATGTATCGGCTGCGCCGGAATCGGCCCTTTGCACGGTCTATCTCCGTCTGAAGGGGTGGGCGAAGTGCGCGACTTAGTCCTTGAAGAGAGCTATCGCGGCCGCGGGTATGGTGCCGTTATTCTGAAGCATTGCATCGATGCTGCGAAGGATTTGGGCTACCGCCGACTATATTTAGAAACCACGCCACAAATGGAAAAAGCCAAAAAGCTCTTTGTGCGTTTTGGCTTTCGACCAGTGACCCAGGCCCAAACTGCTGCGGCCAGCGCCCGACCGCAAGAGGCTACGCCAGGTTATTTTATCCTCGAGAACCTGTAACTTTAGCCGCCACCTTGGCGATATCACAGCTGACTCGCAAGCCCTCGACATTCGCTGTATTCGACAAAGTCAAAACGCCTGAATGAGGGCGTCCCGAAGCTGCTGGTTGGTATATCGCGGTCAATACACCCGAAGAAAAGCCCAGAAAGCTTTGACCGCGTTCAGAAAGCGCTCCGTGACCTCGCTCATTGGTGCTCAATGACTCGCTTTTTTTGCCAACAGTGCGTGACACACTGACCAATACATCCTGCCCCTCGTTAGTCTCACTGACCGCACCTTGAACGGTGATCGTATAAGTGGCGGGGTCATTCACTGACTCTGCAGACTGGCATACTACAGTCCAATTGCCAGCATCGGAAACCGATGGGGCCGTTTCCGGATCATCCGTGCGATCACTTGCAGAACGGCTGGCAGAGCTGTGCACTTTACAGCCCAACAGGCTGGAACCAAGAACAATTATGGTAGCGCAAACATGTTTCAACATACTACTTCCTATCTTAGTCTTCAGGTCTTTAGCAAACTTTTGATAAGCAAAGTGATGAGTTAGGCCAAAACAACCAAAAGATCTCTGCTGGAGATGACATCACCAGCTTTGACATGTATCGCAGCTACGGTGCCGTCATGCTTTGCAGTTATGAGATATTCCATTTTCATCGCCTCGACCACTAACAAAACATCACCGGCCCGCACCGTCGGCCTTGAAGCGATGCAGGCTAAAGCGGTCTTCGTGCGAATATATCGCTATCGTTCGAATATTTAGCTCAGTAGCAGCTCTCAGTAACCGAACAGCAATCTCGCCTCTATTAGCCACCAGCAGCCGCTTGAACGGCGGCGGGTGAGCTTTGCCAGTCATAAGTAATTCTAAAGGTCGGAACACAGTCGCATTGATCAGGAACATACGTTGCTGAGCGTTAGAACCGCACTCGCAGACCGATGTCCGCCGCCGGCAAGTTAGCCAGCATTTGACGGCCTACTAGCCGTGAGGTGCCATTGCGCGTCACCGAACCGACGTCAAACTGCAACTGCGTCCAGCTTAAACCCGCCGTGAAATCGAACTTACCTGCGATTGGTGCCACCAGCTCCCAACCAAGCATCCAGGCTAGACCGCTGAGCCTGTCCGACTTCTCTTTGCCGGTACCGTTATTTGGTTCGATGCCAAAAGTAGCAAATGCGGGTCCGACGCCGGCCTTTAGAACACCAAACATATCGCCGCCTAAACTATAACCGTGGCCGAATTTCGCCATCCCGCCGTAAAGACCACTCAGATCAACCTTGCCCCCGAGAGTATTACTACCGGGCAGTCGGTACGTCACACTGCCAGCGAAAAGTTCTGCACTAACCTCGATACGAGACCAGCTACCGGAGCTTGCTTGGAATCCAGGCTCCACAGTTGTTAAGAAGGCGACTCCGGGCGTGGCCCCCGCATCAGTCGTCCGGCCCTGCCCAACTTTAGCACCCACACCGATAAAGAGACCGCCGTCATTAGTCGGCTTACTCGAAACTCCGGTGACCTGTACTTCGTCTGGAGTAAACATGTCGCCAGCCGCTAAAACTACCGGTGATACTAGGAAACTAGCCGCTATGATTAGGGACTTAGAAAAACGCAGAGACTTCATTTCGCCACCTCATTGAAAACAGTCCACATCAGATGTCGTGAAAGTTTGCCACTAGGCCTACCAAGGGGATAGGAAAATCTTCGGTACCATAAATCGCCCTTGCTTTTGCCGCTGTATTCTCTTAGGTTCCCGAGTTCATAGAGCTTCGGGAGATGCCATGGGTTCACCTACAAAAAAACACAAGACACGCCGCGTGGCCAAGTTGGCAAAACAAGGCAACAAACGCAAAAATCAAATCCGTCTGCACGGAACTACAGCCCCAAACTTGCCGCTGAATAAGCCAAACGCTAACGAGCTGAAGCAATCGGCAGCTAAAGCCTAATTGGTTGACTGCAAAGGCAGGTCCTCGCTACTGTGAGTCCTTCACTTGCAGCACGACGCAGGATCGCCGATGACGACCGTATCGCCAATGAAGACCGTGGGCACGGCCTATAGCAGCGACCTCATGGTCGAACGTAGGTCTGATGCCCTAGTTGATCGGAACCTGGACGTTATAGTCTCGGGCTCCATTAGCGCAGTAGAATCGGTCCGCTTTATACGCTGCCTCAGACGACTGGGCGCAAACGTAACTCCTTGGCTTACCAGCGGCGGAGCCCAGTTTGTGACCCCCATGGCTCTCGCGTGGGCCGCTGGTCGCGACGTACGACGAGAGTTTAGCGGGGATGCTTCTCATATCGCTCTTGGCGATGCCTGTCTTGTTGCCCCAGCCTCAGCCAATCTGCTGGGCAAATGCGCCAATGGCTTAACGGACACACCTGCGACAGCGTTAGTGGCATCTTATCTCGGCAGCGGCAAACCAGTGCTCATGTTACCAAACATGCACGACAGTTTAGTCCAAGCGCCAGCAGTCAGTAAAAACATCCAAACTCTCATGGACATGGGAGTGCATCGCCTAGCTTCCCGCCAGGAAGAGGGTAAGCAAAAGTTCCCCGATCCTGAGATTTTAGCTGATGAGGCGGCGCATCTGCTGAACCGTAGCCGTGCGAATCGAGCCTCTGCGCTCATCACACTCGGCACAACCAGAGGCTATATCGACGATGTCCGCTACCTCTCAAACTATTCAACCGGTACCCTCGGGTCATTAATTGCCGAAGAACTTTTTCGCTTAGGTATACATACCCATATTGTGGCAGGCCCCTGTCCACGCCAACCGCGAGTGTATGGTTCTTTGGCATCAGTCTTCACCAATGAGGACATGGCAGAAAAAGCTACTGACGCTCTCAACGCCGGGGCTGCGGCAGCTGTACTTGCAGCATCAGTCCTAGATTTCAAGCCGGACCACAAGCAAAGCGGCAAGATCAGTAGCAGCTCGACAGAGCACATGACGGTCAACTTAGTCCGCACCCCTAAGATCATCGCCGGAATTCACCCCAGCTCTGGTATCAAGGTTGGTTTTAAACTGGAAACGGACTTAACCGAACAGAGAGCCAAGGAACTGGCTAGCGAATATATTACTAAGTATGGCCTTAGTCTCATGGTGCTCAATGATTTGGCGCACGTCGATGCCGAAAGACATACAGCCCTGTTAGCAACAGCAGGTAGCAACAAGCAAGAAATTTGTCTGGTCGAGCTATCCGGCAAGCGGCAAGTCGCACACGCAATAGCCCATCACGTCGCACACGGGATCCATGCAGCTGGAGATTGAGCAACTATGAAGGTGCTAAAAGGCCTCTATTTCTGGACCATGACTACTGTGGTTACGCTTGTGCTTTTTTCCCTGATAACTTTGTTGCATGCCTGGGAAAGCATCCGCGGCAAGGAAAAAGACGGCCGCTCGGTGCATGGGGTCGCCTCTTTGTGGGGGAAAATCATCATTCGGCTGATGCCAGGATGGAGCTGCGAGATTGAGGGTAAAGAAAACCTCCCTCAGGATCATCAGCCCATGGTGATCATTGCCAATCATGAAAGCATGTCGGATATCTGGGGAATCTACTACCTTGGGATTCAATTCCGCTGGCTAAGCAAGGACGCTGTGTTTCGCATTCCTGCGATAGGACAAGCCATGCGATGGGCGAACTACGTCGCCGTTGATCGCAGCAACCGGCAGAGTGGCGTAGCCGCCCTCGCTGAAAGCGCCAAGAGACTTCAGCAGGGCGTGTCGATGTTCTTTTTTCCGGAAGGCACAAGATCGCTCGATGGTACGATCAAAGATTTCAAAATTGGGGCTTTTCGTTTGGCCTACACCGAGAAGGTGCCAGTACTACCCGTGGCTATTCATGGTGCTGGCGCAATGCTACCAAAACATTCCTGGGTACCAGGAAGGGCGAAAATTCAAATCAAAGTACTTCCAGCCTTGCCTGCTCCCGCAGAACACGAAGATATCGAAGTATATGCCGAGCGAGCGAGACAACTAATCATTGCAGCTCACCAGACTCTGGTTAATTAGTGCCTGACGCTAAGAATCGCACACGCGCCAGCCTCTAGTTCACTAGGTAGACAACGATATTTTTCAAAAGCTGGATGGTATCATCACTTAAATTACTCCATCCCGCATAGTATCGCGGCAAGTTCGCCTCTAAAACAACCTTGCGAGCAAGCACCGTCCCCACAGAAATACTGGCCTGGTTTAGATTATCCGTAGCCAGTACTGAGAAAGCCGGAAGTGCTGCAATTTTGTCCCCGTGCGCTGGCGTACCGCCGACAATCAACTGATCGGCTACCGTCTTTACGCCATTGCCAAATATCGGATGGGAACTGTTGAACTGAGTGTCGCTTAAGCTCGAGCTCAAGCTCACTCCTCGCATAGGGTTCAAAATATTGCCTTGCGGCTGTATGGTAGAAAATACGGTTCCTAAGTTTAATTGCTGCGTTAAAATATTCGCATGCGAAATTGATCCGAAGCCTACTCCAATAAACAAACTAGCCTTGCTGACATTTATTTTGTTCAGAATTTGAGCAAAAAATGGATCCGTGATTGGTACGTCAGCACTATCTGAACTAGACCCAGATAGCAGCCAAATCTGGGTGTATGAGGTCCAAGTTGGATCAGCAAACGCCTTTGAAAAAAATGGGCTGCCCGTCGTAATCGAGGTGGCAGGGGAGACTAGCTCGGTATTAATGACATTGCTGCGTTCGCTGCCTTGCACAGCGGTTGTGGCTGACCGCACAAAGTGATGGTACTCCATTGCGACGGTGCCCTTGCAGTCAAGCGAAAGCCCGTTCACTATGCGATCTACAAAGTCACCGCCATCACCGGACCACCAACCAGATTTAAAATCGAGCACTAAGATCTTGGCATTTTTCTGCGGACAAACTGGAATTGGCCTCGGCACCACCGGAGTCGTCGGAACCGACGGAGGGACATCAGTTACCGCTGGCGCGCGGACTGGAGCGTCAGATGCTGTTGAAGTAGCGACTGGGACAGGTAGTGTGACTGCAGGTGCAGGTGCTGGTGCCGCTTGAGTGGGCGAGCTGACCGCTGTGGCATCTGCTGCTTTACCATCCGGCGCAGCTGTCGGTAAGGTGGTAGATTCTGGTAAATTGTTTTTTGCGCTGAAGTTACCATCGCTGCCGCATGCCAGCGTCGTTAGCGCAATGATCGCGCTTAGAATTGCTCTGAACATGATACGTCCCCCTCTATTGGCGCATCACCGCCGACACTCGCCATAAAGGGTTTCGACACAATTTAATAAATCTTAAAGTTATGATCAAAAAAGCAAAGGTAACAGAAAGTTATCAACTTGCTTTGAGAATCGCAATAAGAAGGCGCCCCGAACTTGATGGGGTTTTAAATCGCAAGATATTGATTTTAAACAACAATTAACTAGAGCGCGCGGACTAGCGAAATCGCTGCTTTTTTCGTCCACAGCTGCCATGTTACTTTTTCAGGGAAAAGTACAATTTGAAAGGCTACACCCATGCGCATCTTCCGGAGTCTCACTGTCATGGCCAGCATTTGCTTGGCACCGCTAGCTGCCGCCGAAGGCACGAAAAAATTTGCTGACATCGAAGTAAGCCTCGATGATTCAGCACTACTTAAAAAAAATACGGGAATTCGGACTCTATATGTGACAATTTATGACGCATCAAGCAGCATGCCGATGCCTTATGGTGCTGTGAAAGTAGACCTGGATAAAGATGCCAAAGGCACCTTTTACAAAGCCGAACTCAGCAGCGAGAATGTCACCGTGATGAGCGGCGGCGAGATACCAAAAAAGCTGCGCATTAAGGCTCGTCTCGACAAAGACGGTTCCGCCGGACGCGACGAGGCCGGCGACCTTGTGGGAATCGCCGACCAAGTTGCTGCGGGCTCAAAAGTAAAAATCGTCATTAATAAAGCGATTTAATTACTTAAGGCTAAATCTTAGCGCTTCAGATTGATGACCTCTTCGTACATGGTATCTGTCGTGGTGATCGATCTGGAGTTCGCTTGGAATCCACGCTGAGTCATAATCATATTTACAAATTCAGCGGCCAAGTCGACGTTGGATTCTTCCAGGGACGATGCATAGATAGAGCCGCGCGCTGCTGTTTGGGCCATGCCAACTTTTGGTGGTCCCGACTCAATCGTCGAATAAAATTGATTATGCCCCGCCTTTAATAAACCATCCTGATTCTCAAATGTGGCTAGAACCACAGCTCCTAGAGGTCGAGTTAACCCGTTGGTGAAAATCCCGCGAATCGTCCCGTCGACTTCAATTCGCAAAGACTTAATATTTCCGGATTCATAACCATTCTGCTGGTGAAAGTTGGTATTACTTTTCGCTGCGATCGATGTACTGGCGCCAACGCCGTTTCCACCCTCAGCAATACTCTTGCCGAAATCGAAGTCAATTTTCTGGCCCTGTGTCACACCGCCAGCAAAGTTAACTTCCGTCATTTCTACTTTATTTTCGAGAAGCACGCCTTTGGGATCGAACTTTAAAACCCCTTTGCCGATCTCTTTTAACTTACTATCGCCAGCATCTGTAACCTCGGAGCCATCAACTGTGGCATGCCACTCCCAGGTAATCCCCTCAGCATCGTCCATCCGCTTAAAGAAGGTTGTTACTTGGTGTGAGCCACCCTGACTGTCAAAAACTGTAATATTACTATTGTAATTAGACATCAACTCAGGTTTGTTTATATCGAATTGCTCAGCTGAAATCTTCGAACGCGAATCTAGGTTAATCCCCATGAGCAAATGTGACGTAGGAGCCGGAGGAATTGAGTTCGTGTCCAGGTGAATGTCCTGCACTCGCGTCGACATCGCACCATACTCATTGGTTAGGTATCCTTGAACACGTCCGCCACTGGTGTCAGCAAGGTAACCGTCTTTATCAATTAAGAAGGCACCACTACGGGTAAAAAACTGCCCCGCTGACTCCTGTACAGTGCCGGCCTTCGTCTCCAGACGATTATTTGCGATCGTCCCGACATCACCGTTAGTACGAGGATGGCTCACCATAAAAAAGCCACTACCCTGAATGGCTAAGTCGGTAAGGTTATCCGTCACCGCCAAGCCACCCTGAGAATGCATCGTGCGCACACTGGTTAGTCGAGCACCACGACCGATGGCACTTGAGGTCGTGCCCGTCGACATGTCACCGGACAGGATGTCCGAAAACTCAGCACGGTCCTTTTTGAAGCCTTTGCCGTTAGCGTTCGCAATGTTGTTTGCGATCACCGCCATGCCATCGGAGTTAGCAGATAGTCCAGTGATACCACTGTACAGCGATTGGCTGATTGCCATGCGGTTACTCTCCCCTGTAGCTAAGGTAAAACAATAGTTACCAAAGAAAAACGCTACAGATACAGACTAGCACGGGGTTCAGACGATGGAAGATTGTTGTGAAAACACATTAATTGATCGACATAGGCTGAAGCAGAGGGGACTCGGCGTGGTCTTGCGCCGAAGCGCAAAACCACGAAATGATTACTTTTAAGCGGTAAATTTCAATGCTGTCTGAGCTTTACCTTCAGCTTTAGTCGCCTGTGCCGGCGTTGCGCCGCCACCCTGCGTTTGCTGTTCCAGAAAGACTTTGTATTCTTTTGGCTGCAGTTTTGCTGAGGGAATTCCGTCTGCCCGCGGATTTTCGACGATATCTTTCCAAGCTTCGTAGAGCGTGAAAAGAAGTTTTTCAACTGATTCGAGACATGCCACATCATTCTTAATGTTGCCCTCGATGAGTTTATCAATCATGAACACGTAGAGATTCTCTAAGTCAATTGCAAGCTGGCCACCTGCTTTGAAATCAAGCGTAGCCATCAGCTCTGACAAAATTGCAGTAGCCTTGCTGATGTACTTGCCCTTTTCTGCGACCTTTTTTTGATTCATTGCCACGATGGCGTGCTTAACGAAGCGAATAGCTCCCTCATACAGCATGAGGAGGACCTTCTCGCGGCTCGCGGTAGTCACTTGTGTTTTTTGGTACTGACTATATGGATTACTCATTGATTCCCCTTATCAGCCCCCTCCCTGGGACTGACCGCTACCCAGCCTTTGCGCCAGAAATTGACCTTGAGCTTGGAGATTATTCATTTGGCTTTCGAGTGACGAGAATCGCCGTTTGATCGCCTCTTCCTTCTCTCCCAACTGCCTCTCCTTGTTCGCGATTGCCTTGTCTTGGGTCTCAATGATGGTATCGAGTCCCCGCATCTTACTTCGCAGAACCCCGGAGCCCGGATCCCGGAGCTCTTTAATTTTCTGCGTGATGCGCTCTGCGACACCGTCACCAAACTTAGAACGAATAAACAAATTCGCGACACTGTCATAATTGTCGGTCAATGCGGCACGAACTTTAGACTCATCCATATTTAATTCGCCGGTCTTTGGGTTGGTGCTTATCCCAATATCAGATAGATTCTGAAATTTTCCGGGAGGTGCGCCGCCAGGAAACATGCCAGTTTGAAGGCTGCGCATGACCTGCCTAACCGATGCATCACCAGCTAGTGGCCCAGGCTGCTCTTGCTTAGGATCTTTGGACTGTTCGTTGGAAAACTTCACAATTTCGTTATATTTCTCGACGAAACCTTTAATCCCGCCAACCGTCGCATCCAAATCATTCACAACACTCACCTGAACTCGTGTACCAGGCTCCGCGCGTTTGACATGGAACGAAACGTTCTCGAGCAATTCGTTCAGATTATTTTCATCTGCGGTAACAGGAACGTCCTCAAATAGAACGTCCAAGTTTCGGCCCGTCACCTGGTTCTTAAACTCGAGAAAAGTGGTGTCCTCGTCGATGTGAACCGTAGCCTCTTTACCTGATTTTTCGCTGACGACTAGCAGCCGATACGGTTCTGGCTTAAATCCAGTATTGATTACCATCGCACGGACACCGGATTCAGAATCGTTGATTTGCTGAGCCACCTTCTCTAGCGTCGACCCTGGCTCAATCACTACGTCGACGGGCTCTTTGTCTTCTCGCTCAATAGACAGGTAGCCAAAGCCAACTTCAGTTTTATCTTTATCTGGAAATCCAAACGCTAGTTTTTTATCAGTTCTGGCCATCCCACGAACTTCAAATTCATAACTACCTAGTGCGGCTGGACCCTTAATAACGCCTTCAATAATGTCAGGATGAGATGATTCCACCTTCAAATGGTAGAAATCGGTCTTTCCTCTGATCCCCGAGGCAGCCTTATCAAGGTCCGCGATCATCTTCTGGAGTTTGTCGACTTCCTTCTTCTCTGCGACCACCTTCTCTTTGCGCTGCTTGGCCTGCTGAATTGGGATTTTTTCAACCTCAATCAGTTTCTCGACAGTTTTGTCGAAACCAAAGCTGGATACACCACGCATTCCCATAGCCATTCAACCTCAAAATTGCGCGACCAATGTTACAATGGGGCGAATTGCCTAATAGAGATTCATGATGAGAGAGCACTGATAATGTCGATTTTTCATCCGCAGACCTCCGCACAAAGAGAGCGACGCGATGTTTTGCTTGCCTCATCTCTAAGACCAGACGGCAGCCATTTTCCTATTGCTGCGGAATATCCGTTGGTGCTCAGCGAAAATGGCACGCAATATAGCTTCTGCCTTGGAGAGCCAGAGGCTCCGCTTGCACATGCGAACTTGTGGCCTCGCAGGCTCATAAGTCAGACCCATGACGTTGTGTTAACTGTTGGTTTGATCGGTAACGTAGCCACAAGTTCGGATCATCGTGGCCAGGGACTTATGCGCGCACTTTTTTCTGAGTTGAAATCAGCAGCATCTGCGCAAGGCTTGGAAGGACTAGTATTATGGAGCGACCTAGTTGAATTTTATCAAAAATTGGGCTTTAAGTCATGCGGTAGTGAGCTCCGCTGGCAGTTCAGCCGCGACAAATTACGCTCACTTTTCCCTCGTCAATCAAACTTTGCAAAAATAAAAAACTTAAGCACACACGAGGCACAACGCCTGTTGTCACTTAGGTACCCCGTGCCGTTTACCTTGGACCGAAGTCCACAGGAGTTCCAGACACTTATTACCATACCCGAGGTGACGATTTTAGCATCAGATCGCAAGGACGCCACCTTTGTGATTTTAGGCAAAGGTTGCGACATGACCTGCGTGGTACATGAATGGGGAGCGCCTTCTGCTGAAGCACTTCTTATGGGCGTGCTAGCAGCCGCTGAAGCCGCTGATTTACCAGAAATTGTTTTGCTAACGCCAAAAACTTTGGCGCAGTCTTGGTCCCAAAAAATGCGTCCGCACGCAGTTGCTCAGGCCGAACATAGTATGGCGCTAAGCTGGTGGCCGGATCACTCACACGCACCAGACCTATTGGCCTCCAGTTTTATCTGGGGCCTAGACTCAATTTAATGATGTTTAAGTTATTACTGATTCTGTAGCAGGGCCAACGCCATCTTCGGCACATTGTTGGCCTGAGCCAACACAGAGGTACCAGCCTGCATAAGTATGTTGTGCTTGGTCATCTCAGCAGTTTCGTCCGCAATATCTACATCTTTAATGCGTGAGCGAGCGGCCGAAAGGTTCTCAACCGAAATACTCAAGTTGCGAATCGTAGAATTGAGCCGCCCCTCAATGGCACCTAGCTCGGACCGAGTCGCAGACACATTTTCGATTGCAGTATCGATTTTAGCCAAGCTTTTCTGAGCCGCTGTTTTGCTTGATACGCTTAACTCTTCTAGGCCGAGTTTATCGGTGTTTACATCTAGTCGATAAGCTTCAAACGAAATTCGGTCGACACCTAGTAAGTTTTCACCACCAGTATTGACCTGAAAGTCGAGCGAGCCACCGGTACCGTCCAGTAGATAGGTACCGTTGAACTCAGTAGAGTTGGCGATTCGATCGACCTCGTCTTTGAGCGACTGATACTCACCGTCGAGGAACTTACGCTCCCGCGGGCCGATAGTATCACTGGCCGCTTGCACTCCGAGTTCGCGTAAGCGGACGAGGATATTCTGGACCTCGTTCAGTCCACCCTCGGCTACCTGAATCAACGACACGCCATCAGAGGCGTTTCGTTGAGCCTGCATCAAACCACGGACTTTGGCCCGCAGCTTTTCAGAAATGGCAAGACCGGCCGCGTCGTCTCCGGCGCGATTAATCCGGTATCCACTAGACAAACGCTCCAATGAGCGATCCAGAAGTTCTCTGGTCTCGCGCAAATGTCGTTGAGACACTAGCGACGAGACATTCGTCGCGATTCTCAGGCCCATGCTTCACTTCCTCCGGCTTCTGGCGGAAATGGCTCACAATTTAATAGATGGATGACTTGATAGGTCCCCTGATTGGAGTTCAGGGTGTTGGAAGGGATATCGAGGATAGATATTGCTCTACGTTCAGGTTAGCACATCCTGCCGCTTAGATTCAATATTCTGCCTACATATATCCTCAGACTGATCTTAGTTTAGATCATAAAAACCCTAAATATCCACCCAGATACTTAGGGTTAACAAAAACATTTCAGCTAACAAAAAGACTAAAAATCAGCTCTTCTTAGCCTCACCGAGGATAGCTTCGATATCTTTTTCGATCGACTCAACTCGCCCGGACTGCAACTTTGCATGCATCTTCAAAAAATCACTAGTGACCCAGTAGACCGGCTTGTCACCTGGAGCTCTTTTGAAGACCATGCGATCCGCAGTCTTGCCGTCCTTCTCCAAGACTATAGTCAGCAAGGGCTTGATATCTTTAAGCCCTTGCTCATCAGCCGGAGCAGCATATTCAGTGAGCCGCAGTTTAAATATGCGGTCCATGAAGTTGTCATAGGCTGGCTTTGCCTTAGCTGCAGCATCATTTTCATCAGCCCAGATCAGCTCTCCCGCTTGATCTCGCTTACTATGGTCAATCCTCTTACTGCGCCCCTCGACACTGATTTCCACTTTAGCAATTTCATCGGGCTCCAAATTCACGATCCGTCGCTCATATAGCCTGACCGGTGCCCGCTCAAGATTTTCGATATTAATATCTTCGATCAGCAAAACCTTCGCCTTGGATCCGGGCTCCTGCGCAAATCGGTTACGACTACCGTAGCTGCGCTTACCTACGCGGAGAACAAGATCCTTGTTGCCGGCGCTTTTAATCGTAAAAGTGTCTTTTGCGTCTTTCAAACCATAGTCCACCATCTGCTTGTCATCGACAGAGTCAAGGACTCGCACGGCAAGTAGCGGACTGAAACTTTTAAGTAAATCATCCATCTTTGGATTAGCAAGAAAACGCTCGGTCGTTATTTTAGACGCCGGAGGTGGGGCCTTGTCATCCTTTGGTACATGCGGATTTACTGGCGGAATTTCTGTTTTAGTATGAGTCACTAAGAATCGCTGATCTTCTGCACGCTTAACGGCCACGACTTCAACATCTGCAGTCTTAAGCTGCACCTCAGTAACCGTATTTGGATCCACGGTCATGACTGAGACAGCGTCCTCTGAGGCCTCGGGAACGGGCAATGACGCCCAGTAAGCGGCTCCAAGGCCAGCTGTCAGCAAGGTACCGTAGATATAGAGATCAGCCCGCATTAGACTCCACCCTCTTGCTTGCCCTTAGCCCTAGCATTCCGACGGCGTGTAGCAATAAACCCGGCTCCCAAGACCAAAAGTGGTACGACCACTACTGTGCCCTGGAACCAGTAGATATCTTCTTTCTTACTCAGCCGGACCTTGACGTCCTCTTCACTGGCTAGTTGGCCCTGCAACTCTGCCTGACCGACAAGCCATTTAAGGCTGTCCGCAAAGAACAAAGCATTGCCCACATTACGTACTAGACCGTCAGCAATAGCTGAAGCATCAGCAAAGGCAACAACTCGCCCCTGATGCAGCGATTTCTTATCAGCATTCGGACTCGTTGCATCCTTAGGTTTATTTTTTAGCTCAGCAGCTACGCCAATCGCGTAAAACTGGCGCTTCTCATCAGAATCAAATTTAAAATTGCGATTGATATCCGCATAGGTATCGCCCATCGAGCGTACCGTCTCGGCAGCACTCCATGTGCCATTGTCCGGCGTCACCTTGAAGTAGCCGCTCTGGTAAAGCAACACAGCCACCCTTTCGTCGTGACGCGACAGACTGCTTACCGACTCATGAGAGGTGAAGATATTACTGAAAATGACCCACGCATCAGACGGACTATGGGTGACGACGACGTGATTTTTATCGCTGGCCAGTGGAACTGGCTGAAAATCAATGCCCAGCTCTCTAAGGAATCCATAGAGCGGTTGATCCTCGCCGCCTACCGGTACTAATTCACCGGTCGGCTTCTCGATATCAAGGAAAGCCATCAAATTGCCGCCGCCGTTGACATAATTGCGCAGCGCATCGATCTCTTCCTTCTGAAACATCTGATTCGGACCGACAATCACAACCGCAGCAGCATCGTCGGGTACCGCTGTGGCACTACCTTCTGCAATACCAAAAAGTTTGGTTGTGTAATTCTGCTGGCGCAAAAACCCCTCTAGCATGGTTAACGAACGCAGCGGCGTATCACCTACTTCGCCAATCCAAGAGGCCTCGCCATGTCCCCTCGTAAAGTAAATCGTATGCTTTGTCGACGTGGTCTCAAGGAATGCCTTTTGGAATTCGCCGTCGAGTTCGCGCAGAGTCTTCTTTGCCTTGGCCAAAGTTGTGCCAGTATCGATGCGCGCCTTCTTACCCTTCATATCGAGAAGGATCAATCCGTTGCGGGCAACGCGATACTCTTCCGCTTGGACCGGGTTGATATCTTTATCAAACCAGAGGAGTTTCACTTTTGGTTCTAACTTTGCGATAGATTTGAAATAACTCTCAATCACATTTTTGACTTCATTGCTTTGCGGATAGAACAAGGCAATGGTCAAGTCGCTGCTTAACGATTTCACCATGTGTTGGGTTGCTTCGGATGGAGAGCTAACTTTGAGATAGCTCCAGTCGCTTTGAGCATCCTTCTTATCGCCGACATAATTAACAGTCACGAGGAAAGAAAGTAACAAACCGACCGTTGTCCAGGACAGCATGGCTCTGCCAACACGGTTTGGTTCCGCGAATTCACCACGCCCTGTGGCTCGCATCGCCCATTCAGCACCAACACCCGCAGCGAGACTTACGATCATTAACACCAACCAAGCTGCGAGCAGAATCTTGCTCACTGGTGTCTCAGGCGTCGTGTTGTCACCAAGTGCTTTCGCGTAGCCAAGGTAACAGCATAGCCCAGCTAATAACCCGAACTGCCAAAGGCTCAGGATTCGCCAACCCTTGCCTTCATTCGGCCGTGGCTTTGTGGCTGTGATCGCCAAAAAGACAGTGAATAGCCAACTAAGCGCTACCACTGCAACCGCCGCTATGCGGAGGCCAACATGGTAACTCTCAGAACTTAAGTATCGCTCGGCAGCATAGAGGACAATCAATCCGATTATCGTCAACGGCAGCCTTAGACCAGCCAGCAAAGTAACCATCAGCCCTGCCACCTCCGAGCCTCAAGCGCACGCACAGAACACTCTAGGAAAAATACAACAACGCTTCCGTAATAAATCACATCACGCGTATGAACAATGCCCTGCGCGAACGGTACAAAATGTCGGTTGTGGATCGCTAAATAACCAAAAAGTTCTTTTAGCGGCGGCGACACCACATCAGCCACCATCCACAGAATTAGAAACGTCACTAGGAATAATGCACCCGTGACACCGGCAACTAACTGATTTGGTGAAATTGCTGACGCAAACAGGGAAATTGAAATGGCACAGGCGCCGAGTAAAGTAAGCATGAGGTAGCCGGCTGCTAGGTGACCGAGAGATACCTTGCCAACCATAAATACTAAGCCAGGCATGTACAATGATAGAAGCTGAATGATTAACGAGAAACACAGCGCCGACAGAAATTTGCCGTAAACAATTTGACGTTCACTGATAGGTGAGGTGTAGAACAGGACGAGGGTGCCGTTTTGTTTCTCCTCGGCTAAAAGCCGCATCGCCAAAAACACTCCTGCAACCATGGTCATGCCAGAGGCAAAGTAGAAATAATCGGCGAGTACATCAGCTGATACTTTGGGCTGATTACCAACGGCGTAAGCATTAAACAGCAAACCTTCGATAAAGAGAGCTGCGGCGCAAATAACATAGCCCATCCAAGTCGAAAAATAGGCGCGCAACTCACGTCCAGCCACTAGAAGGCACTTACCCATGGGCACGCTCCTCCACCGGCTTAATCAGCTTCATGAACAGACCCTCCAAACCGGCCTCCCCACGGCTGAGGCCGAGTAAACCGGCACCAGCATCCACCGCAACTTTCGCGACCTGCGCGCGAACGTCACCCGTAGTATCAAGAGAGAAACGCTCACCGCCTTGACCGGGTATATAATTTACCGCCGACACCCCACTAATGGCCCTGAGCCGCTCAGCTAAGCCATTGGGTACGGTAGTCACGTCGAGGCTGAGACGCATGCTCTCAAACATTTTGGACTGTAAAGAGGCCTCGGAACCTTCAGCCACCAAACGTCCGTGGTCCACTACTAAAACACGGTCGCAGGTACGCGTGATCTCGGACAAAATATGACTCGACAAAACAACAGTGTGCTGTCCGCGCAAAGATAAGATCAAATCGCGCATCTCGACTATTTGCACCGGATCGAGACCATTAATTGGCTCGTCAAGGATGATCACTTTGGGATTATGGACCAAGGCCTGGGCAATGCCGACACGCTGACGAAAGCCGTGCGACAGTTCGCTGATGCGAGCTAGACCTACCTCATTTAGGTTGGCCTTATCCTTGACGATACCGACACTACTAGCGACGCTCTTATGATCGACGTTCTTTAGTTTGGCGACGTAGGTTAGGTAACTGTCGACCGTCATCTCATCATAGAGAGGCGGGACATCAGGAAGATAGCCGATCAGACGACGAATAGCCTGAGGATTAGTATCCACAGAGTAACCACCAACTGTTGCGCGCCCAGAGGACGGCAAAAGAAAGCAGCCGAGGATCTTAAGAATCGTACTCTTACCGGCACCGTTTAGGCCCAGCAAACCGACGATCTCGCCCTCCGCTATCGTGAAGCTCACTCCGTCTATGGCTCGACGGCCCAAATACGACTTGCTGAGACCTTCCGCGACGATCATCGATAACCCAAAAAGCTAATTTGTCAGTCCGTTACTTATAATCCACGATGCAAGATACACGTGGGCTAGTCAATCTGTTATTGAAGTCAGCAAGCGAAACCTTGTCGAGACAAAATGAGGCCAATTGGTCTATAGATCATGCTTAGGACCTTATTATCCGCGCCAGAGAGAGGTTATCTGACCATGGTTAAATTGAAAAAAATTGCTTCGTTGATGGCAGCGCCTTTGATTATAAGCCTTTTATGCGGCGTATTTATCGGCGCAGTTGGATTACGCTCAGAGGTAGCCGAAGCGCGCATCGGCGGCGGACGGAGTATGGGCAGGGGTAGCAGCCCAAGCATGCGGCGACCATTATCCTTTCCACCAGCCACGGGGCCACAAGCGCCGCGGAATGATTACCAGGCTCCTGGCGGCAGTACCTTTGGAAACAACTCCTACCAGCCGCGTCCAGCATTTCCGGGCGAAGCGCCACGCGGCGGTTTTTTGCGTAACATGGCAGGAGGACTTGCCGGAGGATTCCTCGGCAGCATGATGTTCAACTCAGTCGGACGAGCCATGGGCGGCGGATCTCCAGGCATGGGAGGCGGCGGCGGCGGCGGAATGGGTATGATCGATATCCTGTTATTAGCTGGCCTTGGCTATTTGCTTTTTCGTTGGTGGCGCAGTCGCCAGCAGCTAAATACGGCGCCCGCCAACCGCGACAGTGTCGTCAACTTCCGCATGCCACAAGACGACTCTGCACCGCTAGCAAACGGAGAAACCGCTTTAGCTGGAGGTCCAACTTTGGACGCGGATCAGGCTACGGACCTTTTCTTCCGCGTGCAAGGGGCATGGACACGACGGGATCTGACTTCGGTTAGCAACCTCATCGGCTCCGACGTAGCAAAGGAACTTGAGAAGGATTTGAACGAATTAAAGACCAACAAGCAGATCAATCGTTTGGAAAACATTAGCGTTCGCGGTGTTGACATCGGACCAAGCTGGTCAGAGTCGGGGATGAATTTAGTCACTGTTAGGTTTACCGCTAATCTCCTCGACTACACCGTCGATGAAGTGAGCCAGCAAGTCGTTGCGGGTAGCGACACAACTCCGATCAAATTTGTCGAGGACTGGACCTTTTCCCAATCGATTGGAAGACAGGAATGGCAACTGGCAGGGATCGCCCAAGTTTGATTCCGTGACACTGGATACTGCTGCCATTGCGGACCGGTCCGGGCAATGGTCGACGAAAATTATGCTGCAACTTGCAGTTCTTCAAGGTAATGCTTTAGCGAGTGGTCCAAACATTAATCATCTCTAAGTTGTAGGGCAAACTATGAACCCGTTGCGTTGGCGTTTGCTGTTTATCGGCGCCATTACTGTTTGGGCGACATACATCGTCGCCCCCTCGATCATCTACTTTGCAACCCCTAAGGAAATCCGGAACTCGGAAGAGGAGATGGCTAAACGCATCCCTTCTTGGTTGCCACAGAAACATGTGTCGCTTGGCCTAGACTTGCAAGGCGGTGTCCAGCTGGTCCTTGGCGTCAATACAGCAAGTGCAGTGGACAACAAGCTCAGCCGACTCGGTACTGAAACACAGCGCTGGTCCGACGACAACAAAGAGGGCGTCGCCAAGGCTTACAACGTCGGCGGCAAACAAGTCCTGCGCATAGAGCTAAAGGACGGCGTCGACACTGCGACATTTAAAGATAAGTTCCGCAAGGAATTCCCTGGCATGGTACAGGCCAACCGCACCGGCCAAACCCTAGACTTCTCCTTTGAAGATGAGCAGATGCGCCGCATCAAGGCGAGCGCTATCGAGCAAGCCGAAAAAGTGGTGCGCAGTCGGGTGGATAAATGGGGCGTCAGCGAGCCACTCATCAATCGCCGGCAAGCCGACAACTCAATTCTTGTCCAGCTTCCTGGATTCAAGGACCCAACAAAAGCGAAGGAACTTCTCGGCCGCACGGCCCAGCTAAAATTCAAGCTGGTAGACGATCAGTTCCGCGGTTTTGAGAATCTCACTGACCTACCCGCTGGCGTAACCCTAGGCAACAATGGCGGTCAAAGCGCCTTGATTAGCGAAGATCGCCAGGCGCTGCAGAATTACGCCAAAGTGAAAGTTCCGGAGGACCGGCAACTCTTCTACCACCGCGAAGATATCGCTGGTGGCAAAAAATCCCGCTACACCACTTATGTTGTAGAAGCGTCCACAGAAATCGGTGGCGATGACGTTCTCGACTCTTTTGTCACTGAAGACAATCAGGGCTTAGATCACAGACCCCAAGTATCCATGAAGTTCACCGGCCCAGGCGGCAAGCGCTTTGGTGACGTCACCGGTGCAAACGTCGGTCACCGTCTTGCAATCGTTTTAGATGACGAAGTGGTGTCGGCACCTAATATTCAGTCAAAAATCGCTACCGGCCAAGGCGTGATCACCATGGGCAACCGTGGCAGCTGGCAGGACACCTACAATGAGGCTAACCAACTTGCCCTGATTCTAAAATCGGGTGCTTTGCCGGCGACCATTGAGGTTTTAGAAGAGCGCCAGGTAGGTGCAAGCCTCGGGCCTGAGCTTGCCGACGAAGGCATCAAAGGCGTCTTGCTTGGCCTGTTCCTTGTATTTGCTTATATGGTCTACCACTATCGTCGCCCGGGCATGCTGGCCTGTGCAGCCCTGCTGCTGAACGGCCTTTATCTGCTCGGACTCATGGCGATGTTTGGCTTTTCGCTATCCCTGCCCGGAATCGCCGGCTTCGTGCTGACCTTAGGCATGGCAGTGGACGCCAACGTTTTGATCAACGAACGCATTCGCCAGGAACTGGGCGAAGGTAAGAGCTCGAAAAAGGCTATTGAAAACGGCTTCGGACGCGTCTTCTGGACCATTTTTGATGCGCATGTGACCGCTTTAATAGCTGGTTTTGTTCTACTTGAAACCAACCCCTCGGGCCCGATCCGCGGCTTTGCCGTCACCCTGATCATCGGCCTCTTAGTCTCGCTGTTTACCTCACTTAACTGTACCAAGGCATTCTTTGAACTCGTCATGGCTCGGTCCAAAAGCGACAAAGAAGTTCGCCAGTGGCTGGGTGAGCGCGCCATCGAGAAGCAGCGCCACAGCTTCAATATCAACTTTGCCAAGTATTCGTTACCCTTCACCGCTTTCTGCGGCGTCTTGATCGTAGGCACGCTTGGACTAACTTTAGTACGCGGCCTAAACTGGGGCGTCGATTTCGCCGGTGGTACCGAAGTGCAAGCGCGCTTTGCTGCCGATGTTCAGCCTACCGAGCTAAATGCCATCGCCAAAAAAGTTGGCCTGCGGCAAGTGACTCTGCAGGCGCTAGGTGGCGGTAATCGCCAATATCTGATGCGTTTCGGCATGGAAGATATCGAAGCCACCGGAGGCAAAGAAGTCACTCAGCAAGACGAGCAGACTAAAGGCCAGGAGTTAAAGACCGCACTTCTAAGTGACCTGGCGACCAAGAAGCCAGAGATCCTCTCCATCGACTACGTCGGCCCGCAGGTCGGCAAGGAATTACGAAGCCAAGGCGTCGCCAGTATGCTGGCGTCGATCTTCTTCATTCTGCTGTACGTAGCCTTCCGCTTTAACATTCGGTTTGGACCAGGCGTACTGATCAAAATGTTTATCGATGTATTCTTCGTACTTGCGTTCTACCAGATGTTCTGGCGCTCTTTCGACCTGACCTCGGTGGCAGCGTTCCTGACGATCATCGGATACTCTGTAAACGACACCATCGTGATCTTCGACCGGATCAGGGAAAATCTCGGGAGCCATGCACGTAGGCCGCTGCTCGAGAACATCAACATCTCACTCAACGAGACCCTCACTCGCTCGCTCAACACATCGGGCGTGACGCTGGTATCGCTGATTGGGATTATGATTTTCGGCTCGGGTCAGATTTGGAACTTTGCCGCAGCTATGGCGCTCGGTATTGTCGCAGCAACTCTGACATCAACATTTGTCGCCAGCTTCTCACTGGTGTGGTTCGACAACTGGAATGCCAAGCGGACGGCAAAAAAGTCTACGCAAAACAGCCAAGTGCAAGGCTCACCAGCTCGTAGCTGATTGCCCCTTCACTGTCTTAGCGTAAAACCTAGCCGATTAAAGCAGCTCCATCTCAGTGATGGAGCTGGCCGCTAGTCTGTCCGAGTATTGGAAGTCTGAGGTCGGGATAACGTCGTTCCGTTGGCCGGCCGTCTTAAACGTCATTAAATAGTGATCACAGGTCGTGTAGTCAAAACCGGCAACGAATGGATAGTGCTGGCAGTCGATCTGCTGCGCTTCTTTCATCCTAAGACCACAACGGTTCTTGAACTCGATGGTTTTACCATCGCTTCCCGCTTGGCCATGACGGACATGATGGGGACACTTCTTGCAATTCATGCCAGATCCCTCCAAGTAAGCACTGAGTCGATGACCAATATCAATCTGCAATGCAGGTCACTCAGGCCAATGCCCGCCCCGCATCACTATGCAGCTCTTATTTCTATATCCTTGGGATTACCCCGATCTTAGCGAGGGACAACTTCAGTTGCAACCGGAAAATATTGTTATTTTTGGGGAAAATGCTTTTTTGCTGAGCTACAAAAGGAGCCTCTTCTCTTGCGATATCTGGCACTTTGCGTTAGGCTCAGGGAGAATTTTGACACCGTTTAGGGGATCTGCTCGTGGCTTGGTTAAACCGAGAAAAGGCACCTCTCACCAAAGGACAGCGTACCGACACACCAGACGGGCTTTGGGAGCGCTGTACAAATTGCAGCGAGATCATTCTCAAGCGTGACTTCAGTCTGAATCAGAATGTCTGTACAAAATGCGGCCACCACTTTTCCTTGCCGGCAGTGGAGCGGATTCAGCACTTCCTCGACCCTGATAGCTTTGAGGAGATGGACGCTGAGCTGTGCTCCACCGATCCGCTGAAATTCTCCGACAACAAGGCATACAGTGTTAGGCTTGCCGAGACCTACAAGCGCACTGGCCAGTTTGATGCCTTTTTCGCTGGACGCGGTCGACTGAGTGGCAGGTCCGTTCAATTGGGTGTATTCGACTTTCAATTTATGGGCGGCAGCATGGGCTCCGTCGTTGGGGAAAAAATCGCGCGCCTATATCTCCGTGCCGCGGCTCAACGAGAACCCGCCATTATCTTTTCGTCTTCAGGCGGCGCTCGGATGCAGGAGGGCATTTTAAGCCTGATGCAGATGGCAAAGACTTGCGCAGCCCTAGCCAAACTACGCGAAGCACGCGTTCCCTTCATCTCGGTGTTAACACACCCGACTACAGGTGGTGTAGCCGCTAGTTTTGCAACTCTCGGTGACGTCAATATTGGGGAACCTGGAGCACTCATCGGCTTTGCCGGACCACGAGTGATCCAACAGACCATTCGGGAAAAACTGCCCGAGGGCTTTCAGCGCTCTGAGTACCTACTTGAGCATGGCATGTTGGACATGATCTGTGATCGGGAGTCGCTGCGACCACAAGTGACCAAGATACTTGGCATGCTTATGCCGCTATAAAACGTCATTTTTGAGCCGTAATTATGACTCGTGATTTTGGCCTAATCGCCTCAGAGGCTCCAGAGTTAGCCGCGTTATTTGCTCGTAGGCCTCAGGTGATTAAGCCTGGGCTTAGCCGGATCGAGGCGGCGTTGGCGGCACTTGATAGCGAGGCGCTGCTCGCAACGCCCACTGTGCTAGTCGGCGGGACTAACGGCAAAGGCACTACCAGCGGCTTTCTCTGGCAGTTAATGACTGCTTTGGGCTGGCAGACAGGCCTATTTACATCTCCTCACCTGCAGCACTTCACTGAACGTATTCAAACTAGTCAAACGCGAGTCGATAATAAGCTGCTGGTCAGCGAGCTGCACAAATTAGAGCAAGACTTACCGCCAGCCATATACGATCCGCTGTCTTTCTTTGAAATTAATACTTTATTAGCACTGCGTGTCTTTTTAAGAGCCAATACAGACCTAAATATTTTGGAGGTCGGCCTCGGTGGACGCTGGGATTCAACCAACGTGACAAGGCCTTGCCTCTCCATCATCACCAGTATTGGCTTGGATCATCAACAGTGGCTAGGTACGACCACAGAGGCGATTGCCAGCGAAAAAGCCGGGATCATGC
>Ga0315274_10002378_pt1 | contig 28452 bp, 20 predicted proteins | sample YL17G02_20_MG_FD_203700 | JGI IMG/M metagenome (GOLD analysis project Ga0315274, IMG submission 203700) | Sediment microbial communities from Yellowstone Lake, YNP, Wyoming, USA - YL17G02_20 | ecosystem: Environmental > Aquatic > Freshwater > Lake > Sediment | place: USA: Wyoming | collected...
CTCCCTCGCATCGTCTTTGGGCAGCACACTGGCGGTGGCTTCCTTTGCACTGCCCTCAAACGTGAAGCTCCTGACCGCCGCGCCTTCCGGCACGGGCACGATCAGCTCCGCTTCCAGCCGGGAGCCCGTGGGATTCCTCAGACTGATGTCCATCGTGGTCGTAGCGGCCTGCTCCAGGATGACCACTCCCACCCGCACCTCCGTTATCTCCACCTCGCCTGCGCCCCGTGCGACAGAGAACGCCCGCGTCTGGGGCATGACGACATTGTGCGCGGCGGATGGGACTGACCCGTGGCTGACCTGCGCCATGGCTTGCACGCCGGACAGCGCCAGGGCGGCCGCGATGAAGGCTATGAACGTCCTCATTCTTCCGGTTTCCATCGTGCTCCTCCTTTCCATGGGATTGTGGTTATTGCTGACACCATGCAGTATAGCCTCCTCAGGCCGCTGTGTGTGTAAATGGTTTGTAACATGTTGTCTGGAGGTGCCGGGGAGTTTTCGCGCCGACGGACATCGTCGAAGACGAAGTGAAAGTAATAGCGGTTCCCTCTCCCTTTCCCTCTCCCAGTGGGAGAGGGGAGGGTGAGGGCTGGGCTTGAGCAGGGCGTGGTGATGCAGTGCTTTTCGGAAGGTCAAGAAGCTCCGCGGGGAGGGCGGTTGCCGCCGATTGTACTTCGGACAAATACTGCGGACGGTCGCGAAGGCGTAGCCGATGTGCCGGCGGCTATCTGTAGAGCGAGAGCCACCTATCAAGGTCTGCCGGCGTGTCTATGCCGATGCAGCGGTATTCAGTGAGCCCGACCTTGATCTTGTAGCCCGCCGAGAGGGCTCGCAGTTGCTCAAGCTTTTCGGCCTTCTCGATGGGCGCGGGGGGCATCGCGACGTAGTCGAGGAGAAACTGCCGCCTGTAGCTGTATATGCCAAGGTGCCGTAGGTGGGGCGACGGGGTGTCGCGGAGCCAGTCGTCGGAGTCCCTCACGAAGGGTATCGGGCTTCGGCTGAAGTAGAGCGCGTAGCCGTGATCGTCCACGACGACCTTAACCGCGTTGGGATCGCGCAAGGTCTCCTCGCGGTCAATCACGTATGCCAGCGTGCCCATCACCGCGCTCTCATCCTCGGCCAGCAGTTGGATGACCTGCTCCACCTGGTCGGGCTCGATCTGCGGCTCGTCTCCCTGAACGTTCACCACGATCGGCGTATCCAGCCGCCGTGCCACCTCCGCGATGCGCTCGGTGCCGTTGCGGTGAGAGCGGCTCGTCATGCACGCCTTTCCGCCGAAGCCTTCGACAACGGCGAATACCCGCTCGTCGTCTGTGGCCACGATAACCTCATCCGCGCTCGGCGCCTGAGCTGCCCGCTCGTAGACGTGCTGCACGATATACTTGCCCGTGACTTCCCTTGCGACCTCCAGGATCGGCTTTCCCGGCAGCCTCGTCGAATCGTAACGGGCAGGGATTATCACCGTCGCTTTCAAGGTGCGATGTTCCTCACTCTCCTGGGTGTTGCTGTTCTCGTGTCCCCCGTACACCCACCATCCACGTCCTCGGGAGCCGCGGTCCGCAGAGTTCTACTTCGATAGCTCAGACTTCCCTTCGATCTCGTAGAACGTCCCCTTGTGCGTGCCGCTGAGCACCCAGGTCTTCGTCATTCCGGTGGCTTTCTCGTTGAACGCTCTGACGGCGAGGAGCAGTTCCTTGAGCCCTGTCTTCAGTCTTTGGGTCAGTGCCTCGTCTTCCAGCTTAAAGTCGGCTGACTCCAGTTTCTCCAACATGTTGTCGAAGACGTCCTTCTGGTCGCCCTGGGTTTTTTCCATCAGCTTCCGGAACTTCTCCTGCCACGCCTGGGGCACGACCACCAGGAGATTCGAATCGGCGTGCTGCGCCAGGATTGCCTGCAGCTCTGGGTCCACCTGCGTGTCTGTGGCCGCCATCTGGCGGATAAGGGCGGTGACGTGCTCCCAGCTTCCGAAGGTCACATAGCGGTCGACAATGGTCACCGCCACGGAGGTCAGTCCGTCAGGGTACACGTCCGGGTTTGCGACGTTCATCCCCATGCAGAACACGTCGGTTTCCTGGTACGTGCGCTTACTGACGAACTGATTCGCATCCGGTCGCGTGGAAAGCGCGGTGAGAATCCCGGACATCGTATTCCTTGCAGCCTCCGGATCGCTCACGCCCCACAGGAGCGTCACATCCGGCAACACCCGTTTTTGCTTCTCTGTTGTGGGCGTCAACGGCCCGGTCTTGTCGTCGATTGGGTATTTCAGTACCTCGACTTCCTTTTCCACAAAGTCGAGGTACACATAGAAGTCGCCGGCCAGCAGGCTGAATATCTCGCCGAGCGTCACCCCGACCGACGTTTTCATAGTTTGCATGGTCATGCCGAACTGTGCCGCTGTGGTTGGCTCGGCAGTCCCGAGCACTTCGAGAACCGCGTTGTAGATATTCGAGGGGCTCACACGCCCCGCTATGCACATGGCTTCGAGTTTGCCGGTTCTGGGCGGCGTGAACGAGCCCGATCCCGTCAGAAGCTCCTCGAGAACCCGAGAGATGCTCTCGCCGTGCGCGAACAAGCCTTTGAAGTCGGTGAGCACCTTATCCTCACCCGCCGACAGATACCAGCCCGCCCCGGCTTGCCTGCACTGGTCGAGGCTGAAGAGTTCCTTGAAGATGCGAAACATGTTGTAGGCGCTCTTTGCGGCCTGGAGTTCCCACTGCCCTTCGCTTTTCTGCTCGTCCCCTCCCTCCTCGTTGGTCTGGCCTGGGGTGTACTTCTCCTCGGCCTCCTTGAGGCTGCGCTGCAGAGATTCCTCCCCTTTGCGAACGAGGGCCTCGATGTTCACTATCATGAACGCCTGACGTTTCTGGTCGCCTGTGGCCAGGCGGCTATAGACAGGTGTATCGAAGAGGGTGTTGGGCGACGGCGCCATCAGGGCCGCCCACAGCTCCTTGGGATTGCCGTTTGACAATATGATGAGTCTGCCCAACCGTCCAAGCGTTGTCTTCCCCTCCGCGTCCCGGAAGAGTTCACCGCGCTCGACTTCGATGTCCATCCTCTGGAACCCCGGCGAGTCCGGGTGCTTCTCCCTTTCACGGTCGAGCATCGCCTTGAACTGCGCAATGAAATCCGCAGCGGTCTCCTCGTCGGGTGCGGTCACGACGACAGACGACACGTAGTCCTTCCTCTCCGTGTACGTGCGTTTGTCGAATTCCCCCGGAATCGGCTGCCAAGTATCAGGGTTGAGCTTTGGGACCTGGTATTCGTGCTCCGTTACCTGGGGTTCGTCCATGGCCATGATCAGGAAGTAGAGCTGTGCCTGCTTGATATTGTCGAAAAGCTTCGGTTGGAATTCGTACCCGGCGGCCAGTTCCCTGAGGAGGCCGTAGAGTTCCTCGACCTGGAAGACAATCTTCCCGCCTGCCTCTGGGTCCACGAAGGTGAGGAACTTACGTCCTTCGTCCAGAGCCCCCTTCAGATCCACTTCCGCATAGAAGACGGTCTTGTCGGCGGGCAGATTCCTGGCGAGTGAATCGGTCGCGCTCTGGGCCACGGCAATGGCGGGCAGCAGACCGATAAGTGCGATAACGGCACACAGTGCACGTCTGAGCATCAAAAATCCTCCTCGTGGCAAAAGGCCGAAAAGCCAGGGCGAGAGCCTCTAACATAATGCCGCGTGAGCCGCGGTCATGCTCCTTTGCCGGCCTGCTGGGCCGCGCTCTGAAGGTAAATCGCAATGCGCTCCTGAAGGATGAAGATCAGGTCAGCTTTTCCGTTGCCGTCCATGTCGCCGACGGCGAGCTCCTGCGGCAGCTCGTAGCTGTCGGTTTCGCCTCGCTGTCCGATGGTCTTCTCGAAAAGCCTCTGGCGACAGATCGGACGAAGCGTGCCGTCATCCTGGCGACGGTGGATCTCGAACATGGCCTTCTTGCTGTCAAACAGGAGGACCTCATCCTTCCCGTCGCCGTCGAGATCGGCGGGACGTATGTTCCAGTAGTTGAAGTACTCCTGACTGGCATCGAACACGATCCTGGACTGAAGCGCCATGCCTTCGTTCTTGTTATAGACAATGCTCAGTGCGTTCTGGCCCAGCGTAAGGAGATCGGGAGCCCCGTTGCCATCTACATCGCCCAGCTTGATCGTGCCTATGTCGAGACCGGTCAAGTCTATCGTGGCGATCAGCCTGAACTCTGAAGCGTTGAGGTCCAATTCCACGATCTTGGCCTGACTGCCTGCCAGTGCGACAAACCGCGGCATCCCCTCCCCGGGGTACGGAATGAGACGGCTCACCGTGTCGAATTCCCAGTTGAATTGTCGCTCAACGTAGAGCTTGTTCTTCTCGTCCACCTTCAGAAGGCGCACGAAGCCCGGCTGAGCAAGCAGGACATCCTCCGTCCCGTCCTTGTCTATGTCCGCCACCAGGAGCGGTTGGTCCTTCTGCTCTTCGAGGAATTCCTGCTCCACGATCACGGACGTAAACGTGCCGTTTCCGTGCCCGAGATAGAGGCTCTCCTTGCCGGAGTAAGACCAGTAGAGAACCAGGTCGGAATGACCGTCGCCATTGAAGTCCGCAAAGGCCAGGCGCTCCGGCTTCTTAGGCAGACTATCCTTCAAGTTGGCCTCATCCTCACCGAAGCGGAGTGCCACTGCCTCCACGTCTATGCTGCCTTTCTGTTCGTCGAAGGCCTTCTCGGCCAACGCAGCGGCCGGGACGGTCATAGCCGCGTAGGCGTCTCCCCGCTTCTCCACCCAGACCAGGCTGGGCTGCTCGCCGTCAATCTTGGCGAGCCGGACAAACTCGACCACGCCCTGAGTGTTGATCGGGCGCGGGAAGGTCACCCCTGTCAGGCCGATCCGACTCACGCCGAAGATCTTGTCATCCCGGGAAAGACTGAACAGGGCGGACCTCCCATCGTCAAGCCTGACAAAGGCAAGATCCGAGACGTTCCTCGGTGCAGGAGAGCGGAGCACCCCCACGCCGTCGTCGCCTACCTGCATGACGACGAACTCGTTCTTGCCCTTGTTGCCGGCGACTATCTCAGGTCTCCCGTCACCGTCCAGGTCGCCGATCTCGAAATCGGCGGAGACGCCCGGGGCGGCGCCCAAAGTGACGGCCTCGACCGCGGTGTTCAATCGGCCTTCCCGGACGGGCTGCTCCTCCAGGTCAAGCGTGAGCTCCCGGACGCGGTTGTCGCCTTTGTCGAGCGTGAGGAACAGGCGTTTCGCAGCGCCGTTTTCACACGGCTCCACAGGTCCCGAAATGTGCGAGCTTATCAACTCCTCTTGGACGAACTCGCCGTGCGGGTCCTGCACAAGAACATGGCCGGCGTAGAAACTGTCGGCCGAGAAGAGAACGATGTCCAGTCGCCCGTCGCCGTTCACGTCCAGGATGTCGAACTCCTTGATCTTGTCACGATAGCTGGCGTTCAACGGAAAGACTCGTCGGTCGCGGCCTTCCTGGAAGATTGTGAATTCCTCCGTCCCGAGGGCGAAGATGTCTTCCTTTCCGTCGCCATCGAAGTCGGCCGCGCGAAGCGCGTCAATGCGTTTGGCGACCTTGACGTCGGCGATCTTGCGGGGCGGTCCGAAGGATCCGTCCTGTTTCTGTTCGACGTAGCACAGGCCGTCAACGTCCCCGTAGAAAACGATGTCCAGTCGCCCGTCGCCGTTCCTGTCGGCCACGAGGAGGGACGAGATGTTGTTATTGACTGCGTGGGTCACGAGCTTGAACCGCTCGCTGTCAGGAACCTTGTTGATGTCCTCGAAGTCCAGGGTCTGCTCTTCAGGCTCATCTTTTTGCCGGCGGCGGAGGATTCCGATTTCACCCTTGTTGTTGTTGACGAACACGACCTCCTTGACGCCATCGCCGTTGATGTCTGAGAGGGTGAGGCACGAGACGCCGGGACCTACCTTCACGAAGTCGGCATCGGTGAATTCGAGGGACCCGTCAGTGGCCGTGAGAGGCGGCTCCATGTACTTGATGCCGGAGTTGGGGTTGTCGGGGTCGAATGCAAAGGCCTCCACGTTATCCAGGAACTCCTTCACGTATTTTGATGGGATGGCGAAGCCGAGCCCGTCAAGGAAGATATAGCCCATGTTGACCACGCCGATGACCTCGCCCCTCTCATTGAACAGCGGTCCTCCCGAGTTGCCCGGGGCTATCGGAGCCGTCGTCTGGATGTAAAGCCTCCCGTCAAGATTGCGGTTGGTCTTGCTGACTATGCCCTCGCCCGTAGACCTCTCCAGGCCCATTGGGTTGCCGATGGTGAAGACTGGGTCGCCCTCCTTCAGGATCGTCGAATCGCCGACACAGAGCTGAGGGATGTCCATCCCGAGCTCTTCCTCGACGTGCAGCAGGGCCAGGTCTATGTTCGCGTCGAGTGCAACAAGCTTCACCTTCTTGAACACCTTCTTTTCGAAACGGCCGTCTTCGCGTTTGAACGCCGTCACGGTGATGGACTGCTCGTTCGCAACGACGTGTTGATTGGTGACGATGTAGCCGCCCGGGTCGCAGAACCAGCCTGTTCCCATTCCCGAGGGGGTCCTGACAACCACGATCGCCTGGCCCAGAGCTTCGCTGTGCGCCGAGACGGACTTCACCGCCCCCGTCGCCGTCTGGTAGAGCTTCAGCTTTCTCACATCCTTCGGTTGCTCTTGCTCGCCCGAGGTGGTTCTGATCTCCTTGATCTTCTCCCGCTCCAGTGACAGAACCGTGTCGGCGACTGAGATGTGTACGACCTTCGCATCCTTCTTCAGAAGCTCACCCTCGACTTTGGAGCCGTCCGTGAGCTCTATCGAGACCCACTCGCCGGCCGAAACTGATGCCCCCCAAAGGACAAACACTGCGAGCAGTCCCGCGATCAACGCTGAGCGTTGCATGGACACATGCCTCCCGGGCGAAAGCCAAGCGGACGTCCCCCTTTCGGGTGAGGTGCCCCGTCTGCCGACCCAACTGAATTGCCGAACACCATGTCAGTTATGACTGTACACGCTTTGGCCGCCTCAGTCAAGATTGGAGGCGGCCGCTTAAATGCAGGGGGACACCTTGCGGAACCGCAAGGTGTCCCCGGCAATAAATGAGGTGTCCCCGGCAAGGAAGGCGCCGTAGCGGGATCAGACGACGTCGCTGAAGTTCACGTCCCTGAAAATCCCGTCGACCTCGGTTGTCCGTTCCTCGTCTTCGCTGCCGTCGACGTCGGCGCTTATCTGGGCGTCGTAAGGACGCTGGACCGCGTGTCCCACAGGCGCCGACTGCCGCTCCTGCATCTGCTTGCACTCGATGCAAAGGGTAGCGAACGGACGCGCCCGGAGGCGACGCTTGCTGATCTTCTTCCCGCAGTTGCCGCAGACGCCGTAGTGCCCCTCTCGTATCATGGCGAGGGCGTCCTCAATCTCGTCCACGGTCATCGAATCCAGCTCGGCCATCCGCGCGGCGAGGTCGTCCATCTCACTGTCGGAAACCATATCCAGGAACTCGGTTGCGTCATGGGCGGACGCGGAGCGAGCCCTCGCCACGTGTTCCCTCAATTCGCCCAGGACCCGGGATTCGAGGGAAACCAGGCGTTTCTGAAGTTCCTTATTGTTTCCGTTCTTCTTGGCGGTGTTTCTCATCATTTTACACCCCTTTTCTTGGTTCCTCTCCCGCAACTAACGTGCCAACTGCTTCATTCAGGGGGGTTCTCGCGGAACCTGCCCTACTTCTATAGCAATATTAGTCTCTTTCGGGGCCGGAAAGTTCGAACCGATTTGTTGTTTTCCAGTGCCTCTCGTGCCAGAACGGCTGGGGCAGGCCCGTGGGCCGTTCCTGCGGTTGGGCGGCGCCAATGGGCTGCTGAGGCTCTGGCGCGACGGGGGCGGACTGCTGCCCAGCGGCTGCTGAGAGGCCAGGAACTGTGGCCACAGCCTTCGTTGCTCCTCCGATAAGAAAGGGAACGCGGCAGCCCCTCTCTCTTTCCCTCTCCCGGTGGGAGAGGGGAGGGTGAGGGTGCCTTCCTTGCTGGGGACACCTTGCGGTTCGACGGGCTCACCGCCCTGAGCAAAGTCGAAGGGTGGGTCCGCAAGGTGCCCCCGTGCATCAAAATGCCCCGTTCCCGGCTGGTTCTGCCCGAATCTTGGTGTCTGGAACGGTGTCCCCATGTAGTGTCCGCCAGCACTGTAACCGGTTCCAGGGCGCCGGCTCCCCACCAGCGCCAACGGACGCGACCCCGTGGTGCGACCAAATCGGGCAGCCACGGAGCGCACGACAGGGGGATGGGAGGGGCCGCCGGTCCGGTTTATCTCGGCCCACCGTGTCGCTATAATCTGCTCGAAACTGCACGGAGGATCCGCCTGCGGCATAGAGGAGTGCGTGTCGTGGCAGTGAGGGACAATACGCTGCTTTTCGAGATCACGGGCCTGAAGAAGGTCTACATGGTGGGGGAGGTGAGCGTGCCTGCGCTGCGCCAGATCGATCTTGGCCTGGTCGAGGGGGAGTTCGTGGTCATCCTGGGGCCGTCCGGCTCGGGCAAGAGCACGCTCCTGAACATCCTCGGCGGCATTGACACGCCGACAGACGGGAGCGTCCTGTTCCGTGGTGAGTCCATCTCCGAGTATAGCGAGCGCAGACTCACGCTGTACCGCAGGCGCCACGTGGGGTTTGTCTTTCAGTTCTACAACCTCATCCCCAACCTCACGGCCCAGGAGAACGTGGAGATGGCCACCGAGATCAGCCCGAACCCGATGGACGCCGCGGAGTGCCTGGCCCTGGTGGGTCTGGAGGAGAGGCGGGCGCACTTCCCCTCCCAGCTCTCGGGCGGCGAGCAGCAGCGCGTGGCCATCGCCCGGGCGGTGGCCAAGCGCCCCGACGTGCTGCTGTGCGATGAGCCGACCGGCGCGCTGGACTACGCCACCGGGAAGATCGTGCTCGACGTGCTGCGCGGGGTGAACGAGAAGACCGGCACGAGCGTGATCACGATCACGCACAACGCAGCCATCGGCGGGATGGCTCACCGCGTGGTCCGGCTTATGGACGGCCAGGTGCGCGATGTGAGGGAGAATGCCCACCCGCTGAGCCCGGCCGATTTGGAGTGGTGATGAAAGCCCTTGATCGCAAGCTCCTGCGCGACCTCCGGGCCGCGAAGGGTCAGGCCATCGCCGTGACGATGGTCATCGTGTGCGGCGTGGCCAGCCTCGTTTGTGTGCTCTCGGCGTACTGGGACCTGGGTGCCACGCGCGACGCCTACTACCGCAGCTATCGTTTCGGCGATTTCTGGGCGCCCCTGGAGAGGGCGCCGCTCAGGGCGGTGCGCGAGGTGGAGGCGGTGCCCGGCGTCGTGCGCGCGCAGGGACGAATCGTCAAGGACGTGAACCTGGACGTCGAGGGCAAACCCGAGCCGTGCACGGGGCGGATTGTCTCGCTCCCCGAGCACCAGGGCACATCCATCAACGACATTCACCTGGTGTCCGGCCGCTACTTCTCACCGGGCGTGCGCAATGAGGTGATCCTGAGCGATCGCTTCGCGCGCGTGAACCATCTCTCGATCGGGGATCGCATCTGGGCCACGGCCAACGACAAGAAGCAGCCCTTGCGCATCGTCGGCACGGCGCTCAGCCCGGAGTACGTCTACATGATCCGAAGCGCGCGCGAGTTCCTGCCCAATCCGGATCGCTTCGCCGTCCTGTGGCTGAAGCAAGACTTCGCAGAGATGGTCCTGGGCATGCAGGAGGGGTGCAACGAGATCGTGGGGTTCATTGACCCCGGCGCGGAACCCGACGCGGTGCTCGACCGCGTCGAACACGTGTTGGAGCCCTACGGCGTGCTGACCACCCTCCGGCGCAGGGACCAGCTCAGCAACCGCTACCTGAGCGATGAGATCAAGGGGCTCGGGGTCAACGCAACGATCACGCCTACGATCTTCCTGGGCATCGCGGCCATGATCCTTGGCGTCATGCTTGAGCGAATCGTGCATCGCGAGCGCACCCAGATCGGCGTGCTCAAGGCGTACGGATATTCCAACTTCGCCATCGGCAGCCACTACGTCAAGTTCTCCCTGCTGGTGTCTGTAGCAGGGGGGGTGCTGGGTTTCCTGTTGGGTCAGTGGCTCGGGTTCGCGTTGATGCGGACGTACCTGCATTTCTTTGACTTTCCCCTGCTGCGCCACCGGTTCTATCCGGGTGTTCTGCTCAGCTCGCTGGGGGTGAGCGTGCTGGCCGGTGTTCTGGGTGCCGCGTGGGCTGTGCGGGGAGCCGTGAGGGTCGCCCCTGCGGAGGCCATGCGCGCGCCTGCGCCGAAGGCCGGGCATCGCGTCTGGCTGGAACGGTGGGGGCTTGTGTGGCGCAACGTGAGCTTCAGCGGCAAGATGATCCTGCGGAACGTGTCCCGTTACAAGGTGCGCACGGCCATCACGATCTTCGGCGTCATGTGTGCCACGGCGATCCTGCTGGTAGGCCGCTTCGCCGGGGACGCCATGGACTACCTGATCAGCTACCATTTCGACAAGTTCCAGAGGCAGGACGTGCGGGTGGACTTCTATGCCGAGCGCGACATGGGCGCCCTGCTGGACGCCTCCCGGTTCCCGCACGTGCGGGCCGCCGAGCCGGAGCTGGACTACCCATTCACGGTAAAGGCCGGGTGGCGCAAGAAGGATATTGCCGTTACGGGCCTGGCGGCGGACGTGCACATGCTGAACCTGACGACGGCTGACGGGAGGCCGGTCAAGCTGGGCGAGGACGGGCTCGTAATCGCCGAGCACATCGCAGAGGACCTGCGGCTCCGGCCGGGTGACATGGTCGTGATGAAGCCGCTTCTCGGCAAGACAAAGCGTGAGTCAACCGTCCGCATCCGTGACGTGGTGCAGCAGTATCTCGGCACAGGCGCCTACATGAACATCCGCGCCCTGAGCCGGCTGCTGGACGAACCGTTCGCCGTCAACGCAGTGCTGCTGCGCGTTGAGCAGGGACGCGAGGGCGAGCTCAACCGCTACCTGAAGGACGTGCCGGCAGTGGCGGCGGTCGAGGTCAAGAAGGAGTCTCGCCGGAAGATCGAGGAGACCCTCGCGGCGTCCATGGCGATAAGCAACCTGTTCATGACCGTCTTTTCCGGGGTCATCGCCTTCGCGATCATCTATAATTCGACGTCCATCTCGCTGACCGAGCGCACGCGCGACCTGGCCTCGCTCCGCGTGCTGGGGTTCAAGCTTTCCGAGCTGCGGCGCATCGTGTTCGGCGAGAACGTGCTTCTGTCGGCTGCGGGAATGGCGCTGGGCATGGGCGTCGGCACCCTCCTGTGCATGTGGATGGTGTCCGCCTATCAGACTGATGTGTACCGGTTCCCGTTCCACATTAGTGCGAGCACCTTCGTCGCGAGCGGTCTGAGCATCGCTGTGTTTGTGTTGATCGCGAACCTGGCTTCCAGGCGGCGGATCGCGCGGCTGGACATGGTTGAGGTCCTGAAGGCACAAGAGTAAGGGGACGAACCGATGCGCCGAGTCGTTTTCTGGGTCGTGGCGGTGCTGGTTGTGGCGGCCGTAGTTGCTTATGCCTTCTGGCCGCGACTGCTGTCGGTCGAGACGGCGCGCTGCAGCCGCGGGCCTATTCAGGTCTTCGTCTCCGAGGAGGCCAAGACGCGGCTTGACGACCAGTACATGGTCGCCATGCCGGTGGCGGGACGACTTCTGCGGACTGATCTTGAGGAGGGGCAGGTAGTGCAGAAGGGCAGCGTCATCGCGCGCGTGGATACCTTCGAGCGGCAGAAGCAGCTCAAGATGCGCGAAGCCCGGGTGGCCGAGACCATGGCGCTCATCATCGGCGTGGACAAGGCAAAGCCCAAGCCCGAGGAGATCAAGGCCGCCGAGATCGGGGTGGAGCGGGCCCGGACAGGCACAGAGGTCGTTCAGAAGCAAGTGGAGCGCGCCGGCGTCAACTTTGAGCAGGCGAAGAAGCAGTACGAGCGCAAGAAGCAACTGCTCGCCGACGGGGCGATCAGCGACGCCGAGTGCGACGAGGCCCAGCGTCAATACGGCATCGCGAAGGCGGAATCCGACCTGGCCCTGCTGAACGTCGAGGTGGCCGCCGACACCCTCGCGGACGCAGAGCAGGGGCTGAAGCGCATACTCAAGTCAGTGGACGACAACGAGTACATGCGCTCGGTTCACGAGGCGCAGATAGAGCAGATCGAAGCCGAGATGGCCGTGCTGAACGACGAGCTGGCGAAGTCGGAGATCACCGCGCCCGTCACCGGTCCGATCCTTGAGGAATACCAGAAGGATGAGCAGATCCTGGCCGAGGGCACGCCCCTGCTGACGATCGGTGACATGAGCTCTATCCGCATCGAGTCGGACATCCTTTCCGAAGAGCTCGCGCCGGTAAAGGTCGGCCAGGAGGTGGAGATATACGGGCCGGCGGTCGGGCCGGCGCCGATCACGGGCAAGGTGGAGCGCATCTTTCCCTCCGGATTCAAGAAGATCTCGTCGCTGGGCATCGAGCAGCAGCGGGTGAAGATCATCATCGAGTTCGATAACTCCCGCCTGCAACTCCGGCCGGCCGTGCGCGTGGACATACGGGTCATTACGGAGCGCAAGGAGGACGCGCTCACTGTGCCTGAGCGCGCGCTGTTCAAAGTGGGGGGGCGTTGGCACGTGTTCGTCGTACGCGAAGGACGCGCGCACCTGACGCCGGTGGAGGTCGGCCTCCACACGGACGAGAGCGCTGAGATCCTTGAAGGGCTTCAGGAAGGAGACCTCGTCATCCTGAGCCCCTCAAACGAGCTGAGCGACGGCGCCTCGGTCATTCCTAAGTCCGAAGGGTAGGGGCACGCGTGACAGAGCGAACGTACATCCTCGGCCTTGACATCGGCGGGACGAAGACAGCGGTTGTTCTGGGCGACCGTGCAGGGCGGGTGTATGAGCGCGAGCAGTTCGGGACACGACCGGAACGCGGCTGCGAGGCTACCCTCGCCGATCTCTGCGACAGGGCGGGCAGCGTTCTTGCTCGTGCTCAAGAGCAGGGACGCGCGCCGGCTGTCATATCGGTGTCCATCGGCGGGCCTTTGGATATTGAGCGCGGCATCATTTACTCGCCGCCCAACCTGCCCGGGTGGGACGCGGTGCCGCTGAAGGAGTTGCTCGAAAAACGTTTCGGCCTGCCCGTACACGTCGAACACGACGGCAACGCGGGCGCGCTGGCCGAGTGGTATTTCGGCGCTGCACGGGGCGCGCGCAACGTGATCTTTCTGACCATGGGCACGGGGTTCGGCGGCGGATTGATTCTCAATGGCCGGCTCTATCGCGGCACTTCCGACCTCGCCGCCGAAGTAGGGCACGTGCGCATGGCCGAGACAGGGCCTACCGCCTACGGCAAGAGCGGTTCGTGGGAGGCGTTCTGCTCAGGGACAGGCATCCGCCGGCTGGCCGCGCTCCGCTTCCCACAGCGATGGTCGCAAACGGAGGTGAGCGTTCGCGAACTGGCCGAGCTGGCAGCAGCCGGTGATGCCGACGCGCTGGCGCTGTTTGAGGAGTCCGGGAGGTATCTTGGGCGTGGGCTGGCCATGTTGCTGGACGTACTGAACCCGGAGGTGGTCGTGATAGGTTCGCTTGCGGTGCGGTTGGGCGAGCTGGTTTTGCGGCCCGCGCGCGAGGAGATGCAGCGGGAGGCGCTGGCGGGCGCGGTGGATGCCTGCCGCGTGGTGCCGGCGGCGCTCGGGGAACGGATTGGCGACGTTGCCGCGCTGTGCGCCGGAATCGCTGCGCTGGGAGGACCTACTGAGTCCTGCCCCCTGGAGTGAAACGGGGCATGTCGCTGCGTCATCCTGAGTCCGCCATCCGGCGGACGAAGGATCTGCATGCGAGTATGAGTGCCACGCGGAGTTACGGCGAGATTCTTCGCTCGCCCCGCGGCGAGCTCAGAATGACGCGCATTCACAGGCCCTTTCAACTCTGCACCCAGGGCTCAGTATGTAGGTCAGGCACCAGGCTGGGAGTCGGCCTGGCCGTGGATGTCGCGCCTGCAAGGACGGCGACTCACGGCCCGGTTTTCCCCTCCAGCTTTTCCAGCGCGCGGCGTGCGGCCCGCGTGACCGCCTCGCTACTGTGTGTGTCCAAGAGGTTCTTGAGTGGCGTCACAGCCTCTTTGGCGCCCATATCCCCGAGGGCCGTCGCCGCGTTCGCCACAACCTCTTTGTCTTCGTCCGCCAGGAATGCAAGAATCTCTTCGACGGACTTGCTGCCGCCTTCTCTGCTCAGGGCGTCTATGAGGCTTTCCGCGTAGCTGGAAGCGCCACGGCCGAGGCTCAGCCATCTCCTGTAGTCTTCGGGTGTCCTGTGTCTCGCCACCTCCAGGGCCGTCCTGTAGTAAGTCAGTGCCTTGTCGGCCTGGCCCATCTGCTCGTAGACCTCGGCGAGGGTTCTGTGGTTGGCGGGATCCTTCGGGAAGATCAGAATGGCAATGGCAACTCCCCGGAGAGCGGCATCGTCTTCGTGCCGTCGCGCGAGTGGCAGCGCCATGTCCGTGGCGATAAAGGATGCGTAGTGGTAGGCGTTTCTCTCGTTGTCTGGGTTCAGGCCGTAGGCCTTCTTCAAATCGGCGTACATCATGGGTCCTTTGGATGAATCGCCGCTGCGGTAGGTGTGCTGCGCCTTGAAGAAGTAGTACTCGGCGGCTATGGGCTTGCAGAACACAATGGTCGCAGCCCCGAACGCCAGGATGAGGCCGCCGAGGATCGCGGGCGTATGCCGAGCAACGAGCCGGGAGCCGCCGAACATCTGTCCGCCGTCTACTGCCAGGGCCCACACGAAGACGACGAGCCACGAACCGCTCCCAAGTGCCGATTTGCACGTGGCGGCGGAAGGCCAGGTCAGCAAAACCGCCGGGGGGATGAGCAGCCTGGCGAGCAGTATCGCGCACAAGCCGATCGGATACACGAGCGCCCTTTTCCTGAAGGAGGAGCACTTCACCATACCTATGCAGATGATACACGTCGCGACTGCCAGTGCCACCGTGAAACCGCGTGTGACGGGGCGGATGTATGGCGTCCGTTGTGCGCGTGCCGCGTGGCCGGGGTGGCCCATCTCCCGCAGCACATCCGCCAACACGGAGCCGGTTATCTTGTCAAGCTGGAACTTGCTCATGAACTCCGGCTCCAAAGGCAGCTCACGATGGACGGACACGAGCGCAGCCCCTATTCCCAGGCAGAGGGGCACAGCTACCAGCACTGTGACGCGAAGGCGCTTCTTCTTTGGCAGCCATATTGCAGCACACGCTATGAGCAGTCCGAACAAGGCGCCGGGGGGCACCAGGAAGACGACGTTCATCCCGAAGTACGGATCTACGATGAGCAGATGCCTTGCCAGGAGGATGATGAAACACACGATCGCCCCCGATAGCCCTGCGAACAACAGGCGTCTCCACACCTCGACCCCTTCCTGAGGCGCCTCGGGTTCTGAAGGGGCGGCAGGCGCGGCCTCAGCCTCTTTGCTTTCGGGCGCGTCGTTCTGCTCGATGTCCTTTGCCTCGGATTCCTTATCCATTCCGTGTCACCTATCCAAGCTCCCTCAAAAGCTCCAGCAACTCCTCGCGGGTGCCGCGTCGAAGTCAGCACAGTCTTTGCTTTGCTGCATGAACGTCATCATGGCTTTCTCTGGCCACAGCGACCCACGTGGGGGCGGCAAATGACCCTTGCATGGGGACGGTAGTGTATCACAGGGCGGGGGCGGATGCCACGGCCTTCCAGTTGACATACCCCCTCAGTTGGCAATAACGTGTCTGTGTTCGGGCCTCGTGGCGAAGCCTGATCTGCCGGGAGGGTCCAGCCGTTCCCGATCACGCTTGAGCAAGCGCGTGACGTCATGTGGGTGATTGAGAAGCCGCGGAAGGGCCGTCGGACCTGAGCCGGCAGCCCACGCATTGCATAAGGGATGGAATATGTCGATTCTACAAGACGACGCGTTGGTAGGCGAGCTATTCGAGGAGTTGGAGCAGATCGGCACGGTTGACGCCCACGAGCACCTGCCGCCGGAGGAATCTGCGATCAAGGAGGACAAGGACTTCTTCTCCCTGATTCAGCACTACTGCCGCGGGGATCTCGTTGCGGCGGGAGCCGAGGCGGACATGGCCCTGTTCCAAGACCGGACAAGGCCGCTGAAAGAGCGTTGGGAGCGGTTCAAGCCGTTCTTCAGCGCCATCCGCACAGGCGGATACGCGCGTTCTGCGCTCATAGTCGTGCGTGATCTGCTCGGGTTCGAAGACCTTAACGACGACACGTACGAGGCCGTAGGCGAGAAGCTGAGCGAGATGAACAAGCCCGGCCTCTACGACTACATTCTCAAGGAGCGCTGCAACATCGCTGCCTGCCTCCAGTGCTGGCAGCTTGACAACCCGGGGCCCGACTACTTCTACCACCTCGCGCCCGGTCCCGAACTGATAGACCTGACGAGCCGGGATGCGCTCGACAAACTGGGCAAGCGCTGCAACCGGGCAATCCATACCCTCGATGATGTGCTCGAGTGCATGACGGTCATCGTCGAGCAGTGGCGCGCCAACCCGAAGGTCGTCGGCATCAAGTCGCACCACGCCTACTGGCGCAGCATCGCGTTCCAGAAGGTCAGCCGGAGCGTCGCCGAACGGCTTTTCAACCGCATATCGACCCACGAGGGGCAGTGCCTCGGCTCTCACGAGGCGCTGCCGCTTCAGGATTTCTACATGTACCAGCTTGTGGCGCGCGCGGAGGCGGTCGGGCTGCCCATGGTGTTCCACACGGGCCTTCAGGCCGGCAACTACAACCGCATCGCCAATGCCAACCCGCTGCTGCTTCAGAGCCTGTTCGATGAGTTCCCGCGCATGAAGTTCGACCTGTTCCACGCCGGCATGCCTTTCGTGCGCGAGATAGCGGTGCTAGGCAAGTACTTCCCGGGCGTGCACCTGAACATGGCGTGGGCCCACGTCATCAACCCCGCGCAGGCGCGCTCCGCGCTCTCCGAGTGGCTGGACATGGTGCCCAACACAAAGATCTTCGGCTTCGGCGGTGATTACACCATGGTGGAGAAGGTCTACGGGCACCTCAAACTGGCGCGCCAGAACGTCGCGATGGTGCTGGCCGAGAAGATTCGCGAGGGCGCCTACACGCGCGGCGAGGCTTCGATGGTGGCCCTGCGCCTGATGCGTGAGAATGCCAACCGGTTCTACCAGCTCGGCCTGGAGTAAGAGCCTCTAACAAAATGCCGCGTGAGCCGCGTTGCGCCGCTGGCCGGATGGATGCAAGGAAGGGCGACGACGCCGTGCCAGGGTCAGGCACGATGAGGAGCCCTGACGCCGCAGACGCCGGCCCGAGGCGCAACCCGAAGGGACGGGGCGTCTTTGGTTGCATGCCTGTGTCGCGGAGGCTAGGCGCATCGGACTCCTTATGCGCCGTCGCCCACGCTCCTTGGCCTGCAGCGAAATACACCCCGTCGCGGCCACGGGTCATTTTGTTAGAGGCTCCAGGCTTTGCCTGCGGTTTCGAGTCTCTGGTGGCCGACTGCCCCGACGGGGCAGGGCAGTTTGTCGCCGAGAGGAAGAAGGGAGGAAGGCAATGACGACCTCGGCTCGCAAGATCGGTCCCCTATCGCCTTTTGTTGCGCATCCCATGCTGTCGGTTGCCATCAGCGCCTGGTACGTCCTATTCGGAGTCAGCTTTGCAGTTGTCTTCTGGACTATGGGGAGCGAACTTCGTTCGCTCACTGCCCAGGTGCCGCTTCGCGAGGCGGAAGCAGCCACTTTCGCCAGGATCTTCGGCGTGCCCTGGCTCTCGGTGCTGGTGGGAGTCCTGCTGGGCATACCTGCGATGCTGGCCCACAAACGGAATCTTAAGAAACATGCCGATTACTGGGCGGACTTCTATGCAACGCCTAGGCGTGAACGGGCCGGCCGGCGGGCGTGGCGAAGGGAGCACATCGTTTCCTTCCTGACGATCGCCATCACGCCCCTGTCCGCCATGGCAATCGCGTGGACCTTCAAGATGGCGGTCTTGCCGTCCGCCTTCGGACCAGGGATGCTCTATTTCCTGATATACCCCGAACTGAAGGAAATCCACAAGGCCGCCAGGGAGAAGCTGTTGAAAACCGCCTGACGAGCGAGAGCAAGCGCGCACGGCTGGGTAAGCGGGGCGCGGCTTGAGGCGCGGGAATCTGACTGTTGTCTGTTGGGAGTCTAAGCCGGGTGCGTAGGGGTGCGGCTGGGCATCTGAATGTGCCCGGCGAAGACGTGGCCTTCTGGTAGATGGCATGGAGGGTATGAGATGAGCATGTTGGAGGAAGGGCGCCGACGAGGCCGCCGTGCCGGCTCTGAGGCGAAGGAGCTGACCAAGCGGATGAAAGAGGATTTTGCTTACGCGCACGAGCTCTATCCCACGCTCGGGGACACGGACCTCGCCGCGGCGATCCGTGAGTACGATAAGGAGAGGCTTGCCTGCGAGCCGGACTACGAGGAGTTCCCTGAGATGAGGGGCCTGTTGGACCAGCACATCGGGGAGCGAGAGGGCTTTCGCGAGGCTTCGGGCCTGGATGAGACCGCGACAGCCTATCACCTCTCCTGGGCATTCTTCCTGAGCCGCCGGGTTACCGCTCATCACCTCGCCCGCTACGATCTGCTGACGCCGTTAAGCGGCTGCACCAACGTGTTCTTCCCGCATGGGAAAGAGGGCGTTACGATTGGGAACAACCGGGATGACGTCCCGCGACCCCAGTACGCAGAAGGACTCCCGAAGCTGCGCAGGTCCGGCCCGCCGGCAACAGACCAAGTCCACTGGGTGCAGGGCGGCGTCTCCAGCGCGATGCTCCTTGACGAGGAGCCGGAGTGCTGCTTCCCCTGTAACCCCGGCGAGCTGATGCCTGATGAGTGCTTCGACGACATCGGCAAGATGGTGGAGTTCATGACGCGGTATCGCGAGTTCTACGGGCCTGGGAACCAGATATGGTGCGATCGCAAGCTCAACGCTGTTGCGGTGGAGAAGAGCAACTGTCGCGTGGCGTTCCGCTGGCCCACCGCGAACGGCGCCGTCTGCGTCACCGCCTGCAGCTACCTCGACCCCAAGCTGAACGCGTTCAAGAAAGAGGGCACCCGCAAGGCGATGGCAATCAAGGGGGAGACCGAAGAGAACTCGGTGGACTGGAATTACTTCAAAGGCGCCGACCGGCGTCATCGGCGGCTGATCAAGCTGACCAACGCCGAGGCGAAGAAAGGCGCCACGCTCTGGGGTGCGCTCAACGTCGTGGCGGATACCGCCGTTCCGTTTCCCGATCGCGTTTGCGTTGCCGGCGAGAAGACCTTCCCCGATCGCGAGCCAAACGCCAACTGGACGCTGACGCAGCACGCCTCGGTGATCACCGGGCCGAACCGGCGCACCCTTTACCGCTCTATTCGGGATTTCAAGAACCTTCGCCCGATCACCAGCTTCACGCCATACCTGGTGTTGGGCGAAGGCGTCGAGATGAAACCTGAGTGGCAGAAGGACATAGATCAGGGACTGTGTGAGCTTGCGCCGGCGGAGGACTGAGCATCGTCGAGAAGCCGCCGCGTCCGGCGGTTGAAAAAGCGGCGTGAGAATCGTAATATCGTGCCCTGGCACGGAGTTGAGTCGAGACGGACCTGCGCGCGAACCGCAGTGGGGCGCTCCGGCGCCTCACTTGACTGCATATGCTCTTTTGGGGGGGGAGAAGGCAATGGTGGCAAGGTTGAAGGAGCGTCGCTCTGCGGCGCGAGTAGACAGCGACATGGCAGCGCATCTCATCTGCCCGCCGGGGAAGGATGCAATTACGATCCAGACCCGCAATATCAGTACCGCGGGCCTGTACTGCCGGGTGCCGAAATACATCCCGCCTTCCACGCAGATGGGCATAGCCATGATCGTCCCGGTGCGCGAGGGCAGGAAGGTCCGCAACGAGCTTGTGGAGTTCACGGGCATCGTGGTGCGCACCGAGCCGGAGAAGGAGGAGCCCGGGCGGACGGAGTACAGTATCGCGCTCTATTTCCATGGTCTCACGGACAGGGCGCGCTCGCTCATCGATGATTACATCCGCCAGCGCTCCCCTGCGTAGCGATCGCCTTGAAGTAGGCTCATGGCGTCCCGCCTGGGCGTCCTACAGGTCGTTTTCCGGGTTGGGAGTCGGCGCATTCTCCGGAGCGCAGAACGCTGTCTTCCCGCGCTCAGTTGCGCTCGTCATATCTGGTGCTATAATTTCCTGGATTCCATGGTATTCCTGAGAGGATTAGGATGAGTGCACAGCAGGACCCGTTCGAGATCGCGCAGCGTCAGCTCGACGAGGCGGCCGTCCGCCTCGGACTCGATAAAGCGATGCACGAATTCCTCCGCTGGCCGCAGCGCGAGCTTCGCGTCAGCCTTCCGGTGAGGATGGACGACGGCCGCACCGAGATCTTCCGCGGATTCAGGGTGCAGTACAACGACGCCCGCGGCCCGTGCAAGGGCGGACTCCGCTTCCACCCGGACGAGACCATCAACACCGTCCGCGCACTGGCCGCCTGGATGACGTGGAAGACGGCGGTCGTGGACATCCCGCTCGGCGGTGGCAAGGGGGGCGTCATCTGCAACCCCAAGCTCATGAGCGAGCGCGAGCTCGAGCTGCTCAGCCGCGCATACGTCCGACAGGTCGGCCGCATCCTCGGCGAGGATATGGACGTGCCAGCGCCCGACGTCTATACCACGCCTGAGATCATGGCCTGGATGCTCGACGAGTACGAGGCGACGCGCGGAGGGGATCACCATCCCGCCATGATAACCGGCAAGCCGCTGGCGGTCGGCGGTTCACGCGGACGGGGCGACGCGACGGCGCGCGGCGGCTGCCACGTTGTGCGCGAAGCCGCGCAGACCCTCGGCATCGAAACTAAAGGCGCAACAGTAGCTATTCAGGGGTTCGGCAATGCCGGGCAGTACGCAGCGGTGCTCAGCGAGGAGCTGCTGGGGGCGAGAGTCGTGGCGGCAAGCGACACCCGTGGCGGCATCATCAACCTGGACGGCATGGATGCGAAGGCGCTCGTCAGGCACAAGGAGCGGACCGGCTCGGTCGTCGAGTTCCCCGGCAGCAAACCCATCAGCAACGAAGCGCTGCTCGAGCTGCCCGTTGACATCCTGTATCCCGCCGCGCTGGAGAACGTGATAACGGAGAAGAACGCGGCGCGGATCAAGGCGAAGATTTCGTGCGAACTCGCCAACGGTCCCCAGACGCCCGAGGCGGATAAGATACTTTACGAGAACTGCGTCCTGTTCATACCCGACTTCCTTGCGAACGCCGGGGGCGTGACGGCGTCGTACTTCGAGATGGTTCAGAACCGGACGAGCTACTACTGGACTGCGGAGCGCGCGAACGACGAGCTTGAGCACAAGATGGTGACGGCGTTCAAAGACGTTCACGAGCGCGCGGCGGGGGAGGGGGTCCACATGCGCCTTGCGGCGTACATGATCGCGGTGGAGCGGGTCGCCGAAGCCGTCCGTCTCAGGGGATGGGTCTAGCGGCAAGCGGCATTTTCGATTGCCGATTTGCCACCGCCGTGCGTTTGCCTCCGCCTGCCACGCATCGACGGTGTCTATTCTGCGGTCCGACCGGTGGGAATCAAAGCTTTCCGGGTAGCTGGCGGCGGTTGACAATCGTAGTATTCGTTTGGTTGACAATAGGTTGACAAGTGGTATGCTGGAACTATGGGAACAAAAGAGGAAACGCTCCGTCTCATCAAAGAGCGCGGGCCGATAAGCGGGCCGGAACTCGCGCAGGCCTTATCCATGTCGCGCCAGGGGGTTCACAAGCAACTCAAAAGACTCCGCGAGGAAGGCAGGATAGCTAAGGATGGGGTGACCAGGGGGGCGACGTACCGCTTGGCGGGGGGTACGCCGGAAAGCGCGCAACGCAGAAAGCGTTACCGTTTGCAGGGCCTCGAAGAAGATGGCGTGTTCGAGGAGTTCGAGGTCCTGCTGAATCTGAGGAAGAGCCTGTCGCCCGAGGTCCGCAAGATAGCGCGCTATGCATTCACGGAAATGCTCAATAACGCTATCGAGCATTCGGGGGCTGAGTTCTGTGACGTGCGATTCCGCGTGGGCCCTCTGAACCTTCGCTTCGAGGTACGCGACTACGGCATCGGCGTCTTCCAGTCCATACGGGAAAAATGGGCGCTGGAAGATGAACCCCAGGCCCTCCGAGAACTGCTTAAGGGCAAAGCTACGACCATGCCGGAACGACATACCGGCGAAGGCATCTTCTTCACCTCCAAAGTCGGCGACCGCGTGGCGTTTCGCTCGCACAGGATAGGGCTTGTCTTCGACAGGAAGATGGGGGAGACGGCTGTGCGGACAACGCGCCACATCGCGGGAACGGAAGTCACCTTCGAGATATCCAGGCGGTCGAGGCGCAAGCTTGCCCAGGTATTCGACGAATACGCACCGGAGGAATACGACTTCTCTTTTCAGAAGACGAGGATACAGGTCAAGCTATACGGAAAGGACTACGCCTCGCGTTCGGAAGCGCGCAGACTCTTGTCCCGGGTGAGGGAGTTCCGAGAGGTGGTGCTGGATTTCCGGGATGTGGGCTCGATCGGGCAGGGGTTTGCCGACGAGGTCTTCAGGGTGTTTCGGACGCAACACCCCGAGATTGTCATACGCGTCGCCAATCTATCGCCGGAGCTGAGGGCGATGGTGGAGCACGTGGCTCACAATGAAATGTAGCTTTGGTTGACAATAGGTTTACAATTGGGCGGTCCAGTTCAGCGCGTCGCGGAGGCCGTCCGGCTAAGGGGATGGGTCTAGCGGCAAGCGGCATTTTCGATTGCCGATTCTTGCCAGTCGTCTTTACCCGCCGGCCGTCTGGCGGGCGTGTGGTGTGACGAGAACGACCCTCCTTCGCCCTGCATAGCCTTCGGCATCGCAGGGGTACGGAGGGCAGGCGACGAGAACGAGAGCGAGCCTACGTCACCCCTGCGGCTTGTTGAAGTGCTTGTAGGCGGCGAGGAGCGTGCGCATCAGGTCCGTCACCGTCACGATGCCCAGCAGCTTCTTCCCCTCGTTGACCACCGGGAGGCAGCCGACCTTCTGATCGTGGAACTTCCTGGCGGCCTCGAATACCCCGGTGCCGGGGGAGACGTGCACCACCTGCCGATTCATGATTTCCTCGACCCGGATGCCAAACTTGGGCGGCCTGGTGGGGTCGAGCGCAAACAGGTCCTGCCGGAATTCGGCGCTCTGCTTCCTGAACTTCTCGCCCGGCGGGGGAAGGATCATCAGCACGTCGCGATCCGACACCACGCCCGCCAGTTGCCTCCGCTCGTTCACAACCGGCATGTGCCTGAACATCCCCGTCCGCATGGCGTCCATCGCCCTCGCCAGCGTGTCGTCCAGGTTCAGGCACGCCACCTCCTTGGTCATGATGTCCTGGACGGTCTGCCCGAGTTGTGAGAGCACCGACGGCGCGGGCTTCGCTTTCCCGGACGGCGACTCCGCGACCTTCGTCTCGCCCTCCTGCGCCTTGCAGAACCGGCTTATCTTGCCCAGCATCACGAAGACCCTGACGATGTCGCTGCTGGTGATGATGCCCACGAGCACTTGGCGGAGCAGAACCGGCAACATGTCGACGCGATTGTCAATCATCGTCTGAATCACGCTCGTCATCGAGGTGTTGGGCGAAACGAGCCTGGGCCTTCTGGGGACGATCTCCGCCAGACGCGTCTGGCGCGCCTTGACGACCTCGTCACTTTGAGCGGCCGTCCCAGCGTCGGCAGGGACATACCGCAGCAGGTCCCTTTCCGAGACCACGCTCGCGAACATTGGCGTCCCCCCCTCGCCTGCCTGCGCGTCCATGATGGGGATGTGCCGGCAGTTGTTGTCCTTCATGAACTTGAGGGCGTCCTGCACCGTGTTGCGCAGGCTCAAGGTTCCGACACGGGTGGTCATGACGTCCTTGGCGGTGCGCACGTGCCGGAAGAAGATGTCCTCATCGACCTCAAGTTCATCCAACAGGTCAATCAATCTGAATGTGTCGCTGGCCATGTTTCTTCCTTGCTGGCAGGATTTGGAGAGTCCACATCGAATCCAGCGCTGTGGGCTGCTCGGAGCGCTCATCGCCACCTGCCGGCCGCGGGTCGGCGAATGGAGCGGAGAGCGAGGCAGCAAGCAGCGCGCTGAGTCAATTTAACCGCTTTCCCTGGAGTTTTTCAACTGTCTGATCAGTTTGCGAAGCGGCTGCGCGGAGCGTGGTGCGCCGGATGATCATGGGTGTGAATGGCGTGAGCGGCCCGCTGGACTTTTCGCGCGCGCCGTCGTACCATGGAGCCGAAACAGGAGTGGGACCATGCCAGGCACACAGCGCAGCGAACCAAAGCCGTGCGTGCTCGTCATCTTCGGGGCGAGCGGCGACCTGACCAGGCGGAAGGTGATGCCCGCGCTCTACGGGCTCGCCTGCGAGAAGCTGCTGCCCGAGAGGACGGTCGTCCTGGGGTTCGCGCGCACTGAGATGAGCGACGAGCAGTTCCGCGCTCGCATCAAGGAAGGAGTGGAGCAGTTCTCGCGCCACGCGCCGTGCGGGGACGCGTGGGAGCGGCTGGCCGGGCGGACCTTCTACCAGCGCGGCGACTACTCGCAGCGCGCCGACTTCGAGGCGCTGCGGGGCAGGGTCGAGAAACTCGACAGGCAGTTCGGCGTCGGCGGCGGCAGGACCTTCCACTTCGCCGTCGTGCCCGACCTGACGCCCGTCATCCTCGGCAACCTTGCCGCGTGCGGGCTGATTGAGCAGAGGCACCCCGCACAGGAGACGGAGAAGGGCTACATCCGCGTGGTCCTTGAGAAGCCGTTTGGGCGCGACGTCGAATCCGCTCGCGCGCTGAACACGTCGCTGGAGGAGAAACTCGACGAATCGCAGGTGTTCCGCATAGACCACTACCTCGGCAAGGAGACGGTGCAGAACATCATCGTGCTGCGCTTCGCCAATTCCATCTTTGAGCCGGTCTGGAACAGCCGCCACGTCAAGCACGTGCACGTGACGGTTGCTGAGACGACGGGGATCGAGGGCCGCGCAGGTTTCTTCGAGCGCACGGGCGCGCTCAGGGACGTGATGCAGAACCACGTCCTTCAGCTCCTGTCGCTTGTGATGATGGAGCCGCCGAGTTCGCTCAGCCCCGACTCGATCCGGGAGGAGAAGGCCAAGGTGCTGCGGAGCCTCAGGCCGCTCAGCGGGGGGGACCTCGAGTGTTCGGTCGTGCGCGGGCAATACGGGCGGGGCGAGATTGACGGGCAGGCCGTGCCGGGCTACCGCGAGGAGGAGGGCGTGGACCCGCAGTCGAGCACGGAGACGTTCGTGGCGATGCGCACCTACATAGACAACTGGCGCTGGGCGGGCGTGCCGCTGTATCTGGCGACCGGCAAGCGTTTGGCCGCGCACCTGACAGAGATTGCGGTGGAGTTCAAGGAGGTGCCGAACGTCCTGTTCCAGACGCTGGAGAACGTGGATCTGGAGACCAACCTGCTGAAGATCAGGGTGCAGCCCGACGAGGGGGTGTCGCTGAGGATATCCACGAAAGCGCCGGGGCTTGATATGGAAGTGCGGCCGGCGGAGATGGACTTCCCCTACGGGAGTGTCTTCGGATCCGCCTCGCCCGAGGCGTATGAGCGGCTTCTGCTGGACGTCATGTCGGGCAACGCGACTCTTTTCGCCCGGCGCGACGAGATCGAGCTGGCGTGGCAGTTCGTTGATCCGATTCTGTGTCACTGGGAGCGGCAGCCGGCGCCAGCCTTCCCCAATTATCCCGCCGGGACGTGGGGGCCGATCAGAGGGGCGGATTTCTTCCGTGAGGACACCTGCTACTCGCGCGTCCCGCGCATGTGAGAGGGAGACAATGGGAGGTTTTATCGCCGGTCTGCGAGACGTGCTGCTCGTCGCCAACCCGATAAGCGGGGGGGGCAGGGCAGGGCGGCGCGTGGACGATGTTGCACAGGCGCTGCGTGAGCTGGGCGCGGTTCCGCACGTGGTGCGCACGGGGACGGCCGGGGATGCGATGCGGGCGGCACGCGACTTCAGCGGGGGCGCCATACTGGCGTTCGGCGGGGATGGCACGTTCAACGAGGTGCTTAACGGGGCGGACCTGGAGCATTGCGTGCTGGGCGTGATCCCTGCCGGCACGGGGAACGTGCTGGCGAAAGAACTGGGCCTGCTGCGCGGCCCGGTTTCTACGGTCCGGTGTCTGGCGGAGGGCAGGATCGCTCGGTTCGACCTGGGGCTCTGCAACGGCCGACGTTTCATAAGCATGGTCGGCGCGGGCATGGACGCCGATATCGTGAAGGCCGTCCATGACTGCCGTCGCGGAAAGCTGACTCAGTTCCACTACGTGCCGGCGCTGATCCGCGAGTCTGTCTGCCCTCCCCAATGGGCTATCAGCGTGGAAGTGGACGGCGAGGTTTTTCTCGGCGACGCGAACGCGGTCTGCGTGGGCAACACGCACAGCTACGGAGGGCCATTGGAGCTGACGCCCGCGGCGTCGCCCACGGACGGATTGCTTGACGTGATGGCCGTCCCGGTGCGGGGCATAGGCGACATGATAGGTCCGGGGGTGGCGTCGTTGCTGCGGGCGCTGCATCTGTGCAGAGAGGTCCGCTACGGCCGGGGGGTGCGGGTGCGCCTTACGTCTGTGCGCGAGGACGTGCCGTGGCAGGTGGACGGGGATTCGGGCGGCCTGCTGCCTGCGGAGATCCAGGTCGAGCCCGCCCGCGTGTCCATGCTCGTCCCATCCAGCTTCAGCGGAGCGCCTCGGCCGGTCACTAGTTCGCCTTCTGGGTCGCCCATCACGTAGCCTTGAAGGACGCCAAGCCCGCCCAGATGTCAATCATCTGGGGATTGTCAAGGCTTCACATCTGTCTCTTTGTTCTGAGGCACCTCGATATCCTTGGTGCAACGCCAAACAGGGATCACCCCTGGAGTGTCCGCGTTAGCACTCCTGGGGAGTCCCAATAGCCCAAACTCGGTGACTTCTTTGCTACCACTGCGCGAGCTATCGTAGTACGTGAGTGAGCAGCCCACCATCAGCACTGTCCCGAACATCATCAGCACCAAAAGATAGGTCCTTCTATTCACCTGCTACTCCTTTCCTTGGACTGCAACCAAGCAAGCTTCGTCCCAGGCGTCTTGGACGTGGAGATGCACCCGCTTCCTCTTTTCGTGCAAGCAAGTGTATGCTTCAGCCCGCGCTTTGTCAAGGCCTTCGTCCGCCTCTTGAGGGATGTCCTGGGTTGATGCTGACCCCGCCACACGCATGGCGGCTAAAAGTTACGATGAGATTCTTCGCTCGCCCCGAGGCGAGGTCAGAATGACTCGTGTTCATGGGCCGTTTCACCTGGAGATGCAGAGCTCAGTAGTTCGACGTTTCGTTCTCCTTAGTGGCGCTCCCATTCTTTGAAGACTTCGCCCTCGCGCCAGGCCTTCCAGGTGGTCTCGTACCAGGAGTCGTCTTCGGGCAGGGGGCGGACGGGGATTCGGGCGGCCTGCTGCCTGCGGAGATCCAGGTCGAGCCCGCCCGCGTGTCCATGCTCGTCCCATCCAGCTTCAGCGGAGCGCCTCGGCCGGTCACTAGTTCGCCTTCGGGGTCGGCGATCACGTAGCCTCCGCGGCTCCCCCCTCCGCGCTCGATGTATGCCCTGATGGTTTCCAGGAAGGTGATGTGCGTCAGGCAGAGGTGCTCGTTCTGGAATGCAAGGTTCAGCTCGTCCTTGCTCTCGACGCGGATGCTCCTGTCGCAGGTGTTCCTGTACTGGGTGTGCGCCTCGGCCAGCGCGTCGCTCACGCCGTCCAGGCTGCGTATGAATGCGCCGTGGCGTGTCATCCTGCGCTGGACTTCCTTGCGCACCTGGGCGTTGGTCGGCGCGTGGCTGGCCGCGTTGAGGAAGCGGCCGATGCTGCCGAGTTCCCGTTCGATCTGCGGGGCGCAAGCCCAGAGGAATTCGTCGCGGCTCATCGGGCTGTCGTCATACACGTTGGCGATGTATTGCGCCGCGCGCAGTCCGCCCACCTGGCCGATGATGAGCGTCTGGCAGGTGATCAGCTCCAGCTCCGCTCCGTCCGGCAGCTTGACGCGTTCTCGTTGCATGACTGGACTCTCCGTGTTCCTGATTCTTGCCCGCCGAACCTCGGGCGGGTAGAATCTGCCATTGACGACCGCCTGGGGTCTGGTTCGTGAGATTTTAGATTCGCGGCGGACTGAGCGCAAATCGAATACGGGAGATAAGGAAGCGACGCGGATGGATTGGCAAGAGTTCGACTGGCTGATCGAGGCGGCGCTTGAGGAGGACGGCGCGCGGCGCGACGTGACGACCGAAGCGCTGATCGCCCCCGCGCGCTCGTGCGAGGCGGAGGTGGTCGTCAAGCAGGAAGGCGTTATATGCGGGCTGCCTCTGGCTGAGCGCACCTGCCGGTTGTTCGACCCGCATCTGCACTTCCGTGCGCTGTGCGAGGACGGCGCGAAGGTGGG
>Ga0315274_10002380_pt1 | contig 28440 bp, 27 predicted proteins | sample YL17G02_20_MG_FD_203700 | JGI IMG/M metagenome (GOLD analysis project Ga0315274, IMG submission 203700) | Sediment microbial communities from Yellowstone Lake, YNP, Wyoming, USA - YL17G02_20 | ecosystem: Environmental > Aquatic > Freshwater > Lake > Sediment | place: USA: Wyoming | collected...
TGGGTTGTCCAAGGACTTCGCCAAGGGCAACGAATGGCGCGGCGCGGACGGGACGGCGCTTGACATCACATTGAGTGCAGGCACGGCAGTCGGGTATTCGTTCCTGTACTATGTGGAGACCATCTAATGGCATTCTTGACAACCTGCCATGAAGATGACAGTTTGGGCGGCGGACGTCACCGGGCGCTCATCAGCATAAAGCCGCGTGCCTTTCGCAACGGCGCGATGGGCGGCGGGGCATTAGAGCGCATCGTCCACGCTTGGGAACAGGGTGACATCGCGCGTCCGCACGTAATCAACCGTGCCGGAATGCCTTTGCGTATGGACGGTGATGGGTTCCTGGACATCTACCCCACGCGCGAGCCGGACAGGTATCTGAGTATCGGAGCGCCGTACATCCTTCAGGGTGGCGTCTGGACGAAGGTTAACCTGGGGCCAGCGACGCGCACAGCCAACCGCATTTCGTGGACCACCGCGCAGGCAGATATATCGGTGACGTTCGGCGGCCACTTTGTGGAAGTGGGCCGTATCGAACTGAAAGGCGGCTGGGTGCCTCCTAATCGCCAGGTGGCTATTCCCGTTGGTCTGACTGGTCTGACGCGCTCCGGCGGCGTGCTGCTGCGCGACGGCGTGCCGGTGATGCACATGCGAGCGCCGGTGATGTTGGATGCCGCGAATCCGCTAGACGTGCGGCCGATTTCCCATGACTTCGTCCAGGTGGCGGGCCAGTGGTACCTCGTACTCACATTGCCGAGTCTAACTGGAATGGGGCGTCCAGTGATTGACCCCATCCTCGTCTTGCAACCGGACGCGGCGGCGGGGAAGGATACATGGCTTCAGTCTGACTCGCCAACAACCAATCATGGTACAGTAATCACATTGACGGTCAGGAGAGTAAATTCGCCTGATCCCGATAACAAGTATAACGCGCTGATTCAGTGGAATCTTTCCGCCATATCTGGCACAGCCATCATAACTGCTGTTGCCCAGTCGCTTACCTGGACCGTGGCATCCGTAGACTCTGCCCTAAACTTCTTCCGATTGTTACCTGGCAATGACTGGGTAGAATTGGAGGCCACCTATAACGTGCGACAGACAGCCATAGCTTGGCTAGGTAGTGCAGGATGTCAAACCAGCGGTACGGATTTTGACAGTATAGCTATGCTAACAAGTGACTTTACTACCACTGTTGCAACAGTCGCTTATCCATTTAATGCGGATGGCATCGCCGATGTGCAGTCGTGGGTTAATGGTTCTGCATCAAACTGTGGACTGATAATCAGGAGGGTCACGGGTATCAATTACGTTGGCATGCATGAGTGTGCCTCCTCCGACCACGCCACCCCTGCCTACAGGCCGCAGTTGACGGTGGACTATACGCTGCCGACGGGAAGGGGGCTCAAGGGTCTACTTAATCGGAGTATACTGTGAACGGCTTGAATGAGCCTATGAGAACTAGGACGGCGGCAGTTGCCTAACACCAAGGTCTACTCTATCCAGCCGCAGATGGATTACGATATCACACAGAAAACGCAGCAGTATGAAGCACTAGCGAAAGGACAGGCACCAGCGCAGATTGATATGAGCATCAAGGCGATAGCTGTGGTAAAGCCCGAGCCACCCAAAGAAATCTTCCCATAATATCGTATGGACACTCGGCGGAAGGCAGCAGTTGGGGCAAGTGCAGCAGCGGTTGCAGCGATTGCTACAACGCTGATCCTGCTGACCGTCCAGCATTACAATGTCTATCTGCCCGCCTTCTACATGCGAGAGTCGAAGCATGGGATTACTCTGCCGTCGCCTTGTGATGATGTTCGGCCACTGAATGGTGAGTGGTTCTATACCTGGGGGCTGGACAACCCGTGCCCGGATGTAAACGTTCAGTTTATTCCGATGGTGTGGAGCGTAGATTATGCAACAGCCTTACCTGGACGAACTTGGCCGATTGGTGTATCCTGGCTGTTGGGATTCAACGAGTGTAACTACAGAGGACAGGCAGAGTGCACGGCAAAACAGGCTGCTGATGCTTGGCCGTTGCTTGAGGTGACCGGCAGGTTGTTGGTTTCCCCGGCTCCGGCTGCGTGTTCGCCGCAAACAGACCCACTCTGTATCCGCGATGGTCTCGAATGGCTCACCGAATTCCTGCAACTTGTCGGAGTCAACAGAGTGGACGCCATTGGAGTGCACTGGTACGGTGGTAAGGCCAGAGATTTGTACGCCTACTTGGAACAGGTCCACGGGCTTGCCCCTGGTAAACCCATCTGGCTTACTGAATTTGCTGCCACGACTCCCTGGGGAGTTGACATAGAGGCATTCATGCAGGAGACGATCCCTCATTTGGCGGAGCATGGTGTGGTCAGGTATGCCTGGTTCACAACCCGAGCTAATCCAGCTTGGTGGTACATCGCACCAATGGTTGGGGATGATGGCATCTTGACACCGTTGGGTCAGACCTACAGGCAGTATGGGCGGCATATTTGAGGACATACAGGCAATTCGCGCAGAGACACTGGAGCACATCATGACAGAAGATGAGATCGGCAGTATTCGTTCTGACTTACAGAATTTGGAGACTATGCTTGCAGGTAGGCTGGCAACAATTGAATCAATGATAGCGACCGAGCCGCAACGTTGCCCATTTCGGGAGATTATTTCCAAGGCTGCGAATAATGCAACTAGAATAGGTACTCTTGAAATCCTAGTGACTAACATCCGATTGGATGCGGCCAAGGCCGGAGCTGCTGGTGGCGGTATCGTTGCTGCTATTATGACTGTCCTATTTGTGATATCCAAGATACAGGGGTGGTTGTAGGGAGTAATGTTGCTGAGCTTAAGGAGATCCAGGAATAAGCACAATGATCAGGCTATGAATGAAGTCACTCCTGCTCTCTGCGTGCGCAACGAGGAATACTGGATTCACTATGTGCTGCGTGACTTGCTTGCAGTGTTCGGTCGCGTATATATACTTGATACTGGTTCTACTGATAAGACAGTAGAGGTTGCATTGCGCACTGCGCAACAAGTAGGTGGGAAGTTGGATATTGCACAGAAGCAACTAGGGGATGACTTCAACGCAATTGGCAACTGCCGCAACCTGGCACGCGAGGCAGTTGATACGGATTGGATGCTATTGGTTGATGGAGATGAGTTGTGGCAGAAGTTGCAATTATACCAGATCATATCTATAGCAAAAACCGTGAGACCTGGGACTGAATGTGTTATGTTCCATGGGCGTAACGTCAATTTCAAGGCAGGAAGATTGGTAGAAGGAGATGGCTTCTATGCTGATAGGCTTTTCAGTCGCGATGTGAGATGGGACAGAGTAGGATATCCCTTTGAAAGCCACGGTCTGGACGATAGAGACAAAGCTGGCAAGGTGGCTCGTGGCAACCCAAGTGTATTCTTCTGGCATGTTAGGGACTTGATGCGCAGCAGCAAAGACGGAGATGCCTACTATCGGCGCGAGAAGATCAATCTGTACAAGTTCGATGGGCAGTACAAGACTTTGCTGCCTAATTGGATACGAGCGGACAACGAATACAACAATCCGTACTTCAGAAATTAGAAAAGGAGTTGCGAAATGGGAAACGTAGTAGATAGCTTGATGAAGATAAAGCACTCTATGGACATGCTGGGTGGTTGGCAGAGTGATACCATAGATACTCGTGATGCCGTTGATGAGGATGGAAACCTGACTGGAGGTAACATCATCTTAGAGTATGAAACTCCAGATGGGAAAGAAATGTCCATAGAGATGGATCACTGCTATGTCAAAACATCCAATGACTTGTACCATCTAAGTCAAAGTCTAAATGGGAAGTTGCTTATCAGTGGCCCATATGGTCAGATCAACGTGCACTCTGTAGACGAGAATACTGTAGAAGTATCCGATCCAGTACCAGAAGGGCCATGGACTCCTGCACAACAGGCTCTGGTCGACTATTGGGCGGCGGAGAATGCTAATCCTGGCGGTACGGGTGGCGGCGGTCTAAACAAAAATGTCGTTACTTATTGGAAAACGTTGGCTGGACTCTCGGTAGCACCAGCTGCTGTTGCAGGGTTGGCTCCGGTTATAGGACTTGCAGCATTAGCAGCAGCAGCGCCTGTAGTAGTTGGTGCGGCTGCTAATGCTCTGGCTCCCCCAAACACCGAACCATTCAAAGGTGGTGGCGTCGCCGCCGGTGCCAGTGCGCGTGCAGATCAAACGGCTAAGGCCAAAGCATCTGCTGCTACAGCTGCGGCTAAGGCCAAAGCATCTGCTGCTACAGCTGCGGCTAAGGCCAAAGCAGCCAGTTCCGATCCCAGACTCGTTGCCCAGGTGGCAAAGGCTCTTGGTACTACGTCTGCCGCAGTGCTTGCCATAGCAGCTGGGTTGAACATCAAGGTTACCCAATCCACGCTTAGTCAAATAGATGCGGTGCATAGAGCACAGCAGTCTGGTGGCGGTGCTGGTAATCCTGACAGGTACATTGGTGGCAGCGTTGGCGCTATTGAGGGTGGCGGTTGGCGTTTGTAGGAGTTGATGGATGTATGGCGTTCCGAGAACGCACCTGTCGTTAGAGGAATACTGGGAATTTCTGCAGGTGCCAGAGTCCCTGGGGTATGGTATTAGGAACTATCCTGGTTTTACGCCTGTTCCTAACACCTGCGGCAGTTATTGGAACCAGTCGCAACGCTATTGGTTGGCTACCTCTATTGATAAAACAGAGCAGCGGATGAAGGCCGATAGGTGGCTGGGATTCCCAGTAAGGCGCGAGTTCGTTATACTGCGGCGTGTGCAGTACAGTTGGCCTATGAGTTTGGGCAAGTGGATTCGTGGGATGGGAATACAGGCAGAGGCTAGTATATCAGCAGGTGAGCCTATTACGCTGTCGCCTGGTGGTATTATTGCTGATCCTATTGTACTAACAGTTGCCACCACCGTAACCGATTCGGATGACATAGTGCTGTACTATCCTGGGCAGACCAAATATGTCATCCGTCCGGAGAGCTTGACCATCAGTGGTGGATTTGCCTCTATAACCATCCCACGAATCCGGTTGCTCAAGCCTCAGTACTTCATTGAATACACGGATGTCAACCTGCGTCCAGACTACAATAACGATACCTACTTCCTAACCTCAATTGACATCGCTTACAACTACTTGGACACTACTACTGGCAACAACCTGGTGTGGACTACTGTGCCATGCTATCCGTGCGCCGAATCTAAGCAAAGTGCTTGCGGCGTGGTGGAGGATATTCGGCTAGGTAGGGTCCATCTGGCAGCTGCTACGTACAATGCAAATACTGGATGGCAAAACCAGACCATGACAGTGTGCTATGCTGACCCAGATATGGCAGAAGTGTCTTTTATGTGGGGCTATGCCGATCGTTATGAGGAACTGCGGAATGATCTGGTTCGGGCCATCATAGCAGTGGCGCACAATAATATGCCACAGGATCCATGTTTCAGGTGCGGTATACAGCAGCAATACTACGAGAGAGATACCAACCCACTCGAGCCGCCAGTCAATCTGGGTCTGGGGCCATCCACTTGGGGTATCTATGAGGCGGTGCAGATCATAAAGGAATTTGATCACGATCGCAACCCATACCATGGGGGAATGCTGTGACCGAGTCCGTAATAGTTAGCCTAGTTGATATTTCTGATAAGTGGGTTGTGCTGCAGTATGAGGATGATGAAGGTTTTATTCAACGCAAATCAATTCCCAGGAAGGTGTGCAACATCGTGACGAGAGAGCCAGCCACTATCTCAGATGATGTTCTCAACATAGGAGTAGAATACTCAGATGTTGATCTGCCACTCAATCTTGGGGATATGTTGGGTGTTATCCGAGTGCGTCAGCTTCAGGATGAATTGCGTAGGGCAGGAATATGGCGCAAGGAGGATTATCGCACCAAACCTAAAGTGGTGTTTGGGGTGTGGCAGAAGTTGCTAGGAGTAGATGTAACTACAATTCTCAATGCATCTCTGTCTCCCACGCACCATATGTTGAGGGAGGTATAAAATGGCTCAAGCTATGTACTATGCAGGAGAAGTTGCTCTGTGGTTGCAGCGCCAGTGTGGGGATGCACTCGAGTTCCTTGGGTGCCATAACCTGACTGGTGTGGCTGTACCACGGGGTGAGAAGGCTCCTACCTATTGCCGTACTGGCAAGAACACGTTCGGCATCAAGCGTACTATACGTGGGGTACCTGGACTGGGATCTGCTACCATCGTAGCCTATGACACGGTGCTTAACTACATACAGGAATTGAAGTGCGAGTTCAACTTGTATGTAATGCACTCTGCATGTGGCGCTGACGAGGATCCTACCAATTATGACTATCTGTACATCTATGAGGGTATGGATGTTACCTCTGAGGGTACGGATACGCACGTAGTTGGAATCAGCGCAGAGGGCCAGACGCCCATTATGCTCAGTATGCCAACGCAGTTCCAACGACGCACCAAGGTCAAGACGTTGACTGCAGTTAGTAGAGACCTGTCAGCGTTGGTGCCTACACAGAAGTTGTTTAGTGTATGGGCGTGCGATGGGCCAGAGTGCGGCAGTCTGTGCGGCAACCAGAGTGAGGGTTGTCAGGAGTGGTGGGCAGTTGGCGAGGTTGGAAAGATAGTGAAATCCTTGGACGGTGGTGGCTCCTTTGCTGATGTGACAAGTCCATTCACTATAACAACCCAAAACATAAAGAAGGTAGTGTGCGACGGCGACCTGGTCCTAATGCTGAACGGTACGGATACTGCCTATGCCTACAGTTGGGATGGCGGAGCAACTTGGACAGAAGTGCTTACGCCTACCGAGTTGCTGAATGATGCTTTCATCCTGGGATCTACTAAGATATGGATGTGCGCCCAGGGTGGTTACATCTATTACAGCAGCAACCGTGGGCAAACAGTGTCGGTGCAGGACGCGGGTGTGGCAACCTTGCAGTCCCTGAATAGCATTTCGTTCTCGGACGCGCTGCGTGGCTATGCAGTAGGGGATGCAAATTCGTTCGTGCGCACTGTGGATGGTGGCAACATATGGGAGGCAGTAACTGGGCCAAGTGTTGCGGTTAACAACGATCTGTACAAGGTGGCGGTTGTTGCGGGGACTGAGATCGTGTTCGTGAGCGACGAGGCAGGCAATCTGTATCGTTCAGATGATAGTGGGGATACTTGGACTACCGTGTTCACAGCCACTACTGCAACAGCAGGTGGTATTCCTGGCATCGCTATATGCAACTGCAATGTTATCGGATTCGTTGCAAACGATCAAGATCCGTACTTCTACTCTGGTGCCAGCGTGGAAGGAGTGATGTACCAGAGCATCGATGGTGGTAACACCTGGAAGGCTGTTGAAGTGCCAGCAAATGATGGGCTTGAGGATGTCTTCTGCTGCGACGTGAACCAGTACATCATCGTCGGAGCGGCTGGATTCCTGGCGCACGTTGCTGGTCAAATCCTGTGAGTAGCTTAGTTGATCAAATGAGCAGTCGTCCGATATAAGGACTAGAGATTGTGCAAGTAACTAAAGCCCATAAAATACTGTTGTATACAACACCTGAACTAGAAGCAACATTTGTCTCTTGGTGCGGAGCTGCGCGATGGGCTTACAATATGGGCTTGGAGAGAAAGATAACTATTCATAGAGAAGGTGAGAAGACTCCAAGCCTATATACGTTGATGCACGAAGTAGTAACATTAAAAAAGACGGACAATAACTATGCTTGGTTAAAAGATATTCCAGATAGCGTCCCACGCTTGTCTTTGTGGCATCTGGAACTAGCTTATGCCAATTTCTATAGGCGTGTAAAAGGAGGTGCAACACAAAAAGGATTTCCATGTTTCAAATCTAAAAAGAAGTCAAAGATGGCATTCCATTTGGAGAATGGTACTAGTATAGTAAATGGCAATAGTGTGCGCATACCTAAGTTGGGTTGGATCAGGATGCATCAGGCTATACGTTTTAGTGGCACATTGGTGGGTCCTGTCTGCATTAGCTTGAGAGCAGGTAAATGGTATGCATCTTTTTCTGTCAAGGTCGAAATGCCTGACCCAATTGAGAACCAAGAGAAAGTCAGTTCAGTTGGCCTTGATGTTGGGATAAAGCACCTAGCCATTTTGAGTGATGGGAAGAAGTTCGACAATCCTAGGGCATTCTATCATTTGGAGAAATTGCTTCGTAGAGCGCAACGCCAAATGGTGCATAAGCATAAAGATAGCCACAGAAAACAAGATGCTAGGTTGCGAGTGCAACGTATACATAAGAGAATATCAGATGTTAGATCTAATGCTACGCATCAAGCATCCGCTTATATAGCCAATAATTATGGTAGGGTGGCCTTAGAAGATCTAAACACCGCTGGGATGGTAAGGAACCGACGTATGGCAAAAGCCATTTTAGATGCTAATTTCTGTGAGATGCATCGACAGTTGGTTTATAAGATGGCATGGGCTGGTGGTGAAGTTAGGAGAGTAGATCGTTTCTTCCCATCAAGCAAACTATGTTCTGCATGTGGATGCATTAACAACAATTTGACTCTAGATGACAGAGAGTGGGATTGTAAGTGCGGCGCGCACCATGACCGTGATGTTAATGCAGCCATAAATCTTGCTACCAAATGTTTTGGCCGGGGGTTGACGGTCACTGCGCGCGAAGGAACGGGTGTAGTAAGGCCCACCTATGAAGCGCGAACTACGCCCAACAATTTGGTTGGGATTAGGTAACCACAAATCTTATAGACCCTATAAGGAGTCAGAAATGAGCGGACATCCGGTCAAGGATTATGAAGAGTTGGTGCTCTCAACTGGTGAAAAGATAAAAGTGCATCGTGTGCCGCAATCGGTTGTGCGTGGCGTGGTTCCCAGCAAACCACGTCCGCGCAGGCCGATGGTTGCTATGCAGATAGCAGGCGGCAAGACCCAGCAGCGTCCTGCTAAGGAAGGGGATGCTGGTTGGGAAGATTATCTTGACGCCAAGGAACAATGGGAGAACGAGAAGGATGGGCTTCAGGGCGCTATCTCGCTTGTGATGGCACTGCGAGAATACAAGTACCCTGAAGATATGCGCTTGCCTGATCACATCCAACAGTTACTGGATTCCAATCTTCTTCCTGCTCCAACTAGCGAGTATGAGCGCAAGGCACTGTGGTTGCGTTCCACGGTGCTGAGTGCGTTTCAAGACGAGATGGAAGTTGACTTTGCGCTGCAAAGGCTAAGTGGCGTGGACCCGGAGGTTATAACGCAAATCAAGAGCAACTTTCGGGATACGCTACTTGGGAAAAAGCCTGGAGCAGTTGGAATCGGAACAGAGCAAACCGACAGCGGAGAACTTGTCACGGCTGACGGCATGTAGTGAATTCTACAGGGAGTCACGCGTGGCAGTCAAGGCAGGGTATGCGGATGTATGGTATGATCTCGATCCATATACCAGGGACTGGATTATCGCTACTTGGGAAGTGATTGAGGTTCTTGAAAGTGCTGCCATAAAGAGCAATGAGCCTGGAGATTGAAAAGGAGAAAAGAGGGCATTGAGTGCAGTAGTAAAGTCAATGCCCTCTTTTTATGAATAATGCCAATCCAGATGATAATGCCCAGGCTCATAGATCCTAACAATGTGCAGCAAATGGTGGATGCTGCGCTCGCTGCTGCTTTGGAAGTAGCCAAGATAGAGTTTGGGCTTACTACTGGTACCTGGGAAGCCGATACGGTGCCTAAGTGGACTATCACCACACCGCACACGGCAAGTGGTGGCCGCGAGACAAGTTATACCACCGAGTCAACACCATTCACTTGGGTTGACTTAGGTACCAAAGGTCCATATCCCATACCAAAGATGCCAAAGATGAAAGGCACATTGGCGTTCCAGACAGGGTTTGTGGCAAAGACAATACCGCACCAGATAGGTTCCGGGCCTGGTGGAAGTTTTGGCCCTTGGGCATTCCCAAAACAAGTTATGCACCCAGGAATCAAGCCCAGAGAATTCTCAACTGATATAGCTGTCGAGGCTGCTGATGCCTTGGTGCGCAACATGTTCATAGCGATGGGCAAGATCTGATATGAGTACTATATTAGATCTAGTAGAGGCTATAAAGCATCTACCAGGACGTCACGATCAATATACGCACAATCCTCACAAGGGTGCTGGAAAAGGGTCTGGTGCGTCTGCTGCTACTACAGGGTCTGTACCGTCGTCAATATCTAAGCAACCTTACACATCTTTTGATAATGCTGATAGGGCTCATGAATGGATGACAGTCAATGAGGATAAGCCTAAGACAGATTCCGAAGCGGGAAAGGTGCAAGGATACATAGAATCTGGGTTCATAAATATGAACAGGCTTTTGCGAGGGCAGGAGTTACGTGAGGGGTATGGAGAAAAGCCAGAAATAAAGTCTTACATTAAGGCTGTAGGAGCATATGTTGCTAGGAACCAGTTGCCTGAGGATCTTGTACTATGGCGTGGCACTCGTAGTGACATGTTGACAAAAGCCATAGAAAGTGGTCAGGATTTGGTAGGTACTACAATAACGGACAAGGGATTCAAGAGTTGCTCTTTATTGAGGAGCGTATCTGCTACGCCTACATTTCTAAAGGAAGATAATAGTGTGATATTTGAGATACATGCGCCCAAAGGTGCTACAGGCGCTATTACCGATAACAGAAAAGAAGCAGAGGTTATATTACCGCCAAGCACTAATTACAAAATTATGGAAGTGCATAAAGAGAAAGACGGCGCTTCCGTAATAGTGGTTGAGTTGGTGCAATAATGAAAGATAAGAAACCTAGTAGATTTATAACAGATGAGGGAGATTTGGTGATAGTTACTCCCATAGAGAAGATTAAAGCCATGATCGAGGCCATTAAACACCTTCCCGGAATGCATGACCAGCAGACGCATGACCCTACTAAGGGCACTGGTAGGAATGCTGCGTTGGGAACTGCTAAAACATTGGACCAGGCTGTTGAGTTGGTGTCTGGAACGGTCGAGAACTTGATGCGTGAGCCTGGGCACATAGAAGGCACTAATGTTTGGGTAGATCCATCTGTAGGTAAACTTGCAGAGTTGTTTGGTGGCAAGAAGGATAATGAGGTAACAGTAGGGATATACGAACCAGTTACTAGGAGGGTGATGATTATTACTGACACTATTTCCCATAATATGATCACAGATACTGTTACAGAGCGAGCTATTGAATTAGAAAAGAGTGTAGGACATATTGATGAATCTTTAGTGAAGGAGAAACGTGACATTCAGAAACTAATGGAGCCTGTTGCCACACCTATATTTGATCGCTCGGTGCATTTCTATATGACCTTTGACAAAGCAGGAACTACCACTAATATTATGTTTGATACTAAATATTCAGGCGCTTATAATGCTATGGATGAGAGTACAGATGAAGGTAAGGCATTTAAGAATATAGACAAGGCACGCGATAAGATGTTGCGCTTGAATATACCATCTACCACACCTATGAAGATAGACTTAGAATCCTCTAGGGAACCTATTAGATCTACCCTAGAGTGATGGGTAAGATATGTAATATGAGCATACAACAGAAGCACTCAAGTATCTTGTTAAGGAATAGTTAATGGCTGATACCGGACTGCGCAAGAGTGGTGTAATACTTGTAGCAGATCAATTCGAAGACTACATGCGCAAAATGCAGCAGATACAGAAAGCTCACGAAGCTGCATTTGGTAGTGGATCAAGTGCCAACTTCCAGAAGGCACAGGAGGGTGTTCGTAACCAGGTAAGCCAAACTGGCAAAGAAGTTGACAACCTGAAAGGTAAAGTGGGCCAGCTAGGTGGTGGAGGAGTTTCAGGTGCTCTAAACAACCTGATGAATGCTTTTGGTGGCATAAAAAGTGCTGTACTGGGTGTGGTTGCAGCACTAGGATTATACAAGGCTGTGCAATTCGTGGAAGAATCTGCCAAAATAGCAATGCGTAACCAAGAGTTAGCTGTGGTACTGAATGTGGTTGGGAAGAATTTGGGCTATACCAAGGAGCAAATGGATGCGGGTGTTGAGGTATTAAAGAAGACAGGCATTACCACATCTGCTGCTACAGATTCCTTGATTAAGATGGCTCAAGCTGAGATTGAGTGGACGAAAGCAGCACAGTTGGCTCGTATTGCCCAGGATGCTGCGGTCATTGGAGAGACCAACTCATCAGAAGCTTTCCAACGTATGATCTGGGGCATCAAGAGCGGGCAAATAGAGATTCTTAAGACCCTGGGGTTGAATGTAAACTTTGAGGCATCTTATCGCAAAATGGCAGACTCGCTTCATACAACTACCGGAGCTCTGAATGAACAGCAAAAGATACAAGCACGCGTCAACGCTGTGGTTGAAGAAGGGCGGAAGATTGCTGGTACCTATGAAGCTGCAATGGGTACGGCTGGTAAGCAACAACGGACAATTGCACGTTATGTTGAGGAAACACAAGCCAACCTTGGTAAGTTGCTATTGCCTTGGGAAGAATTCAAAGTATCAGTGGAGACAGCTTCTTGGAAGAATTTTCAGAGGATCTCTGAGATATTAGTTACTTGGGAACCCATGATACGCAATGCCATAGGCGCATTAAGTGATTTTATGGGAATGTCAAAAACAGAGGCCGGAAAGGTGAAAGGAGAGACAAAACAAGGACCATTTGATGTTCTTGCTATGAGCGTATTGAGCGCAGTTGGTAGGGCTATACCAGGAGTTGAGTTGCAGGGTGGGGGTCGGTTTGCGCAATTGGCGGAAGGCGAGTCCATAATGGATAGACTCCAGCGTAGTTTGTATGACCTAAAGAAAGGCATTCCAATATTACAGGCTGCTATTGCTGGATTTGCAGTTGCCATATCAGGATATTTCTCAAACATTGGAGATGCATTCAATCTGCACGTCTTACTTCCATTCCAAGTGCTACAAGGAGCAATTACAGGAAATACAGAATTGGTTGCTAGAGCAAGCGAGGAGATGACTGCTCTAGCAGATAAGAAACCTTTAGATATCTGGACACTCAGTCAGGAGGCATACGCTGCTTCCTTAAAGAAATCCCTTGAGCTGTATCCCCAATTGACTATGTCTTATGAGGATTTTGTAGCAGCTCAGGAGGCTGCCGCAGCGGCAGCCGCGAATATAGATCTGACACCCCAACTAACGCCAGCACAAAAGTACATAGCAGCGCAGCAGGATATAATAAAAGGACTGCAAGTTCAACAGCAAGTATTGGCTCAGGTCAATAAGGTCTGGGAGCAATACAACAAGACGCTTGAGAATGCTGCTAAATCACGTGACAAGGCGCTCTTGCAAGCTGATGAGCAGCTAAACAAGAGCATTGCCAAGTTGCAAGAGAGTGCTGGTAAGCAATTAGCAAGCATAGAAGTAAATGCACAAAAGGCACGTCAGAAGGCTATACAAGATGCTAACCGTGCCATAGTTGAGCAGCAGCGTGCTCATAATCGTGAGATGGATAATGAGCGCAAGCGGTTTGAGTTATCACAGACCCAGGCACTGCGCGAGTTCAAAAACCAAGAAAAGTGGTTAATGGCAGAAGGTGACGTAATTGCGTTGATGCAGTTGCGTGACAACTATGATATACAGCAGCAGAATGCGCAAGAGAATAATGCTCTTAGTGCTTCAGAGCAAGAGCAAGCATTCCAGGATAGTTTACAGGCCAACCAGCGTCAGTTGCAGGAGAGGATGCAAGAGATAGAGACCTCTTTAGCAGAGCAGCGCCAAACGGCTGCAGATAGTTATAATGAGCAACTGGCGGATATGGTTACTGCTAACGAGGAGCGCAAAGCAGCCATAGTAGAGGCATATGGAGAGCAAATACAAGCAGCGAAGGATGCACGTGACCAGCAGTTGACTGATTTGGGGAAGGCACTACAAGACGAGACAACAATGACCGAGCAGGGTATCAAGGGCATAGCGGATGTGATGGCTACCCTGTTTGGCGAAGCGGGTGCTGGTGATGCACTTATAAAAGGGTGGGCAGATAGGTCTACTACTGCTGTTGATGTTGCTATGGAAGCCATCAAGAAACAGATAGCAGACATAGAGACAATGATTGCCAGAGTTGAGGCAGGCGGAGTAGTACCGGGCACTCCATCTTATACTCCATACCAAGGTCCACCTGCTAGTTATGGGACAGTTCCACAGTATGGCCCTTGGAGTCCATCCTATCCTGCCAAGTCTATGCGTCAGGGCGGTGTTGGTGTAGTAACTGGGCCAGCATTATTTGCCATAGAGCCAGGGCAACGAGAAGCCTATGCATTTGCTCCTGTGGGCGGGCGTGCAAGCAACCTTAACGTCAATGCATTGGTGAGCGGTGGGATAGATATACGTGGCGCTGAGGGTGCCTCCGCTGGCGTGGTGGATACTGCGGTAACAACTACTATGCGCGAGTTGCAAGAAGCCATTAAGAGGATTGGGAAGCGATGACAGGCAATAGTGCAGGCAAAGGTACCTATAGGATAGAGGAGCAGGAATTCCCTGCGCCTGTTACTGATTGGGATCCGCAGCCTCTAGGATCTCTACTAAATGGATTCGTAGTTCATAGTAGTTACTACATACATAAGTGGACCTGGCCTGGTGGGATGCTTGAAGCTGACTATATGGAAGCGTTGCTTGCCAAATTTCAAGACCAGCAGGACAATGGGGTGCAGTTGACGTTGTTGGAGACGGATCCTTATGACGCGTCTGGCGCATGCGAGACTTATGGCACAGTTGAGTATACTGACTTCCTTATCAAAGAGGTGACACCCACGCGTCGTGAGTTCCCGCACTACGGGGATGTTACTGTTACCTTTGAGGTGTATGTTCCGTGACCACACCTGCTATACCTGCCGGCTACTTGGCACGCATGAAGTCACGGTCGCAGGCCGTGAAGTGGAAGGCCGTGCTGTTCGAGAAACGCCAGTTTCAGGCTTATTGCTGTGATATAGATAGCGACGGTATAATGGGCGTTGCCAAGCAGCCAGTGGTTGTATTGGAGTTGGGGCCAAGCCCAGTATGTTTAGGAGAGAACGTTGACTGGGATTTCGCAGGGTCTTATGCACCAGGATCCACTGTGGTATCTTATGCTATAGATATGGGAGATGGCACATCCTACAGCACGGATACTGGCTCCCATACCTACGTAGCAGTAGGCAACTACACCGTGTATGCTACCATCACAGAGGGCTTGGGCAAGTACACTACCATTACAAGGGAGATACAGGTTATTGACTGCTCCATACCCATGCTTATAGCGTTTGCCTATACGTCCTATGATGGTGGTGGAGTGTATTTCATTGACTTCAAGGCAGCAGCACCTGCCTGGAAAGCTAGGAATTATGGATTGATAGGGAACGCGCTGTATGTGCGTGATATGGCGCTGCGTCCTGGGCATAAGGCGCTGCCAGATGGGGTGCACGAGATATGGATAGCAACCAAGGGAGGTATCTATAGGTCATTGAATGGAGGGCGCTCTTGGTATGAGGGGCATCCTCCAGATCCTTCTAATTTGGAGTTTGGAGATACTCCACCCGCAACAGTAGGTGAGTTGGACTGGCATAGTGTGCGTTTTGATCCAGCGGTGCCCAACACTGCGTACATATTAGCAAGCAAGGCATTAGTAAGTAGGTTGTGGGTATATAAAACGACAGATCTTGGCATAACTTGGATTAGCCGAGGAGTAGTTACCATATAATGGCATTTGAATGGTATTGGGACACTACTATAGAAGGTTGGGCTAGGCATGCTGGGTCTACTCATCCAAGTGGGACCGTGACTTGGTATGCTTCAGACGGCGACCCTGATGTTGGATGTATGCGGATACAACAGGGCGGTGCATATGGTCCCCCAACACCTTACACGGACGCATACGTAGCAATAGTTCCTGGTGGAATAATAGGTGCTGGGGGCGCCCAAGTAGAGTTTCGCCATAAGAGAGTTGGGGTGTCAACAACGTTTGGTATAGAGTGCTATGTAACGTTGCGGACGGCGGGCAAGATACTTCTGGGCAGCGTATACCCAACAACTAATGTTTGGCACACAAAGTATGTTGGTATCTCAAGTGCATATGCAGGAGACATTGTTGATGAATTATATTTTCGATTGCAACCAGGTATAACAACCAGCGGTGACCACGACTTGAGGATTGACAGTTGTACCATAACGGGTGTTACGGAGGAGAGTGGTGGTGGGCCAGGAGTATACACGCCAGGGAACACCGCCTATGGAGCAAGCGGCGGTTGCATGGATGTTGATGCGGCCGGAGGATATTTGTACATAGGCGCATTGAGAGTGCTTGGCCTCCCAGTGGTGATAAAGTTCTCTGCTGGTGTTGACGCAGATGGAACGTTGGTGTACAATCCAGGAGCCGGAAACTTGGCTGAAGTGGCATGTGGACGCCAGGACGCGAATACTGTATATGCAAATGGCAACTTTGATGTGCCCAAAGTGCTTTTATCTATAGATGGCGGTGTTGTTTGGAACACAATCGATCCAGCTTGGGGAGGCGTTACAACCGTCAGGCCATTGGCTATTGTGCCAACTGGCGATGGTGTAGTAGTAAGCATGACGGACGACCAACAGGATGCGTATCGTTCAACAGATTGGGGTGTTATATGGACTGCGCTTAGTACAGCACTTCCGATAGTTGTGAATGCGTTTGATCTGCTTGATATTAACCCAGACGAGTCTATCATAGGCGTGAATGCTCCTGGGGCGGTGCGAGTTGAGTATTCCCTGGATGCGTTCCAACACTTTGTAGATCTGACAGTAGGTACACCAAACAACGGAGTCACGCGGGTGATAGTGGGATGAGCGTCCATGTTGAGACATTGATAGTTAGCACGCTACAAGGCGATGTAGATACTGGTGGCTGGACATGTAACAGTGGCTTCCTGAACGACCAAGCCCTGGCTGATTATGGTCGCCATGCTAAGGTGTTCCATCTGCCAGAGGGAAACAACATATGGGAGGCCGATTGGTTGATGGGTATAGATGGCTCCATTATACCCAAGACAGTTACGTGGGATCGTAAACAGAGTGCCACGGAGATAGTAATATCCACATCCCAGATGTTCCTGCAAAATGCAGGTATACAGGGTATCTTCTTTAGCGAGCAACCTGCACCGGCCAACCCACACCAGATGACAGGACTGAACCTTGGCAAGATAGTTAAGCATATTGTTGAGGAGCATACTAATTGTAGCATAGCAGCAGGTGGTTGGGTTGACACGAGTGGTATTGATACGGTAAATAGCACCACCGTGAATGTGTATACGGTTAGGGAATCTAACTCGATGTGGAGTACTCTCAAAGCCATAGCTGACAACGAGTTCTATGTAGTGTACTTTACCAAAGATGACAAGTTACTTTATACCCAGCATCCAATGTTTGCTGCTGTGTTACCGGCAGTGACTTTAGGCATAGATAACACGATGATACTTGGGCAGCCAAGAGTTACCTATAGGGACATGATGCTGCCAGATCAGGTAAAGTTGTATGCTTTAACAGACGAAGGAACCACATTACAATCCTTCTATCCTGCTAACATGGGTACTGAAGGGCGTATCCATAAGATCTCTAACATCCGGTGCAATACGCAGGCGCGACTGGATGTGTTATCGTTCCGGCTTTACAACTTCCTGCGGCGGCGCTACCAGTGCGATATAACATTACCTGGCTCTTGGGGTTTGCTGCTTGAGTTGTATGATAGGGTTGAAGTTACCTATACCGGCACCGCATCTAATGGGGTGGCATTCGTGTGGGGTAACAAGAAATTCTGGGTTAGCAAGATAAACATCAGTAGAATGCAGGGTAGGACTGCCACTACTGAGTTTACACTCGAAGAAGAATTCTTCGGCGAAGACTACTTCTATGTTTGATGAGACTCGCATCCAAGCGTGGATCGAAATACTACAACGTGTTGCCAAGGCAGGTGGCGCGGCGGAGTTGACTCATATATTCCCCAACGCAGAGGTAATGGATGACGCTCCACCCGACTTGTCTGCGGACTATATCCTAGTGAAAGGAGAAGAGGGTTATCACATACCTGCAGTAAAGGTAAGCGGGTTGACTGTTTCTGTAGGAGATTTCGTCAACCTGTTGTACATAGAAGGCACCGAGGCTATGGCCTTCCAGCATGGCTCAGCATCTGGCGGTGGTGGTGGGGGAGGCGGGCACATTATACAGGAAGAGGGCGTGTCGCTTACCGCACGCAAATACCTAAATTTCGTTGGTGATGGAGTAACGGCGACTGACGATGCTGTAAATGACCAGACAGATGTGGCGGTACATGACCCAGTGACTTTAGACGCTGATGCGGATACCGTGCTATCTCTGGCCACTCAAGAAATAGGGCTTGATGTACAAGCAGCCAACGAAGTATTTGCTGGTCCAATAGCAGGCGCACCAGATGTCCCAGCGTTCCGAGCATTGAATGTGGCTGATATAGCAGGCGTAGGAATGGAAGTAAACCAGACAGTGACACCCGCGCCAGATGGAGCCGAAACAGAATTCACTGTGGCTGGAAGTGAATATGCAGCAGGCACGCTATTCATAACTGTTAACGGACAGGTGCAGACTGGCGGTGTGGATTTCGTTGAGACCGATCCTGCTACGGGCACATTCACCTTCCAGGCTGGTAGTATTCCTGAAACTGGTGACACCATTCGTGCTTTCTTCGGGCTGTTGGCAGCTCCAGGCGGTGTTACACTCGCTGCCGATGCCGATGTTTTACTTGGCCTAGCTGTGCAGCAGATAACCCTTGATAGTCAAGCTGCCAACTCAGTATTTGCTGGCCCAGCAGCTGGCGCGGCTACTGATCCTACCTTTCGAGCACTGGTTTTAGCGGATATGCCTGCTGGTGCGGGTTGGCCCTTCAGCGATGTGCTAACAGTTGATCCAACGGATTCTGATGCGGATTATTCTACCATCTCCGATGCCATGGTTGCTGCCGTATCTGGGCAAGCGGTGTTCATAGGTGCAGGAACATACACAGAGGATGTTACTGTGCCAGATGGAGTGCACCTTATTGGCGCAGGAACATTCTCTACCATAATTCTAGGCTCATTAACTTTAGGGGATGGCTCTAGTGCCTCCTTGCTTACAGTAATATGCAGTACCACGAATAATACAAATGCAACAGCGTTGACCGTGCCCGCCTCCCACGAGGCCGATATATTTGGCGTGATGGCGCAAGCTTACGTAGAGGGCGGCACTGCTTATGCTGCTAGGGTGTATGGCACACTCAATGTGCGTGCCAGTTGGTTAGAGGCCACCAAATCAGGCACTCATACGGTGGATGTAGTAGCCACCAAGGATAATGGTTTCGGCTCCTCAGATCCTACCTTGAACGGTGGCGGGGCATGGATGTTGAATATAGGCACGGCTCTTTCTGGCAACATATGCCATATGATAGCGTATTGGGATTTGGCAGGCATCCCGGATGTAATATCTGCTGCATCGTTGCGTTTGTATAACATCGCTGGAGATAATGCTTCCTGGGAGATGGGTGCATACCGGGTGTTGCCTGCCAATAGTGCCTGGTTTGAAGGCACTCAAAACTGGGTGGAGCAGGTTGGGGCAAGTTGTTGGAATAAGCATACTTTCAATACCATTAACTGGGCTGGCAGCGCAGGCTGTAGTACATCTGGCACTGACTGGGCTGCTGTTGCGTTAGGTACTAAGACGCAGAACTGGAGTACGGTTGGTTGGGCTTCAATTACCCTAGTAGCTGCTGAAATTGAGAAGTTACGTGACGGCACTTATACAAACATTGGCATGTTACTCAAGGCCACTACTGAAGGAGCTGCTAATAAGCTAGCCATTGTAGCATCTAGGGAATATGTTCCCACCCTCAAGCCTACGTTGCGCATCACCTATGGTGTAGCATCTGTTACAAATGGATTGCGTGTAGAAGCTGGCGGCACCGTAAACCTGCGCAACAACCCGCACATTGTAGGCAGCGTGTCAAATGCAGGAACGGTGAATGGCGAGGCAGATGTTGATGAAGTAGAGTACATTGATGGTATGGTTGGAATTGGGATCATAGCACCTGCTAAACAACTAGAAATTGCGGCCATTAGTACGGCAGGTGCGGGTGACATGACCACTGGCCCAACGTTGCGACTTAACAACACATTACAAAGTAGTGTGTGGGGTGATGGAGGAGAAGAGCAACTCAGTGCTATAGAGTTCTATATTTCTGATGCTAGTACCTATGGCGCCACAGTTCAAGCAGCTATCAGAATTGTCAGTGATAGGAATGGCACCGCTCCTCTTAGTCAGATGACCTTCTGGACGCACGCTGGTGCAGCTGGTTATGCCGAGAGGATGAGAATAGACGAGGCGGGCTATGTTGGTATCGGCTGGACAGCTCCTACAACCTTATTTGGAATCCTTGCTGATGATAATGTAACTACGATGACAGTAAAAGTGAACGCAACTCAAGCTAATGCTAATGGGACCATTTTAGATATTCGTTCAACAACTGGTTCTGAGGGAACGATCGCTCTCGCCGCAGGTGGGGTTGTAACCTATAATGCTTTTATAGGTTCTCACTATACACAAGTAGTAGACAGAAAAAACCTGGAAATAAACATGCTGCTTGAGGTAGTAGATGAAACACCAGAATGGGAACCTGTCTTACGAGAAAAGGCAAAGACTGTAGAAGTAATAGATGAGTATGGCACTAAAACTACATCAATTATTCCTGCCATATATGACCAAGCAAGCCCAAAGGAAAGATTATTCAAGACCTGTATTTGTACAACAAAAGGGTCTAAAGGAGCAATAGGCGTATATGGCGGCACAGACAATTTCGGCAGGGATATGGTATTTTCTATCGGTGCTGGATTCATAATCGTTGCCAACAAAGGGAAGGATGTTGATGTAGGCAGTTATCTAATATCTTCAGATGTCATGGGGTGCGCGGAGTTGCAAGATGATGATGTCTATAGAGCCAGCACGGTAGCAAAGGCTACTCAGACAGTTGTGTGGGACAAAGACGAGGAAAAACGAACAATAAAGTGCATATACTTGGGAGGGTAACATGATGCAAGACGGACGCATCAAAGGAGATAGCGACAGTGTTACATCTATGGAAATTGATATGGAAGAGAAAATTAAGGCACGCGTTGCCGAGTTGGAGACAGCGCGGCAACAGTTTGTAGATCGGGCGAATACTCAGATAGCGATGATGAACGGCGCTATCTCAGAACTTAGGAAACTGTTGGAGTTACCACAGAAACCTGTAGCAAGGGAGCAATAAGAGGCAGAAAGCGACATCGGTCCTATTATATATACCCATTACAGTAGGATGTATGCACTATGCTAACCAGAACGACATGCTGATTTCCGGTCTGGTCATGGTTTATCAAGATGGCACAAACACAACTTACAGAACGGCAACTAACATTAAATAGTCTTAGCATACAGCAAGATGATGTAGCTGGAGCAATTCCGGTCCTCACCGTTGAGCAGATAGACATATCTGAGGAGTTCATTCGGTTCATAGGCACCGCCGCCAATGGGGTAGTTACGCAATCCATTGTAGATGTGGGTGACGTAGCCACATCCACTATCAAGGGTTTTCTCAAGATATACGTGCAGGACGATGGCAACCAAATTACAGACCAGGCATACTACATTCCCATCTATACATTGACCTAGAGGCACAATGGCAATCAGGACACAGATCCAACCATATTACATAGTGGATACCGAAACAGAACGGGATATCCTGTGGGCGGAAGGTTCAAGGGTATTCTGCAAAGATACTCAGAAAGCCTACATCCTATTGTCGGGTGAATGGAAACCGTTCAGCATATTAGTGCAATCATCGACAGAGCCGTCCCCTATGTATGCCGGGCAGTTATGGGTGGATACTACATGAATTGGCTTGCACTTGAACGTCGTGGTGATCTCGTACCATTGTTTTCCAACCATGGCATAACCGTAGCCTGCGAGGTAGGGGTGCGCACAGGGGAGCATCTGAGGCAGTGGTTACTATCACAGTCGCTTAAACGGGTGTATGCAGTAGACATCTCACAACCTTGTGCTATAGCATGCGCCGATGACAGAGTAACAACCCTTACCAAAAGCAGTGTGGACGCGGCTGCGGTATTAGCGAAGATGGGGACGCAGATTGATTACGTTTATATCGACGCAGACCATTCCTACGAGTCAGTACGGCAGGACCTCGGGGCATGGTATCCTTTGGTCCGGCCGGGCGGAATTATCGGTGGACATGATTACACGCCGGAGGGAGTCTATCACTTTGGGGTCAAACAGGCGGTAGACGAATTCGCACAGGCACAGGGCCTTGAGGTGCATGTGGTGGGCAAGGTTCCGCCTCCGTGGTCAGATGAAGAAGATGTGCCTTCATGGTTCGTCGTGGTGCCGCATAAGGCAGTGTTGGGAACGTTCACTAATATGCCTCAGTATCTGCCTGGCTTACTAGGGTCTGTCAACAAATTCTTGTCTCAGTATCCATTTCGGCTGGTAGTACACGATGCCGGCATTGCGGAGAACATGGAGCGGTTGCGCCAGGAATTTCTTGCGTCCGGTGCCCGCTGGTGGGTTTTCGTGGATCACGATATTCAGTTCCTGTCCAGTGATATCATAGAGAACGCCATCACTACAGCGGAGGCGAACGGATGGGCACTCACGGGGTGCAATTCCACCTACGATGTGTCTGCAATGAGTAAGCCATACCCAGAGATGCGAAATCCCTGGTCAGCGGAGGTATCCTGGACACCGGGTTACTTCATGCTAGTGGATAGTAGCAAGATCGGTCACATTGCACCGGAGACAGGACTGCCGGGCAACACCTGTATAGACGTTGCCTATTGCGCAGCGATACGATCTGGGGGCCACAAGATCGGGGTGGTCGGTGAGACCGTCTATCATACATTCAAGGTGGGTCAGGAATGGCCCGCCTATCAAGAGGCGCGGGCCATCTTGAAGGAACGGTATGGAGAATGGTTTGTGGACTGTCATACAACGAAAGAGGCATCAAAGGCGGAAGGAACGTTCCGCTTTCATATCCCAGGATTGCCATATCTAGCCACCCATGAACAATACTCACCGTGTGCGTTTACCAGTAAGTTGCTCGGCCTATGCAAGATGCTGAGGATGCTCGGGCATGAGGTGTTGTTCTATGGCGCAGAGGGATCACAAGTGGAATGTAATGAATTCGTCCAGGTCATCTCGGAGGCGGATCGTGTGCGGGTCTATGGCGAATATGACTGGCACAAGAACCTATTCAATGCCGGGTCGCCGGATGATGAGGGTTTCCAGATATTCAACGCCAACTGCATCAGGGAAATCAATGCCAGGAAACAACGCGGCGATTTTCTGCTCTGCCAGGTCGGCTACTTCCAACAGCCGATTGCACAGGGGATTGGTGACGGCCTGATCATTGCAGAACCTGGTATTGGGCACGGCGGCATATTCGCTCCCTATCGTGTCTTCGAGTCCTACACCTGGATGCACTATATGTATGGGCGGCACAACATTGATGATGGCCCCTGGTACGACGCTGTCATTCCTGGCTACTATGATCCTGAGCAGTTCCCTGTCTGTTATGAGAAGGGCGATTATTTCTTATTCCTGGGGCGCATTGTTAAGCGCAAAGGGATTGAGCTTGCCATTCAGATTGCCCAGAAGATGGGCAAGAAACTGATTATGGCAGGCCAGGGAGAGTTGAACAGCCAACGAGAACAGTTGCAGCTAGACCCACTCCCCCCAGGGGTGGAATGGGTTGGCGCAGCTGGTCCTGAGATGAGAGCCAAACTGATGGGCGAGGCATTGGCAGTTCTGATGCCGGTGCACTACATTGAGCCGTTTGGGGCGGTGGCGGTCGAGAGTCAATTCTGCGGTACGCCGATCATCACAACCGACTGGGGAGCATTCCCTGAGACCGTTCTGCATGGAGTGACCGGATATCGTTGCCGGACATGGGATGATTTCATATTCGCGGCTGATCGGTGTCTGCAGGGTAAGATTGATTATCACAACTGCCGCCAATGGGCGGAGGACAACTTCTCTGTCCATCGAATCAAGTATATGTACCAGGAGTATTTCACCAAGTTGCATGATCTGTGGACTGACCCGAAGGGCTGGTATGTAGAGCATCCAGAGCGAACATCCCTGGATTGGTTGAATAAGGTGCATCCGAATGGCCGTTCTCAAAGTTCGTAACGCGACAAACGACGCCTGGCATACAATTGGCGGCGGTGCTGGTGCCTGTGGTCCCCAAGGATTATGCGGTCCAATAGGGTCATGTGGGCCGCAAGGCTCTAGTGGAGCAGGGTTTTGCGGTCCCATAGGTCAATGTGGTCCCTCTGGCATATGCGGACCGGTTGGACTTTGTGGACCGGTTGGACTTTGTGGACCACAGGGATTTAGTGGCCCTCAAGGTCTGTGTGGCCCTATAGGGCTATGCGGTCCCCAGGGCTTTAGCGGTGCTCAAGGTTTCAGTGGTGCGGGTTTCTGTGGGCCTATTGGCTTATGCGGACCACAAGGTTTCAGTGGCCCCATTGGTCTATGTGGCCCTGGAGGTTTATGCGGGCCTATCGGACTCTGTGGACCACAGGGGTTTAGTGGTCCAACTGGGTTGTGTGGTCCCGGAGGGTTATGCGGACCTATCGGTTTATGTGGGCCGGTCGGTCTATGTGGACCCGCTGGCTTATGTGGACCCGCTGGCTTATGTGGCCCTGCTGGTCTGTGTGGGCCTATTGGATTGTGTGGCCCTGTAGGATTCTGCGGTCCCTCCACAAATCCCTGGAATGGATTGATCTCGGCAGCATTAGGTGACGGCGATCCACAACCAATACTGCTTGCGATGCAACGGGCTGGCAATGTCTCACCGACTCCAACAGGCATAACAACCTCTGTGGCCCGCATAGCCTATTTCAAACTACCAGTGAATCTTGTTGTCAACAAGATACGATACTTTGGTGTGGGCGCGACCACGAATGTATACAGAGTGGCTATCTACAATGGGGATACACTTGCCAGACTGACCGCAGAGTTGGCGTTTACCACTGTACTGTCAACCTGGGGTGCGGCGGGTTCAGGGCTGGCCCTCACCCTAACGGCTGGGCAGTTGTACTTCATCGCCGTTGCGGTGAATGCAACAGGCACAACGGCGGGAGTATTGGCCTATGGTGACACGGTTACCGCAACTACCGGAATGATGGCGGTATTGCCGAAGAATTGGCCGGGGAGCCTCGATGTGGACGTGGCGGCTGTTCCTGCGACCGCACATGCTCAGTTTGCCGTAACGACAGGGGCATTGCCAAACCCTGCTAATACAATTGCTGTACAGAGCGCCTGGGCAGGTGGAATGCCAGCGTTCTTCCTAGACAACAACAATGTATAATCATGTCCTAGCAAGTTTAGTAAGATAATAGGAGGCATGTAGTATGATAGGCTTTCATGTTCAATATCAACCGGATCTAACAGACTTGCTGGCAACAGTGAAGCCTGAGATGATGTTATATTTTCAACCAGCAGATAGCGTTCCTTATCTAGCGCCTATTACGATAGGGCGCATGTATTACGCCAATCAGAGCGACATGCTGAATACCGATCCAATTGCTGCCGGGCATGCTATGGCTGAGGATGCTATACGGCTGGCGCATGCCAATGGGATACACATATGGCAAGGTCCAAACGAGCCAGGTGTAGGTGACGACGTTGCTATAGCCAAAGTGTGCGCATGCGAGAAAGAGCGCACTTCTAGGCTAAATGCAGCAGGGTTGCAGGCAGCTGTGTTTACGTTCTCTGTTGGATGGCCCAGAGAGGATATGGCAACGCGCAAGCTGTATACTGTGCCATATGATGAGTTCATGCGTTGGTTGCCGGCTGGGAACTACGTGGCATTCCACGAATATTGGCTTCCCACTGGGCCACTACACCCAGACAGTTATGACCCACTGTACCCAAGCAAGATATGGCGCTTCAAACATTGGCCGTACAGCAACCCAATATTGATTACAGAATGTGGCATAGATGTGCAAGGACAAACATCCGATGGTTGGAAGAGCCATGTTCCACCTGGGATGAACCTTGAGCAATGGGCTAGCATTTATAACGATCAGTTGATGCAGTATGATAGTCTGGTATCGCAAGATTACAGAGTGCGTGGCAAGGTTGTGTTTACAGTTGGAGGCGGATTTGGGTGGGGATCATTCGATGTGCTATCCCATTGGCAATATTTCGTTAAGGCTTTTACATACCACCCAGAGGTGCCTGTGTTACAAAACCCAATTCGTGCCAAACTGGCTTCCGGGACGATCGTCACGTTGGATATGAACGAGTACCTTAAGGATGTAGTGCCATCTGAGATGGGAGCTAGATGGTTGCGCGTGCCAGATGATCCTGCAGATATTGAAGGATCCTACCACACAGAGAATACTGAGGAAGAGGCGTTGTGGTGCCAAGCAGTGCTATCCAGATCCTATGCATTGTGGCGTCGAGATGTTGATCCGCGCAGTCCGGATTTTGATATCTATGGGGACACGAGAGACCAGGCATATAATCCTCGTAGAAGGCACACCAGAACATCTGCTATAGTTGAAGCCTCTATTAACACATACATTGCAGATGCTAATGGCAAACCCTTCGCAGCACGTTATGTGAGTGCTTGTGGACGCTCCGACTGCCCCTGGTGCTGTAGCAAGGGAGGATTTGGTGGGCAGACATGGGATGGGCGTGTGTGCCAGTTCGGAATGCAATACATGGCAAAGAACGGGCACAAATGGCAGGATGTGGTGTCCTTATACTATGGGACTGCTGCAATAGTAGTAACCAAATAGGAGAACTGTATGGATAGCAGATCTGAGAGAAGAATGGGATGGATACCTAGTCGTCCTGATCTTCGTGATTACGCAGTACAGCAAGGTACTGTTAAGAAACTGTTGACCGCAACTAAGGTACTAAAGCTCATAAAAGATGAGAGTGCACTTCCTACCAGCGTTTCAGACTTAGAGAAATACTGCACTCCTGTAGAATACCAAGGCAAGCTTGGCGCTTGTACTGCTCATGCTGGGGTTGGGTTGGTAGAATTCTTCGAGAATAAGACGTTTGGTAAGTATTCTGATAAGTCCCGGCTGTTCCTCTACAAGACGACGCGCAACCTATTACATTTGGTGGGGGATACAGGAGCTGACATCCGGTCTACATTAGCTGCTCTGATTTTCTCTGGCGTCCCACCGGAAGAGTATTGGCCTTATACAGATGGCGATAATTTCGATGCGGAGCCGTCGGCATTTTGTTACTCCCTTGCTCAGAACTACAAGACAGTTATATACTATCGCTATGATCTCCCAGGAGTTGCTGCTGCGGACTTACTAGTGCGCATAAAGACCCAGTTGGCTGCTGGTCTGCCTTCTATGTTTGGCTTTAGCATATACTCCTCGTACACATTAGCGGAAAAGAACGGTGGTAAGATACCATTCCCAGCCAGCGGAGAATCTCAAAAGGGTGGGCACGCAGTGTGCGCTATTGGATATGATGATGGAATACGGATAACAAATGCTGCTGGAAGTACTACAGATGGTGCTTTGCGCATCCGCAATTCCTGGAGTGAGGAATGGGGACAACAGGGCTATGGCTGGTTGCCATATGAATATGTTCTGCAGGGACTGGCTATAGACTGGTGGTCTATAATCAAGAACGAATGGGTTGACATCAGTGAGTTTGCTCCCGAAAAGGTGGCTAAATGAATCTGTCTGACTTCCCACGCCCACCAAACGATAACGGTCGTGGGGTGCATTGGAGCCTTAGTGCTTATGAGTGGGGAAAGAGCAATTGGCAATTCTGGCGCGACCAGTTGCTGGCTATGAACATTAAGTGGGTCAAGATCCTGGATGATGGCGGGGGATCAGGTTTACGTTGTGCTCGCCAATTGATTGACATCGGCATCATGCCGGTGGTGCGTTTCTATTGGCCGCAGCAGAATCCAGGCAACATAGGGCAGCGCGGCGCTGATGCAGTTAAGAAATATGTCAGCGCGGGCGCTATGTATTTTGAAACCAACAACGAACCAGATCTTGATTTAGAGTGGAAGGATGGCCGTAGGCCTGCCAATTGGCTTAACGTCGTAGTGGATGACTTTATAGTTGATGCTGATATTGTGATATCCCAAGGCGGCTATCCGGCTTTTCCTGCGTTTGGTGTAGGAACGCAATGCAACCCATTCCAGTTGATTAAGCAAAAAGGGCGCAGTGATTTGTTTGGCAAAGGCGCTTGGATTGCATTGCATAACTACTGCCTTGCCAGGCCATTGGAATACCCGAACGATCCGGTCAACCTTATGGGGCAGCCGCTCACGGAGGAAGAGTGGGTGGAAACAGGTGGCATGTGGGCTTGGGAAATGGGGATGGATGCGGTAAACAAGGTGCGTGCCGCAAACGCTAATCCCTATGCCGATATAATGAGCGACTCCACCTGCTTCCG
>Ga0315274_10002381_pt1 | contig 28437 bp, 19 predicted proteins | sample YL17G02_20_MG_FD_203700 | JGI IMG/M metagenome (GOLD analysis project Ga0315274, IMG submission 203700) | Sediment microbial communities from Yellowstone Lake, YNP, Wyoming, USA - YL17G02_20 | ecosystem: Environmental > Aquatic > Freshwater > Lake > Sediment | place: USA: Wyoming | collected...
CGGGGGGATATCGATCTCTCACTCACCGTCTGGTGTCCCCCGCAGGACACCAGATTATTTATCCTCTTTCAGGTTCATGCTTATAGTATAACAAACTATCCTCACTCTTTCAATATACAAGGGGGATTAAGGGGGAGAGGTTAATTGGTTTATTCCTCCAGCTTAACGATAACTTCCTCTGCCTGGCTTAAGAATCCGTTCATCTCCTCCGGCGAAGAGGAGCCCGGGGCAAACCGGGCAAAATCGCAAGAATCCAGAAGCTTCAGCAGCTGATTTATGTTCTCTTCTTTCACTCCCTTGACGGTAAGCTCGGATATGATCCGGTCTTTAGTCAATCCGTGCGCGGAAAGATTCAGCTTGTCCCCTAAGTACTGGAGCAAAGCCCTTGACATCTCACAGTAGAAATCCTGGGAGTTGGCAGCAGCGATTAGTTTTTTAGCCCGGTCCAATCTCTTTTTGGCTAGTTTATGTGCCCGTCTCTGTCGCGCATATCCAAGGTCGGAATTCTGCCTTTCTTTCTCCTTTTGATACCTCCAGGAGAGGGCAAATGCAAATAGCGGAACCAGCTGTAACAACAGAAACAAGGGATTTTTATATAGATGCCCTCCCTGGTTCTCAAGTCTTCCGGTTGTAAGTTTGTTATAGCGGATATCCTTGACCGACTTGCCGATCTCCTGTTTGGAAAACTGGGCGATCTCCGTCTGGGATGCCTGGGAAGAGGGAAGAACGCCAAGCAGCATGGGCTCGCTTTTTAAAGTCTGGTAATTTTTGGTCTTGGGATCGAAAAAGGTAAACTCAATCGGAGGAATGGTATATTTACCGGCTTTCTTGGGGATCAAAACCTGCTCGTAGGTTTTCACCCCCTGGACCTGATAATTTTCCTTGGAAACGTTCTCCGAGCTGCCGGAACTGTAGCTGCGGAAATCGGGCAGAGCCGCCATGGCAGGTTCCCCCACCGATTTTATGTTTCCGGTACCGCTGATCTTGGTCTTTATGGTGACCGGTTGGCCTACCTCCACCTGGTTTTTGTCCGCCCGGACGTCCAGTTTGTAATTTCCCACCGTGCCGCTGAAATCAGCCGGCTTACCCATCTCCGGCAGCGGCAAAACTTCTATCTCGATGGGCTTCGACTTGAGGACGACCGGCTTCCCCTGCCGGAAGAGACTGAACAGGTCCCGGTCGAACATGGCAAACGGGTCCCGGTTCATGAACCGGTTCACATCCTCCACCGTGCACTTCAACTCGGCCGGTCCGATGGTGAGTTTTCCCGTGGAGGTGGGAAAGATGGCGGTCTTCAACTCCTGCACGTAATACTGCCTGCCAGCTATCACCTGGGAGTATTGTTTTCTGGGAGGCAAATCCTCGGCCCAGAAGCCGGTGACCGAAGGGGGGGTGTATTCCGGATTGTTAAACAGCCTTACCCCTTGATAAAATCTCAGCGTGAGGGTAACCTGTTCGTTCACGTAAGCTTTCTTCTTGTCCACCACCGTCTCCACGAACAAATCCTTTCCGCTAAGCTGGGATTGTTCCACGGCTTTTCCTTTCGGTGAAGGCGTAGCTGAAGGTGGAGTTTCCGCTCCGGCTATCACCGTAATATCGATGGGATTGGTCTGATAAGTTTTCCCCTCCAGTTCGATTTGTGCCGGTCCGATGGTAAACTTACCCGCTTTCTTGGGTACCAAAACGTAATTGAACGATACCGACGTGGACATCTGCCCGTTGACGTAGCTGATGTTGTGCGATCTCCCCGCCGTGTAGATGGTGAAATCGACCAGCGAGGGAAGCTGCGGTTGGGGTATGGATTTGACGTTGCTGGAAACGGAGACGGTGAGAGTGATCTGGTCATCTAAACTTGCCTTGGTTTTGTCCACGGTAGCATTGAAACTGATGTTCTGGGCAAAAGCAGCCGAGGTCAAAAGAACAAGTAACAATAAAGTTGCTCTGAGGAGAACTCTCTCTATTGATCGGACAATCTTCCCCCTCTCCCTTATCCTCCCCTCGATGGTGTGAGAGAGAAGTCTGCTATTATGAGAATTATTACTTGACATCATTTACCAGTCCTTTCCACCCCTCACCCCTTGCCCCTGGACCTCTTTCATCTTTTTCTTCTGCATATCCTTCTCGTCGTCCTTGAAGGCGTTCAAAATCCTCTCGGCCTCCTCTTTGGTCATCCCCTCTTTGGGTTTTAATTGCTGCTGCTGTTGTTGTTCCTCTTTCTTCTTCTGTTCCTGTTCCGATTGCGACGCCTGGCTTTGCTTTTCCTGCTGCTTTTGCTCTTGTTCCTGCTGCTGTTGTTGTTGCTGCTGCTGCTGGTTTTGCTGTTTCTGGTTTTCCTGTCTCTGTTTTTCCTTATCCATCATCTCCTTCATCTTCTTTCGGACGAATTCGAGATTGTATTTGGCGTCCTCATCCTCCGGGGTCAATTCCAGACACTTCTGATATGCCTGGATCGCCTCCGGGTACTTCCCGCTGCGGTAGAGGGTGTTACCCAAATCGTAATTTGCCCAGGCCCGGTGTTTGACGTCGTCGGCACTCAAGCATTTATAATATTTGTCCAGGGCATCCTGATATTTCTCCTGCTGGTACATCACGTTACCCAGGTTGTAGGAAAGCTCGTTGGATTCCGGCTTCTCTATCTCAGCATCCCGGTAATATTTCAATGCCTCTTCCCAGGAATCCGCGGCTTTGCTTTTATCCCCTTTTTGCAGGAGATTCACCCCTTCTTTGTATGCCTTATTCCCTTTTCTATTTAAGGAGGAAAAGGAGCTTCCCCGAGCGGAATTTGCAACCAGGAAAATAATAATCATCAAAACAAATAAGTTCAGTCTTCTCAAAATTATCACCTCGTAAAATCAAGGGTTCAAGGATTCAAGGGTTTTAAAGTTTAAAAGTTAAAGACTCAATTGATCAATCGGTTCTCAAAGGTTTATTTTCGGATTTCAAACGCTCCACCGCCTTTTTGCTTCTTCTTTCCGATATCAGAAATTCGGATACCAAAAGCACAATAGATATGAACAGGAAGTATTGATACCGGTCTTCATATTGCACCATCAGCTTACCCTCCAGCTCCTTTTTCTCCATTTTGGAGATGTCGTCGTAGATTTTATCCAGCTCCATCTCCCCGCTGGAGGCGTGATAGTATTTCCCGCCAGTGGTCAGAGCGATCTTCTGCAGGGTAGTCTCGTCCAGCTTGCTCACCACCACGTTTCCCTCCTCGTCTTTTTTGAATCCGGTCACCTCTCCCCTCGCGTTTCTTATCGGTATCGGTTCCCCCTGGATCGATCCGATGCCGATGGTATAAATTCTGATTCCCTCCTGTGCCGCCTCCTCGGCTGCCTTCAGCGGATCGGAATCGTGATCCTCCCCGTCGGTAAGAAGTATCAGCACTTTGTATTTCCGCTCCTTCTGGCTGAAAGCCTTGATAGAGGTGCGGATGGCATCGCCGATAGCGGTGCCGGCCTGGGGGATCAAATTGATGTCCATGATGTCTAAAAACATCTGGGCGGCGGAATAGTCGATGGTGAGAGGGCACTGAACGAACGCCACCCCGGCAAAAGCCACCAGCCCTACCCGGTCACCCTGCATCCGGGCGATCAAACCGTTCACCTCCTGCTTGGCTTTCTCCAGCCGGTTGGGTTTGAAATCCTCGGCCAACATGGAGAGGGAACAATCCATGGCGATGATGATATCCACCCCCTCCCTTTTCATCAGGGTGAGCTTGGTCCCCAGCTGGGGTCGGGCCAAGGAAAATAAAAGAAAGAAGACGGCCAAAACCAACAAAGCCACTTTCCACCTCTGCTTTCTCGGGCTGAAAGAGAGGGTGAGCTTTTGCAATAAAGCCAAATTACCGAATCTCTGCATGGCCCTTCTTTTCATCCTGAAGATCAGCCAGAAGAAGACCAAAAGCAGGGGGATCAGAACCGCCAGAACATATATGAAATCAATCTGAGCTATTCGCATATATTTACCTTAACAAACCTCCATGTTAGGCTACAGTCATAGTGCTTAGCTTGATTCAAGTCCCTTTAATCGATCAACTTCGGTTTCACCTAAAGGCGAACACTTCGAATTTTGAGTTTTTAATTTCAATTTTTCATTTTTCTTTTTGCGTTTTGAATTCCGGTACTCCCTCACCTTTCTTCCCTCTAATCAAAAGGAGAGGGAACACAACGATACAAAACCTACGGTATTTTTCTGTATCTGGTATTCGCCAGAACCACCTCCACCATCAGAAGCAACAATCCCGCCAAGGCATATTTGGAGAAAAGCTCATTATATTGCAGGTACTCTTTCACATGCACCTTGGTCTGCTCCATCTGGCTGATTTGCCGGTAAATACGGGACAAGGCTTTTTCGTCCTCCGCCCGGAAATATTCCCCACCGGTGATCTGGGCGATCTGTCTTAATGTAGCTTCGTCAATTTCGTTTTCGATATAGATGTATCTTCTGCCGAAGATGGGATCATCCACCGGATAAGGGGCATTCCCCGGCTTACCCGCCCCGATGGTGTAGATTTTCACGTTCATCGCCTTGGCTGCCTGAGCCGCGGTGATCGGATCGATCTCCCCGGCATTATTCCTCCCGTCCGAAAGAAGAATGATCACCTTGCTTTTGGCATCGCTGATCCTCAGCCGGTTCACCGCATTGGCGATGGCTAATCCTATGGCGGTTCCGTCCTCGATCATCCCAAAGTCAACGTGATCCAAAAAATTGTACAATACCCCGTAATCCAAAGTCAGGGGACACTGGGTGAAGCTCTGGCGGGAGAACACCACCAGTCCTATCCGGTCGCTCTGCCTCCCCTCGATGAATTCCTTGATCACCTGCTTGGCCACATATAAGCGGTTGTGCGGTTTGAAATCCTCCGCCCGCATGCTCCCCGAGATATCCAGAACCAGCATAATATCGATCCCCTCCGAGGAGACCTCCTGCCCTTTTCTCCCGGACTGCGGCCGGGCCAAGGCAAATGCCAAAAGCACGATGGCCATCGCTCTTAAGACCGGCAGGATGTGCCTCTCCTTCAAGCTAAAAGTCGGTTTAACCCTCCGCACCAGGTTCAAATCGGAATATCGTATGCTGGCCGCTTTGGCTTTCTTGTATTTGAAATAATAGAAGACCAGAGCCAGGGCGAACAAGATGAAGACTAAGAATATGGGATTTTGAAATCTGAACATAAGGAATCAATCCTCTTTCCCTTGATGAGTTATTCTGAGTTCCGCCAAAGGCGGGATGAAGAATCTAATAGCCGATTGTCAGGAAAATTTAGTCATTCAGTGCAGATTGAAAATCTGCGGCTACAAAATCATGCTTGTATGGCTACCTCCTGCTTAACTTCCTCCACTTTGGTGAGATTAACGATATCATAAGCATCATTAGTATTCTTTTCAATTTCATCCACTGGAGGGATGTATTTCGCAAATTTCACCAGATCACAGAAGGAAAGCAGCTCGTTTATCAATCCCGACGCCTTTTGATCCAATTTCGCTTTTTTTATCTCACCCCTGATCTCCTCGGTGGTCCGGTCCAAAGCCGGGATTTCGAATCGGCGCTCCACGTATTTTCTGATTATGTCCGATAGGAGAATAAAATATCTCTTGACCTGTCTTTTTTCCAGAAGATCCGAGCTTTTCAGGGAATCCAGCTCGAACAGCGCCACCTCCCAGGCTGGCTTTTGCAGTTCCTCCGGCAGGCGGGGGAAAGCTAATCCTTTTGCTCTATGGCGATAATACAAAAAGCCACCGGCTCCCAAAAGGGCAATTACCGGGATCAAAAGAAGGTATCCCAAGTAACTCCCCTTGACGTCGAGGGGAGGTTTCAAACCCCGGATATCCTCCTTATCGCTTTCCGTGGCTCCCACGCTTTTGACCAGTATAAACAAAGGCTCGGAGTGGGTCTGTTTTCTCTCCCCCTTCGGATCGGTGTAATTTATGGCCAGATCGGGGATGACGTACTCACCAGTGGTGAAGGTGGTGATCACGTATTCGCTTTTACTTACTACCTTTCCGTCCTTGGTCTTCACCGGATCATAGATCTTGTAATCCTTGACCTCGAACGATCCCAGGTTTGATCCCAGTCGGAGAGGCTCCAGTTTGACTTTGGGATCGGTGGTTATCTTCAGGGTATAGAGAATCCGGTCGCCGATGGTGATGGTGGCACGATCCACCTGCGATTCCACGGAGATCAGAGATTCCTCCTTGGCCTGTGAAAAGGACATCAAACCCACAAGCCAAATAAAGAGACTAAGTATAGTTACCTTTCTTTTCATCGCTTTTTTGTTCATTCTGCTTTGAAACCTCACCCCCTGCATCCCCCTCTCCACTTTATGGAGATGGGCACTAAGGGGAAGAGGTAATTAGATTAAACTCCCGGATTACAGTTGATCATCATATATCTTGACTCTCTCCGCCTCCATCATTTTCGAAACCAGCTGACCGTATGCCTCCTGCTGTTTCATCTTCTTCAATTCGGTTTCGATCTGGGAACGGACCTCCTCCGGTTTTTTATCCTTAAACTCGTCTTTATGCGCATCGTAATAGAGTTTAACGTCGTTTTCACCAATGGGGACATCCTGAGGGATCTCCTGGGATAAGAGCTTGTTGATCATCATCTGCTTTCGAACCTGCATCATCCCTTCCTCCGCCTCCTTATCTTTGTCCAATCCCCGGCGGAGGGCGGTATGATACATCAGCTCGGCACCGATATAGCTTTGGAGGAACTTGAGTTTTCCAGCCCTGTCCTTGAACTGGGCCTGCACCGACGGGGGGAGCTTTTCGATCTCATCCTCCAGCTCGGTTAAGGTGATCTCCCGGTCGCCGATTCTTGCCACCACCACTCCTCCCTTTTTCTCCGTTCCGCTTTGATTCATATTCGTGCTTCGGTCCAGTTCCTTCTGCGCCTCTAGCGATCTCCCCATCCTCTCGTAACATATCACCAGATTTTGGTTGATCTTCTCCCTCAGCTCGCTTTCCGGATCGATAAATTTGGCGGTGACGAATCGGGCAGCGGCGTTTTGGTAGTCGTTGAGTTCGTTTAAGTAGATGTTGCCGACGATATAATTGATGTTGGCTTGCTTTTTCTGGTTCAATGCACCCGAGCTTAAAAGACGGTCGTATTCCGCTATGGCCTGGACGTAAAGCTTGCTGTCTAGAAGGTTCGAAGCCAATTCCTGCTGGTGGGATAAATCCAGCCGGGATTCGGTCACCTTGCCAATCTGAAAGTAGATCAGAATGGAAACGACTAAGAGTATTCCCACCAAAACCATAACGATAATCAGAATCGGATTGGTTTTCACTTGACCTGTACTCATTATACCTGCCTCATTCTACTCCCCCTTTGCTCCCTTCTTTTCAGTGAAACCATAGGAAAACCGAGGGGGATTTATACCAAGCGCTCGACTGCCAATATAATCTTCCTGGCACTTTCGGCTCTGTTCAGCCATTTGTTAATATCGATACAATAGAGTCTAGCCCGCCAGGTTCTGCTTCTCTGGCGGCTGGCGCTTCTCTGTATCCTCTTTTTTGATCTCCTCATCCAATTCCCGGGTTCCTTTCTTGAACTCGGCCACGCTCTTGCCGAGTCCGCGGGCGATCTCCGGGATCTTTTTTGCTCCGAAAAGTAAAATAACGATCAAAAGGATCAATAGAAGCTCTTGCGCTCCCAGTCCGAACATGATTCCTCCTTAGCGGAACCTTCTGGCTCTAAGCTTGAAAAAGAACATCAGAGGCTCCACGTACGATTTATCCGTGAAAATGTACACGTGATCCAGATCCATCGACCTGAATCCCTTATCCAGCTTGGTTTGTTCCCGCAAAGCGTAATTCTTAAAATCCGTCCTCACCGCCGTGCTTTTGGTATCGACCATCACCTGCTCTCCGGTCTCCGTATCCTCCAGCTCGATGAAGCCTACGTCGGGAAGTTGGAATTCACGGGGGTCGGCTATTTTAATAGCGACAACATCGTGTTTTTTGTTGGCGATGGAGAGTTTTTTCTCAAAGCCGGAGCTTAAGAAGTCCGAAACCAAAAAGACCACGCACCTTCGTTTTATCACCCGTCCCAAAAACTCCAAAGCCGAGTTGATGTCGGTCCGGTGATGCTGCGGTTGAAAATAGAGCACCTCCCGGATCAGCCTCAGCACGTGGGAACTCCCCTTTTTGGGGGGAACGTATTTCTCCACCCGGTCGGTGAAGATGATCATCCCCACCCGGTCGTTGTTCTTTATGGCGGAGAAAGCCAGAACCGAACAAAGCTCCGCGGCAATCTCCCCCTTCATCCTCAAAGCCGTCCCGAACTCCCCGGAGGAGGAGGCATCCACCAGAAGCATGACCGTAAGCTCCCGCTCCTCCTTGAATTTCTTCACAAAGGGGAAACCGTACCGGGCGGTAACGTTCCAGTCGATGATCCGAATGTCGTCACCGGGCTGGTATTCCCTCACCTCCTCGAACTCCATTCCCCGCCCCTTGAAGATGGAGTGGTACTCACCGGAGAAGACGTCGTTCACCAATTTTTTTGTTCGAATTTCGATTCTTCGAACTTTTCTTATGATCTCTTTAGGTAACATATCGTATCGGAGTGCAGAAGCTTGCTTCTGTGATTTCTCAAAAAACTCTTTTCGCAGGACTAAATGCCCTGTGCAATGAGATGGAATCGATTCTTTCTCATAGAGGCGGGAATTCATCCCGCCACCAAATTTTAGCTTAACTTAACCACAGGCGAATCTGAAGATTCGCCCCTATATTGGTAGTCTTTATATATGGAGGGCAAAGGTTCACCTTTGCGGTTCTTGTCTCAATGCCGGTATAACAGGTCAAGCTGAAGTCGTAGATCCCGCTTCAAGCGGGGCTTGACACTCTAGTTTGTCGGAATAATTATGGCACCTCTATATGATCGAATACCTTCTTGACGATGTCCTCCGAGGAGATCTCTTCCGCCTCCGCCTCGTAGGTGACGATCACCCGGTGCCTCAACACGTCCATGCCGATGGCTTTGATGTCCTCCGGGGTAACGTACCCTCTCCCCTTGATAAAGGCATGGGCTTTGGCGGCCAAGTTCAAGTAGATGGATGCCCGGGGTGAAGCCCCATAGGCGATTAAATCCTTGAGATCGATCTTGTACTCCTCCGGGTTGCGCGTGGCAAAAACGATATTCAAAATGTAATCCTTGATCTTCTCGTCCACGTAAATCTGCCCCACCACCTCTCTGGCTTTGAGAATATCATGAGGTGAGATCACCTTTTTAACCTCCGGAAAACCGACTTCGGCATTACGGTCGATGATCTCCAACTCCTCTTTTTTATTGGGATAACCGATGGAGAGCTTAAGCATGAACCGGTCCACCTGCGCTTCGGGGAGCGGATAGGTCCCCTCCTGTTCGATGGGATTCTGGGTGGCCATGACCAAAAAAGGCTCCTCTAATTTGAAGCTGTTCTCCCCGATGGTCACCTGTCTCTCCTGCATCGCTTCCAAAAGGGCGCTCTGTACCTTAGCCGGCGCCCGGTTTATCTCGTCCGCTAAAATCAGGTTGGTAAAGAGAGGACCCTTTTTGGTGCTGAAAGTGCCGCTCTGGGGGTTGTAGATCATGGTGCCGATTAGATCGGCTGGCAGAAGATCGGGGGTGAACTGAATCCGCTGGAACTTGGTCTGGATGGCATCCGAGAGCGTTTTGATGGAAAGGGTCTTGGCCAGTCCCGGCACCCCTTCGATCAATATGTGACCGTTGGCCAAAAGACCGATTATAAGCCGTTCCACCAGGTATTTTTGACCCACGATCACCTTCCCCATCTCCGCCAAGAGCTCCTGCACAAACAGGCTCTCCTTCTCCACCTTTTCCTGAATCGCTTTTATATCAGAAGCAGTTTGAGTAGTTCCTTCCGGCATAACTTCCTCCTCCTATCGTTGATTTTTACCTCTCTCATTCCCTCTCCGGTCACAAGATCAAAAGTGAAATTTGGGATTGAGGTCAAAAATTCAATCAACTACCTTCGGGTCATATTAAATTATCATAGAAGTACTATAACTGAGTTTTACTGTTTATTAAAACGCAGATTATTTTTTGTTTTTTTACAGCCTTTCACCCTTTTTGTTCCAGAAATTTTCTCACCTGCTCCACCATCTGTTCATATCTCCCCTTTTCCAGACCCTCCTTGGCGAATTTGATCAAGTCACAGGTCGAGAGTATCTCCTTTAACCGGGTGACCTTTTCCGGTGATAAATCCAAATTAGACAGTGAGCTTATGATGTCATTAGTGGTCTTACCCGAGGTGACGATTTGGTATTTTGCTTCCAGGTAACCGGTCAGCAGTCTGTAAATATCCCTGGAAAAATCATCCGATCGCCCTTGTTGCAGCTGTTCCGAGATTTCATTCAAGTTTTTTATTACTTTTTCTTCCGGGGTTTCCGGCTGTTGCTCTTCCTGCTCCAATCCCTGTTCTCTGGGGATCGCAATTTTCCTTACCTTCCTTCGGGAGGAATAGATCACATATATCAAGATCGAGATAATGGCGATGACCAGGACGATCTTGTAACCGGATTGACTGTCCTTTATGGCAGGGGTTATCTGTACTGAAACAGGTTGAGTGGAAAAAGAGGAGCTGTCCTGGATAACATTGTCGATATAATTGACCTGCACCGGACCAATCCTTCCCGTTCCGGTCTGCATGGGCTTTAAAACAAATTGAAAAGTCTTGAGCGATTTGGTTTTCCCCTCTTCCATCGTGGATTCGTTCAAAGAGGAGCTTCCGGAGATCTCCAGGTTTTCGCACTGCGGTGGAGTGACCGGGGTAATCATGAAACGACTCTGCTCCCCCTCCCAGCTGACCTGAATGGTAAAGGTCACCTCCTGATTCAGTGGAACTGCGGAGCGATCCACGGATGATTTCAGCTCAATTTTTGCCGGAAGGGTATTGATCTGACAAAAAGTGGGGAGAGAGAAAAGAACCATCAGAGCAGAACACATTATAAAGATAGGAATAAATCGTTTCATCGGTATTTAATGGTTAAAAGGTTTAACTGTTTAAAAGCTTAATATTGCATTGTTTCATACGCCAAAAGTGAAAGAAGATATATGGTCAAACGGATATGTGACTGCTATATGGAGAGTTAAAGGTTATCTTCTTTTTTTAGCGGTTCGACCTTTCTTGGTTATCTTCTTTACTTTTTTCACCCTTTTGGCTTTGACTGGTTTTGCTTTTCGTACCGGCTTTTTGATTTTCTTTTCCAACTTTCCCAATGCGTTCTGAACCAAAATAGCCACTTCCGCTGGACTCTCTGCCACCTTGATGCCCGCCTTGTTGAAAGCCGCTATTTTCTCCGCTGCGGTGCCGCTTCCTCCGGCGATTATGGCTCCCGCGTGACCCATCCTTTTACCCGGAGGAGCAGTTCGCCCAGCCACAAAAGCCACCACCGGCTTGGTCATGTTCTTCTTAATGTATGCCGCCGCATCCTCCTCATCCGTCCCTCCGATCTCGCCGATTAAAACCACCGCCTTGGTTTGCGGGTCTTTTTCGAACATCTCCAGAACGTCCAAGAAGCCGGTTCCCACAATCGGGTCTCCGCCGATTCCCAGACAGGTGGATTGCCCGATCCGGTTATTAGTAAGATGATACACCACTTCATAGGTTAAAGTTCCACTGCGGGAGACCACCCCCACATTTCCCTTCAGATGAATCTGCCCCGGCATGATTCCCACTTTGCTCAAACCGGGGGAGATCAAACCGGGGGTATTGGGTCCCAGAAGACGGGTTTTGGTACCCTTTAGATAATGATAAACCTTAAGCATGTCCATGGCGGGAACGCCTTCGCTGATACAAACCACCAGTTCCACTCCGGCATCCGCCGCCTCGTATATGGCATCCAACGCAAATTTGGAGGGGACATAGATGACGGAGGTATTTGCTCCGGTGATACCCTTCGCCTCCTTAACCGAGTCAAAAACCGGCACCCCCTCGACTTTTTCCCCGGCTTTTCCGGGAGTAACGCCAGCCACTACTTTAGTCCCGTAAGCCAACATCTGCTTGGTATGAAATGCCCCATCCCTTCCCGTGATCCCCTGGACGATCACCTTGGTGTTTTTGTCGATCAGTATGCTCATAAAATCTCCTTTTAAAAAATCGTTATTCGGTTAGCGGTAACGAAACTCGTATCGATGCTCGAATATCGTTCTCGTAATTCGAAAAGAAAAGCAATCAGAATTTTTACGATCGACGAATTTCGATTGACGAACCTCGATTCAAGCTTCGCCACCGACAACCGAGCTTCGAAATCTAAAGTTAAAGTATCATCCTCCAAACATGGATGTCTGCGTCATTCCCGAAAGCTCGATGGCTCTCTTCACCACGTCTTCCATGGAGCTGGTGGCGGACAAATGTATCTCCTCTAAGATCTTCCTGGCATGATCCTCGTTGGTTCCGGTCAATCTCACCACAATGGGAACTTTGGGTTTGAGCTGCCTTACTGCATGCACTATCCCGTTGGCTACGTCGTCACACCGGGTGATCCCCCCGAAGATGTTGAAAAGGATCGCTTTCACGTTCGGGTCTTTCAAGATGATGCTCATGGCATTTACCACCTTCTCCGGATTGGAGCTGCCGCCGATGTCCAAAAAGTTAGCCGGCTCCGCCCCGAATCTTTTGACTAAATCCATGGTCGCCATGGCCAATCCCGCCCCGTTGACGATACAACCGATGCTGCCGTCCAGCTTCACGAAGGAAAGATCTTTATGCCGGGCTTCGATCTCGGCGTTCTCCTCAGCATCCAAATCCCGCATCGTCTCTATCTCCGGATGCCGAAACAGACCGCTGTCATCTATGTTTATCTTGGCATCCAAAGCCCACACTTCCCCTTCAGCGGTGGTGATGAACGGATTTATCTCGGTTAAGGAGCAATCGTTCTCCCAGAATGCCCGGTAGAGTTTCAGTATGACCGGAATGGTTTGGTTGGCTGTCTTTCGGTCCGAATAGAGCAGATAAGCTAAATTACGGGCTTGGAAAGAATGCAGTCCCAATATGGGATCCACCTGCAGTTTGTAAATCTTCTCCGGGGTCTCCCGTGCCACCTCCTCGATGTCGATACCTCCGGCGGCTGAAACCATGATCACCGGCTTTTTGCTCTTTCGATCGACGATCACCCCCAGGTAGGCTTCGCTGGTGATGTCTTTGCACTCGGATACCAAAACCTTCTTGACCACCAGCCCCTTGATCTCCATGCCCAGAACCTGGGAGGCCGCCTCAAATGCCTGATCCGGGTTATCCGCCTTTTTTATCCCCCCGGCCTTGCCTCTTCCCCCCACGTGCACCTGGGCTTTTACCATTACCGGCTTGCCGATCCTTATAGCGATCTCCTTCGCCTCTTCCGGTGTGGCTGCCACCTCGCCGGCTGGGACCGGGATACCGTATCTGGCGAATATCTGTTTGGCTTGATACTCGTGTATCTTCATCTTAACTCCTTTGTTTGACCCTCTTCTCTACACTCAGTCCACCGTCCGTTGCTAAAACATATTTGGCTAAGGACTGTCGACTGGTGTGCCTGGGCCGATTTTTATTTCTGATTAGCTGAAGCAGCAGAGATATTTTTCAAAAAGAATTCTGCTTCCTTCAAAAGATTCTCCTTATGATTTAATTCCGGTTCATCCAAAACCATCTCCAAAAGGTGATTCAATATCTGTCCCACCAGCGGAGAGGGAGGAAGATTGAAGCTTTCCATGAGGTCATTCCCGTTGACCGCCAAATCTTTTAACCCGAAGGGAGGCTTCCTCTCCAGCTCCAATTTGATCTTCTCCTCCAATTCGTCTACGTCTTGGGTGTGACCCCCCTTTCCCTGCGCTACCACGTCCGCCCGCCGAAGCTCCAACAGGGGAAAAATCAGCTCCTCCCCCATTTTTCGTATAAGCCTTCTCACCCCTTTGTCGGTCACCCCGGTGGTGAACATGTGCTTGTCCACCAGCAGGCTCACCTGATCGATTATCTGATTGGAATAGCGCAGTCTTGACAGTATCCTCTGGGTCAGTTTCGATCCTCTTTTCTCGTGTCCGTAAAAGGTGGCACCATCCTGAACCAGCACCCGGGTTTCGGGTTTGGATATGTCGTGGAACAAAGCCGCCAAACGAATCACCAGATCCCGGGGAGCATTATCAACTGTTAGAATGGAATGTTCGAATACGTCATAGGTGTGATACCCGCCGGGCTGCTCCACTCCAACGCAACTTGACAACTCCGGCAGTATCTTTTCCAAAAGCCCCACCTTTTGCATCAGTCGGAAACCGCTGCTGGGGTATTTGGCCTTGAGCAAAAGCTTATTTAACTCCTCCTGAATTCTTTCCGCTGAGATGGTGGCAATCAACTCGACATTTTCTTTTAGGCTTTTAAAGGTATTCTCCTCCAGTTCAAATTCGAACCGCGCGGAAAACTGAATTGCCCGGAGCATCCTCAAAGGGTCTTCTTTGAAAGAACCCGGATGGGTAATGCGGATCAATCTCTTCTTGATGTCCTTTCTGCCATCTAAAGGATCCACCAACTTTCCGGTGGAGAGATCCTCCGCCATGGCATTTATGGTGAAATCCCGGCGGTTGAGGTCATCTTCCACTTTCAAATTGTGATCATATTCCACCTTGAAATCCTTATGTCCCACGCCGGTGCTTATCTCTTTCCGCGGGATGGCGACATCGAAGATCTGCTCGCCGTTGAATTTCCGGGACGGTGAGAATTTTATCACCCCGAAGGACTTTCCCACCAAATCGACTTTCCCAAATCGGCATAGGAAGGAACAGAGCTCCTCCAGCGGTATTCCAGTAACCAGGTAGTCCTTGTCCTTATCCGGCAGGATGGGAGAGATGTATTTGTCCCGCACCGCTCCACCCACCTCGTAGATCTTCCCCTGGGTTAAGATTTCCTTAATGATCTTTGGATTTAATCCCGGTATCTTTTCCATCTATAAGAGAAATTTAAAATTAAAACAGCAAAATGCAAAAATACAATTAAAAATACAAAATTATTATCCATAAAGTATTTTTGAATTTTGATTTGTCCGCAGGATCCTCGAATTTGAGTCCAGTGGACAATTTAGGATTATTTTGCATTTTTCACTTTGAATTTTGAATTCTATTTCAAAACTATCCTCGTCCCTGCCGTTCTCTTCTTCACCGCTTCGTAAGCTTTGGAGATAGAGGTGATGATCACTTCCTTTCCGCCCGACTCCAAGAAAGTAATGGCGGCTTCGATCTTTGGTCCCATGCTGCCGGGAGGAAAATGGTTTTCTTTAAGATATTTTTTCGCCTCCTCCACGTTCAAACTATCCAAATCCACCTGCAAAAGAGTTCCATAGTTTAATGCCACTTTCTCCGCATCGGTCAAGATCAACAATAGTTCCGCACCGATGTCCCGGGCCAGGATGGCGGAAGCCCGGTCCTTGTCGATGACCGCATCCACTCCCTCTAATGTTCCATTTTCCATTACATAAACCGGTATGCCTCCGCCTCCGGCTGCGATCACTATCACCCCGCTCTCCACCAGCGTTTTTATGGTTTTTTTTTCCACGATCTCCTGCGGGATGGGGGAAGGGACTACCCGCCTCCACATTTTTGCCCGGTCCTCCTTCATCACCCAACCTCTTTCTTTGGCAAACTTCTTCGCCTCCTGCCGGGTGTAGAATTGACCGATGAATTTGCTCGGCTCCTTGATGGAAGGATCGTTTTCGTCCACTATCACCTGGGTAATGATGGTGACCACGTTCCTTTGTATCCCCTCTTTTTTCAGCCGGTTCTGCAGAGATTGTTCGATCATGTACCCCATACCCCCTTCGGTATCTGCAACGCATACGCCTAACGGAAGGATGGGGGTTTTGTCTCTAGCCAGCTCCACCCGGAGTATGGCATTCCCCACCTGGGGTCCATTCCCGTGGGAGATGACCAGATTGTAACCATCCCGGATCAGCTCCACGATCCCGTGCAGGCTCTCCCGAGTATTGGCGAACTGCCGGGCGATGGTATCTTCCTCTCCTTTTTTGGTAATGGCATTACCCCCCAAAGCCACCACTGCGGTTTTCTTACTCATATGGTTCGTTATAAACGGAAGAAGATGCAAATGCATCTTCGGTTTTCACGCTTTAGATTCACTCACTCTCTTTTTTTCACCTGGAGAAGGGATTTGTTGATTCATCAGGGAGATTGAGGGCTTAAGCCAGTGCAAAGAAAGAGCAGTTGCTATCTGTTCCCCTTTTTCAAAAATGCACTCATTACCTCCTCTAAATCCGGTTTCCCGATCTCCTCCAGCTCATATCGCACCCGGACTAAGGGTTTATTTATCTTAAGCAGCCGGGTCAAATCTATGGGGGTGGCGATGACCACCGTATGGCAGGGGATGGAATTAATGGTTCTCTCCAAATCCTTTATCTGTTTTTTACCATATCCCAAAGCCGGAAGCAGAGGGCCGATCTTGGGATATTTTTCAAAAGCCTCTTTGATCTCCCCTTTCACCCAGGGTCGGGGATCGACTATCTCTTTTGCCCCGAATTTCTCCGAAGCTATCACCCCGGCACCGTAGGTCATCCCGCCGTGGGTTAAAGTGGGACCATCCTCCACCACCAGAACCTTCTTCCCTCGAATCCTCTCCGGTTTGTCCAAAAAGATGGGAGAGGCCGCCTCGATCAAAATCGCCTCCGGATTGGCTGCCCTAACGTTGGATCGAACCTGCTCGATGCCCTGATAGTCGGCGGAATCGACCTTGTTTATCAGCACCACATCGGCCAAAAGGAGATTGGTCTCGCTGGGGAAAAAGCACAACTCGTCTCCCGGGCGGTGAGGATCGACCACGGTAATATGCAAATCCGGCCAATAGAAGGGTATATCGTTGTTCCCGCCGTCCCACACGATCACCCCGGCTTCTTTTTCCGCCTCCTTCAGGATCACCCCGTAATCCACTCCGGCATAAACTATCGTTCCCTGACGTATGTGTGGTTCGTACTCCTCACGCTCCTCGATGGTGCAGTGATGTTTATCCAGATCAGTCAGCTTGGCAAAACGCTGGCAAATCTGCTTGGTCAGATCGCCGTAAGGCATCGGATGCCTGATCACCACCGGCTTAATGCCATGGGCTTTTAGAATTTGGCAGACCTTCCGGGTGGTCTGGCTTTTGCCGCTGCCGGTTCTGGTGGCACAGACGGCAATGACCGGACGCTTGGATCTGAGGGTGGTGGCATCCCGGCCCAAAAGTTTGAAATCGGCACCCGCAGCCATCACCACCGCCCCCTGGTGCATCACATACTGATAAGAGACGTCGCTGTACGAGAAAACCACCTGGTCGATCCTGTATTTTTCGATAAGCTCGACCAAATCATCTTCCGAAACGATGGGGATACCGGAAGGATACAGCTTTCCCGCTAACCGGGCGGGGTATTTGCGACCTTCGATATTAGGTATCTGGGTGGCGGTGAACGCGATCACATCGTACTGCGGATTATCCCGAAACACCGTGTTGAAGTTATGGAAATCCCGTCCTGCCGCTCCCATGATCAAAACCTTTTTCTTCCGCATAAAACTTCCTTGGTTATTGTATGAAAAAACTGACTTGCAGGTACTCCCTTGAAGTAACTATAAGATACCTTAAAATCCGTCTATGGTCTTTCGGTTTAGGTTTCGACCACGTATCGGTTACGTCTGTCGGTTTCGACTTTTATTTTTTACGCTACCGACAACGACTTACGTTAGACGATACGAAACCGCAACCGAAACCTTTTATTACGTTTTTGTCTGATCCTATATTAATCCAAAAGTTGATAGTTGTCCTTATAGGACTTATCAGTTTATCCTAGCTCACCCATCAAAGGAATTACGGCATTACGTCGTCGATCTGGGCTTTCTGCAGCTTCCCGCTGAATTCCACGTAAATCGACTTCCATTCCGAGAATACGTCCAAAGCTGCCGTTCCTGCTTCCCGGTGCCCGTTTCCGGTCTGATTGGTTCCACCGAAAGGAAGATGCACCTCCGCCCCGATGGTGGGGGCATTCACATAGAAGATGCCGGTGTAGGAGTCTCTCATCGCGGTAAATGCCTGGTTGATGTCCTGGGTGTAAATCGAGGCAGAGAGTCCGTAGATGGTGCTATTGTTGATCTGGATGGCCTGTTCCAGGCTATCGCAGGGAAGGATAGAGACCACCGGTCCGAATATCTCCTCCTGGGCGATTCGCATCTGCGAGTCCACTTCACCGAAGATGGTCGGCTCGTGGAAGTAGCCGTGCGCGTAATTGCCTGAAGTCAAGCGGTTGCCTCCGCACAGCAGCTTCGCCTCTTTATTGCCGATCTCCACGTACTCCATCACCGTGTTAAGCTGATCTTCGCACACCGCAGGTCCCATCTCCACGCCCGGGTCCAAACCGTTCCCCACTTTCAGTGCTTTGGCTCGGGCCACGTACTTTTCGGTGAATTCCTTGTAGATTTTCTTGTGCACGATTACCCGGGAGGTGGCGGTGCATCTCTGCCCGGTGGTGCCGAATCCGCCCCATAATGCTCCATCGATGGCCAAATCGATCTTGGCATCGTCCATTACCATGATGGCGTTCTTGCCGCCCATCTCCAGATGGACGTGCCTGAAATCGGGGGCACACGCTTCCGAGACCTTTCTCCCGACGTCGGTGGACCCGGTGAAGGTAACCAGTTTGACGTCCTTGGATTTCATCAAAGGCACCCCCACCGCACTGCCCGAACCGGTAACAAAATTCACCACCCCCCTGGGAATCCCCGCCTCCTCACAGCATTTTACCAAGTTATAAGCGGATAACGGAGTGTAGGTAGCGGGTTTGAATACCACCGTGTTACCGCAGACCAAGGCTGGCATCAGCTTCCAGGAGGGGATGGCCATGGGGAAATTCCAGGGGGTGATCAAAGCACAGACCCCCAATGGCATTCGAACCGACATCTGGAACTTATTGGGAAGCTCGGAGGGGGTAGTCTGTCCGAATTGCCTTCTTCCCTCACCGGCCATGTAGTAACTCATGTCGATTGCTTCCTGGATGTCCCCCCGGGTTTCTTTCAGAACCTTTCCCATCTCCTGGGTCATCTGGCGGGCGTAATCCTCTTTTCGCTTGACCAAAAGCTCCGCCACCCGGAAAACCATCTCCCCTCTTTTGGGGGCAGGCACCAGCCGCCATTTCTTGAAGGCTTCCCTGGCAGCATCGATGGCTTTCTTCACGTCGGATTCATTGGAATCCTGGAAATAACCCAATAGTTCACGGGTATCGGCGGGATTTCGGTTTTCGAATTTCCTGCCCGTCACCGAATCCATCCATTCTCCGTTTATGTAATTCTTATATACCTTTGCATCTGCCATATAACCTCCTCCAAAAGACACATTTTTATTCCATCTTCTCCATTTTTTATTCCGACCAAAACAAGACAAAACTATCCCTTCCCGAATCTCACATCTGGATGCAAGTTCGGGATTTACAGAATTTTCAATATAAATTTCTAATTTTGAAATGTCAACTGTTTTCGATAGGAAATTACTTGCTTACAATCAGATACTTATGTTGAATGCAAAGGTTGGGAAGCTCTCCCCTCCTTAACAAGGAGGGGATTAAGGGGAGGTTAAACCCCCACCCGATATTTCCGGGCGTTAGGTTAAGTCGAAACTTGACACTCCAACCATTAAGGTTGCGCTTGTTCCTTCTTCTCTTCCGGTGACAGTATAATGAACCGGCTGTTTTTCCCTCTTTTGACGGTAAGCATGATCTGTTTTTTATCTTTAACCTGGTCTAAACTTTTCTTGAAATCATCCAAGTTCTTGATTTCGAAATTCTCTATCTTTGTTATGACATCGTCCTCCTCCAGCATGGCGGTGCTGGCTACCCCTCCCACCTCTACAAAGGAGACCATTACCCCGTTTTTGTCCTCCAACATATATTGACGATAGATGACATCCGTTATCTCCTCCACCGTGAAATCAAAAGGGGTCTCAAACTCGTCCGCTTTCACCTTGGGCTGCATGGTAATGTTCACCATCAGGGTGGTGTCCACCCCGTTTCTCACTATCTTCAGCTGGGCTGGTTTTCCCACCTCGCTTTCCGACACCAAAAACAAAAACTTGTTCAAATCCTCCTCTTTTTCTGCCGAGACCCTCCCTCCGTTATATTCCTTCAGTACGTCACCCGGTTTGATACCGGCTTTTTCAGCCGGAGAGCCGGTAATGACGTCGGAGATCAGAATGCCCTCCAGCCGTGGATTTTCATAATATCGGGCATAATCCCGGCTGAACGGCTGGATGGTAACCCCCAGATAACCTCGCTGGATGGTGCCGCTTGCCAGAAGCTTTTTTTTGACCTCATTGGCGGTGTTTATCGGAATGGTGAAACCCTGTCCCCGGCCTAATCCGATGGAATTTATGCCGATCACCTCGCCTCTTAAATTCACCAGAGGTCCCCCGGATGAGCCCGGATCTATGGCAGCATCGGTCTGGATGAAATCGTTGATCAGGGGGGCTTCGATGGGAAGGTAGGGCAGCACCCGACCTTTTCCGCTGACGATACCGAATGAGACGGTGCGGTCAAATCCGTAGGGATTGCCTACCGCCACCACCCATTCCCCCACCTCCACCTTGTCGGAGTTACCCAGGCGGGCTACGGCTAATTCCTCCTCCGTCGTTATCTTGATCAACGCCAGATCGGTCTGCTTGTCCGTCCCGATGATCTCGGCGGGGTATTCGATTTTGCTGGGAAGGGTGACGGTGATGCTCTTGGCATCGTCCACCACGTGCTCGTTGGTGAGGATATAACCTTTTTTATCCACGATCAAACCGGAAGCCAAGGATTTGTATTTTATCTCCCCGGTCTTCTTGACCACCTCGATGTGTACCACCGACGGCTTGATCTCGTCCGAGACATGGATGATCATCTTCTGCAGATCGTCAAAAAGCTTAAGCACCTTCTGTTCGTCTTTCCCCTGAGCCGATGAAGGTCCTAAGAGATTGAAACAACCGAGTAAAAATCCCAGACTTAGAATGATTACCAGACTCGTCTTTCTCATCTTATTGCCTCCTGAAAGATTTGGTTGATTCTAGCCAACCTGTATGCAAATATAAACGCAGTTCCCTTTCAATTCCATTGCCGAGAATATTATAAGTATCGGTAAATGTAATGGACAAGTAAAAAATGGAGACCATGAATAAATCGCATGTTTCTACAAATAGTAATATATCAATTCCCTATTCCTGGTGGGCGCTGATATCATATCCGGTTTTATCAAATGAACCCAGAGATATGGAAAGTATAAAATCAAATCCCCGGATCGCCATCTGATTATATTGCTCAAATAAGTAAAGATAATTTTTTTGATTTCCCCTTGCAACAGATTTAAAGTTTAAGCGTATAATATGTTGCGTTTTGTCTGCAACTTTTTGCAGGGAGCTAGGATTAAGTCAAGCAATATCTTAGGTTCGACGGAACAGAAAGGTTCTGATTCATTAAAATAGTTGAATATTCTGTATTAATCAGCGAATATAAATCAAGGGGCGAAATAATAAAATCTTAATAATCTTTTGGAGGATCGGGTTTGTCCGAACCTGGATCGTTTGAAAAACACAGCCAATTCTTCTTCAGGCTGAAAAGAATCGCTTTGTTCTCTCTCTTTGCCCTTCTCTTTATTCTGGTGGGCATTTTCCTGGCAACCGGCTTTGAGTGGTCTTCTCCATCCCCGGGTAAAGTTCAGGCCTTAACCCCATCAAGTGCTATGGGAACAGTTTCCCATGCGGATGTGGGGACCAAAGACCAGCTTCTTTCCGGATCGGAGAGTCCCTTTGTGAGGGTGGCGGAGATGGTAAGCCCGGCGGTGGTGAATATCAGCGCCGAAAAAAAAGTGAAAGGGAGTACCGTCTACGGATTCGATCCGGAGGAATTCTTTCGCAGGTTTTTTGGCGACGTTCCCCCAAGAAGACTGCCCGAGCAAAAGAGCCAAAGCTTGGGCTCCGGTTTCATCTTCAGAAAGGACGGTTACATCTTGACCAATAATCACGTGGTCTCCGGTGCGGACAACATCTCGGTCAAACTCCCCGATGGAAGCGAGCACAAAGCCACGGTGGTGGGGTTGGATAAGGATACCGATATTGCCGTGCTGAAGATCGACGTGAAAGAAGACCTCCCTTATGTGGTATTTGGCAACTCGGATTCCCTGAAGGTGGGGGAATGGGTCATGGCTATCGGTAATCCGTTTCCCATACTGGGTTTGGATCGAACCGTAACCGTCGGGGTGGTCAGCGCCAAGGGGAGGGGAAACTTGAGATTCGGTCCAAATGACGAGACCCCCCAGTACCAGAACTACATTCAAACCGATGCCTCCATCAATCCGGGAAACAGCGGCGGTCCTTTGGTTAACATTCACGGAGAGGTGGTGGGAATAAACTCTGCTCTAACCAATCCGACCGGTATGGGATTCAACATCGGCATCGGGTTTGCCATTCCCATAAACTTAGCTGAATCGGTGATTCCGGACCTGATGGAAAGGGGAAAAGTATCCCGCGGATATCTGGGAATAGGTTTTCAGGAGATCGACCAAAACACCGCAGAGGCATTGAACCTGCCTGCGGCTGAAGGGGTATTGGTTCAGAGGGTGATGCCCCATACCCCGGCAGAAGAGGCGGGGATAAAAACCGGAGACGTGATTGCAGCCTTCAACGGAAGGAAGGTGACCAATGGTCCCCAGTTCATGATGATGGTGGCGGAGGTGAATCCGGGGAGGGAGGTTGCCCTGGGTATAATCCGGAACGGCAAAAAGCTCACCAAAAGCTTGAAATTAGCCGACCGGGAGACGTCCCTCTCCTCAACGGAGGAAAGGGAACCGGTTGTGGAGAAGAAGGAGGACTGGTTAGGTCTGCAGGTGACCACCTCTACCAAAGAATTGGCAGCTCAATATGAGGTGCGATTCCATCCGGGGGCGATAGTGTTGGAGGTGAATGCCGGAAGCTTGGCGGAACAGGCAGGTTTCATTCCGGGAGACATCATCGTCAAGATAAACGACATTGAAATTATGGATGGGGATTTATATCAAAAAACTCTTGAGTCTTTAGAAAAACAAAAAAAGGCCGTTCTTTTCTTGGTCTACCGTAATGGCGAGCCGTTCTTTATCGCAGTCAAAGCCGACTGATTTAGACTGAGACTCATAACCAAGACAGAGAATCAAACTTAGAAACAGATTTTAACCTTTAACCTTACACCTTTCACCTTTAACCTTTAACCTTTAAAGGAGGTTTGGTTCGCAAATTGGCAAAGCAGGCAAGAAGGTACAGGGATGAGGATAGATCGTTGGATCTATACCTCCGGGAGATCGGCGAGACCCCTCTTATCACCGCAGCTCAAGAGGTGGAGTTAGCCAAAAAGATCAAGCTGGGAGATCAAGCTTCTCTGGAAAAATTGACCAAAGCCAACCTGAGATTTGTGGTCTCGGTGGCTAAACAATATCAAAACCAGGGACTCTCTTTGGCTGATCTGATCAACGAGGGTAACATCGGGCTGATCAAAGCCGCCAAAAGGTTTGATGAGACTCGCGGGTTCAAGTTCATCTCCTATGCGGTCTGGTGGATCCGGCAGGCGATACTGCAGGCTCTGGCGGAGCAGTCGCGCATCGTGCGTTTGCCCTTAAACCGGGTAGGGACCTTACACAAGATCGGCAAGATCTCCTCCTCTTTGGAGCAGGAGTACGGAAGGGAACCCTCCCCGGACGAGATTGCCAAAGAGCTGGCGCTCTCTGCGGTCGAAGTAACGGACACCTTAAAAATCTCTAACAGCCATCTGTCATTAGACGCACCGTTCTCTGTCTCCGAGGACAACAGCCTCATGGACGTGCTGGAGGACGAATTCCAGCCAGCACCGGACGAGGCACTGTTGACCGAATCGCTGCGACTGGAGATCGAGAGGGCGCTGGACACCCTTTCTCCCCGGGAAGCCGAGGTGATCAATCTCTATTTCGGGTTAAGCCAGGAGAAGGCTTTGACCTTAGAAGAGATCGGAGCCAGGTTCAACCTGACCCGGGAGAGGGTGAGACAGATCAAGGAGAAAGCGATCCGCCGACTGAGACACGCCTCCCGCTCTAAATCCCTGCGCGCCTATCTGAATTGACAATCTACAATATTTTTAAAGAGAAAAAGCCTCTCGCTAATTGCGAGGGGCTTTTTTGTTTGACTGTAAAGGACATGTAACTTGCTTTGGATAATTCCATTAAGACAATATCTTATACCTCATTAAGAAGAACAAAGATACCTTTATAAATATCGAATTATGTGTTATAGTTTTTAATTTTTCTCTTGACAATGGCTAAATAATGTTTTTCTTTATATAAAAGACCTCATTAATATTAGGTGATTATAAAATTATTAAAAATAAATACTCAAATTAAAAATTCGGTCAAAAAAAGAATACAAGTATTAGACCCTACTTTTTTAAACTTTCTTTACTTTCATAGTTATTTAAAACTATTTAGTTCAAATCAACCAGGATTATTTTCATTAAATAACTTATAAAAAAACCTTAATTATATAAAGGAGGATCACTGTTATGAAACTCAAATCTATAATGACAACCCTCATTTCTTGCATAGTAATCACTAGATTTTGTTTGGCACAGGAGAAACTTCCCCCCCCCCCAGTATTACCTAATCTACCAGATACATCCATTCAAAAGCGGTTGGATGTGGTACCAGATAATTTTCCACCAGCATTTCCAAGAGTGGAACCTCGGGGCAGAGGTGATATTAACCTAGATTTTCTTACAAGTCACCCACCTGGAATGCTCGTTTTGCCTCAATACGCGGGACCTGCATCTGAGATAGATGAGAAAACAGCAATTCAAGTTGCGACAGAAAGGGCGAAATGGGAATGGGGCGAAACAGTCCGATTTGGGACAGTTACACCCCTCATTGGAGCTGATGGAAGGCTTTGTGCCTATGATGTAGATTTTACCATTGACGGGAGTAGTTTTGGTGATTACGTAAAGGTGGCGTCTGATTGGCAGGAATTCTGCCGTACTCGGATGCTGAATCAGGAGTTACCAAGGGCAAATAAAAAAGACGAACCAACGATCACGCGAGAACTTGGTTCCAGCACGTATGGAAGCGTTACTGTATCAGCCACCTATGATACTCCGCCGATCAGGAGTTGTCGTGCTGGAGTATCCAATTTCTATGCTTCCGGATGGGTTGCATTCAAGATAGCGCAGGATGTAATGCATACCGATAGACCAATTTTGAATGCAATCTTCTTTTACGGATCATGGGAACGTGCTTATGAATTCAAATCGGGGACGAGAACAGTCGTTATCGAGGGTCAGGAGCCTTGGTCATGGTATGATGGCTTAGATTTTCGAAGCATATCGAACAATGCCTTACAGCAGAGAAAGGAATATATCTTCAAGTTGATCAAAGAGTCAGGACTTGATTCATCATCTGTAGTTGACAGTATCCGTGACAGTAACCAAAAGGAGCTCAGGAAATGGCTTGAGCAAAAAGTTCCGAATCAAACACCTAAATCTAATCATTACATCCTTGGTTACAACTCGACTTTCAAACCATTTAGATGGTTTGGTGGCTGTGCTCCCACATCCGGTTCGATGGTAATGAACTACTATGATGAAGATGATTGGTTCGGCAGATTGAACTACTGGTACCAGCGTGCGGATGAACCAGTTTATGGGGGCGAAATCTGCCATGTTGCAACAACAAGTATTTCTATGCCATCTTTCATGGGAACAGACGCTAATGGCTCGACTGCTCCTTCAAACATATATCCTGGAATGGTCAACTATGCGAATAGTTCTGGTTGTGGATATTGTTTCAGCGGTGGAACCAATTCCACATGTTATGTATTAGATTGGTGTTGGGACGAGATCGTGTCTGAGATAAATGGAAATTATCCATTTGCCTGGACACTTGATTGGTACCCTAATGCTGGAGGAAGGCACACTGTTGCGGCTGTAGGTTATGAGGATGCCAATAAAGATGTCTGGTGCTACAATACTTGGCTCACCGGTGGCGTACCGGAGAAGGCTCACTATTCAGGCGGCGTAATTGATTTTTCGTTTGTAGCTTCACCGCATCCAGGTTGTTGGGTTTATTACGATGCAAAACTCACAAGCCTGGATGGTTATCAGACATATGGAAGCTGCGGCAATTCAGGCTCAGTAACCGGAGGTCAACCTGCAACCATTACATGGAATAACTACAATGTTCCAGGTCATCACGTGAATATTTATTATTCGACCGATGGCGGAGTAAACTGGACTGGAATTGTTAACACAGCCGATGACGGTTCTTATACTTGGAGTGTTCCATGTGGAATATCTTCCACAAAAGCCCGAATTCTTTTACAACAGTTCTCAACTGCGAGTACGTTTGTTAGCTCGGATGATAGTTATGGGGATTTCCAAATAATACAAGGAAGTCCGCCCCCATCACCCAGCACCTGCACAGCCAGTGACAATAACTGCAACTATATCGCAGTGAGCTGGCAGAACGTTTCAGGCGAGGATGGATATAAGGTATTCCGAGATGGTTCTCAAATAGGTACCACATCTACTGATCAGACCAGTTATCAGGATAATGTAGTTGGTACCCATTCTTACAAAATAATTGCATACAACAGTTGTGGTGAGTCGCCATATTCCCCATCAGATAATGGCACTGGTTTAACCATACCTACGAGTCCTGGTAGCTGTTCAGCCAGTGATAACAATTGTAACTATATTACAATAAGCTGGCAGAATGTTTCAGGCGAGGATGGATATAAAGTATTCCGAGATGGTTCTCAGATAGGTACAACATCTACTGACCAGACCAGCTATCAGGATAACGTCACTGGAACACATTCATACAAGGTCAAATCCTATAATGTTTGCGGTGAGTCGGGATATTCTCCGTCTGATAATGGTACAGGTCTAACCACTCCGTCTGCTCCCGCTACTTGCACCGCTAGTGATAACAATTGTAACTACATTGCTGTAAGCTGGCAGAATGTCACCGGTGAGGATGGATACAAAGTATATAGGGATAATTCTCAGATAGGAACAACTGGAGCTGATCAGATTCTATATCAGGATAACATCATTGGAACTCATTCGTACAAAGTTAAGGCTTATCATAACACCTGTGGTGAATCAGGATACTCTCCTTCCGACAATGGTACTGGCTTAGCCATTCCATCAGCACCCGGCAGTTGCTCGGCCAGCGACAATAACTGCAACTATGTCACGATAAGTTGGCAGAACGTAAGTGGTGAAGATGGGTATCAAATCTATCGAGATAATTCTCAAATAGGAATAGCTGGTATTGATCAAACCAGTTACCAAGACAACATAACCGGAACTCATTCTTACAAAGTTACTGCCTACAATACATGTGGTGAATCAGGATATTCCCCCTCAGACAACGGGACAGGATTGACCGCTCCTTCAGCTCCCAGCACCTGCACTGCCAGTGATAACAACTGCAACTATGTCACAGTTAGCTGGCAGAACGTTTCAGGTGAGGATGGATATAAGGTATTCCGGGATGGTTCTCAAGTCGGTACCACACCAACCGATCAGACCAGCTATCAGGACAACATCACTGGAACTCATTCATACAAAGTTAAGGCTTATCATAACACCTGTGGTGAATCAGGATACTCTCCTTCCGACAATGGTACTGGCTTAGCCATTCCATCAGCACCCGGCAGTTGCACTGCCAGCGACAATAACTGCAACTATGTCACAGTTAGCTGGCAGAACGTTTCAGGTGAGGATGGATATAAGGTATTCCGGGATGGTTCTCAAGTCGGTACCACACCAGCCGATCAGACCAGCTATCAGGATAACACCACCGGAACTCATTCCTACAAGGTTAGAGCCTATCACAACACCTGTGGCGATTCGGGTGATTCCCCCTCAGACAACGGGACAGGATTGACCGCTCCTTCAGCTCCCAGCACCTGCACTGCCAGTGATAACAACTGCAACTATGTCACAGTTAGCTGGCAGAACGTTTCAGGTGAGGATGGATATAAGGTATTCCGGGATGGTTCTCAAGTCGGTACCACACCAGCCGATCAGACCAGCTATCAGGACAACACCACCGGAACTCATTCCTACAAGGTTAGAGCCTATCACAACACCTGTGGCGATTCGGGTGATTCCCCCTCAGACAACGGGACAGGATTGACCGCTCCTTCAGCTCCCAGCACCTGCACTGCCAGTGATAACAACTGCAACTATGTCACAGTTAGCTGGCAGAACGTTTCAGGTGAGGATGGATATAAGGTATTCCGGGATGGTTCTCAAGTCGGTACCACACCAGCCGATCAGACCAGCTATCAGGACAACACCACCGGAACTCATTCCTACAAGGTTAGAGCCTATCACAACACCTGTGGCGATTCGGGTGATTCCCCCTCAGACAACGGGACAGGATTGACCGCTCCTTCAGCTCCCAGCACCTGCACTGCCA
>Ga0315274_10002382_pt1 | contig 28437 bp, 22 predicted proteins | sample YL17G02_20_MG_FD_203700 | JGI IMG/M metagenome (GOLD analysis project Ga0315274, IMG submission 203700) | Sediment microbial communities from Yellowstone Lake, YNP, Wyoming, USA - YL17G02_20 | ecosystem: Environmental > Aquatic > Freshwater > Lake > Sediment | place: USA: Wyoming | collected...
CATCGCTTGACGGGCGGTGTGTACAAGGCCCGGGAACGTATTCACCGCAGTATAGCTGACCTGCGGTTACTAGCGATTCCGACTTCACGGAGTCGAGTTGCAGACTCCGATCCGAACTGAGGACGGCTTTGTGGGATCGGCTCCACCTCGCGGTCTTGCTTCCCTTTGTACCGCCCATTGTAGCATGTGTGCAGCCCACGGCGTAAGGGGCATGCGGACTTGACGTCGTCCCCACCTTCCTCCAGATTACTCTGGCAGTCCCCTATGAGTGCCCAGCCGAACTGATGGCAACATAGGACGAGGGTTGCGCTCGTTGCGGAACTTAACCCAACATCTCACGACACGAGCTGACGACAGCCATGCACCACCTGTCTTGCGGTTCCCCGAAGGGCACCCTCGCCTTTCAGCAAGGTTCCGCAGATGTCAAGCCGTGGTAAGGTTCTTCGTGTAGCCTCGAATTGAGCCACATGCTCCACCGCTTGTGCGGGCCCCCGTCAATTCCAGTTTGAGTTTCAGCCTTGCGACCGTACTCCCCAGGCGGGTCACTTAGTGCGTTAGCTGCGGCACTGGAGGGGTCGATACCCCCAACACCTAGTGACCATCGTTTACGGCTAGGACTACCGGGGTATCTAATCCCGTTTGCTCCCCTAGCTTTCGCGCCTCAGCGTCAGTACCGGTCCAGGAAGCCGCCTTCGCCACCGGTGTTCTAGCTGATATCTACGCATTCCACCGCTACACCAGCTATTCCACTTCCCTCTCCCGGACTCGAGTCCACCAGTATCGACTGACCCAGCTGGGTTAGGCCCAGCGATTTCACAGCCGACTTAACGGACCGCCTACGCGCTCTTTACGCCCAGTAAATCCGGACAACGCTTGCCCCCTCCGTATTACCGCGGCTGCTGGCACGGAGTTAGCCGGGGCTTCTTCTGCAGGTACCGTCATTGTGTTCGTCCCTGCCAAAAGAGGTTTACAACCCGAAGGCCTTCATCCCTCACGCGGCGTCGCTGCACCAGGCTTTCGCCCGTTGTGCAATATTCCCGCTTGCTGCCTCCCGTAGGAGTCTGGGCCGTGTCTCAGTCCCAGTGTGGCCGGTCACCCTCTCAGGTCGGCTACCCGTCGGAGCCTTGGTAGGCCGTTACCCTACCAACAAGCTGATGGGCCGCGAGCCCCTCCCGCCGCAGGTTTCCCTCTTCCAAGCCCCACCATGCGGTGGGGCTTCGTATCCGGTATTAGCAGGCCTTTCGGCCTGTTATCCCAGACAGCGGGGCAGGTTGCTCACGTGTTACTCACCCGTTCGCCGCTAGGTTCCACAGCTTTGTCCGAAGACTCGGCTGAGAAACCCCGCTCGACTTGCATAGCTTAGGCACGCCGCAAGCGTTCGTCCTGAGCCAGGATCAAACTCTCCATTGGAAAGCTTGATAGAGCGACCGCATGCGCTGAGCCAACTCCCGACGGGGGTCGGGATGCTCTGCGCCAACTGCGGTCGCGATTTTACAACTACGCAACCATCCGAACACTGTTCAGTTTTCAAGGTCCGAGGGAACCCCAGAGACAGTAGAACGAGAGGCATGGCATGAGGCCCAATGCCCCTCGAAGCTCAGTCTCGACTCTTAAGGTTCCGGTGAGGCTCTATGATGATGCCATAATCGCACTGCCATGTCAAGGGCCTGCGCGAGATATTTCTGCGACACCCAGAAACGCCTCGCCAGGTGCCTGACCGAAGACCGTTCTGACAAGGATAACTACTACTGCGAAGCATTATAGTCTACCCGTGGCAGGGGGTGGGCAAACGGGCCTGTGAGGGCTGCCGCGTGGCAGGAGCTTCCTGCTCCTGCCCAACAGGCGGGCGTAGGCACGCCCGCCCTACATCAGCCGTGCCACCTTCCGCTTCCCGACTCGCAGCAGCATCCCCGGGGCGAGCGACACCTGCCCAACAGGCGGGCGTGGGCACGCCCGCCCTACACAAGCCGCGCCACCTTGCGCTTTCCCACCCGGAGCAGCATCCCCGGCGCCGGCGCCACCTCCTCCTGTGGGTCGGAGATGCGGCGCTCGTCGAGGTAGACGCCGCCGCCTTTGATGAGGCGGGCCGCCTCGCCCTGCCTCACCTCTGACCAACAGTGAGCGTGGCTATGACGACTGTCTCCGTCCGCCTTCCCCATGGTCTGCGCCGAGCAGGCACCGTCCCCCGACCCCTCTCTGCCCTACCGCGCCGCCGCTTCCTTCAGTTCGAAGGCAATCGAGGCCGGCTCGGCCACGTGCTCGGAGGCGTCGAGCACCTCGACCGAGACGATGTGTCCCTCGCGGTCGTAGTCAATGATCAGGCCCTCCCGCAGCTCGTCACTGTCGGCCACCGGCGCCTCGGCCAGAATCAGAGTTAGCGTATCGGTCTCCCGATCATAGATGACTTTCATCGCTCGACCTCCGGTTTCCAGTACTTCTCGATCTTGGACGTCCTGTAGGCGGTCACAACGAATAGAGCGTCCCCATGATCCTCGACTATGACCCGGAGCAACATCTGCCTGGCCGAGTCAGAATCGCTCACCCGCGACTGATAGATCATGCGCCCCTTCTCAGAGGATACCACTTGCTCCGGCGCGAGAGCAACCTCACGGAGCGCCTCCTCCGGAATCTGTCGGCGTTTCATCTCAAACAGCGCGTGGTCGCTGATGACAACGGGCTTCATCGCTCTCGGCCGCGGGCTGATCCAGAAACCAACCGCACCACCCGCCGCTTGCCTACCCTGAGCAGCGTCCCTGGTACCAGCGTGATTTCCTGCTGCGGGTCGGCTATCCGCTGCTCGTCCACGTACACCCCCCCACCTCTAACTAGTCGGGCGGCCTCGCCCTTCGACTTGGCTAGCCCCAACCACACGAGTGCCGTGGAAATCCATATCGGCCCCCACGTCGCACCACGGTACTCGGCCGGAATGGCCACCTCCTCGGCGACGGCCTCGTAGTCCTCCCGGGTCTGCTGGCGCTGAGATGAGAAGACGCGCAGGAATGTCTCGTCGGCGGCCTGCCCTGCCTCGGCGCTGTGGTAGAGGGTGACGATCTCGCGGCCGAGTCGGCGCTTGGCGTCGCGGGGGTTGAGCGCTCCCGACTTCATGTCAGACACCATCTGTGCGATCTCGGTCGGCGGCACGTCGGTGCAGAGGACAAAGTACTGCTCGATGCACTCGTCCGGGATCGACATGATCTTTCCGAACATCCCGTCGGGGGGGTCGGTCACGCCGATGTAGTTGCCCAGCGATTTCCCCATGCGGCGCACGCCGTCGGTGCCGACGAGGATGGGGAAGGTGATGATAGCCTGTGGCTCCTGCGGTTCGCCGAAGACGGCCATTCGTTGGAGTTCGCGCCCCACGAGCATATTGAACTTCTGCTCAGTGCCGCCGAGTTCGATGTCCGAGCGTATCGCCACCGAGTCATAGCCCTGCAACAGCGGATAGAGGAATTCGTGGAGGCTGATCGGCTGGTTGTCGGTGTAGCGCGCCCTGAAGTCCTCCCGCGCGAGGAGCTGGTTCACCGTATGCGTGGCGGCGAGGCGGATGATCTCCTCGGGGGTGAGCTTGGAGAGCCACTCGCTGTTGTAGTGAAACTCGGTCTTCTCGGGGTCGAGGATCTTGAAGACCTGCTCGCGGTAGGTGGAGACGTTCTTCTCGACCTGCTCGCGGGTGAGCTGAGGGCGGCCTTCGTTGCGGCCGGAGGGATCGCCGATGAGGCCGGTGAAGTCGCCGATGATGAGGACTGCGGTGTGGCCGAGGTCCTGGAAGAAGCGGAGCTTGCGCAGCACGACCGCGTGGCCGAGGTGGATATCGGGGCCGGTGGGATCGACGCCGAGCTTGACGCGCAGCGGCCGGCCGGAGCGGAGTTTAGCGAGAAGCTCCTCCTCTGGGATGAGGTCGATGGTGTTGGCGCGTATGAGTTCGAGTTGTTGTTCGGGGGAGAGGGTCATATCGTCCCCAATACGGCGAGGACGGGGCAGGGTCCTGCCCTACGGGGGCCAGTCACTCCGCGACTTGCCCAATGAGGCGCTCTGCGGCGACAGGACCTAGGACGGACGAGAACCGCGCTCGAGCCCGCGTCAGTCGGCATTCATCCCGCCCGACGAAAGCCATGCTCAAGTGCTGCTTCGCGCTGCGGTAGGCGAAGAAGCGGCTCTCTCCGAAGGCCTTGCGCATGGTGTTCAGAGCATCGACCTCCGACGCTCCGCGGTCCTCATGCGTGTAGATCAGGAGTATCCTGCTTCCCGATGCCTGCAGGAGTTGGTCTATGTCGTCCCGCCACACGTGCGACCTGTCTCTCTTCCCGATCCCGGTGTCAGGGTCGAGGAACAGATCGCAGGACTCAGTAACTCCTTCGCGGGACGGCCCTGCCAGTTCGGCGAAGTACTGGTATCGTGACTCCCTGAGCTTCTCGAAGTTGCACCGCTTCCTCAGGATGCAGTCAGCATCGACACGAAGCAGGAGCGCGTAGACTCTGAAGTGATCCTCAGTCCAGTTCTCGGCGTCCGTAAGCAGCGGGACCACATGCAGATTGTTCAGTGTGTCGCCCAGCAAGTCGATGATAGACCCCTTCCAGTGGTCGTAGACGTCTCCAAGAAAGGCCAGTTTCATCTCATCTCCTGTCGCCATTCACCCGCTTCGCAGGGCAGGAGCTTGCATCCTTCCCTGCGAACAGTATGGTAGCATGGTGGCCGCGCAGCAGATCATCTGAACGGAGGGATCATCCGATGAGATTCGTGGTCCGCACGGTGGGCGGGATGGTGGGCGCGCTGATCATCACATACCTGCTGACGCGACTGGTTGGCTGGCTTGCCCGAAGGTGGCTCGATGGAAGGACATCTGCGTTCGTGGCCTTTGGCGCAGTCCTCGTCTTCGCCCTAGCCATGGGGTCGACTACCGGGGGCTTGGCGTGGGCGCTAGTACCTAACGTCAGAAGTCCGAGCATGTGAGCGCTAGGCACATAGCGCCTGTAGCGTCGTTCTCAGGCGATCCGGGCGTTCTCAACATGCCATGGAACTTTTGTCACGTGGTACTAGCAACATACGGCCCCTGCCTTGTCGTCTGGCTACTGGTTGACCTGGGGAGGCTGGCGAAGCAGTCTCCCTCGGGCGGCAGCCCCTCCGCAAACTCAGGTTGAGCCCCCCCAAGGGCACGCCCGCCCTATAGCAGCTTCGCGATGATCGCGCGGCAGAACGCCGGGAGATCGCCGGGGTTGCGGGATGAGATGAGGTTGCCGTCGACGACTACCTCGCTGTCTTCCCAGATCGCGCCGGCGTTGACCATGTCATCGCGGATCGAGAAGAATGAGGTCGCGTGCTTGCCCTTCACGATGCCGGCGGAGATCGCCACCCAGCCGGCGTGACAGACGTAGGCGACCAGCTTTCCCTGGCCGTGCATCTCGCGGACGAACGCGACCATCGCGGGCGTCCGGCGCATGTAATCCGGCGCGAAGCCGCCGGGGATGATGACCGCGTCGAAATCAGCGGCCTTCGCCTGGTCGGCTGCAAGATCGGCGGTCACCGGCTGGCCATGTTTGCTCTTGTAGGTCTCCGCCGCTTTTGCGCCGACCACCTTGACCTCGGCGCCGGCCTCTGTCAGGCGAATCCTCGGATACCAGAGCTCGTTATCCTCGTAGATGTCTGCGGCGAGCACCGCGATGTGTTTCCCGCTCAGCTCCATGGTCGCGCCTCCGGATGGTGTCGTTGCCCTCTGGATTCTAGCGCACGCGGGTGGCTTAAGCGTGTTCCCATCTGTACCGCAAACTGGACAATGCCGGCCGGCGTGTTTGGTTGGCCACCAGGACAGCAAGCTGCGTCCGGGAAAGTGCTCCACACTGGCAGGAGCCCTTCGGCTTCGCTCAGGGTAAACAAGCTCCTGCCCAACCGAGGGATACTTCGGGCCAGAGGCTTGATCGTCGAGGCGGTGATGGCTTCGCGGGCACCGGCCCAGAAGGAAGGATAGATCCTATGGCGATGAAGATCGAACTCCCAGCACTCCCCTACGGCTACGACGCTCTCGAGCCATACTACGACAAGAAGACGGTCGCGCTCCACCACGATAAGCACCACGCGGCGTATGTGACGGGGCTCAACGCGGCGCTGGAGCAAGTCGAGGGGATGACGAAGTCGTGCGACTTCGCCGGCGCGAAGGCGGCCGCCAAGGCGTTGGCCTTCCACGGCTCCGGGCACGCTCTGCACAGCATCTTCTGGACGAACATGAAGTCGGGAGGCGGGGGCGAGCCGAAGGGCGCGCTCGCCGATGCCATCAAAGGGCAGTACGGCAGCTACGACACATTCAAGAAACTGTTCGTCGCCACCACCAACGCGGTGGAGGGCTCGGGCTGGGGCGTCCTGGTCCGCTGCCCGGTCACGGGGATGCTGGCCGTTCTCCAGGCGGAGAAGCACGAGAACCTGACGGTTTGGGGGCTCGTGCCCATCCTCGTGCTCGATGTATGGGAGCACGCCTACTACCTGAAGTACCAGAACAAGCGGCCGGAGTGGACCGCGGCCTTCATGGACCATCTGGTGAACTGGGACGACGTCGCGCAGCGGTACGCGGCGGCGAAGTAGGGGCGACCGGTTCGGTCGCCCATCCACTGGCGCACGCCCCGGGGAGGCCGGAGACGGCCTCCCCAATCGCGTTCCGATTGGGGGGCAGGAGCGAACCTCCTGGCCTACGAACTTCGTTCGGAACGCCATGCGAGGACAGTATGCCACTCACGCCACGACAACGAGTTATGACCGCGCTGCGCGGGGGCGTGCCGGATGAGACGCCTTTCACGATCTACGCCGGCCACCTTCCTCGATGCACGGCCGAGAGGGAGCTGCGGGACCGCGGCCTCTGCCTCGTCGAGCGAGTAGCATCCTACAAGACACATCACCCGAACGTTGGCTACAAGTCCGACCGCTACACCGATGAGCGGGGGCGGAACATGGTCCGTGCGACCTACACGACACCGCACGGGGACCTGAGCTGCGTCTGGGAGCCCGCGGGCTTCACCGACTGGCGGCACGAGTGGCTGTTCAAGAGCCCGGCGGACTACAAGGCGCTCCTCTTCTTCGTCAGGGACACGGTGGTCGAGCCGGACTATGATGCCGTGGCCCGCTTGCCTGGCGATCTGGGTGAGGATTTCGTCGTTCGCGACCAGCTTCCGCTGGAACCGCTGCAGAACCTGATCTCATCGAACTATATGAGCACGGAGACGTTCGGCATCGAGTGGATGGACAACCGGGACGAAGTGCTCAAGCTCTATGACGCCTTCGTCGAGGTCGCTCGGCGCATCTACCCGATTGTCGCCAACGGCCCGCTGGAGTTCTGCAACTACGGCGGCAATGTGGTGCCGCGCGTGATCGGGCCGAGCGTGTTCCGCGACTACTACCTCCCACACTACAACGAGGCCGCTGATGTCCTCCACGCGAAGGGCAAGCTGATCGGCAGTCACCTCGATGCGGACAACGCGACGATCATGGACCTCGTCGCTCAGACCCGGCTGGACTACATCGAGGCCTATGACCCGGGCATGGGCCCGTCGGTGGCGGAGGCGCGCACGGCGTGGCCGGGAAAGGCGCTGTGGCTCAACTACCCGGCCTCGTGGCACCTGCGGGACGAACGGGGGGTGTATGACGGGACCGTGCAGATGATCCGCGAGGCGGCCCCTGGTAACGGCTTCATCATCGGCATCACCGAGGACGTGCCCGAGGATCGCTGGCGCGGTAACTACAAGGCGATCATGGACGCGATCGACGGAGAGTCGAGGAGTCGAGGAGTCGGACGGTTCTTAGGGCGCATAGTGTCGCTTGGTCAGTGTATATGGGCGGTCGGGCCACACTTGCCCGATTCGTTGCACGAAGCGGACGAGTTCGGCCGGATCGGGTGGCCGCGTGAGACAGAGGAAGGCGCCAGCTTGCCAGGCAAGCGTAATGTCGCGCGAGTTGCCTGCGTCGATGAGGAGGCCAACCGGGAGGTTCTCACGACTCCACTCATCGGCCTGGAGCAGAGTCAGCACCTCGAGCCAGTGGGGCTCGCCGCAGTGCTTGTCGAGGATAAGCATGTCCCCCCGGTGCCCCTTGGCGGCCTCCAGGGAAGCTTCGCCCGTGAGCAAGACCGTCACCTCATAGCCAGCGTCGGCAAGGGCAGCGTGAACCGGTTCACGCACCGACTGATCCGGCTCCACCAACAGTATCGTCCGGAGCGCCCAGGGCGCCTCGCCCAGTCCGAGCCGAGCCTTCTCCTGGTCGGTCATGGTGCTGATCATCTCCTTTCGCAGTCGCTGCCGCGCACGGTGGAGGCGGCTCTTTGCTGCCTGTGTGGACAGTGAGAGGACATCGGCGATCTCGGCCTCGCTCAGTCCCACGATGTAGGCGAGAAGCAGAACGCGTTGACTCATTGGGTCGATCCGGCGTAACGCCTCATCTACGTCGTACGGTGCATCGGTGCGCTCGTCCGAGGCGGGCGCTTCGCACAGGGGGACCGCATCCTCCGGCCGCGAGCCAAGTGCCCGCAGGTGCATTCGGCACACGTTCAGAGCGACCGTACCGAGCCATTGGCGGAAGCGAGACGCGTCGCGGAGCTGTCCCAGCTTCTGGAACGCGGCCACCAGCGCTTCTTGGGCAAGGTCCTGGGCGGTATTCGCGTCGTGGACCAGCCGGAAGCACAGACCGACAAGCCACGGGCGGGAGCGGGTGGCAAGCTCGTCGAAAGCGCCTCGGTCACCGGCTCGGGCCCGGGTGACGAGATCGGCCTCAATGTCCACAGGTGCCGTCGTCCTCCGTCAGTGTAGATGCGGACTGGCGGCCAATGGTTTCGCGCGACTGTCCGTCTTTGGCAGGAGCCAAGCTCCTGCCCAACGTTCCCTCACCTGCGCCCTAATGCAGTGTCGCCTGGTACACCCGTTCGATGAGGCTGCCCAACTGCTCCCGCGCTCTGTACAGCGCCTCGGGGTCGTGGGTCCAGTCGGTGAAGGAGGTGACGACGTGCTGTGTCTCGAGCCAGCGCTGGCCTTCGGCCACGAGGTCTGGTTCGAGGTGGGCCGCGTCGAGGAGGTAGAGGCCCTTCTCCAGCAGCCGGAGATACTCGTAGTCCTCCATGCCATCCCGTAGGGCCTCGAGCCGGACCGATGAGAGAGCGGCGCCGTCGGGGCCCGGGTAGATGAACTGGCCGTCGCCGTTGAAAACCTTCTTCGGATCCCCCCTCTCCAGGAAGTTGCCCGCAACCCACGGGCGATGCGGCCACATGCTCTCCGGCCCCTCGCCCGCGAGGTTCTCGTCGCCGAACCAGATCGCGCTCCAATAGAGGAAGCCGCCGATGTCATACTTCCAGTTCATCCAGGGCAGCACCCGGCAGTCGATGAGCGGATAGTCGATGAACAGGTTCGGATAGGGATGCTGGACATCGCAGGCAACATACATCCACAGCGTCCTCCCCTCTCGCCGCCACCGCGCGATGTTCGCCTCGGCATGGACGCCGCCGGTGGCGATGTTGAGCATGTGGAGGCCCCAGATGTCCACCTCCTTATCGCAGAGCTGGACGAGCGGGCCGGTCACCGGTCCGTCGAGTCGCGTCCGGAGGCGGGGGTTCGCGCGATGGATCACCTGGAGTTCCTTCAGCACCTGCTCCGCCCGGCGGTCGCGGGGCTCGTCCCATGTCATGACGAAAGCGCGGTCGAGCCAGCCGCGACCGTCGAGGTGGGCAGCGAGATCGCGCAGATATGAGGCGACCCGCTCTTGCTGGTCGAACTGGAGGTCCGGACCCTCGTCCTGGAAGCCGGGCAGGCGCGCCGCCTGGAAGGCGGTGAGGCCGCGGGGGAAGCAGTACTCGAGGCGCTTATCGAATGCCGCATAGTCGACTGGTCCGGTGGAGCGTCCGGCAATCACCGCGCCCATGCCGTCAGGCAGCGGGCCGCCGAGGTCGTCGCTGCTCAGCCGGTGGGTGAAGAGCATGTTCCAGTAGTTGCGCAGCGTCGCTTCCGAGATCGGATACTCATGGTAGAAGCGCGACAGGATCTCAGGCTGAAGGGCGACTGCTGATGGCAAGGGACAGGTCGGCGCGAGGGTGAAGTCCCACACCTGGAGCTCGAACGGGAGTTCGCGATCAGCCAGGCCTTCGGCACACACCGCGATGACGCCGCGGTAACGCCCGGCCGGCGCGTTCTCAGGGACGTGAACCGTGATCCAGAACGGCTGGCGCTGGTGTGGCTCGACGGTGACCGGGCCGGGCGGCAAGAGCGGGTCGGGCCACCAGCCAGCGCGGTCGACCTCGTAGACGGGCCTCGTCGTCTGCACGTAGCCGACCGGGTTCACCAGTATCCTGTTGGCGGCGATGGCCGCCGTGCCACCGTCTTGCCTGAGCTCGGAGACTGCGACCGTGACGTTCCTGCGCGGCTGCGCCCCGGCGGCGACGACGATCTGGAGCGACTCGCGCTCATTGCGGCCGGCGCTGATCCTCGCAAGCCCTTCCGTCAGCGGCCGCTCGCCAGGTTCGGGCGTGCGCATGACCTTCGTGAGGCTGTCGGCGACAAACACCTGCATTGCTCTGACCTCTTCTCGATCTGGGCGGCCGGCAGTGCATCTGCCGGCGGATGCCAACAGTGCGACCGCAGCTAGACAGACGCCCGTAGTGGAATGGAACCGTGCCATTGCTGCCTCACTGACCTGAGCGCATGACGGCGGGGGCGAGCGGCAGATCGCGCAGGCGCTTGCCCGTGGTGTCGAAGACCGCGTTCGCCACGGCCGGTGCGATGGCGCAGAACGCGGCGGTGGTGTCGCCCCGCGGCGGGAGGTCCGGGTTTGGCATGAGCACGACCTCGATGTCGGGCGCGTCGCGGAAGGTGGGGATAGGATAGGTCGCGAAGCTGCGCGACAGCACCTGCCCGAGCTGGTACTGAACCGCCTCCTTCAACGCCAGGCCCAGCCCCATCACCACCCCGCCTTCGATCTGGTTGCGCGCGTTGTCGGGGTTGATGACCAGCCCGGCGTCCTGCGCCACCCAGACCCGGCGCACCCTAACCTGCCCAGAGGCCCGGTCCACCTCCACCTCAGCGATCACCGCGGCGCACGCCCCGGCATCCACGCCGAGTGCGAAGCCGACTCCTTGCCCCGTGGGCGGCCTGCGCTCATCCCAGCCGTAGCGCTCGGAAAGCACCTGGACGACACCCTGCAGCCGCGGATCAGCGGTGAGGTGACGCAACCGCAGGCCGATCGGGTCAATGCCGATCTCCGCGGCGATGTAGTCGAGATGGACTTCGCGGGCGAACGTGCTGGCTGGCGCGCCGAGCGCGCGGGCTGGCCCCTGCGGGAGCGGCGATTCGCACCGGTACGAGCGGACCCGCTGGTTAGCGAAATCGTAAGGCGCCACCGCGCCTCGCGACCCGCAGTTAAGCACATCGCTATCCCACGCCACGATCTGCCCGGCAGCGCTGACGCCCGACCGTATGTCGATGATCGCGGCCGGCCGGAAGGTGTTCCACGCCATCTCCTCTTCCCGGCTCTGCGTCACCATCACGGGCCGCCTGACAGCCTGGGCAAGCCGGGCCGCCTGAACGGAAACGTCCGGCGCGTCCTTGCCGCCGAAGGCGCCACCCACTGCAGTGGTAATGACCCTGACCCTTCCGGCCGACATCCCCAGCGCTCGCGCCACGGCGTCGCGATGGCGGAACGGCCGCTGCGTGCACGCGTAGACGATCATGCGATCGTCCTTCGGGTCGGCGACCGCGCAATGAGGCTCCATCGGGGCGTGAGCCCCGAACGGAAGACGGTAGCTGGCGCTGAACCCGTGGCGCGCGGCGGCCAGAGCCGCTTCGACATCGCCCTTCACCCCGAGCTTCTCCTCGAGCTTCGCCGAACTCCTGAGATCCTGATAGAGCGTCGACACGGATGGGCGATCCGGCTCATCCCAGCTGGCCGCTACGCTCAGGAGCGCTCGATCGGCCACATCGGGCCGGTTGGCGACGATGCCCACGAAGTCGTCGCCTTGCACCACCGCGATCACGCCTGGCTGGGCGGCCGCGGCGCGGGTATCGGCCTTCACCAGGGTCGCTCCGACGCATGGCGGCCGCAGCACGCGGGCGTAGGCCAGGTTCGGGAGTCGGATGTCGGCCGCGTACCTTGCCCGGCCCCTGACATACCCCGGACCATCGAGGCGGCGGATTGGCTGGCCGATGACCGTGCAGTCGGCGAATGGCTTCAGCGCGACAGGCGGCTCGAGCGCGTGAGACAGGTTCTGCCCCCGCACCAGGTCGCCGATCGGCGCGCTCTTCGACGGGTCGGAGGCGAGCACCGCTCGGCCTGCGCGCAAGACGACTTCGTCGTGGGCCACGCCCCAGCTCGCGGCGGCAAGATCGCGCAGGATCTCACGGGCCTGGGCGGCGGCCTGCCGCACATATGGCCCGATCACTGAGATCGCCTCGCTCTCGCACATGCCCGGGTCGGGCGGGACGCGGTCGGTGTCGCCGAGAACGGCTTCAACCGATGCAACGGGCACGGACAGCTCCTCCGCAGCCAGTTGTGCGAGGCACGTCCGCAACCCCTGGCCGACCTCCGGGGTGGGGGCGAAGATGGTGACGCGCCCCTCCGGCGCGATCCGCAGCCAGGCCGTCAGCTCGTCGGGCAGTCCGGGCTTCGCCGCCGGGAGGCCCGCCTGGAGCCGGGCCGACTCCCCGAGCGCGAAGAAGACCACCACCCCGCCGGCCAGCGACAGGAACTCCCGGCGCGTGAGCCCTGTCTCTCGGCCGGCAATGCCAGCCAACTGGTCGCTCCCTCCGGCGGTCACCGCTCTTCACCCCGCATCCGCGCCGCGGCGAGCTGGATCGCCTTGATGATGCGGCGATAGGTCCCGCACCGGCACAGATAACCCGACATGGCTTCACGGATCTCGATCTCAGATGGATTCGGGTTTGCACGAAGCAGGGCGACTGCGCCCAGGATCATCCCCGGAGTGCAGTAGCCACACTGGAATGCCTGCGCGTCGAGGAACGCCTCCTGCACGGGATGGAGCTTGCCGTCCTTCTCCAGCCCCTCAATGGTGGTGATCGAGTGCCCCGCGGCACGGCCGACGGGGGTGGTGCACGACCGCACGGCGCGGCCGTCCAGCAGCACGGTGCAGGTCCCGCATTCGCCTGCTCCGCACCCATACTTGGTTCCGATAAGCCCGAGCTCGGTTCTCAGCACACTGAGCAGGCTGCGCGCGCCATCGACATCGAGCCGGTGCTCGACACCGTTCACCCGCAGCACTATCTGACTCGGCACTTCGGGCATGGGACCCCTCGCCGGGCCTGGGTTCCGCTCGTCCGGTGGCATTTCCTGCGGCGGCTGGCGGGCACAGGAGGGGGAACGCGGAACGGTGAACTGAGGGGGTATGACCCTCGCGGTGCGGGTTGAGCGTTGAACGACGAACAGCGAGCCGATCTCGTCAGCCATCTGTCGGAGCTGCGGGCCCGCCTGCTCCGCAGCATGGCCTATGCCATCATCGGCATGCTGGTCGTCTGGACCTTCTACAACCCTATCTACCAGTTCCTGATGGGGCCGATTCTACGCGCCCTCAAGCGGGCGGGGGGCGAGCTGATGGTGACCATGCTGATGGAGGGGTTCATGGTCAAGGTCGAGATCGCGCTCATCGGCGGGATCATACTCGCTGCGCCCTTCATTTACTATGAGATCTGGGCATTCATCGCGCCGGGGCTCACCAGGAACGAACGCCGGGCGGCGCGGCCGCTCGTGCCGATCTCGGGGGTGCTGTTCCTCACGGGTGTCGCGCTGGGGTACGCGATCACCGCGCCGTCGCTGGAGTGGCTGCTGAAGATGAACCCGCCTGGGGCGGTTGCCCGCTACCGGCTCAACGAGAACCTGCTGCTCATCATGAAGTTCTACCTGGCGATGGGAATCTCGTTCCAGCTCCCGATCGTGATCGTGCTGCTGGCCAAGCTCGGGATCGTCAACTCGCGCTTGCTCACGAGGCGCTGGCGCGAGGCGACGGTGATCATCTTCGCGGTGGCGGCGATCATCACGCCGACCTGGGACCCGATCACCATGACCATCGCCGCGCTGCCGATGGTGGGGCTGTATATGGGCACGATCGGGGTGGTGAAGATCATAGAGGGGAACGCGAGGAGGGCTCAGCCGGAAGAAGAAGTCTCCGACTGACGTGCCTCCCTATTCTACCGTGACGCTGCCGCGAACCGCGTCCTCGGTGTGGTTCTTGATCCGTGTGCGTACGGCCCTGACCCTCGCTGAGTGCGGGCCGGCCCAGATGCCGACGCGCTGGGTGCGGGCGGCGCCGGAGCGGGTGTCTCTGATCGTACAGTCCTCGAATAGCAGATCGGTGGTGTGCCCCTCGATGTAGACTCCGCAGCCCTTGTTGTCCTCGACCACGGTCTGCCGGAAGGTGTTGCGGCTTCCGGCGTTGGTCGCCTTCTCGTCGCGAAAGTAGATGCCGTGCGCCCCGCTGCCGCGGATCACATTGCCCACGAACACGCAGTCGGTGTCCTTGTGGCCGATCGAGATGCCGTGGCGGCCGTTGTTCAGGCTCTCGTTGTTCTCGAAGCGGCCATCCTGCACCCGCCAGCAGAGGAAGATGCCGTCCTCATCGTTGTCGACCGACCGGCAGTTTCGCACGATCGGCCGAGCGGAGCCCGTTCCCGGGTGGAGGCCGAGCCCGGCGGCGTGGATGACCTGACAGCGCTCGACCTTGATGTCTTGGGTGATCTGGAAGCTGATCCCGTCACCCGCGAAGTCCTTCACGGTGCAGTCAGCGATGCGGCAGCGCCGGGCGCGGTGGAGGTAGATGCCGCCCCCGACACAGCCGTTGATCGACCAGTTGCTCGCCCTGTTGCCGTCGAGGTGAATGCCTTCGATGGCCACCGAATCGACGTCGATGCCAGAGATGAGCGGGAAGGAGTTGCAGATCAGGCCGCCTTCATCCGCGTTGTAATCCATGACGAAGGAGGTGTCCACATAGATCACGTTGCCCTGGACGAGTGTGACCGTCGCGACGGTGTCGATCCACCCGCCCGAGCGATCATCCTGGATCACCACCCCCATGCCTGCGCGGAAGCCGGAGGCGTCCCTCGCCGTCACCTTCTTCTGACCGTAGTCGGCATCCACCGCGAATCCGCTCCGAACGCCATCGGACTTGCGCAGGACCGTGTCGGGGCCTGACCCGATGAGGCGGATGTTGCGGCGGAGGCGAACGCTGTCGTGGAGCGCGTAGACGCCCGGTCCAACCTCGACCGTGCCGCCGCCGTAAGCGCCTGCGGCATCGATGGCCTGCTGGAGGGCGGCGTTGCTGTCGCCTATGAAGTCGCCTTTGCTGATGCCGACTCGGATGTGCATGCTTGAACTCCTCGGTAGTTCTCGGAGGCGCATTGCTGCGCCGATCTCCTCTGGGCCGCTCCTCCGGGAGCGCCTCCGGCAGGAAGCCGTCGCTGGCGCAGGGAAGTCAATTCGGTCCCACAAGATGACAAACCTGCCGACGTCCATGCTCGGCAGGATATGAGGAAACCGATGGCGCGCAGCAGTAAGATAGAAGAGGCCGTGGCCCAGTCCTCGAGCGCGAGGAGCGGCTGGGCCGTGGTCATCTTCATGCTCTTCTTCCTGTCCGGGTTCACGAGCCTCATCTACGAGGTCATCTGGACGCGCAAGTTCGGTCTCGTCTTTGGGGTGACGACCTATGCGGTCAGCACCGTGCTTGCCGCCTTTTTCGCGGGCCTGGCAATCGGCAGCTACGCGGCAGGCAGATTGATCGACCGAACCCGGCTCCATCCGCTCCGGCTCTACGCCGTCATGGAGGGGCTGATCGGCCTGTATGCTCTCCTGCTGCCGGTTCTGCTCGGGCTGGTGGAGAAGACCTACCCGATGGTGTACGAGAGGGTTGGGGAGAGCTTTAGCCTGTTCACCCTCTACCGGTTTATCATCTCGTTCGTCCTGCTCGTTTTCCCGACGATCATGATGGGCGCGACGCTGCCGGTGCTCAGCAAGCTCATGGTCGACCGGGAGGATGTGCTGGGCCTGAATGTGGGCAGGCTCTACGCGGTCAACACCTTCGGCGCGGTGGTTGGCACTTTCTGCGCCGGCTTCGTGCTCATTCCCGCATTGGGCGTGCCGAACACCACTCTCGCCGCGGCGAATGGGAACTTCCTCCTCGTCGTCATCGCGCTGGCTGTCAGCCTGTCGCCGGATCTTCGAAGAGTCGAGGAGTCGGGGAGTCGAGGAGTCGGGGAATCGGAGCGGCCGTCCGACTCTTCGACTCTTCGAGCCTCCGACAAGATCATCTTGGCGTTGGCCTTCACCTCCGGTCTCGCCATTCTCGCGCTCGAGGTGGTGTGGACGCGCAGCCTCGTGCTGATCCTGGGATCGACGACCTACGCCTTCTCGACCATGCTCGTGGCGGTGCTGGTCGGCATTGCCGCGGGCAGTGCGGTGTTCGCACCGCTCGCCGACAGAACCAACAACCGCGGCGCGGTGGTCGCCTTCCTCATGTTCTTCGGCGGGCTGTTCGCGGTGCTGGGGCCGGCGATCATCAACCATCTACCCTTCATCTTCCTCCAGCTCTCCGACCTGTCCGGCGGCCTGTTCGGCCTGGTGATCGCGGCCCAGTTCATCGTCTGCTTCATGCTGGTCTTCATCCCCACATTCCTGTCGGGTGCAGTCTTCCCGATCCTCATCAGGATGTACTCGCGAGGGGCCGAAAGCGTCGGCCGGACGGTGGCGGACATCTACGCGATCAACACCTTCGGCGGCATTCTCGGATCGCTGCTCGGGGGCTTCGTGCTGGTGAAGCTGCTCGGGCTGCAGCCATCGCTGACCGTCGCGGCGCTCGTCCTGATGGCGGTGGGCGGGCCGCTCGCGATGGTGCTGGCGAGGCCGTGGGGGCGGGGAGATCGAGCGGTCGGCGCGCTCGCAATGGCGGCGATTGTCGCAGTGCTGGCCTTCGTCCATCCGCGCTTCGACACCAAGCTTCTCTTCGCGGGATGGGGCCCGTTTGCCGGCGGCTATTACGTCAGCCGGATGGCCGGGTCGACGGTGGATGTGACCGATCGCCATATGCAGCGGCTGCTCTACCACAAGGAGGGCGTGAGCGCGTCGGTCGACGTGCTCGAAACCGCATGGGGCGACAAGATCATCTCGATAAACGCCCAGCCGGTCGCCACGACCTATCTCTACGACATGCGGGCACTGAAGATGCTGGGGCACCTGCCAGTGCTGCTTCATCCCAATCCGAAGGACGTGCTGCTCATCGGGATGGGAGCAGGCGTGTCGACCGGGACCATCGCCTCGTACCCGGGAGTCGACAGTGTCACCGTGGTGGAGCTCTCCGAGGAGGTGCCTGGGGGAACCGCGAAGTTCGCCGACTGGAACTTCAACGCGCTTCGGAACCCAAAGGTCAAGGTCGTCATCAACGATGGCGCGAACTACGTCAAGTCGACCACCAGGCAGTACGACATCATCAGCTCAGACCCGATCCACCCCTTTATCTCGGGCAACGGCATCCTCTACTCCTACGATCACTGGATGAAGTGCAAGGATCGGCTGAGGGAGGGCGGAGTGCTTGCGCAGTGGCTCCCGCTCTACCAGCTCTCGCCGACTGATTTCGCCACCATCGTCGGGAGCTTTGCGGACGCATTCCCCAACTGCACGATGTGGTTCTGCGGGATCGACACGGTGCTCATCGGCGTGAAGGGCGAGTTCAAGGTCGACACCGAGCGCATGGCCGCGCACATGTCCGACCCGACCATCATGGCGGACCTGATATCGATGGGCGTGCACGAACCGGCCGACGTGCTGGGATGGTATGTCGCGGGCCCCGACGAGATGAGGTCGATGGGGATGGGGGCGCCGCGGAACCGGGTAGAGCGCCCGGTGCTGGAGTTCACCGCGCCGAAGTCGACCACGCTGACGGGGGTTGCCTCGACCGTGCCGGCACTGCTGACCGCGGTGGAGGAGCTGCCGGCGCAGGAGTATCGGCGGCAGCTCAACGCCATGTCGGTGAAGCCACTCGACGCGCAGACGCTGCTCACCGCCGCGACGCAGCGCATCGCCAACCGGTGGCTCATGCGCGAGCAGTTGCTCATCTCCTACGAGTACACCGACCGGAGCCTCGAGGCGACACTCCGGGCGCTGTCGCTTCGGCCCAACGACACCTTCATCAAGCGCGCGGTGTCGGATGCACAATACGCGGTGGGCGAGCAGCGCGCGAATGACGGCTACCCGGATGAGGCGCTCCTGTACTACCGGCAGGCTTACGCGAACGATCCGACCAACCTCATGGCGCTGACCGGCACGGTGGACGCGGCCATCCAGTGCGGCGATGTGCCGGCGGCCGAAACGCTGATGGATCTCGCCTCCCCCGAGCAGAGGAAGGCTTTCCAGTACCTGATCTACCAGGGGATGCTGGCGGTGAGGCGGAGCGACTTCGGCGCCGCCCGGAAAGCCTTCGAGGCCGCCGCCGGCAATGGCCAGGAATCGCCGATCATGCACGCCTATCTGGGCTACCTCGACCTGCGCGATGGCCAGCGCGACTCGGCACACGCGCACTTCGAGCGGGCGGTGGCGATCGCCACGACACCGTCAGATGCGCTCTCCGAGATCGTCGACCTCTGCGCCTCGGCCCGCTTCTCACCGGAGGCCCGGCCCTACGCGGAGCGTCTCGTTGACCTGACCAGCGATGCGATTGCGCACGACCCTGGCTTGCCCTCGCTCTACTCCACGCGGGCGTCGGCCTATTCGGTGCTCGGAGAGCAGACGCTCGCTGCCCGAGATATGGAGACCAACCGCGGCCTGATCAACTGGTGGCAGGGCGCGAGCGAGAGCGCCGGCGGCGCCGCCGGCGCGCAGTAGGTGGCGCTCTCAGCGCACAACGAGGAGCGCCTTTCGCCCCCTTCGTCGTGGCGTGGGGTCGCCGCGCTATCGTTCGGACACGGCGCCAACGACCTGTATATGGGGTTCCTGCCCGCGCTGCTGCCGGCCATCATCGCGACTCTCCACCTCGACTACAAAGAGGCCGGCGCGCTCGTCTCGACGGTGACTCTCACCTCGCAGCTGTCGCAGCCCGCGCTGGGGTTCCTGGGCGACAAGATGAGCCGGCGCAGTCTGGCCGCGGTCGCACCGGCGCTGACGGCGCTCGCGATGTCCTGCCTTGGGTTCGCCCACAGCTACCGGTCCCTGGTGGTGCTGCTCATCATCGGGAGCATGGCAAGCTGCCTCTTCCATCCGTACGCAGCCGCCTTGGTCAATCTGGTTGCGCGGGCGCGCGGCAGCGCCGCCATGTCGATCTTCGTCGCCGGCGGCAGCCTCGGGATCGGCCTCGGGTCGGTGATGTCTGCGGCGATCGTGTCGAGCCTCGGCCTGGGCTGGATCTGGATCACGGTTCCGCTGGGATTCGTCGCGGCCGCATTCCTCATGACGGCGATCCCGCGTTCGCTGGAATCACGCGAACGCCAGCGGCAAGAGGAGATGAGTGGTGATCGTCCGGCCGGGTGGCGAGCGGGGCTCGTCACGCTCTTCGCCATCGTGATGCTGCGGGCGGCAACGGCCATCGCCTTTACGACCTTCGTGCCAGTGCTGATCGAGCGCAGAGGCCAGGCGCTCATGCTGGGCGGGTGGGCGCTCTTCGGCTTCAGCATGGCGGGCGCGGTGGGGGGTCTCGTCGGCGGCCACTGGTCGGAGAAGATCGGCCGACGAACGATCATCGTCGGGGGCTTCGTGCTGACGGCGCCGGCCTTCTACCTCTTCCTGCACAGCAGCGGCGTCATGTCAGTCGTGCTGCTGCTGGTCACCGGGGCGTGTCTCCAGTCGGCGCTGCCGGTGAATATCGTGATGGGCCAGGAGTTCGTGCCTCGGCACGCGAGCACCGTGTCAGGGTTGATCATGGGGGTCGCCTGGGGAATCGGCGGGCTGGGTGCGACCGCGCTGGGCGCGCTCGCAGACCATTGGGCCGTCACCCTGGGCAGCTTGGGCGGCCTCTCGCGCGCGCTGGACCTGGCGCCGCTGGCGCCACTGGTCGCCGCAGCGCTCGCGTTCGCGTTGCCGGAGAGGACCGCCACTCGGTCCTGAGGAGGGCATCGGATCGCCCGCCCTACAACATGACGCTGGCGGTGAGCAGCCGGGCGGCGCGCTTGAGGCGAGGATCGAGAGTAAGCGCGCGCTCCAACGCCGCTCGCGCCTCCCGCTCGTCGCCTGAGGCTTTCAGGGCAAGCCCGAGCAGCAACTGGGCACCCGCGTCCTCCGGCGCCTCACCTGCCCGCTCGCGGAGAAGTCTCAGCGACTCGCTCAGAAGAGCGCGCGCTTCGTCCACGCAATCGAGCTTCTGCAGCGCCAGCGCGCGGTAGGCCGCCAGCTCGGCGCCGGGCTGATGGTAGTCCTCGGAGGCCGCCGCCTTCCAGTGCGCAACCGCACCCGCCATGTCCCCGAGCAGGTCGTCCACAACTCCGGCGCACCAGTGCCCCCGCGCATCCGAGGGCTTTGCGGGCCGGCCGATGCGCAGGTTCAGCGGGTATTCGAGTGCGCGCGCGAAGTCCTCCCGCGCCCCTCGGAGATCGCCGGCATCGAATCGTGCGATGCCCCGCCCAAGGCAGGCGTCGAGGTAGATGCCGCGCATGCGGAACTCCATCTCCCACCGATGGAAGGTATGGGTGGCGAGGATGTCCAGCGCGCGATCCCATTGCTCCAGCTCGATACAGCCGACGACCTGCTGCGCGGCGATGACGCCCCGGCGCTGGACACTCTCCGGCGCGGAATCGAGCATCGCAAGCCTGACGTCGGGCGTCGCGCCGCGCTTCAGGAGGACGTCGTTGAGCTCAAGGTAGAGGCGCACGTCGGCCGGCCTCAGCTCGACCGCCCGCCTCAGCTCGGCCTCGGCCCGCTCAAGATCGCCGCGCACTTGCTGGCAGGCAAGCGCAAGATTTCGGCGGAGAACAGAGTAGTCCCACTGGCTCTCGGCGGCCGCCTCCCATTCGGCGAGCGCTTCCTCTCTGCGTCCCTGTGCGTAGAGCAGGTTGCCGAGGTGGTAGTGCGCCCTTGTGTCGCCTGGGTCCTGCGCTGCCGCCGCCCTGAGCACCGACTCGAACTCCCAGTGGTGGGCGAACGCGAGGTCCGGCGGGAGCCCCTGAGTCTGCCCGTCGCCTGTCGGGCAGCCGGGGTGGCGGTCTGTAGGACCTAGCCACGCGGCGGCGCGCTCGCGCACAGTGGCGGCCTCGTCAGATCGGCCAAGCCGTGTGAGGGCATCCGACAGCAGGTAGTGCAGCAGGGGCGAGCGATCCACGCCCTTCACGTGCGCTTCGGCCCATGAGACCAACTCGACCGCCTCCCCGGCGAGTCCCGCTCCGAGGTAGTCCAGCGCGAGCTCGATCCACACGTCGGGCTCCGCCGGGGCCATGCTCGCCAGCTCGCGCCGCGCCTTGGCCTGGAGGCGTGTTCGGCCGAGCGCGGCGAGGGCGAAGTGCATCTCGGCCAGCATCAGCCGATCATATGGCATCTGCGGCGCCGCGTCGGCGAGCGCCAGCACCTGTTCCGGCAGGCCGGCCTTGCGGAGCGCGGCCATCAGCAGCGCCCAAGCTTTCACATCGCGCGGATCGAGATGCAAGGCATCTCGCAGGAGCGCGACCGCCTGCGCCCACTCGCCGCGGCGCATGGCGATCAGGCCCAGCTCGACCCGCGCCGCGTGCGCGAACTCGGGCCAGTGCGCGGCGCGAAACAGCTCGACCTCGGCCTCCGAGTCTCGGCCCGCCCGGGCGAGCGCGACGCCGAGGTGATAGGCGGCGGACCCGCTCTCGGGCAGCGCCGCCGCGACTGTCTGAAGTCGCGGGATGGCCTGGCCTGGCTTGCGCTCGATCGCCAGCCGCCCCAACGCAAGCGCTGCCTCCTCACAGCTGGGGTCGATCATCAGCACCTTCTCGTACAGCTCCCACGCCGCGCTGGGATTGGCCCGCTCCTCAGTCCGAAGCGCCTTCGTCAGCAGCTCGCCGGGCCTCGACTCCTCGGGCCTGGCAGTCTCGCGGAGGGTGATCGTTCGCGGCCGCTGCGCCTCAGTGTAGCGGATGAGCTCGCGGCGATCGCGGTCGAGGAGGATGAGAGTGATCGCGCCGTCGCCGGTCAGGGCGCCGGCCTCGAACCGCATCGGACGTCCCGGCGAGAGGTCTGCGCGCCGTTCCTCCACCACGCGATCACCGGCAGCCAGTTGGATGATAGCCTCGGGTCGGGGGCTCGTGACGGTGACGCCGCACTCGAGACTCCCGCCGCGCCTCTCCAATCGCACAGCCGCGTCGCGGTTCGCCCATGAGAATCCGCCCATCCCCCGCAGTGGATACCACCACTCGGTCCAGCTCTCCGTGTGATGCGGGGGCATGAGCTGCCAGGTGCTCTGATCGACGAAGCGGCCGCTCTGTATCTCGCAGTACGGGCCGTCGCCATCGCTCAACGCCGCCGACCAGAACCTGCCGTGCTCGGCGGTGCCCCAGGTGAAGTACTTCTTGCCGAAGGCCTGATGGACGTCGGCGACGTGCACGAGCCCGCGATCGCCATCGTCGTAGTAGACGCCGAAGAAGTCCTCCAGGCTATCGAGCACGAAGATGTCGTTCGAGTGGTCGAGGGCGGTATAGCGAGCCAGGTCCCTGCCCTCGTGCACGGGCCAGTCGAAGTGCCCCATCCAACTGCGCGCCCGAGTGCCCGGGTAGATGAGCCGCAAGTCATCGCGCGCGGGCACGGCGGCATTCGCCCAGAAGTAGTAAGGATGCGCCAAAGCCGTCCGGTTGGTGAGGCGTATCTCTGTCTCGATCAGCGACGATTCGGGCCGAAGGCGGATGCCGACATGCCAGGCCATGCGAGAGACCTGCTCGACATTCCCGACCCAGATCGTCGCGCTGCCGTCATCATCGCTGATCAGCCGAGCGTCGACCGGCGAGACCGTCGTCACGGTGTGGCCGCAGGGGAAGTTCCACTCGATGCCGCCGCTGATCCAGGCGCCGCGCAGGCCCAACAGGCCCGGCTTGACGACGCTGTTGTGGTAGAACACCTCCTCACCACTCGCCTTGTCGAATGCCGAGTGGATGTGGCCGCCCAGCTCAGGCAGAACCGTCACGCGGAGGTGCTCGTTCTCGACCACCAGCGCGCGGTAGCGGACGGTCCCCGCCTCCTCCCGGATGTCGTCCAGCAGCGGGTAGGGGTAGATCGGCCAGTTGACCTTCGGCTCGAAGGGCGGATTCGGGTCCGGAGGCCCCCAGACGTAGGTAAGCAGATCGAGCGGCTCTTCGCGAATGTCAACGGACAATGCTCGTACTCCTGGTCGCGTACGGCCGGAGCAAGTCGCCTGAGGCGACCAAGGCTCCTGCCCAACGGACGCCCTACAGAAGATTCCTCACGAACGCGAGGTTGCGAGAGGCGTTGGCCGCCGGGTCATCGCCCGCCTCGGTCTCCAGCATAAGGTAGCCGTCGTAGCCGATGTGCTTGATGGCGGCGAAGATGGCGGGGAAGTCGAGCTTGCCCTCGCCCATCTCGGCGCCGATCTCCTTGACGTGAATCTGGAAGATATGCCGGCCCAGCTTCCCGATCTCCGCGATCCCGTCGAAGCCCTGATAGGCCGCGTTGCCGACGTCGTAGTACACGCCGAGCGCCGGCGAGCCCAGCAGCTCGATCATCGCCAGCATCTGCTCCGCGGACCTGCCGACCCGCCCGACGCTCTCCATTCCGACCTTCGCCCGCGCGCCTTCGCTTCTGGCGAAGGCATCCTGGAAGCCATAGCGCCATAGGCGCACCGCGTCCCCCTCGCTCTGCTCCTGTTGCTTCCCCATGGGAAAGAGGATCACGCCCGCGCCCAGCTCGTCGCAGAATCGCCGCAGGTCGGCGAGCGCCTGAATGCCCTGTTCATGCGTCTTGGGATCGGTGATCAGCCTGGCGACGCTCGCCATGCAGACGGAGGCGATCTCGACTCCCGTCTCGCGGCTGCGCTGCGCCAATCCCTGCCGCCCCTCGGCACTCCACACCTCCGAGCCGAGGTAGGTGTCCACTTTCAGGTCGAGCTCAATCCCATTGAAGCCCAGCCGGGCCGCCTCGCGGAACAGCTCGCCCCACGGCTTCGCCAGCACGTTGTCCATCGCGCCAATCTTCATCGCCCTCTCTCCTCTGGGTACCACTGGATGTTCAGGGGGACCGTGCTGCCTTCGACCCGGCCCCACCGCCGACCTTCAGGCAAGGGAGTGGAGTCGCCTGCGACGAATCTGGCCCCGGTACCACGCTGGAGGGCGATCATGTCCAAGTGGCTGACTCTGACCATCGCGGTAGTGCTGGCGCCCACTCTCCTCTCTCCCGCGGTAGCGCAATCACGCCGGGGGGAGCTGCGCGGGGCCTGGATGGGAGGTGGGTATGGGCGCGACTGGCCGGCGATCATGCGCTCATTGAAGGACAACGGCTTCAGCGCCATCTTCCCCAACTTCAGCATCGGGAACATGGCGCTCTATCCAAGCAAGGTATTGGCTGTCGCTCCCGGTGGTGAGGCGGCGCGCGATGAACTGGCGGAAGCGGCGAAGGCTGCTCGCGAGAACGGCCTCGAGCTGCATGTGTGGCGGATCGACTGGGCGCTATGGCGAACCCCGGAGGATTTGCTGAAGGAGCTCGACGCCGCCGGGCGTTTGCAGCGCAATAGCCGGGGACAGCGCGGCAAGGACGATCCCGAGGTGACCGTCGACTGGCTCTGCCCATCCAACCCCGAGAACCGCAAGCTCGAGAAGGAGGCGATGCTCGAGCTGGTCCGCAGCTACGATATCGCCGGGATCCAGTTCGACTACATGCGGTTCCCGGGCGGCGACTACTGCTTCTGCGACGGCTGCAAGGAGCGCTTCCAGGAAAGCCAAAGCGTGAAGGTCGAGAAGTGGCCCGACGATGTGCTCGATGGCGGGCCGCTTGCGGAGAAGTGGCGGCAGTGGCGGCGGTCACTCATTACGAGCCTGGCGGCGGAGATCAGCGACGCCGCGCACGCAGCCAAGCCAGGCATCTGTGTTTCGCTGGCGGCGTGGCCCGATATCGACGATGGCCGCGATGCGCATGGGCAGGACTGGGTGTCGTGGGCGCGCGATGGCACGCTCGATTTCGTCTGCCCGATGGACTACACGCTCGATGAGCAAGACCTCGCTGACAAACTCGAAAGGCAGGTCACAGAGGTCCGGGGCGCGATCCCCGTCTACGCGGGCCTGGCGGCGTTCCAGATGAAGTCCGCGGGGCCGCTCATCGACCAGATCAGCCTTACCCGGACAGCGGGGGCAGATGGCTTTGTCGCGTTCGCCTACGGCAGCGGTGATCTGGACAAGTGGCTGCCGGAGCTCCGGGCGAGCGTCACGTCGGAGAACCCGAACCCCATGCCTCACGCTCGGCCGCCGGCTCGGTTCTCGCTGTCAGGTGACGCAACCAAGGCGCCGGCGAGCGGCCGAAACGTCATCGCCGGGGCGACGCTCGAGGTCGAGATGGTGCTTGGGTGGGAGCCCCCCGCGGCCACGGAGGGATCAGACCAGGGCGCGGCGCAGGCGGGTGCGATGCTGGACCGTGTCCTGAATCAGCGCGCGCCCATTGTCACCTATGGTGAGAAGCAGAGCCCGACACCTCCCAGCAACGCCGAGCGCATCTCCGGCCGCATCGTCGTCGAGAATCCGGTGGGCGACCTACTGGCGGTGCTCGGACCGTTCGACACAGAGTACCACTTCGAGCGAAAGCTCAGCTTCACCGCGCCCGAGGGCCCGTTCCGCGTCGCCATCTACGGCGCGGTCAAGGGCCCCGGCGGCAAGCGCGATTTCGTCGTGCGGGCGCCGCTGATGGTGGGCCTGTAGGGCGGGCATGTCGTCGTTCGCATGCCCGCCGAGGAACCTCCCGAAGGGGCAATATTCCTGTCGCGACCTATAGGTGCTATTGGCCCAGGTCCGGGACCAACTCTCCAGACTGAAGTGCGAGGAGCGCGGCCAGACGCCCCTCGAGCTCGGGTTGCGAGAGGACCCCGCGGCGGTAGAGGCAGCGGAGAAAATCATCTGCCTGCCGCTCCTGCTTCGTGGTGTTGCACTCGTGGCAGGCAGCAACCACGTTGCGGTATGAGTGGTCCTCCCCGAGGGCACGCGGCACAACATGGTCCAGTTCACACTCAGTGGCGCGCAGTCCCTTCATGCAGTAGAAACAGACCCCATCCTGGCGAGCCAGCAGCACCTCGACGAACCGTCGCCCAGAGAAGAAGTCAATTTCCTCAACGTCCAGCGGCTGCGGTGATTTGCCGCTGGGGATGAGGCCCGGGATCTCGGAGGGCAGGACCACTCTGATTTCATGGCCTCGGCGGGAACGCTGTTCAATATGGATGCATCCCTTCTCATGCATAGTGCGAATGTCTCTGCGGATGGAGAAGTCCGATACCCCGAGCGCGTCGGCGAGTGGATCAATCGCGAACAAGTGCGACTGCCGCCCCAATAGGCGTGTATGCCGCAGAAGATGATAGTAGAGGCTCCGCTGGCAGACGGTCATGTGCAACTGTTGGAAGAGATGATCTTCCACCTGAGCTATCAGTCCCGCCAACTCCATGTACTGCACCCCCTTTCCGTTACTTCGGCAGTTACGACGGCGCGCAGGCGGAGACCTGCGCGCCCTACAAGTCAGATCCCGATCCTCTCGTAGACCACCTGCACCCGCTTCAGATGCTTCTCATAGTCGAAGCATTCCGCAAGCTCTTGCTTACTTAGCAGCTTACTGATCGCCGGGTCCGCGGCAACCATCTCACGAAAGTCGCCGCCTGACTCGAAGGCACTCATGGCGACGGTCTGGACGGTGCGGTAGGCCTCATCTTTGCCCATACCCTTGTCGACGAGCGCGAGCATGACGTGCTCGGACATGACCAGGCCCTTGAGCCGCTCGAGGTTCGAGCGCATGTGGTCGGGGTAGACGACCATGCCCGCGACGACGTCGGTGAACTTGCGGAGCATGTAGTCGATGAGGATGCTGCTGTCCGGCAGGATGATCCGCTCGACGCTGGAGTTGGTGAGGTCGCGCTCGTGCCACTGCGCCATATTCTCCAGCGCGGGGATAGCATATGACCTGACGATGCGCGCCAGGCCGGTGATCCGCTCGCAGGTCATCGGGTTGCGCTTGTGCGGCATGGATGAGGAGCCGCGCTGGCCCTTCCTGAACGGCTCCTCGACCTCCAGGATCTCGGTGCGCTGGAGGTTGCGCACCTCCGTGGCGAAGCGCTCCAGCGAGCCAGCCATGATGGCGAGCGTCGTCACGTAGTGCGCGAAGCGGTCGCGCTGGACGATCTGACTGGTCGCCTTGGGAGGCTCGATGCCGAGCTTCGTGCAGACATACTCCTCGACCCGCGGGTCGACCGTGCCGTAGCTCCCGACCGGCCCGGAAACCATGCCGACGCTGACGCTCTTCTTCGCTTGCTGAAGGCGCTCGATGCCGCGCTCAAGCTCGGCGAGCCAGACCGCGAGCTTGAGGCCAAAGGTGATCGGCTCGGCATGGACGCCGTGGGTGCGGCCGATCATCGGCGTCCACTTGTGCTCGCGGGCGCGGTCGAGGATGGCATTGGCGAGCGCCCGGGCGCCCTGCTCGATGAGGTCGCAGGAGTCGCGGAGGATCATGCACGTCGCCGTGTCCTCGATGTCATAGGAGGTGACGCCGAAGTGCAGGTATGCCTTCTCGTCGCCGAGGTGCTCGGAGACGGCGGTGAGGAACGCGATCAGGTCGTGCCTGATGACCGGCTGTCCGGGCTTGGGCTCGAAGCCGGGGACATCGCCCTCAAGCTCGAGCGTGCGCTGGACGATGGCGCCGAAATCGAAGCTCTTGCGGAGCAGTCGATCGCCGTTCTTGCGCAGCTTCGCCGCCGCCTCCTTCGGGATGCGGCCGATCTCCGCCCATCCCTCGGCGATGAGCAGCTCGACCTCGAGCCATTTGCGGTAACGGTTCTCTTGCTCCCAGAGGGAGCGCATCTGGGGGTATGAGTAGCGCTCGATCATGGCCTTCCTCCGCGGCAGCCAAGTGGCAGGAGCCCTTCGGCTTCGCTCAGGGCAAACAGGCTCCTGCCCAACATGGGATATGAGTAACGGTCGATCATCGCCTCTCCTTGGCGCCGCCGGCTCGCGATCTGCGCGGCGTCACGACTTCGATCGGGTCTGCTACCGCTCGGAGGATAATGCCCCGAAGAGAATCAGGTTCACTCCGGCCGCGATCAGGACCAACCCAAGCAGCCCCATTGCGACAGGGGCGCTGACGAGAACCATACCCCGTTCTGCGATACTGTAGGCCCTATCACGAAGGAGGTTGCTCCACTGCATCGCGACGTATCCCGCGGCGCAGCAGGTCAAGCCGCCGAAGAGGAACGCAACCCGCTTTCCTCGATCGCCCCCCACTTTTCGTCTGCCTCCTGCCAGCCGAGGGATATCACCGGACCCGTCTGCTTAGAAGCTGTTTCATAACCTCCATCTGAGGTTA
>Ga0315274_10002383_pt1 | contig 28436 bp, 24 predicted proteins | sample YL17G02_20_MG_FD_203700 | JGI IMG/M metagenome (GOLD analysis project Ga0315274, IMG submission 203700) | Sediment microbial communities from Yellowstone Lake, YNP, Wyoming, USA - YL17G02_20 | ecosystem: Environmental > Aquatic > Freshwater > Lake > Sediment | place: USA: Wyoming | collected...
TGGAATCCAGTTTTCATGGTTTTTCTGGATTCCCGTTTTCACGGGAATGACATTCGAGAGAGGGTACGATTTGATAAATTTATTACCCGATTAATTTCTTAACATTCATAATTGAGCTACTACAAACTGGATTTATTCCTTAATTTACTATAACATAGTGAGATTGGCAGAATCAAGAAAAAACAATTGGATTATTCTTAAAACTCACAAAAATTGAAAACGCTATTGACCAAAAGGCGATTGTGTTATACAGTATAGTCAAGAAATGCTAATTGGTTGATAGTTACAATTAAACAAAAGGGGGTTCTTTGGTAACAAGCATGAAAACCGATTTCTAAGATAATTTGTGGATTTTCTTAATGAAGTAGCTCATAAAAGCATAGGGGTAACATACATTTGGTGTGTAAAGTTTATAAGAAATAAATGTAGATGTGATCTAGATTTTCCAAGATTTGTCGCCAAAGAACCCTAACTCAAAAAGAGGTTAACTCCATGAAACTATCATTAAATTCCCTAAATTGGTCTGTCAAGCATTTGTATAAAGAAAGTGATACTGATCTATTTCCTAAACCCATTGAAATCGACATTATGTATAAAACGCGAGGTTCGTTCCTGAATGCTCTACAAAATGTTGATATAGGCAATTATAAGTGGAATGCTTCAAGGAGATTTATCATTCCAAAAGATGAATTGTCATATAGAGTGGCAACACAATTGCACCCTATTGATAATATGATCTTTTCAGCAATCATTTATGAATATGGCAAATTGATTGAGGAAAAAAGACTGCCTATTTCTGAAAAAAGGATTTTTAGTTACAGATTTTCTCCTGATCAAGATGGGACACTATATACCAGAGGAAGTGCTTGGATAGATTTCTGGAAAAAATGCTTAGAGGAATGTAATAAATGTGAATATATCATTTATACTGATATATCAGACTTTTATAATCAGATATATCATCACAATATCGAGAATCAACTTACCCAATCAGGATTTCCTAATGAAGTCAATAAAGCGTTAATGAGATTATTTGAATCTATTACTCAAAAAACTTCAAGAGGAATTCCAATTGGTCCACATTCGTCTCATTTAATTGCAGAAATGTCATTGATACCAATAGATGAAAGCCTGATGCAAAGGGGATTAAATTACTGTAGATACGTCGATGACTTTATTATTTTTTGCTCTAGCAAAGAAAATGCCCAAATAGCAGTTAGTCAGATTGCGGAAGTTCTCGATAGGCAACAAAGGCTTATCCTAAATAAGCAAAAAACTAAAATATATACGTCAAAAGAGTTTATAGATTACTGTGATAAAAAACTTAATGATAATCCATTATCGGATTCTGAAAGAGAATTAGTTGAGGTTATTAAAAAATATTCAAATGGTGATCCATATTGCCATATAAATATACGTGATATAGATGATAATGATCTGAAGGCTTTTTCTCAGGATCTGATAGAAAAAATACTAGATGAGTATGTTAAAAGCGAATCCGTTGACTACACAAGGATTAGATGGATTTATAGAAGATTATCGCAAATTGGTATCCCTACGGCTGTAGAATTCTCGATCAAAAACTTGCTAAAATTAATGCCAGCTATAAGTGATGTATACCAATATTTATTTTCTGCCAGTGAAAATTACGAAGGAAATTGGAGTGATATAGGAACTCAAATATTCGGTTTGTTAAATAATGACTTAGTTAAATCAAATGAGTTTCTTCAAATAGCTCTTTTAAGTGCTTTTACAAATAACCAAGAGCTAAATAATATTAGTTGCTTGTTAAATCTTTATAGATCCAGTTCTTCAAGTGTCAGAAGGAAAATTATCCTTGCTGCTTATCGTTGCAATGCTTCAGCTTGGTTAAAGGAATTAAAAGAAGATTTTCCTTCATTTGATGATTGGACTAAACGAGCGTTTATAATAGCATCTAGTAAATTGCCAGAGGAAGAGCGGAGGTTCTTTTTGAATAATATACAAAATGGATTAAATTCAAACGATATTTTAGAGCCTATTTTGATCTCTTGGGCAAAAGAGCAGTAATATGTATTTCTCTGAGTATTTGAAAATAGATAATAGAGATCAAGAGCTCCAATTTTATTCATAGTAATGTTCTTTGGCAGCACATTATTTAGTTTTGCTGAAGATAATACAGTATAGCAAGAAATAGTTTGGGGAATTGTTATTACTTGCTACTTGTATCTATTGTTGCTGGTGTATCATGGAAAAGAAAAGGAGGTAATATCATGGCAAGAAATTGTAAAATAGGAGCTATCGCTGTTTTTGTTACCCTTTTAATCACCATTTTTTTTGTCCCAAACCTTTTTGCCGGTTCATTAGTTGTCTATTGGTCTTTTGACGAAGGATCAGGAGATGTGCTTAAAGATCAAAGCGGAACTGGCAATGATGGTACAATTAACGGAAAACCCAAGTGGGTTGATAGCAATTTTGGCAAAGCTATGCAGTTCGATGGTAGTGTGTATATTGTAGTGCCAAATAATGATTCATATAACTTCACGAAAGGTGATTCTTTTACCATTTCTCTATGGATTAATTATGAAGCAAAGGGAGATTGGGCAGGACCACTACAAAAATTCAACGGAGGGTATCCTTTTAAGGTTGAGATTGACCCAACTAATATACTATACTTTGCTATTTATGATGGAACTAACTTCCCCAGAGCAGATATAGGTAATGTTAATGGTGAATTGCATCAGTGCTGCTTTGTGAGAGATGCAAAAAACAAAAAGCTGATTGCGTATCTGGATGGAAAATTGAAACAGGAAAGTGTAGATACTACGGTGGGTGAAATTGCAAATGCCGCTAACCTGTATATAGGTGCGAGAACACCCGGAAATACAATCACCTATAAGGGATTGCTTGATGAAATAGCCATATATAACCGAATCCTGACAGGAGATGAAATCACACAAGCGGCAAATGGTAAGTTACCAGAAGTAAAAGGTCTTGCCGTAGATCAATCCGAAAAGCTTTCAACCACATGGGGAAGCATTAAAAGAGTTTACTAAGGAGCCATATATGCCTTATATTGATGCCGCCGCATATCGAACGAAAGACGGAAAGAAACTGACCGTATTCCTGATTAACAGAGACGTGAAACGCAGTGCTTCCGTTATTATGAACACAGGATTCGATTCTTTTGGAATAGAATCGATCACTACTTTAACTGCCGATTCCTATAAAGATGAGAACACACCTGAGAAGCCAGATAATGTAATCCCAACCAAGAAAACGGGAGATAATGCTCAACGTAGTGGATCATTTACTTTAGTATTACCAAAGCACTCTCTTACTGAAATTGATGTTGTTTCGGATTAATCTGATGGCGGACTGTTCTAGTTTTGTATGTAGCCGCCACCATCCAGCAAATCCATCAAATATTAGCAAACTAGGAAAAAATTACTTGAAAAAAAATTATCTTTATGTTATAGTAGAAGTGATTCACTGTGATTATATCTATCGCAATAATTGATAGGCACTTGTGGTTTTATTCACCACAAAATATGGTGAAATTGCTTAAAAACGGGAGGTGATATTCTAGCTTGCAAACCCCTGCCAAATAAGGATTTGCTTTTTCTAACGGCTTAGTATGAAGGAGGTGGTTAGAGCATTCTGATGTTTTTCTCATCATCAGATGACGAAGAATTTATGAAACTTTCAGTTTTACTATTGAATTTTTTCGGAATGTGGGAGGTACGTCATGTTTAAATATGTTAGTTTTTCAGCACTTATTTTGTTTGCTTTGCTTACAATCACAAACTTGTCACTAGCACAGGGACCATGGATTACCGAATGGTATACTCTTGATCCAATACAAGGGACCACTGGTATCGAAAATGGTAGAGTCACAGATTGGCTTCAGCAAATCTTCGGTAAATCTGAAACGGAAATAGCCCGTAGATCGCCAGATCCTGCAGTAAAAGGCAAATACACAGTTAAGATAAAAGGTGAGGATGGTGCTACTGATTATGCCAATGGTAAATACACATTGAAAGCTGGTGGAGCTGACATCTGGGGTACAGCCGACGCTTTCAGATATATCTATAAGAAACTAAGCGGCAACTTTGAAATAGTCATGAAAGCCGAATCGCTAGAAAAGACGAATGACTGGGCGAAGATCGGACCTATGATTCGTCAGAGCAATGCACCGGGGTCGCAATATTTATTCATGCTGACAAGAGGTTTAGATGGAAATAAATACTTCCAGGAACGTATGGCTACAGATGGAGGCGCATCTGGAAATGGCGGCACTGCGGCAGATCAGACAGGATTTCCGATCTGGCTGAAGATTAAGCGAACAGGAAACGATTTTCTGGGTTCATGGTCGCTTGATGGAAAGGCATGGACGGACATGAATACTACCACACTCGCTCTGACGGACCCCGTCCTCGTGGGCATAGCGATTACATCTCATGCCTCTGGCGTGATTACAACTGGCGTAGCTACTAACCTTACAATAGATGGAGCAGAGCCTAATTTTGCTGATATGGCCAGCGAGGATATTGGGACTGTCAAATCCTCATCCACAGACTACGAACTCGGCTGGGCTGTGCGCAAGATTACCGATGTCAATGACGGCACTAATCTCAGCTACCAGATCTACGAGAAAAAATATGGTGACATGAGCAACTACGTCTTTTACGGAATAGTTGGAATAACATCACCTAAGGCTCAGGATACAGTCCTAAACCTCGCACAGGACGATGATGCGATTGCATGGATTAACGGCAAGCAGGTTGCTGAATCTATTGGCTGGACTGGCGGTGCGACGACTACAAAGCCATTTGATGTTCACCTGGATATGGGTATGAATATAATGATGGTAAAGGTAGCTGAAGGTGGTGGCGGCGATTATTTGAATGCAAGATTCGACGCTACGGATCTGATCTTCACTCCAAAGGATGGGCAATTTGCCTACGCCACAAGCGTTTCACCCAAAGACAAACTGTCCTCAACGTGGGGCAAGATCAAAGCCATCAAATAAGTAGCGATTTTACATCGTGTAGGAGCAATCTTCGTGGTTGCTCTTGCGTAAATTTCTATGTAAGGGGTAGGTTTGAAACCTACCCTATTTTTTTATCTCTGATTTCGATTCATCCTGAGAGTTCCCAAATCTCACGTAAAAGAAAAGCATTATCAAAACAGCACTCAAAAGTATGAATGAAAGCGCCGATCCAAATGGCACGTTTCTTACTTTTGTAAACTGATTCTGTATCACGTTACCTATCATCATAACCTTTGCACCACCCAAAAGGTCTGGAGTCACAAAGGCGCCAAGCGTGGGGATAAAGACCAGTATCGAGCCTGCGATGATGCCGGGCATTGTGAGAGGAAGCATCACCCTCAAAAATGTCTGAAACCGATTAGCTCCCAGATCATAAGCCGCCTCAAGCAATGATGGGTTGACTTTCTCGATTGAAGCGTAAAGCGGAAGTATCATGAAAGGCAGATATCCATACACTAGCCCTGTTATCACTGCCCCATTCGTAAAGAGCAGTTGTAACGGTTCATTTATTAATCCCATCCGCATCAAAACAGTATTTATTAACCCGTTTTCTCTCAAAATTACCATCCACGCATAAGTTCTAACAATGAAGTTAGTCCAGAATGGTATTATAACAAGTATAAAGAGTATGCTTCTGAGCTTAGGTGGTTTTCTGGATATATAGTAGGCGATTGGATACCCAATAACAAGGCATATCAAGGTGTTGACAATAGCTATCCAGAAGGACCTAAAGATAGCTTGTATGTATGCGCTGTCAAAAGCATTAAGATAGTTTTCAAGAGTAAAGACCCAAGAAACCCCGGTACGCACATTTGAATTATACGTATGCTGGCAAAAGCTGTAAACGAGCATTATACAGAGCGGGATCAGAAAAAAAATCAGAAGCCACAGCATAGCAGGGCTTGTCAAAACTATTGGGGATAGATTGCGGGTTTGTATCCTGCGTTTCATGGAAGAACCTTCTCCATCGAAGTGGTAGTCATCGTGGCATAATAACAGTGCTGGTAATATCCCAGGAAGCAAAGACTTTCTGGTTTACAGAGAACTTTGTTTTATCATAATTCTTTTCCAAAACAATCAGTTTACTACCATTCAGGTTCATTATAAACTGCACGAACGTTCCCATGTAGACCATATCTTCAATCTCACCGTAGAATGAATTGTCGCTTTTCTCTGGCTTGTGCAGTGTTATGCTTATCTTTTCGGGACGAATCATGGCAGTAGCTTGTTCAGGATAGTCAATACCGCTGGGCATTGCTTTTATCTCTAGCCCATCTAGAGTTGTCAGCAGAAGTATAGAGCCATTGCCATTAGTCAGGGAGCCGGAGAAAAGGTTGGACGTACCGATGAAATTCGCAACAAACTCGGATTCGGGATATTCATAAACCTCTGAAGGAGTACCCAATTGCTCAAGCTTACCCGCCTTCATTATGGCTATGCGATCAGACATGGTAAGTGCCTCTTCCTGATCGTGAGTGACATATATGAAAGTCACGCCAAGCTTTTTTTGCAGTGACTTGAGTTCCATCTGCATCTGCTTACGAAGCTTTAGATCGAGCGCGCCTAACGGCTCATCTAGCAATAATACAGATGGCTCATTTACCAAAGCCCTTGCGAGAGCAATTCTTTGCTGTTGACCTCCAGAAAGCTGTCTGGGTTTTCTTGAACCTAGTCCGGGCAAACCTACTGTATCAAGTATCGCAGATACTTTATCCTCGATCTTGTTTTTTTTCAATCCTCTTAGTTTTAGCCCAAAAGAGATGTTTTCATATACGTTCATGTGCGGGAAGAGAGCATAGCTCTGGAAAACCATGTTCACATCTCTTCGGTATGGTGGGATAGAATTGATAAGATTACCATTCAAGTAGATCGAGCCAGAGTCTGCTTTCTCCAATCCGGCTATCAGCCTTAATAAAGATGTTTTACCGCATCCACTTGGACCGAGAATTGAGAAAAACTCGCCCGCAAAGACTTCGACAGAAACATGGTCAACAGCAACAACGGTTCCAAAATTCTTTACAACATTGTCCATACAGACAATAGCTTGCCCCAATTCATAATTCCTCCGTACGTCGCTAATTAAAGCGACTCTTTAAATTTTACTTCCCTTAAAACCCTAAAACCAAACTTTTCAGCAAGCTCATCAAATCTAAACAGTGAATAATCTTTCATGTAAGGCTTAAAGTCGGAGATAATATTTTCTTCAAAATCCTTCAAATATTCGTCAAAATGATCTTCATCCTCAATTATCCTGCAATCAATCTCACGGATAATCCAGAAGAATTTATCGCCATTCATAACAAGGTCGAACGGAAACAGGCGGCAGTCAACAGGCTTAATAGTGTGAATCCGACAAAGCTGATCCTCTGTAAGAAATGGACAGGGGAGACAACCGCTGTTAAAAGATTTCATATCATCTGGGTACGTATCACTAATATATTTATTTTCCTCCTCAGTGACGAACAACTGTGATGCTACTTCGTGGTTGCAACAAGTCGTTTTACAGATCAGGCACTCCTGCCACAATTGACTCATATATCCCTCTACTTGTGTCTAGTTATTGTCAGTTTCTGTTTAAATACCCATATTGAAGAATACAACACTATCACGAATTTGTCAACTATAATTCATAAAAAAAATAAAGGGACGACTTATCATCTAAACCACCAACTATAAAGAAAATTGGGGTTATTATAGCATAAGCAACTGTTCTCAGCCTATTTCTTACAACTTTAGTCTCTGATGTTTCAGTAAAATGAAATGGTTTCTTATAAGCTTTTCAACATCGACTTTATTAGCATATTGAATTGCTCCAGCCAAGGCTCCAGGACCTGAGCAAGTTTTGTTGAAACCTCACCATATCCTCTAAGTTTTTGGGGTTTCACATCTCCAAAATCCTCCTCAAGCCCTAAGAGGCGTGTAAATATCATTCTACGTGTATCATAAGTCTCACTTTCCAAACCTAATATATCTGCAAGTTTTTCCATCTGCTTGAGTGCTTCATCTGCTTCTATGATTAGCTTTGCGCGATGTCCCACAGGTATAGAGTTTTCCATGATATATAATCTATGCTTCTCGGTCTGCTGCGCAAGATTCTTTATCTCAACAAAAGTCTCTTCAGCTAAAACCAGAACTACTCTCAAAAAGCGTTTCTGAGATTCGGTTATAAAATATCTTTCCAGGGCTCAATCAACTCCTTTGCAGCCTTTTCAGCTTCTGTGAAAGTATCTAATGGTAGCGAAACTTAGCAGGTATTGCCAAATATCCTATTATACAAATCTTCGCCATAGCTAGTTTGCAATGGTTCGCCTTCGATTAATTTAAAAGTTCGCTTTCCGTCGCTTTGCCTTTCAGCCCGCAGGAAAATGACGTTTTCCATTTTTTTGTCATAAAAACCATACGCAAATTCATATAAATGCGTAACGAAGAAAACTTTGATGCGCTTTTCCAATAATGCGCTAGTTATTTGCCTTGCAATCTCCGAGCCTTCTCTTTCGTTTGTCGCGGCAAATGATTCATTAAACAGCAACATGGAATTGGATGTTATATTATCTACGATATTACTCATTCTGCTGAGTTCTTCATCAAGTTTCCCGCTTTTCATGGTTGTGTCTTCTTCCCGTTTGTAATGTGTGAAAAGATCCTCGCAGACATTAGAAGAGAAAGACTCGGCGGGCGCAAACATACCGCATTGCATCATCAGTTGGGACAAACCTATGCTTCGCAAAAAAGTCGTCTTGCCGCCCTGATTAGCACCTGTAATTATTATGAGGTTTTTATTGTCAGCATTCACATCGTTGCCCACAACTTTTTGCTCCAGGCTTAAAGCCAGACAGACATCGTATAATCCATTGAAAGAATGTCTGCGTTCACCGGGAGCTATGGGCAGGGGAAAGGACATTGGCTCCCCCTTTTGGGCAAGTCGCCCGTGTAAGTTCAAACAACCAACGTAGAAAGCCAATTCGGTCCGCAACATGGTAAAAAAACTGAGAATATGATCCGTGGACTGGGCGAGCGCATTGGCGACAAGGTTAAGCCCTCTGTCGTTTAATTCCGACAGGGCCCTGGCGCCGCTTTCATCTCGGTCACTGATATAAAAGGTATAACCGGGCGGTTTTGTGGCAAAGATCCGCTTCATCCAACTCTGTTTTTTGTCATGTGATTTACGAAGCATATAATTGATACCTTTATTACCTTTTCCTAATTCAGCGCTGATCAAAACTCCGTCGCGGAATTTCAATTCGATTAAATGATTTTGGATGCTGGCGAAATATTCATCGCTAAGTTCCTTGTTGAGCATAGCGAAAAACGCTGTAAAGCCCTCTGACTCAAATTTATCGGCATGTTCATCGGCGACATTCTTTAGTTTTTTGAGCATGCTCACAAATATCTGCAACACCTCTATCGAACCATACAGTATCGAGGAGGGATGTTTACTAAAGCCCCAACCCCAATAAGACTTTTTCTTGCTTTCAATTGATTCTACCGCAATATCGTAAATATCCCTGACAATAGAAGGATTTTTCAGGCAATCCTTAAGAATATGTTGGCGATATAGTATTGTGCCCAGATCATTATTTAAGCCGAACAGAACAGCTTTCTTCGCCACTTCAAATAAGAATTCGTCACCGAGTGCCATGGCGTTGAACAGCGTGTCTAATCCCAGATCTTGCGTCAGTGCTTGCTCATTCGGCGGTAATCTCCGCTGGAGGTCAAAATCACGATCTTTGTACATGAGAAAAGCCTTCATGATTTTATACGCTCCTTTAAACAATCGTAAGTGAGCCGGTACTTTTCGGCAATTGATATGGCGTATGAAACTCCGTCAGCATGCCTTCTTACAATTTTATATGTTCGCAATGCCGGATTTTCGGGAACTACCGTGCTTACCATGCTTACGGTTTTCTCGCTAAACGAAGCCAATTCATCTACGAATGTTACCCAAACGCAAAACAAATCCAACTGCATTATTTTTTCCATCACCTTTTTGCTTAAAAAAACCGAGTCTTTCAGCGTTGTGGATGTAAGAATTTCATTTATTATGACAATACTGTTTGATGTGGCTTGAGTAAGAATATTGTAAATTCTGATCAGGTCGTCCTCCAGTTTTCCACGAAGGTCTTTGATGCTTTCTTCCTTTTCAAAATGCGTAAAGAGCTTGTCGCACAGAAAGAGTTGCGCTTCCCTGCCCGGGACGGGGCAGCCTATGCTGGCCAGATAATGCAACTGTCCGAAGGTGCGGGCGAAAGTTGTTTTTCCGCCCTGGTTTGGACCGGATACTACAAATATGCGTTCCCTGTCTTTCAGGTAAAAATCATTGCAGACAACAGACGATTTTTCAATAATGAGTTTATAGGCCAGTGCTAAATCGAATCCTTCATAATCATAGACTTCCTTGCTTTTATTAGTAATTTGCGGATAGCAAAATTTCAATCCCGTCCGTTTGAATAGTGCGACATGCTCAAGATAGGCGATGTAGAATTGTATTTCCCGGTCAAAAACGCCTATCGTCTCATCCAGATAATTGGCATTTTTCATGTAATAGTCGTCAAGATTTAAAAATATGTCGGAATACAATTGGGCTACCAAATCCAGTATTTTCGCCTCGACATGGTTCATTTCGGTCCGGTCGGAAAATTCAATCCTGTAATCTTTAACTGCCCCCTGTTTGAATTTCTCGAATGTTTCCTCCACATCAGCGCTGTAATCAATTTCAGATCCATATTTACGAACAGTAACGCCGTTACCCTTTATGATTAGCCAATATTTTATGGTGGACAGATCGGCTTTAAGCTTTTTTGTTTCGGCTAGAAGCAACGTAAAATGGTCGGAATTGGCATAGTCAGTCAAATATTCACGGAAGGCTAAAAAGCCGCGCGATTTCACATCAGCAATGTTTAGGTCATGCAAAAGGCAATTAACGGCATCGCAATAAATTTCCACCCCGTCCAAAAACCAGCTTTCCTTCTGGTATTTGTAATGAAGCTTATTTGCCTGGGCAAGATGCTCTCGCATTGTGCGCATTTTTTGCGCAAATGATCTTATATTTTCAAACAGAATTTTATCTTCAAGGTCCTGCATTATCTCATGGCGATACTCAATTGCATCGATATCGTTCAAGGGAGAGTAGAAAAACGGTTTTAAATTATACTCCTGCCTACCGGCCGTGATGGCGTCTATAATCTGATCAAGATTTAAATCAGCAAAAAAGACGGGCGCATCAAGTGTTTCTTTTTTTATGCTGTCTTCAGTTCTTTCAAATAGTATGCTATTGTAATAAGTACTTATCACCCTAAGACCCTTCACCGTTATTATTTAAATCCACTAAATCCTCTTCCTCAACCGGCATAAACCATCTCTGGGCTATAAACGTTGGGATAACTGCACTTGCCAGAACGACCCCGATCAGAATTGAATATTGCACTATATCTATGTATCCTGAGTTTAACCCAAAAACACTTGATATAGTCCCAAAGGTTAAACCGGTACTCATCAAAAGTGTTGTATACATACTCCCATTGGGTATGTATTTCTTTGCAAGAAAATAGACCCCGCCAAACTTTGTCAATATCTTCACTCCAAAAAGTATGCTGAAAAGCCCAAATGCAGAAAGTATCATAGGCAGAGAAACTCTTAATCCACCAACGATAAAGAAGATCGGGGTTATTATAGAATAAGCAACTGTTCTCAGCCTGTTCCTTACAACTTTAGTCTCTGATGTTTCTGTAAAATGCCTTGACATTAGCAAACCTAATACAAATGCGGGCAATACTGCATGACCATCACCCAGATTAGCGAAATACATAAAGACGAGAAGAAGCATGAATATATACTTTAACTCAGGTTCGATGATCTTATTTTTCCATCTTGGATTGGTGAAAACGTAGTGTGATAGTTTATCAGCAAAATATATCACGTTTAGTGAAGCAGATATAAAGATTGCTGTATAAAGCGTTGGTTTGACAAAAAGTATGCTCAATGCAAGCGCAGTTCCCATGTCAGTTATAAAGGTTGCTGCCATTAGTAGCTTGCCGATCTCTGTCTTTGACAAACCTGTTTCTACCAATACAGAATAAACCACAGCAAGAGAAGTTGTAGATAATGCAACTCCAGCGATTAATGATGCTTTAATGCTCCAATGAGCAACGAAGTACGTATAAAGCGCAACACCCACAAATGGAGCCAAAAAAGAGAAGAAACCTATAAGGAAGCTTTCTTTAAATTTCTCCTTCATTAACTTGGTGTCAATCTCAGTTCCTGCCAGAAAAGTTAATATTATTCCGCCAAAGCTTGCTAGATACGTCATCCATTCTTCTGTTTCAAGCCCAAGATTCCCTGCGATTGCTCCCAGTATTATCTCTATTATGGCGACAGACAGACCAACCCTTAGCGAAATCATGCTTGAAATCATTACCAGCAATCCCACGATCATTGGAGTAACATCCGCTCCCATATACAATCTCCCTTTTAAGTAAAAAACCTCTACCTGTTTGGTAGAGGTTATCAACCCAGAATACGGGTATTTATAAGGCGAACCTCATCGCCTTTGATTTTTATTTGTATTTTCTAACCACGTTATTCAAAAAATGACAGCTATCTCAATTTCCTTCTAACCAATATAATTAATGGGATAGAGGCAAGCTGCATAACAACCGAAAACGCAATGAGAGATGGGATTGATACATCATAAAGAACCCCCATCAATGCACTGCCAAGGAACCAAAACAGTCCATAACCTGCGTTAAATACTCCATAAGCGGAACCCCTCTTACTTGCATGAACCATATTGGCGACGGCTGCTCTCATAATAGATTCCTGAGCACCCATGCCAATACCCCATATTGCCATTCCCAAGAGTGCAAGACGAAAACCTCCTAAAAAGACTAACGGGGCGAAAAGCGATGACACCAGAGAAACAACAATAAGAATGGAGATACCTATACGGTCAAACAGTCTGCCAAATAAAAGCGCCGCAAGAGCATCAACTCCCATAGCGACAGCGTAGAAAACAGGAATCCAGTTATCAGAGGCAATAGAGACCTTTTTGAAATGATAGGCAATTAATGGAAAATCAACATATCCTGCCGCAATCAAAACTATACTCACAAGATATAACCAGAATACTTTTGGGAACCCTTTGCTGTCTGCCTTAGCTGAACTCACCTCGAAGTCACGAGGGCGAGGATAGAGCAGTCGCGCTGCTATAAGTACGCTCAACGCCATGATAGCAGGCACAAGCAAGATGCCAAAGCTGGTTTGGTATCCTTTCTTAAAATAAAGAACCAGGGTTACGAGAAGTGGACCTATAACTGCGCCTATCTGATCCAGCGCCTCGTGTAACCCAAACCCCCAACCTCGTCCAACACTTTTGGTAGCATGCGATAGCATCGCATCACGTGGAGGGTTACGGATAGCCTTTCCCATTCGCTCTGCGATCATCAAAACAGCCGCTATTTCCCAGCGTCCTGCCAGTGCCAATAAAGGAACTGCCAGAAGGTTAATGCAATACCCCAAAAGTGTTATTGTCCAATATCTTCCTGTTTTATCGCTTATGTAACCGGAAACGAGTCTTAAGCCGTACCCGATCAATTCTCCAAATCCTGCAATAATTCCCACCGCAGTGCCACTCGCTCCAAGTATGGCAAGAAAAGGTCCTGTGATGCTACGAGCTCCTTCATAAGTCATGTCGGCAAAAAGGCTGACTATCCCTATTAAAACGATAAACTTCATAGCAGTTTTTTTAGAAATATCTGTGGAAGCATCTTCTTTCGATTGATTCTTCATTTCAATTTTATCCTTTCGATAGTCATTGGTATTCAGATAAAAAGCCTTGTTGAATACTTTCAAAATCCTGTTTGAGTTGCGTCAATTGCTGCATTTTTTCATTAAGTTCCTCCTCAAAGATTAAAATCTCTTTGGCTGTTTTCTGTCTGGCGTCTTGAGCTACTTTAAGCATAGAACTTATATCCTCTTTGATTACATCAATGGATTGATCAAGCGTATACTTGTAACCTCTGGCAGTTTTTTCAATACGATTTACAAAATCATAACGTAAGCGACCACAGTGCTGATCAATAAGTATATCAGCGCGTTCGCATGCCTTTCTGAAAATTAGCTTATGAGCTAACCCTTTGGGAAGTATATTAGTTATAAAGTCAATTGTTATGCTCAAACTATCCTGTACCTCGTATAGCCTGAACCAGAAACCCGTCTCTATGGACAAAGATTCCCTGGCGGCAAGGGTATCCATAGAAATATTAAACAATTCTGACGAAAAGATTAGAATATGCTCTATTATCGTATTAATGCTAGTTGTAAATCGCTGGAGGATCTTCTCCAGATGCATCCTGATTACTTTCTCTTCATGACTACGCCATTGACTGAATATGTCTTTAATCTGCAAAGACAAATATTCGTCCAATGATTTTGCGAACTCCTTATTACCTTCTGCTCGGTGTGTTTCATATACTCTCTTTATATCATTAATGAGCCATGTTGTTTTCTCATGTTTCAAACTTTCTAAGTCTGCCTCTAGTATCTCCTTAATCAATGTTTGAACTTCACCATTAAGGAGATACTCACTGTCAGTGCGCTCCTGATTAACTTTTGAAAACATATCTGTCAGCGCTTTTCTTTTTTCCTCTAACTCGTTCAATGGCGTGTGAAGCGATTTCTGTTTAATCTGTGTGAATAGCATCTCCTGCGATATAATGCCCTGGGCTCTGCTAATCGTCATATTCAATAACACATTACCTTTCTCGTTCATAAGGAATTCTTCAAGGGCCGTTTCAAATGGTAATAACCCGCTTTCATCTAACTTTTCATGATCTTTTTGCAGTTTTCCCATAAGAGCGTCTCTGGCAGAGAGGGGAAAGATGGTAATGCCATTAAGACCGGCTTCTCTCTCTATGATTTTCTTTGTATATTCGAGAGATTCTCCCCAATCATGATCGCTAACTATATCTATCTTATTCAAGATAAAGAATATCTTCGGAATATCTTTTTTCAAATCGTTTAAGAAATCAAATTCTGCTTGTGTAATTGGCGGATCAACGCTCACGAGAAATACCGCAGCATCTGCATTTGGCAAATACTGGTATGCCACTTCTGTATTATGTTCATGTATAGAAGCAATGCCCGGCGTATCAACGATCTGCACACCATTTTGCAGATATGGGGACGGGTAAAAAATCTCTGCGTGGTGTACTCCTTTTTCATTTTTAGGATTGTGCTTTTCGGTAATATAAGATGCTAATTCATTTAACTCGATTTCTTTTACTGCATTATTATTGAAAAAAATTCTAATGCTCAGAGTTTCACCATATTTCAGAACCGTAATGATTGATGTAAGAGGAATAATCGCAGTTGGGAGTAAATCTCGCCCTAAGATTGCATTGATGAATGTTGTTTTACCACGCTTAAATTGACCTATAACCACTAAGTTAAAGCTGTTCTCAGAAAGCTTTTGGTGAGTTATCCTGAGCAAATCTTTATGATGATCACTGATAACAATGCCCTCTGTTTGTGAGATAAGCCCGATGATCTCATCTTTTGCCGTTGAATAGTTATCCAAATTCATATACATAAAACCTGTTTAGTTCCAAAAAGTGAAATTTTTATATAATTGCGTAACTATTAAAAAATAGGAGAACATAGTGGTTACTCAAAAGGAAAAATTAAGTATAGTTCCTTTTAAGTAGGTTGCATGCATACCTACCAAAGTTCCTATAATTGCTCCTGCAATGACATCACTCGGATAGTGTCTGCCCAGGTAAACTCTGGAAAACGCAGTTCCAAAAGCCATTATATAAAGCGGAACTCTTAGTTTAGGATATTGACTACCCGCAACAGTTGCAATTGTATAGGCTAATACTACATGACCTGATGGAAAAGAGTCTGTTTCTAAGCTATTATTCAGCGGTCTTGGTCTGCCAACGATCTTTTTAAGCGCATAAGCGATAAATCCCGATTCTATGAAAGCCGCTGATGAGAGCTTTCCTGTTTCAAACATTTTCTCATTACCAAAAGCGCACAATAAAGCACACGTGGCTATATAAACATGCGGATCACCCATCATCTGGATTATTGGCGTAGTTGTATCGAGAAATTTATTATTCATGTCTTCGTGTATATAGTCGAGTATATCCCTATCAACATCCCCGATCATGTTGGAGTTTGCTGTCAAAGACACGAACAGAGAAAATGTCATTATTATTAGAACTAAAAAAGAAATTCGAGAACTTGTAAAGTGCATCTTCACTCCTAAAAAACTATATCTTTTATGTGAACCAAAATATGCTTCTGTGAATTCATAGTGATTCTTATGATCATCTCACTGCAAATGTAATATATTAAACGAATTTTTGCGCTTCTGTTAATTTCTTTAGAATTTTTTCAATAACCTCTGTTAGGTATGCTCGTTCCTCTGGTTCCAATGTACCGAACTTTTTTTCAAAAATCCTGGGATGCACGTCTGAAATATTCTCTTCCAGTTGACGCAGTTGGATGGAAGCCCACATTATAGTTGCTGATACAGGTTCCTTTTTCGCTATATTCTCTAGTTCATCAGCCGCATATCTTTGTATTAATTGTTCGAACAATTCATAAATTTTTTCCAGATAAGCCATTATGGCATCTTGTATATTCTCAGGTAACGGAGTTAATGAAGCATTAGCCACTGTAGGTGGACGACCTTCACAGATAGTACCGCTTATCTCCTGTATCTGTTTTTGAAGCGTAAGATAGCTTGAAACCAGATGGTTTTTATGCTTGAAGTCCATAACGTTTCCTTTTGTATAAATGTCTTATCGCATAGGTTTACCGACTAACATTTCGACAACCCAGCGTGGAGAGTTTCTTTCCTCACCTTTCGGTTCATTAATAAAACGATAGTCATGTTTGCGTATATATTCTTCCAATAGTTCCAGAAGTTTGTGCATTTTAGAACGCTGAACATCAAACAGAAATGTTTTAATCTTTTCGTCCTGTATAGCATTCATTGTTTTCCAAAAGTGATCCAGACATAACCCATAAGATGCCTGATATAAATCTTGAAACTCTGGAAGAGCTAAAGACTCTATCAAGGAACTGATGTAGATAGCTTCCATCTCCTGTTGATGTAAGCAGGCGGGACAACTCGGTTTCGGTATATCCGACTCTTGAGTCTTTCTACAGTTAAACCATTTTTTCCATTTCCGCACAAAATCAAATATAGAGGTTTTTCGTTCATGGAGATTTGCTTTCTCAAGAGTCTGAGTCATCTTTTTAATCAGATCCTTGTAGATTATGGCAATATCCAGACTATCATTCCATTCTTCCCGTTCTACTTGATAAAGCAACCATGCATGGGTACGGCAATATCCATTGGACTCATACAGTTGCTTCCGGATATATGTATTATTTACATTTTCATATAAAAGCCAGAATAGATTTTTACGCATTCCTGAAACCGACAAAGAGCATATTGGACACCCGTCGGCTTTGAGCCCATCTTTCATTAAAATATAAGATAATCCATGTCGCCAGCCAGTCATAGTCAATTTGCGCCATAAATAAAAAAGACCCCTACCAGACCGAAATCTGAGTAGGGGTCATTAATCTCTATATTGAGACAGTTCCGGGGCGAACCCCATCGCCATAATATTCAATTAGCTCACCAAAAATTATAGCAGAAATATCTCATTCTATCAAGTGATTTTTTGGGTTTTTGTAGGTATTCGGTTAATTTTGCACAGGCTTACGATACAACAACGCAAGAATGAACCCAACAGCCAACATACCTGCCGCAATGTATAGCGCCATAGCAAAACTATCCGTTGATATCTTAATGCGTTCCATCATTATTGGACCTACGACACCAGCGAATCCCCATGCAAGTAGCACTTTTCCGTATATGCTACCCATATTCTTTGGTCCAAACGTATCCGCCGCAAATGATGGCATTGTTGCAAATCCACCACCATAACAAGCCAAAATATAACAGCAAAGAATGCCAAAAAGGGCAACAGAAGTTATACTCGGTAAGATTATAAACAGAGGAACCTGTGTCCCCAAGATCAAGAGAAAAGCGGTTCTTCTTCCGATTTTATCAGATAGAGAAGCCCAAAAAATTCTGCCCAATCCGTTAAATAGCGAGCTAATAAAGATAAGCGTTCCAGCAGTTATAGCAGTAAGCCCAACTTGGCTTTGAGCCATCGGAGATAGGTTGCTTATTAGAGCAATCCCTGCGGTAACGTTGATAAAAAGTATGAGCCACAATAAGTAGAACTGATACATTTTCACCGCGCCTTTTAATTCTACTGAATCTTTGACAGCGGTAGGGGCTTTTTTGGTTGATACTGGAGCAACCCAATCCGATGGAGGATTATTAATCTTTTGGGCAACAACTAACAATACAACAAGATAGATGGCGCCGAATAGATAGAATGTGCCAGAAACTCCGATGCTTGGAATAACCAAAGGCGCAATCTGCCCCAATATCGCCGCTCCAAAACCAAACCCCATAACACAAAGTCCTGTTATCAATCCTCTTTTGTCGGGGAACCATCGCACTAAAACAGCAATCGGAGTTATATATCCAAGTCCGTTCCCGACACCAGCTATTAGACCATAACCCAAATATAATAGCCAAAGATTGCCAATGCTGTCTGCCAGACCTGTGATAAGTGTGCCGATACCAAATAATATAGCCGCAAGAGATGCAATTTTCCTTGCGCCTGCCTTATCAACAAATTTTCCACCCAAAGCGGCTGACAATCCTATACAAAATATGGCTATCGTAAATGCCATAGTTACCTGAGGACCTGACCATCCATGACTTTCCATCAATGGCTTTTTGAAAACGCTCCATCCATAGACCGTTCCCAAAAGTACCATTATAATAATACCAGAGATCGCTATTACCCATCTTCCTTTTGTTGATACATTGTTACCCATTCTGTGAATACCCTCCCTTTTGTTCGTTTGTTGAATCCATTTTGCCATGCTAGTGGTCAACTTTTAGCCACATGGGGTCGAATTGAGAATGCCAGTAAATGACTGATAATCTCTGAAAACACCTACCACCTCCTCAACTACCATTAGTTATTTGTAGACATCTCACCACAGCACTAGACGTGTTTGCCAATGAAATTGCCATCGAATAATCTTCGTTGGTATTAATGTTGAAAAAAGCATTTAGTTCACTCTCAGAAAATAAAAAATCCACTTTTTTGACCTTTACGTAATCAAAAAGGTTGGTCACTTTCAAGTTACCAGAATCAGTCAATTCTTCTATGGGTTTTTCACACTTTTTAGAGTAAACCGCACAGAGTGGATGATAACCGTCTGGTGTTACAGGAATTATCATATCATAATTTTTTCTCTGATTGATGAGGAATTTTAAGGTGTGTGACTGAATAAATGGCATATCACAGGCTATAACCAGATTATGATGCGTATTGGACATTTGCAGACCCGTATATATTCCGCCAAGAGGACCAGAATTGGGAATAATATCACTGTATGTAAGAAGCCTAAGATGCTGAAACTCTTTTGGTAAATTTGTAATTAGGATAATACTATCTGTTACTTCAGATAAAGCATCTATAACATGCTCAATGATACTTTTACCACCGATTTTCAGCAAGGCTTTGTTTCTGTAATTCAGTCTTTTGCTTACCCCGCCGGCTAGTATTATCCCCGTGACTTCGGTTATGCTATTCGATCCTGTATTCGTGTGAATATACGTTCATCCTCCCTCCACGGGCAAAGCCTACCAGGGTTACGCCAACTTGTTCTGCAAAATTCAGTGCCAAACTCGTAGGTGCTGATCTTGATATGATAATAGGAATACTACGCTTTGCGACTTTCAGCAATATCTCAGAAGATATACGCCCACTCGTCAGGATCATTTTATCATCAATTTTGATACCTTTGATTAGACATTCTCCGAAGACTTTATCAACTGCGTTATGCCGTCCGATATCCTCTTTGAATATCAATATTCCATAAGTATCACATAGTGCCGCTGCATGTGTGCCTCCAGTAGATTTATAGAGCGAGGACATTGATTGGAACTCACTGGATCGCTGGATTATGGAATCGGCAGATATTTTCAGATTTGACGACAATTCGTGGATTTTAAGGTTGCTTAGAAAGTCATACGGGTTTAAGTTACGCCCGCAACCAGAGGTTATATCTCTTTTTGTAAGAAGGTTCTCGGCTAGATTTGCATTACTCGCCAGAAGAACCTTTAGTTCGCTGCCATCATCTGAAATAGACAGCGATTCTACGTCATCTATCGAGCTTACAAGGTCTTCTGAAAGCAAAAATCCAAGTCCTAACATTTCAAGATCAGATGGGCTACAAAACATTGTTACGTAAGGTCTGTCTTTGACAAACTTACCGTCGCTGAGCGTTATAGTCAGGGTATGCTCTTTGATGATAAGATCATCTTCTTCTCTTCGACCATCTCTGTCTATTTTGATTATAGTTCTGTTTTCAGTTTTCTCAGCAAAGTTAGACATTTGACCAAATCAGTAGGATGGGCATTGCCCATCTTATTTTAATAGAAAATTGTAGGTTGGGTTGAGAAACGAAACCCAACATAATTATTTCAGTTGGGTCTCATTACTTCGACCCAACCCACAAATCTGTAGGAATAGAATTAAGTAATTCCGAAGCTTAAATCTGATCTCTGTTTCCTATTTTACGTTGCCTGACTGCTTCATAAAGTAAAATACCAGTAGCCACTGCAACATTTAGCGATTCGACTTTCCCTAACGTTGGGATCTGCACCACCATATTCGATTTTGAGAACATTTCCTCACTTAATCCCAGTGCTTCATTTCCAACCATAATTACCGTTGGAATAGTAAAATCAATGTCGTAATAGTCCATCATAGCATGAGGGCTAGTTGCAATAACTTGAACTCCTTCTGAGTAAAGTTTTTGAATAGCGTCTTTTTCAGATACAGCGTCAATTATTGGCACATGGAAAATACTCCCCATTGATGCTCTAACGCTCTTGCGGTTATACGGATCGATCTCGTTAGATGATATTAATATACCATCTGCGTTTGAGGCATCAGCGGTTCTTATAATAGTTCCAAGATTTCCCGGATCCTGAATTTGGTCAACAAAGAGCAAAAGAGACTGCCTCGATAAATGGAAATCCTGATAATTTAGAACATATTTCTTTGCAGAAGCAACAACCGATGGTCTATGATCGTTGGGAACAATCTTTGCCATTAAGCCTTCGCTTATCATGTAATGGGGTATGATCAAAGTATTAAGAGCAGAACGTAATGGATGATTTTGATCATCTATTGCGAAACGTGGGGTATATGCTACGCAACTCAACGGAATTCCGTCTGCTATCGCTTGAGCCAATAGAAAAGTTCCTTCTAGCAAAAATTGGTCATATTCATTTCTATCTTTTTCATGGCAAAGTGAACGCAAAAACTGAATAACGGGATGTTTTAAGCTATCAATACTGCCACCAAATGCTTCAAATTTAGCACTTTTCGCTTTCTTTGACGCTTTAATGACTGTTTCATTAAGATCAGGTTGAGATGGCAAGAGTTTATGACTGCCTTTTTTGTATGCCAAATACTCATAAGAACGAAAATAAGGCATAAAACCAATATTTTCCAAAACTCGAATCTGTGATGATTTGTCAGCACGAATGATACTACAAGTCGCTATATTGCCACGCTCTAAAACATCCTCCGTTGCCTGCGATAAAACAGATTCAGCGTAACCTTTATCCCATCCATCATCTACCCAAACACCCAAGGCGTTTACTTCCTCACGATGTGGTGGAATTTTCCATGATGCGCATGTAGACATCAGTTTTTCATTGAGTATAACCCCATAAAATGTATAATATGCCCTTATCAGTTGTTGCCATTCACCCTCTGCCCAAACATTGCTTACCAGATGATGATCTGCTTCTTTCAATTGACGTGCTGGATATTGTTTGTTTTTCTTAAACGTCTGTTTATCGGTGTAAAAGTAAATTCGTTCCGGTTGCTCCTTGCCTTCAAAAAATTGCTTGATCGATCGGTAAATCCATTGGCAAGGGGTATCGAAAATAAACTCCTGATTGACCGGAAGCGATAAGAGAAGCTCTCTTACAGCACGCACAGATGAAGCAAAAACAGATACGCGCTTAGTTCCTAGAAAAGCTACCAAATCGTCATATATGAGCATTACTCCAGTTATGTTGCCTTCGCCGACTGTAAACACTTGTAGCTCACAGGGTGGTTTGTCATCAATAATCGGCATTTCAATCCCACCCATTAACAAACCCAATGTATCATATTGTGTTGTCAGTAGTTGTTGAGGCGGAGTAACATCAGGCAAGAGATAGTTGGGCATCTCCACGTGAAGATATTTAACAATTTTTTCAAAACCATCAATTTTAGAAATCATCATAGTTCCAATTTATATTTTTGGATAATAAAGCAGACAAAATCTCAACCTATTTTGTCATTTATAGCATAACACTGTCAACAGCGTTATTTGTCAGTTCCATATTTATAATGTTACATACCAAGAATTCTATATTTAACGCAGGTTTACATTGTAGAGGCACTGCCGTGCCTCTACAAAAAATTATATCCTGATTGGCTCAACTTTTACAGCGCATATTTTGTATTCAGGGATTTTCGCTACCGGGTCCAAAGCGGCTATTGTGAGCAGATTGGCAGCGGCTTCTTTAAAGTGGAAAGTCATGAAAACCGTTCCTTGTGGTGACTTTCTTGTGACTTTAACCTTCACCGCTAGATTACCTCTGCGTGAAGTGACCTTTGCCATATCTCCGTCATCAAGCTTTAAATTGACAGCATCCGTAGGATTTATTTCTACAGTACCTTCTGGATAGAGTTCATTGAGCCCGGGCGATCTTCTGCTCAAAGTGCCTGTGTGGAAATGGAACAACATTCGTCCTGTATTTAGCAGATAAGGATATTCCTCATCTGGCATTTCGTGTGGAGGACGATATTCGATGGCATAGAATTTACCTAATCCACGTGAGAATTTGCCCTTATGGAGAAAAGGTGTTCCCGAATGTTCTTTATCCGTGCAGGGCCATTGTAATCCATTTCCTCCCAATCGTTTATAGTCCATTCCACCGTAAATGGGTGTCAACTCCGCAATTTCTTTCATTATCTGCGCTGGAGATTCGTATTTCATCTCGTATCCCATTCTGTTTGAGATGTCACAGATGATCTCCCAATCAGGTCGTGCTTCTCCCAGTGGGTCAATTGCTTTGTGCCATAGCTGCACTCGACGCTCAGTATTCGTGAGCGAACCATCTTTTTCGGCAAAAGTTGCGGCGGGAAGAACTACATCGGCAAGTTGTGCCGTCTCTGAAAGGAATATATCCTGCACGACGAGAAAATCAAGGTTCTTCAGGGCTTCCATCACGGAATTGCTGTCAGGATCACTAAGCACCGGGTTTTCGCCCATTATATACATACCCTTGATTTTGCCTTCGTGAGCGGCGTGCATTATTTCAACTAATGTCAATCCTACACCCTCTGGTAAACTCACATTCCAGGCTTTCTCAAATTTGCTTTTTACAGCTTCATCAGTGACCCTTTGATAACCTGTATAGAAATTGGGCAGACAACCCATATCACATGCGCCCTGAACATTGCTTTGACCACGCAGAGGATTAACGCCAGTGCTTTCCTTTCCTACGTGACCTGTCAGCATAGCCAGATTAGCTACTGACATGACGTTATCTGTTCCCGTAGTATGCTGAGTTATGCCCATTGTGTAGAAAATCATCGCCTTTTCCGTCGTAGCATACATTCTAGCTGCCTTGCGCAAATCTTCAGCCGGGATGCCTGATATTTCTTCCACGTATTCGGGCGTATATTTCTCAACAGCCTTTTTAAGTTCCTCGAACCCTTCAGTACGTTCTTCGACGTACTGCTTATCATATAGGTTTTCGCTGATTATTACGTTCATCAAGCCATTAATATAAGCTACGTCAGTACCGAACTTCGGAGCTAAATGCACGTCTGCCCTTTCAGCTAATTCGGTACGTCGTGGGTCAATGACGATCATCTTTGTCTCACGGAGTTTTTTAGCCCTTTTCATGGCACTGCCAATAATAGGATGTGCTTCAGTAGTATTAGAACCGATAATTAATAGTAAATCGGCTTTTTCGATCTCTGAAATAGAGTTTGTCATAGCTCCACTGCCAAATGATGCGGCCAGACCGGCCACTGTTGTGGAGTGTCAGAGACGGGCGCAGTGGTCAAGGTTCTTCGTACCAAGTACCGCTCGGGCAAATTTCTGCATGAGGTAATTCTCCTCATTGCTGCACTTGGCAGAAGACAGCACACCAAACCCATCACCTCCTTGTTCTTTCTTAATTTCAGAGAACTTAGATGCTACCAGATCAAGAGCTTCGTCCCACAAAGCCTCCTGGAACTCACCATCTTTTTTGATTAATGGTTTTTTCAGCCGTTCTTCGCTGTGGATAAAATCCCAACCAAATCTACCTTTAACGCATAATGACCCGGATGAAACGGGAGAACCCTCTACGGAAGTAACTTTTACGATCTTGCCATCTTTTACGTTTAACTCGATGGTACATCCACACCCGCAATAGTTACAGATGGTTTTGACTTTTTTCATCTCCCATGATCGCCCCTTGCCGATAGCTTGCTTTTCAGTAAGAGCTCCAACAGGACACACTGATACACACCTTCCGCAGAAAACGCAGGTTGAATCCTGTAATAGCTTGTTATCATCTGCTACCAGTTTTGATGCAAACCCTCGGTTAGCGAATTCAAGAACTTCCGAAACCTGTATGTTATTACATGCGGCAATGCACCTTCCGCAGAGAATACATTTGTTAAGGTCTCTGACTATAAAAGGATTGGACGTGTCTATGGGATACTCATGCCGTTCCCCTTCAAACCGTGATTTGGATATACCGAACATATAGGCGTAATCCTGGAGTTTGCAGTTTCCTGCTTTTTCGCAAGTCATACAATCAAGCGGATGATCTGATAAAAGCAACTCCATTACCAATTTTCTGGTTTTCATCAGTTGGTCGGTATTGGTTCTTACAACCATCCCATTATTAGCAATAAGACTGCATGAAGGAACAAGCCCTCTGGCTCCTTCCACCTCCACGAGACATAACCTGCATGCACCACTTGGCGGCAGGGCTTCGTGGTAACAAAGATGAGGTATCTCGATACCTGCCGATTCTGCCGCCTGGAATATAGTCATTCCCTGTTGTGCAGTTATTGTCTTACCATCTATAGTCAATGAAATTTCTGCCAACGTTTCACCTCCTGGGATGTTGCCCGGTTGTTTTATCTTAAATGCTTCATATTTACGATTTAATGGTTATTAAAGCCATTTTTTACTTTTTATAAAAAACTTTACCTATACCATATTTTCTATTAATAAAATAGTAAGTTTAGTATAACTCTGAAGGATTACAATGTCAATAGACAAAAAGCAGAAAATCTTAAAAAACTTTAAATTTAAATATCTTTATGCTATACTTTTAACTGCTTCGTCATGCTTGAATATAGAGGGGCTAGGACATCGTTTGTTATTTGCTTGCGGTGGGAAATTTTAAGCGCTACGTTATCAAACAATGAAAAAGGTAGATATGGAGGAAAGAGATTATGGAGGAAAACCTGAAAGCGATTCTTTCTCGTTACAAAGGGAAAAACAATGAATTGATCCCTATTTTGCAGGAAGTCCAAGAGGAATTTGGCTATATTCCCGAAGAAGCCATGACTGAAATAGCTAAATTTCTTGGTATCCCTGTTAGTCGAATTTACTCTGTGGTGACATTCTATGCCCAATTCCGGCTCACACCTATAGGCAGAAACCACATAATGGTATGTCGTGGAACTGCTTGCCATGTCAGAGGGGCAACACGGATATTGGAGGAAATGGAGAAACTGCTGAATATCAAAGAAGGCGAAACGACACTTGATAGGGAGTTTTCTCTGGAGACGGTTGCTTGTATTGGTGCATGTGGAGTTGGACCAAATTTAGTCATAAATAGAAACACTTATGGACGTTTGACAACAAGGATACTTTCTGATGTACTCAGAGATGCCTGTTCAATGGAAGTGGAGGAAGATGATGTCGGATAGAATAACTTTATTGATTTGCCATGGCTCAGCTTGCGTATCCGCAGGAGCACCTAAAATAGCGAGAGCAATTGAGAGAGAGATAAAAAGGTTGGGACTTGATAATGTTGAAGTGAAAGCAAAAGAATGTGATCACGATGGGGTTGAATTGAAGATCACCGGGTGCCATGGTTTTTGCCAGAGGGGACCAACAGTGATTGTTGAACCTGAAGGGATCTTCTACGCTGAAGTGAAACCAGAGGACGCTTACGAGATTGTTCAATCCCACTTACTGAACGGTAAACCAGTGGAGCGGCTTTTCTATAAGGATCCTGTGACTGGTGAATCTGTCCCACATTATCGAGACATGAATTACTTCAAGAAGCAACAAAGGGTTGTTATTTTACCCAATTGTGGTTTTATCAACCCCGAAGCCATTGAAGATTACATAGCTGTAGGGGGTTATCAGGCTTTGCGAAAAGCCCTTTTAGAGATGACGTCAGAGCAGGTGATTGAGGAGATTAAACTCTCTGGCCTGAGGGGGAGAGGAGGTGCTGGCTTCCCTACAGGGACGAAGTGGGAATTCTGCCGTAAATCTCCGGGAAACAAAAAGTATATGATATGCAACGCTGACGAGGGTGACCCCGGAGCCTTTATGGACCGTGGTATACTTGAGTCTGATCCTCATAAGGTTATTGAGGGTCTGACTATTGCTGGCTATGCAATAGGAGCCAATGAAGGCTATATGTATGTACGCGCCGAATATCCTTTAGCTATTCAACGTCTTCATATTGCTTTAGAGCAAGCACAGGAGAATGGATTCATCGGTCAAAACATTCTGGGAACTGACTTCAGCTTCAACGTGAATATAATGGAAGGAGCAGGAGCTTTTGTATGCGGTGAAGAAACTGCCCTCATCGCTTCTATTGAGGGGAGGACAGGTAGACCTCGCAACCGTCCGCCATTTCCAGCCCAATCTGGATTATACGACAAGCCCACTACGATAAACAACGTTAAAACTCTCGCCAGTGTTCCTGTGATCATTGCTAAGGGAGCAGATTGGTATGCAAGTATCGGAACAGAACGCTCTAAGGGAACCACAGTTTTTGCCCTTACTGGTCACGTTGCTAACTCCGGTCTTGTTGAAGTTGCTTTAGGTACGACGCTGCGAGAGATTGTATATGAGATAGGTGGCGGACTACCTGGTGGAAAGAGGCTTAAAGCAGTTCAGACTGGTGGACCATCAGGCGGATGCCTTCCAGCAAGTTTTTTGGACCATCCTGTTGATTACGAATCATTAGCAGCTACAGGTTCCATAATGGGTTCAGGTGGCATGGTAGTGATGAATGAAGATACCTGCATTGTGGATATTGCTCGTTACTTCCTCGACTTTACTCAAAGGGAATCCTGCGGCAAATGCGTGCCATGCCGGGTCGGTACACGGCGAATGCTCGATATGTTGCAGGACATAAGCAGAGGAGAAGGCAAACTTGAGGACATAGACTTGCTTGCCGAAACGGCTCAGTTAGTTAAGTCTGCCTCTCTTTGCGGACTCGGTCAGACTGCTCCAAACCCTATACTCACAACTATCCGTTACTTCCGTGACGAATACGAAAGACATATAAAATATAATGAATGTCCTGCTGTCGTATGTAAGGAAATTGTCTCTTCGCCTTGTCAGCATACATGCCCAATAGACACAGAGGCGACAGTTTATATCGCTCTTGTTGCTCAAGGACGTTTTAAGGAAGCATGGGATATAATCAGAAGGGATAATCCACTTCCATCCATCTGCGGTAGGGCTTGTTACCATTTCTGTGAATCCAAGTGCCAGGCAGGCAGATGGGGTGAATCCATCGCTGTTAGAACGCTTAAGAGATTTGTTGCAGATTATGCACGAGAAGCAGGGATATATGATATAGATGAAGAACCGGTAATTGACAAAGAAAATGTTGCAATAGTTGGTTCTGGACCGGCAGGATTAACCGCAGGCTATTACCTTGCCAGAAAGGGATATGACGTTACGATCTTTGAGGCATTGGACGCTCCGAGCGGGGCGATGTACGCTTACGTGCCAGAATATAGACTGCCAAGAGATATACTCAATCTTGATATAGAGAATATTAAGAGAGCAGGGGTAAAAATTAAGACTGGTGTTAGAGTCGGAGAAGATATACCTTTCGATGAACTCCGAAATAACTATAAAGCAGTATTCATCGCCGCCGGTGCAAATAAACCTAAGAAGTTATGTATTCCCAACGAGGATGCCGAAGGTGTTTTCGACGCTCTGGATTTCCTGAAGC
>Ga0315274_10002385_pt1 | contig 28426 bp, 24 predicted proteins | sample YL17G02_20_MG_FD_203700 | JGI IMG/M metagenome (GOLD analysis project Ga0315274, IMG submission 203700) | Sediment microbial communities from Yellowstone Lake, YNP, Wyoming, USA - YL17G02_20 | ecosystem: Environmental > Aquatic > Freshwater > Lake > Sediment | place: USA: Wyoming | collected...
CCTACGCCTTCGGCATCGATCCCCTGCAGCAGTACCTGATCGCTTTCCCCGGCGGGCGGCTGCAGTGCCTCTCGGTGGCGTGGGACACCCGCTCGAAGCGCTGGTTCTTCCTCTACCCGGGGAAGGACATCCCGCCGACCGACTGGCTGCACTGGACCCGGCAGGCACAGAACTGGAACACGATGTGCGCGGACTGCCACTCGACCGCCGTCCGCAAGCGCTACGACGTGCCCACCGACACCTTCCACACGACGTGGTCGGAGATCATGGTCGGCTGCGAGTCCTGTCACGGGCCGGGCTCGCGCCACGCCGCCTGGGCGGACCAGCCCGCGATGGCCCGGCCCCAAGTGGAGAACTTCGCCCTGCTCACGCGGACGTCCCACCTTTCCAACCGCGAGGTCGTCGACCTCTGCGCCCCCTGCCACGCCCGCCGCGCCCAGATCGCGGACCAAGGTCTGCCGGGCACGCCGCTGCTCGACCGTTACCTCCCGGTGCTGCTGGCTCCGGGCACGTTCTGGCCGGACGGCCAGATCCTCGACGAGGACTACGAGTACCACTCGTTCATCCAGAGCAAGATGTACGCGAACAACGTCTCGTGCCGAGACTGCCACGACGTGCACAAGGCCAAGCGGTACAAGGACGGCAACGAGCTGTGCACGCGCTGCCACCGCGCCGACACCTACGACACCGAGACCCACCACTTCCACAAGAAGATCTACAAGGGGGCGCCGAGCGCGGGCGCGCTCTGCACCTCGTGCCACATGCCCGGCCAGTACTACATGGTCGTTCACTTCCGTCTCGACCACTCGATGCGCGTGCCCCGCCCCGACCTCTCCGCGTCGATCGGAACGCCCAACGCCTGCAGCGCCGCCGGCTGCCACGCGGACAAGAGCGTCGCGTGGGCCGTGGAGAAGTACGACACGTGGTACGGCAAGAAACGCAAGCCGCACTACGGGACCGTGCTCGCGGCCGGGCGCGAGGGGCGGCCCGCGGCAGGGCTCGAGCTGGTGCAGCTCGCACAGGATCAGCTCCGGCCCGCGATCGCCCGGGCCACGGCGCTCGAGCTCCTGAGCCGCTATCCGGGCGAGGAAAGCACCACCACCCTCGAGAAGGCGCTCGCCGACGACGACGCCCTCATCCGCCACACGGCCGCGACTCAGCTGAGGCCGGCCGATCCCGCACGCCTCGCCAAGGCGCTCGTGCCGCACCTCAAGGATCCCGTGCGCGCGGTGTGCGCCGAAGCCGCGGCACGCCTCGCCGAGATCCCGGCGCAGCTGCTCACCGAGGCGCAGCGCAAGACACAGACCGGGGCCCTCGAGGAGTACGTCGCGATCCAGCTCTACACGTCGGACATGCCGTCCGGGCCCTACAACCTCGCCAACCTCGAGGCGACCCAGGGCCGCTTCCCCGAGGCCGAGAAACACTACCGCCGGGCGATCGAGATCGACGACCAGTTCTTCCTCGCCAAGACCAACCTCGCCCTGCTCCTCAATCAACTGGGGCGCAACACCGAGGCCGAGACGCTCCTGCGCGAGGCCGTCGCGGCGCAGCCGAACAATGCCGGAGCGGCGTTCAACCTCGGCCTGCTGCTCGCCGAGGAGGGGAAGACCGCCGAGGCGGAGAGGGCGCTGCGTGCGGCGCTGAAGGCGGACCCGACGCTGGCGGCGGCCGCCTACAACCTCGCGGTGCTCGTGGCCCCGCGCCGCCCGGCCGAGGCGGTGGAGCTTTCGCGCAAAGCGGCGGAGGCGCGCCCGGACGAGACGAGGTACGCGTGGACGCTGGCCTACTTCCAGGACCGCGCCGGGGACCGACCTGGGGCGGCGCGGACGCTCGAGGAGTTACTCCGCCGCTACCCGGGAAACGGAGACGCCGCTCTGCTCCTCTCCGACGTCCTCGGGCGGGAGGGGAAGCGCGCCGAGGCCGAGGCGGTCCTGCGAAGGGCCCTCGAGGCGAAGGACCTTCCGGACGCCTACCGAACCCGCATCGCCGCGCGCCTCGCCGCAGCGCCCCCAGCCCCGACCGGCCGCTGACAGCACCCCGAGATACCCTGGCCTCGCTCGACCTTGCCTGGCCGGATCTCAGCGACGAAAACCGCCCGCAGGTGGTAGCATCACGCAAGCAGCCTCACGGGGAGGGTACGTCAATGTGGCAGAAGATCCGTGGCGTCGTGACCGACGCGGTCCAGGACCTGTCCGGCTCGTGGCGGGGCCTGGCCATCACCGACATCGCCTACAAGGTCGTCGCGTTCGCGCTGCTGACGCCGGCCACGGTGCTGCTGGTGCGCTGGATGGCATCGCGCACCGGCACCCGGGTGATCGCGGACGCCGACATCGCGAGGTTCTTGTTCACTACCCGCGTCGGGGTCCTAATCCTGATCGTCGGCGGCGCGATCTTCCTGGCGATCACCGCCCTCGAGACCGCGTGCTTGATGGCGATCGGGCTCGCCGGGGCGAAGGGCACGCGCCTGAACGCGAGGAGCGCCCTATTTTTCGGTGCCAAGCGCGCGCCGTTCGTGCTCGCCCTGATCTGGCACATGCTCGTGCGCGTCATCCTCGGTGTGCTGCCGTTTCTCGCCGCAATCGGTGTCGTCTACTTCGCGCTGCTGCGGCCGCACGACATCAACTACTACCTGGCGCAGCGGCCGCCGGTCTTCTATGTCGCCGCTGCCATTGGCGCGGTGATCCTCGCCGCACTGGCAGCCCTGCTCGTGCGGACGCTCGCCCGCTGGGCGCTCGCCATGCCGCTCGTCCTGTTCGAGGGTGTCCTGCCCAGGCGCGCGCTCGGCGAGAGCGCCCGGCGGTCGCGCGGGAACCGCTGGGTGATCGTGGCGGTGCTCGCATCGTGGGCGGTCGTCGGTGTGATCCTGCTGAATGTGGCCAGGTGGCTTCCCGAGGCCCTCGGCGGCAGCGTGGCACCGCACCTCGCCGGCTCGCTGCCTGCGCTGCTGCTGTTCATCGCGGTCCTGGCTTTCCTGTGGGTCGCGGTCGGCCTGATCGTGGCCATCGTCAACGCCTCGCTGCTCGCCCTGGCAATTGTCCGCCTCTATCTGCGCATCGGCGAGCCGCGGGAGCCCCGTGTGCCCGAACCGGTGAGCCTGGGACTGTTCGGCGAACACGTCCGGATCTCCCGGCCGGTGATGGCCGGCGTGGCGGCGATCGTCGCGCTCTTCTTCGTCGGCTTCGCGCTGCTCGCGTTCATGGTCACGCGGAGCAACCGCCCGGTGCTGGTCATCGCCCACCGCGGCGCTTCGGCCGTTGCGCCCGAGAACACACTGGCCGCCTTCCGGTTGGCGATCGAGCAGGGCGCCGATTTCGTCGAGCTCGACGTCCAGGAGTCGGCCGACGGCGAGGTGCTGGTCGTCCACGACAGCGACCTGATGAAGATCGGTGGCGGCCCGGCCAAGATCTGGGACGCAACCGCGGCGGAACTGCGGGCAGTCGACATCGGCAGCCACAAGGGCCAGCAGTATTCGGGTGAGCGGGTGCCGACGCTTGCGGAGGCGCTCGCGGTGTGCAAGGGCAAGGCGCGCGTCGACGTGGAGCTGAAGTCGTACGGCCACGACCAGAAACTCGAGGAGCGGGTCGCCGCGATCGTCGAGGCCGGCGGGATGGCGAACGACTGCATTTTTATGTCCCTCGACCACACCATGATCGGGAGGATGAAACGGCTGCGGCCTTCCTGGCGCTGCGGCGTGCTGGCCGCCAAGGCGAGGGGCGACCTGACCTCGCTTCATGCCGACTTCCTCGCGGTCGAGGCGAGGATGGCCACGGGCCGCTTCGTGCGGCAAACGCACCGCGCCGGCCAGGACGTCTACGTCTGGACCACGAACGACCCGGCGTGGATGCTCGCTGCCATGAGCCGGGGCGCCGACGGCTTGATCACGGACAAGCCGGACCTGGCTCGCGAGGTGGTGGCGCGGCGCGCCAAGTTGAGCGACGCGCAGCGGTTCGGGTTGGCGGCGCTGGTTCGACTGGGCGCGCACGAGAGGCTGCTCGACGACGAGGGCAACCTGAGGCCGTAAGCGTTGACCTGTCAGACAGCCGCAGAGGACCTCGTGCCACCTCACCCGAGGATCGCGCGGACGACCGGCGCGGCCGCGGGCGCGCTCGCAGTCAGCGTCGCGTTGTTGTTCGGGGCACCGGCCGAGGGTCAGCAGGCCGGCCTCGTCGCCCGCAGCGTCCTGCCGGCCTCCAGCTACCGTGCCGGCTCGCCGCCATCGGGCGCGTTCCTCTCGGCGGAGGAGCGCGCGACGGCCGCGGCCAACGGCGTGCGCGGGCCGGCCGCCGGGCCGTACCTGGCCGCGCAGCCGGTTCAGGGGTTCTCGAGCATGGTGCCCGCCGACGCCGGGACCTGGTGGGCGCTGGCCGACAACGGCTTCGCCTGGCGTGGCAACTCGGCCGACTTTCAGCTTGTCTTCTACCGACTCGACCCCCGCTGGGGCGATCCCGCCGGTCCCAGGGTGCTGGAAACCGTCGTTCTGCGCGACCCCAACTGCCAAATCCCGTGGACGATCGTCTGCGACCTGGCACGCGGCACGCCGTTGCCAGGCTTCTCGTTCAACGTGCTGCCGCCCACACCGCCGGCGTGCGGCGGCGAGCCGGCGGCCCGCATCCTGACCGGGTTCGACCTCGACCCCGAGTCGTTCGTGCGGGCCCCCGACGGCACGTTCTGGGTCAGCGAGGAGTTCGGTCCGTTCCTCCTCCACGTCGCCGCCGACGGCCGCCTGCTCGAGCCGCCGGTCCCGTTCCCGGGTGTCCGCTCGCCGCAGAACCCGTTCCTGAAGATTTCGGACCGGGCGCACGCCGAGCGGCCGACGCTGGCTGCCAGCCGCGGCCCCGAGGGCCTGGCGATCAGCCCGGACGGCGCGAAGCTCTACGCGCTCCTCGAAGGAGCGGTGGCCGGGGATGACCCCCAGGACCTGCGCATCTACGTCTTCGAGGTCGCGAGGCGCGCGTTCGTCGACGGTTTCCTCAAGCTGCGCCTCGAGATGCCGAGCCAGACCGTCAACCTCGCCAGCCTGACGGACGCCTCGGGCGCCCGCGTCTACCCGAACGCCGTCGCGCCGCCGGCCGGCCCGGTCTCGATCGGAGAGCTGAAGGCGGTCAACGAGCGGCAACTGCTGGTGATCGAGCGCGACAACCATGGCGACGACCAGCCGGCGCCGCGCTTCAAGAAGGTGTTCCTGCTCGACCTGGCGCAGGCAGCGGAACACGACGGCTACCTCGGCAAGACGCTGCTCCTCGACTTGCTCGCGATCCCGGACCCGACCGGGGTCGGCGGGGACGGGGACTTCTTCCGCCTCCCGTTCTACACCATCGAGTCGGTCCACATGGTGGACGAGCGCACGCTGCTGGTCGCCTCCGACAACAACTTCCCGTTCTCCAACGGGCGCGCGCGCAGCCGCAGCAGCGACCGCGGCGGCCCGCTCGCCGCCGACGACACCGAGATCATCCTCGTCCGCCTCGGCACACCGCTCGCGGCCGACCGGCGGCTCCTCCCGGCTGCAGGCAAGTAACGGAGGCTCGCGCGACCCTGCCCCCCGACGGGGCCCGTGCCATCTTCTCAGACCAATTTACCGTCCGTCGTGGAGGAATGGCTGTCACTGCGAGGCTCCGAAGGGGCCGAAGCAGTCCCGTTCCCCCTGCCGTCATTGCGAGGAGCGAAGCGACGAAGCAATCCCGTCGACATCGATGAGATCCCAACACGCAGCCTTGCCAGGCTGCTCGCGGCTTCCGCGTCGGCCCTCTCGCTGCGCTCGGGGGCCTCGCGATGACACCAAGAAACGCTCCTTCTGAACGAAAAGCGGTACGAGATCGAGGTGGAGGGGGCACGCTCGACATGACCATCTGGCTGCTGACTCGCGAGGCGTTCCTGCCCGAGCCGATCCGGATCACCCGGCCCGCCGTGGGCTAACGCGGTGCCCCCGGACACAACTGGCAGCGCGGCGGCGCAAAGCCTCTTGGCTTAGGGGAGCGACTCGTGCGACCATTCCCGCACGGTGAGGCCCCCCGGCCGAGATCCCGTTTGGTGGCGGTCCCGGAGGCACCTTCCCGCGTTTCGCGGCTGCGGAGGAGACGATGCGATCGCTCGTTACTCGCATGGCCATCCAGGGAGCAACACTGGCTGTGGCTGCTGTCGCGCTCGCGCAGGCGCCGCTGGCCCCGACCCCCACCCCGACACCGGCTGCGGCACCAACCGCCGCGGCGAACCGGCCGACCGTGCGGGTCGTCCCACCGGCTCCCGGTTCGGTCCCGGACCCTTCGCAGACGCTGCCGCTGAACCCCGTCGAGGCGGTTCAGACAGGCTCGTCCACCGCTGGGGCGAAGAAGGCAGCCAAGAGCGAGTTCGTGATCGCGCCGATCCCCCTGTCCAACCCGGCGATCGGCTCCGGGTTGGGGTTTGCCGCCGTGTACACTTTGGCGAGCAAACCGGGGGAAAAGGCCTCGCCGCCGACGACCCTGGGCGCCGGGGGGTTCTACACGAGCAACGGGAGCTGGGCGGGCGGCGCCGGCGTCAAGCTCTACCTCAAGGAGGACCGTTACCGCGTCACGCTCGCATCCGCCCTCGGCGACATCCGTTACGACCTCTTCGCGGCCGGCCCCAACGGCAAGAGCATCCCGATCACGCAGGAGTTCGTGGGGGCGCTCAGCGAGTTCATGGTGGGCCTCGGAAAGCGGTGGTACCTGGGCCTGCAAGCTACGTACGGCACGACGAAAGTAGGGCGGCAGAAAGCCGGGAACGAATCGATCCCGGTCCCACCCGCACAGCTCGACGTGACGCTCGTCGCGCTGGGCCTGAAGGGCGAGCGTGACAGCCGCGACAGCGTCTTCTACCCGACCACCGGCTCGCGTCTCCAGCTCCTCATCAATCACAACGACACCGCGTTCGGCAGCGACTACACGTATGCCAAGACGACGGTGACCTACAGCGACTACACCAGGCTCAGCGAGCCCGTTGTCCTGGCCGTCCAGGGGGCGGGCTGCTACGCGTCGACCGGGGCGCCATTCTACGACCTCTGCATCTTCGGGACGCAGAACGTCCTCCGAGGCTACACAGCCGGGCGCTACATCGACCGCTGGACCGTCGCGGCCCAGGCGGAGGCCCGGTGGCGCTTCGCCCGCAGGTGGATCACGACGGCGTTCCTGGGCGTGGGGGAGGTCAAGCCCGAGTACGGGCCGTCGCCGGACACGGAGGTGGTGCCCGCCGGCGGTGTGGGCCTGCAGTGGATCGCCGCAGAGGAGAACATGATCACGGTGCGGGTTGACTATGCCGTGGGCAAGGACGGCTCGCACGCCTTCTACGTCGGGATCGGCCAGGCGTTCTGAGCCCGAGCACCCGGGGCGATCCGCCCGATCCAAGAGGATCCCGACGCGCGCGCCCTCTCTCCCAGGCCGGCACCCGTATTGGACCAAAGGCCAATTGACGGCCCGCGGCAGACGGAGCAGATTTGCCGCGTAAGACAAGTATGGAGGGCTCGAGATGAGCAGGATGTTCGCGAAGGTCCCACCGGGAGCCGGCACGTAAGCATGCGGCCCCTCTTCCCTCCACCTTGCGGGCGCCGCAGGACGCGCGGCGCCCTCTTTTTTCTCCGGGGCTCCGAGTTGAAAAACCTCGATGGAGGCAGGTCATGAAGATCTCAAGGCAGACATGGCTGGCGGCCATGCTCCTGGCTGTTGGGGCGGTGGCGCAGCTCAAGCCCACGGACGAGCGCGTGCCCTGCCGAGACTACAAGGACGTATTCGCCCTGTTCGACCGGCTCGGCTACACCCAGCAAGCATGGCAGGCCGGAATCCGAGAGGTTCCGCGAGTCTACCTCGAGGACATCCCGGAGCGGTGGCGCGAGCGGGGCTCGACGCTGATGCCCGTCGCCGACAAGAAACGCCTTTTCTTCCGGCTCATCGCTCCGATCGTCCTTCGGATCAACGAACTGATCGCGGCGGACCGGGCGCGCGCCAAGGTGATCACGGAGCGGCTCTCGCTCGGCGAGGGCGTGATCCCGGAGGATCAGGCGTGGCTCGCGGACCTGGCCGTGCGGTACAAGGTGATCGGCTCTCCCAGCGACCGCCTCGACTCCGATCAATACCCCGAGCTGCTGCTGCGCGTCGATATCGTTCCCGCGTCTCTCTCGCTCGCGCAGGCGGCGAGCGAGAGCGGCTGGGGAACCTCGCGCTTCGCCGCGGAGGGCAACTCGCTCTTCGGCCAGTGGAGCTGGGGCAAGGGGCTCAAACCGACCGAGCAGCGGGGGGAGGAGCTCGGAGACCACAGGGTCGCCGCCTTCGGCAGCACCGGAGAGGCCGCGTACGCCTATGCCCTCAACCTCAACACGCAGGATGCCTATCGCGACTTTCGCCTTAAGCGCGCCGAGCTGCGGCGGCGCAATCTGAGAGTTTCCGGCGAGGTGCTGGTGGAGACGCTCATCCGCTACTCCGAGCGCGGCCAGGCCTACGTGGAGGACCTCAAGAGGATTATCCGCCAGAACCGGCTCGCCGACGCCGACGACGCGTACCTGCGCGACATGCCGGTGATCCGCATCGTGGACGCCTACGAGAAGTCGAAGTGATCGTCAGGTCGGAAGGAAACGTCAGACTCCGGCCTGTCAGGCGGGGACCGAGTTCCCCGCTCCAGGGCGTCAGGGCTCCTCGACCGGGCTCCAGCTCTCGTCTGGGTCGAAACGATCCATCGCGCCGAACGCCTCGAGCGTCTGCGGCCCGAGGTCCTTCTCGTAGACGACGCCGTCGTGGCTTACGATGAAGGTCTTCACGCCGGTGACCTCGTAGTCCGCAGGAGCGGCGACGAGGGCGAAGCCGCCGATCATCACCCCCTGGACGACGAAGTCCATCTCGCCGAGCTGGGCGTGGGGACCCTGTCCCTTGAGGATCTTGAAGTAGTAGCCGCGGTACGGCCCGGACCTGTCGGTGTAGCCCTCCATGATCGCCCGGGCGGCCGTCTCGCCGAGCGGCCCCTGCCAGGTGCCGTCCGGCGCCCGCCACGCCAGCCCGTCGTGCTTGCCCGGAGTGCTGATGACCCGCTGTGCGTACTGGTTCACCCGCGACCCGTCGTGCCGCTCCGTCGCGTACTTGTGCTGGGCCTCGACGTACTCCCGGCAGACCTCTATCGCGTCGAGCTCGTTCCTCCCGATCCGCCGGTAGAGGACTTCCTCCCGCCCGGCCTTCGAGTCGAACCGCCAGGTGCCTCCCACCTCGACGACCGGGATCGGCACCGGCCACTCGTCCGCGCCGATGACCAGCGTCGCCGTCTTCGGGTTTTTCGGGTCGAGCTCCACGGCGAGCTTCTCGCGAGCCTTCGCGGCGAAGGCGGCGGCCTGGTTCCTGTCCGCGACCGCGTCCTCCGTCACGACGAGGTCTTCCCCGTCGGGCCCGAGGATCGCCTTCAGGGCTTCGACGTCGAACTTCTCCGCGGCGGAGACGAGGGCGTCCGCCGCTGCTCTCGCCGAGGGGAACGTCCGCTGCGCCTGCTTCGCCGGTGCGGCCGCCGTGGTGCAGGCCGCGAGGAGGGCTGCGCCAAGGGCGCCGGCAAGAATGCGGAAAGACACTCTCGAAGTCATGGCGCTCACCTCCTCCTTCCGCCGCCGCCGCTGCGGCCGCCCATGCTCGAGGCACCTCGCGAGCTGCTGGCGCGGGCGCTGCTCCCGCTGAAGCCGCCGGAGCCGCCTCCGAAGCCGCCACCCTTGGCGCTCGGACTGGCGCCGCGGTTCCCGGCGCTGCTTCCGGTCGAGCGGTTGCCCGCGCTGGCGCCACCTTTTGCCTGTTGCTGCCCAGCACTCGCCCCGCCCTTTGCCTGCTGCTGCCCGGCGCTGGCGCCACCTTTTGCCTGTTGCTGCCCGGCACTCGCCTGACGGGTGGCAGGCGAGCTACCTTTGGCCGTTCCGCCGTACTTGCTCGCCGTCGCCTTGTCGGTGTACGGGGCGCCGCCGCGGTGCTGGGAGTTGTGCTGCCAGTTGTTGCCGCCCCCCTGGCCTCGGCCCACGTTCGTGTTGTGGTTGATCTGGTTGAAGTTGTTGCTGTTGTTGATGTAGATGTTGTTGCCTCCGCCGTGCCATCCGCAGGCGCAGCACGCTCCTCCCCAGAAGGCTGCGCCGATCATGACGCCCATGGTGAAGGAGACGAACGCAGCACCAGGAGGAGGAGGAGGAGGGTAGTAGATGGGCGGGTAGGGGTAGACGGGCGGGCCGTAGACGATCGTCGGGCTGTAGCTCGGCACGTAGATGACCTGTGGGTCGGCAGGCTCCACAATGATGACCGTCTTCTGCTCGACGACCTGGGTCTCGACCTTCTGCTGCTCGGTGGTCTTCAGAGCGCCCGTGTCCTGGGCCTTCTTCCGCATCCTCTGGACGGCGTCCATGACGTCGCTCTGCTGGGCGAGGAAGGCGTTGCCGAGGTCGGTCGTCCACTGGACGTCGTCCGCGAGCCGCTTCACGGCCTCCGGAAAAGCCGCCATCGACTGGACGGCCGGGTCCCACGGCTGCTTGGCGACGGCATCGGCAAGGGCCTTGTCCTTCAGGTTCGGGTTCTTCGCCATCCACTGCTGGAGCTGGATGATCTCCAGCGGGTAGGTGGACGCCGCGAGGGTCTGGGCGAGGAGCGGGTCGGGGTAGAGCGCGATCGGCGCCACGAGCGAGTCGAGCTGCTCCGGCGGGAGCTTCGCGGCTGCCTCGGGCGCCGTCCCCGCGGCGCTCGGCTTCTCCTGTGCGATGAGCGTCGCGTTGCCCGGCACGAGCAGGGCGGCGCAAACGACGGCGAGGGCGCCGCGCAAAGTGAGATCCGAGAAGCGGGAGCGGCGTGAAATTGACTGCATGAGGCTCGCTTCCTTTCCTGCCCGCCTCCCGGCGGGCGTCGAACCGACCGCGTCGGAGCACGAGTATAAGGACCCTGAATTCGCGAGGCAACAGGCGTGCCATGTGCGGCGGCGCAGGTCCACAAGCCGGGCCCTCCTGGCGTCGCGGCATCCGTTCCGGAGGGTGGTAGACTCACGCTGGCGGAAGGCAGATCCTTACCCCTGATTACACCGATCGCTGATGGCCGAGCACGAGCGTTCTTCTGCGGACCCTCTCGAGAACCGCCTCGAGTTCGAGACGCTGATCTCCGACCTCTCCTCCAGGTTCATCAATCTACCTCCCGGCGAGGTGGACCGCGAGATCGAAGACGGGCTGCGCCGTGTCTGCGAGCTTCTCAGCATCGATCTATCGGTGCTTTGGCAATGGTCGAGTGCGGCCCCGGGTGTCCTTACGCCCACCCACGTTTACTACGCCCAGGGAAGTCTGGCGTCTCCCGAGCCCATGCGCCAGGAGCATTACCCCTGGTACATACAGCAAATGCTGGCCGGCCGCATGGTCGGCTTTTCTTCGCCGGACGAGCTGCCGGCGGAGGCCGCCGTGGACCTGGAGTACGCCAGCCTTCTCGGCATCAAGTCGAGCCTGTGCCTTCCACTCTCGGTGGGGGGCGCGTCCCCCGTTGGCGTCCTGGCATTCAACACCCTGCGGGCGCAGCGCGACTGGCCGGACGCCCTGGTGAAGCGGCTGCAACTGGTCGCGCAAGTTTTCACCAACGCGCTCGCTCGGAGGCGCCACGAGCTGAGCCTGCAGGAGAGCGACGAGCGTCTGAACCTGGCGGCGGACTCCGCCGGGGCGGGGCTCTGGACCCTGGACTACAGCACGGGCGTCTTCTGGGTCACGGAGAGGGCTAGGGCGCTCTTCGGGTATTCGCCGGACGAGGTCGTCAGCATTGAGCGTCTCGAGGCGTCGGTCCACCCCGACGACTGGGATCTCGTTCGGGGAGCCATCGAGCGGTCCGCGCGTGCGGGCGAACCCGTCTTCGTGGAATACCGGATCATCCTCCCAGGTGATGGCCGCGTGCGGTGGATTTCCTCCCGTGGGCGGCCCCGCTCCAAGTCCACCGGCGAGCCGGAACGCCTGATGGGCATCTCCATCGACATCACCGAGCGGAAGCGTGCCCAAGAGGCGCATCGCGCGAGCGAGGCCCGCCTGGCGGCGGGCGCCGACCTCGCCGGCCTCGCGTTCTACGAGGTGGATTTCGACCAACGCGTCGCCTTCATCGACGACCGGTTTCGCGACATCTGCGGTGTCCCCCCTGACCGGGAACAGGGCCTCCAGCCCCTGGAGTTCTGGATCGAGCATCTGCATCCCGACGACCGCGTACGCGTGATGGACCAGCGCCGGCAGATGCACGACGGGAGGCTGGAGCGGCTCAACATCGAGTACCGCTTCCTCCATCCGGCCCATGGGGAGAAGTGGATTCATCACGTGGCTCGCGTCCCCAGGCGCGACGCCACCGGACATGTGGTCGTCACGTTCGGCGTCCTCCGCGACATCACCGAGCGCAAGCGAACCGAGAACGAGAGACGCGACCTGAGCCAGCGCCTGATCCGGGCCCACGAGGAGGAGCGCGCGCTGCTCGCGCGCGAGCTCCACGACGACTTGACGCAGCGGGTCGCGGTGCTGGCGATCGAAGTCGGCCGCGCCGAGCTCGCCGCGCCGGAGGGATCGCAGGCACAGGCAATGCGGTCGGTTCGCGAGGGGCTCGTGCGCCTCAGCGAGGACATCCACTCCCTGGCGTACCAGCTGCACCCGTCGGTCCTGGAGGAGCTCGGCCTGGCCGAGGCGCTCCGGGCGGAATGCGAACGGCTGGGTCGCCAGGGCCGGGTCGAGCTTTCGGTGGATCTCGATCCGCTACCCGCCATCGTCGGGAGGGATGCCGCGCTCTGCCTGTTCCGCGTGGCGCAGGAGGCGCTGAACAACGTGACCCGGCATGCCGGCGCGCGCGCCGCGAGTGTCGCTCTTCGGCAGATGGATGGCGGTCTGCTCCTCGCCGTCCGTGACGACGGCGTCGGCTTCGATCCGGCGAGTCCGGGAACGGGGAGGAGCCTCGGCCTGGCGAGTATGCGCGAACGTGTGCGTCTCGTGAACGGCACGCTCGACATCGAGAGCGCGCCCGGCCGGGGCACGGAGATCATCGCCTGGGTTCCCGCGGAAGGAGAGGTGCGATGAGACCCACCCGCCGTCCGCGAGTGCTCCTCGCCGACGACCATCTCCTGGTGGCCGAGGCGCTGAAGAGCCTGCTCGCTCCCGAGTTCGACCTGGTGGGCGTGGTTGAGGACGGGCTCGCGCTGGTCGAGGCGGCCGGGACGCTGCGACCGGACGTGATCGTCGCCGACGTCACCATGCCCCACCTCAACGGCATCGACGCCCTGGTCCAGCTGAGACAACGCGGAGATCGAGTCCCAGTCGTGTTTCTCACCATGCACCGGGATGCGACCTTCGCGCGGCGCGCGCTCGACGCCGGGGCGTCGGGCTTCGTGCTCAAGCACTCGGCCCCGGCCGAGCTGGTGACGGCCATCCGCGCCGCGCTCGAGGGCAGGACCTACCTCACGCCCCAACTCGCGGGGGAGGTCCTGGACGCCATGAAGCGGGGGCCGGAGCGGGCCGGCGACCCAACCGGGTCCCTCACGCCGCGGCAGCGCGAGGTCCTCCAGCTCCTGGCGGAGGGGCGTTCGACCAAACAGATCGCCAGGAGTCTTGCGATCTCGGCCCGGACGGTGGAGTTCCACAAGTACCAGATGATGGAGACGCTGGGCCTCCACACCAACGCCGAGCTGATCCACTTCGCCATCAAGCACGGCCTCGTCGAGCTCTGAGCCTCGGGCGTGCCGCCCCCGACCTCGCGGCTCGTGGCTGTCGACTTCGGGTCTCCGGCCCCGGAACCTCGTAGTTTTCCCAGCGACAAACCCCGTAAGATCCCGAGTTCACAACCCCCCAAGACCTGCCTACCTTCCTCTTGAAGCCGGGCACCGACAGGCATGGTGACGAGCACGGTCGCGGAGAAGAAAGGACCTCAATGCCCGAGAAGCCTCTGAGTTGCGTGCTGCTGGCGGACCGCCACCACGGTCTCACGGAGGGCGTGCGCGGGCTGCGCGTTCGAGAAAAGGGGGAACGACAATGCTCAAACGTCCACTGATAGTCTTCGCTCTGCTGCTGGCCGTGCCGGGCGCCGCGGTGTGGGCCGACGACCTGACCGGCCACAGCAAGTTCCTGTGCGCGGCCGTGCAGGCCACCGAGTGCCGCGAGGGCGGCGAGTGCGTGACTGACCAGCCGTGGGACCTCAACATCCCGGAGTTCATCGAGGTCGATCTCGACGCGAAACGACTCAGCACGACCCAGGCGAGCGGTCAGAACCGCACGACTGCGATCGAGCACTTGAGCCGTGCGGACGGCTTCATCGTCCTGCAGGGCTTTGAGATGGGCCGGGCCTTCAGCTTCGTGATGGCAGAGCAGACCGGCCGCGCCACGGTCGCGGTCGCGACCGGAGGGCGCGCCGTCGCGGTCTTCGCCGCCTGCACGCCGCTGCCGGGTGCCGCCGGTCCTGCCGCCAAGTGAAGGGAGACGACATCATGACCGCCAAGATCCTTGCCGTTATCGGGCCGATGGCTGTCGGAGCCGCAGCGGTGCTGGCGCAGACGCAGTCGGCCGCGGCGCCGACCCCGGCTCAACCGGCCCCGCAGAAGACCCTCGCCGCAACGCTGAACGTCTATGTGTTCCCGACCGCCGGGCAGGCCCCAGCGCAGCAGTCGACCGACGAGGCCACCTGCTACAACTGGGCGGTCCAGAACACCGGCACCGACCCATTCGCCCTGCAGAAGCAGGCCCAGCAGCAACAGCAGCAAGCCCAGCAGGCACAGCAGCAGGCGCAACAGCAACAGCAGCAGATCGCCAAGTCCGGCGAGGGCGCCGGGGCCAAGGGCGCAATCGCAGGAGCCGCGGCCGGAGCGCTGATCGGTGAGATCGCCAGCGACGACGCAGGCAGGGGCGCCGCCTACGGCGCGGCCGGCGGCGTGGTCGTCGCCCGCCGCAGGACGAAGCAGGCCCAAGCCGAGGCCAGCCAGCAGGTGGAGCAGCAAGCCCAGCAGGCGCAGCAGCAATCCCAGCAGGCGCAGCAGGCCACGGCGCAACAGGTCGAGAACTTCAAGAAGGCGTTCAGCGTCTGCCTCGAGGCGCAGAAGTACATGGTAAAGTATTGAGCCTTGGGCTCACGAGGCCGAGCGACACGTCGGGCTATTCCCCAAGCGGAGGTGAGCCAGGAGGCGAACGTTTAAAAACAAGGTGGAGAGGCGACGGAGTCTCGCCACATCACGATCAGCGTCCGGTCTCGGCCGGACCCTAAACCGTCTGCACGAGCACAAGAAAGGGGCATAAACATGAAGAGCAAGATTTTCAGTGTCGTTCTGGTCCTCGCCGTGGCCCTCGTGGCCGGCGCGCCGGGCGTCCTCGCACAAGCCAGCGAGACCGATCAGCTCCAGCAGTTGCGCGCGGAGATCCAGGCCGATCGCCAGGCGGTGGTGATGGCCAACCTGAAGTTGACCGACGCCGAGGGCCAGGCTTTCTGGCCGCTGTACCGGGAGTATCGCGGCGAGATGGCCAAAGTTGGAGACCGCCTCCAGAAGCTGATTCAGGACTACGCAGTGACCTACGAGAGCGCGACCGCGGAGCAGGCCAAGGCCATGGTCGACGAGATGATGTCGATCCAGCGCGCCGAGCTCAAGGTCAAGGAGTCGTACCTGCCCAGGTTCCGCAAGGTGATCCCGGAGCTCAAGGTGGCGCGGTTCCTCCAGATCGAGAACAAGATGGACACCCTCATCAAGCTGGACCTCGCGGCCAATATCCCCCTGATCGGGCCGGCCAAGTAGCAAGGGCCGCATGCGATATTTCCATGATCGCGACTCTGAACGGGAACATGCAAAGGGAGGACAACATGACAAGCAAGAAGACAATGCGAATCACAAGGACGATCTACCTCGCCGGCTTGGCGCTCGCGCTGCTTGCCAGCGCCACGGCGGCTGACGCCCAGAGCCGGGAAGGGCGGTGGGAGTACACCCTGGGGGTTCCCTATCAGCTCGGCGGCACGACAACGTACGACGGTGGCACGACCGTGAAGACCAACAGCGATTTCGGCTTCGGGATGACCTTTGGGTACAACGCCAGCGAGAAGGTCACCTGGAGCTTCGGTCTCAAGTGGGCCGGCATCGGCTACGACGCCGACGTGGTCCAGCAGGGGGGCGGGACTTCCCACATCTCGGGCACCTACGACGCCTGGGGCTTGTCGGGCAACCTGCTTTTCAACCTTGGCGAGGGACCGCTCACACCCTTCATCGGCGCCGGCATCGGATATACGTGGATCGACACCAACGTCCCCAACGGGCTACCGCAAACCGGCTGCTGGTGGGATCCGTGGTACGGCTACATCTGCAACACCTACTATCCGACCAAGACGGTCGACGCCTTCTCCTATCAGGCGATGGGGGGTCTGCGCTACGCGTTCAACCCGAGGACGTTCCTCCGGCTGACCTACGCCAGCCAATGGATGGACCAGCCCAAAGGCACGCCCCGCTTCGACGTGTTCGGCCTGGAGATCGGCTGGTTGTTCTAAGTCTTGAAGGGAAGATCACGCACGCGGCGCCCGGAGGAGTCGTCTCCGGGCGCCGTTGGTTTCCGTACAACCATGTGCAGCAGTTTCCCGCCGGCGCCCAAAGGTGCCGTGATACCAATTCACCGTCCGTTGTAGAGGAATGGCTGTCACTGCGAGGCCCCGAAGGGGCCGAAGCAGTCCCGTTCCCACTGCCGTCATTGCGAGGAGCGAAGAGACGAAGCAATCCCGTCGACATCGATGAGATCCCGCCACGCAGCCTTGCCAGGCTGCTCGCGGCTTCGGCGTCGGCCCCCTCGCGGCGCTCGGGGGCCTCGCGATGACAAAGAAAACGCTACCTTTGGACGAAGAGCGGTATGAGGCGGCACGCCGAGGTCGTCCTGCGGTTTCGGCTCACGGTGGCTTGCCTGAGTCGTCATGCATATCCCCGCCCAAGCCGCCATCAAGGGGTTTCCGGCCCGGGACCCTCGTAGTTTTCCCAGCGACAAACCCCGTAGGATCCCGAGTTCACAGCCCTCCCAAACCTGCCTAACCTCCGCTCGAAGCCGAGTGCCGACAGGCATCGCGACGAGCACGGTCGCGGAGAAGGAAGGGCCTCAATGTCCGAGAAGCCTCTGAGCTGCGTTCTGCTGGCGGACCGCCACCACGGTCTCACGGAAGGCGTGCGCGGACTGCTCGAGACGGCGTTCGGAACGGTGGTCATGGTCGCCGACGACGCGTCGTTGCTCGAGGCGGCGGTCCGACTTCGGCCCGAGGTCGCGATCGTGGATCTGTCCCTGGCTCGGGACAGCGGCCTGGGCTGGTTGCGAGCGGTTCGGCAGCGCTGTCCCCACCTCAAGGTGATTGTGCTCAGCGTCCACGACGAGGAGAGCGTGCACAGCGCGGCGATGGAAGCCGGCGCCGACGCTTTCGTCCTCAAGCGTGCAATCGTCACCGACCTGTTGCCGGCCATCGAGGCCGTCCGCTCGCAGGCGGGTGCCGACAGGCATCGTGAACACGAAGTGCTCAGCTAAAGGAGGCGATCATGAGTGCGCAGAAAGACGAAGCCGGGACGGTCTCCCGCCGGAGCATGCTGAGAGAGTCCGCGGCCCTCCTGGTGGGCGGCGTCGCGGGCAGCGCCGTGGGTGCGTACGCCACCACGCCTGCCGCAAGCCAGGTGCTTCCCACCGCGCCCCCCTTGCCCTGGAAGTGGGTCAAGCTCGATCCCCTGGAGGCAGGCAGAAGGGCCTATCGCTATTACGCGACCAAGGGCGGCTGCGGGTCGGCGACCTACCTGGCGCTCCTCAGTCTGCTGAAGGAGAAGGTCGGCTATCCGTACACGACGTTGCCGGACATGATGATGATCCATGCCGGGTCGGGCTACGGCGGGCACGGGACCCTGTGCGGCGCCCTGGGCGGCACGTCCCTCATCATCAACCTGGTGGCCTTCGACCCGAAGAACCTCGCCTTCTTTCAGATGATCGATCGGCTCTTCTATTGGTACGCGGAGCAGGAGTTCCCGACCAGCCGGTTCGACGATATCTCCGCGATGCCCGGGCAGATCAAAGTCAAGGCGATGTCGCCGCTGTGCCATACCTCGGTCTCGAAGTGGACCTTGACCGCCGGCGCCAAGGTGACCTCCAAGGAGAAGAAGGAACGCTGCGCCAAGGTGGCCGGCGAGGTCGTCTACACCACGGTCCTCGCGCTCAACGAGTACTTCGACGGCAAATGGACGCCGCCGGTGTGGAAGCCGTCGAAGGGGATCGAGCACTGCCTCGGGTGCCACGGCCCGGACAACGTGGAGCAGTCGACAGAGGGCATGAACAACCAGCAGGGGCACATGGAATGCCTGATGTGCCACAGCGACCACACCAAGACCTGACTTAGACCCTGGAAGGGAGGTGGACCACGAGGCATCGGCAACGCGAGAGGCAAACCCGTTCAATTCAGGCGGCCGGGTCTGGTCAAGAGAAACCCGCCATCACCGCCGGTCCGGTGATGAGTAACGGAATGAATGGAGGAACGTAATCATGCCTGACAAAACAACAAAGAGTGGGGATCCAACCGCCTGTTCTCCCGGGGATCTCTCAAAGACGACAATCCGAGAGACAACCTTCGAAAACACGAAACTGAACGTCATTCCATTGAACTGGAAAGAGGTCTACTACACCAATTGCCCGCTCGTGTCCGCCAGCAACGTCGACCAGGAGCTGGGCTGGACCAGGGAAGAGTTCAAGAAGATCGGCGTGAAGTACGCCTTCTTGCGCTCCGTCCGGGAGAACGACTGGTATCCGCACTACATCCACAACCTGGACAACCTGATCCGCTTCGGCGGCCTGTTCCCCCCGGTCCACGTTCACGCGGACATCCGCAGGACCCGGCTTCTGGGGGTGACGCACGCACCACACGAAGGCGGCTGCATGATGGTGCGCTCCCGGGACGACATCTACCGGATGGTCGACCTGAAAGGCAAGAAGATCGGCCTCTCGAAGAGCCTGAACAGGATCAAGAACGACTGGTGGCGCATCCAGGAGGAACAGGGCATCGAGCTGATGCTCCGGATGAACGGCATGACCCGGAAGGACGTGCAGATCGTGGAATTCCCCTACGCGGACGACTGGTACAACGATCCCAAGATGCTGGACCCGATGGAAAATCCGTCTGAATTGTGGCTCAAACGCGACCACAAGCGCGACCTGGCGTTCCGTCCGCTGGAGACCGCGCTGGAGAAGGGCGTCGTCGATGCGATCTACACCCAAAGCAAGCCCTTCCAGCATCTCCAGGAGGCGACGGGGAAGTTCAAGGCGATCGAGGACCTGTCCAGGTATCCGGACTGGACCCTCCAGGTGGCCAACATCCCCGCCGCCATCACGTGCACCGACGTCATGGCCAAGGCGCACCCCGAGCTCGTCGTCACGTTCATGAAGGGCATGATCAAGGTCGGGCGCTGGGCCAACGAGCACAAGCACGCCGCGGCGGCGATCCTCGACAAGCAGACGTTCTACCTGGACGTCGAGGATACATACGAGGGCATCAAGCACATCGACATGGTGCCGAACCTGTCGCCGCAGAACCTGGCCTCCGTGGAGATCGGGAAGGACTTCATGCTGAGCCACGGCTACATCAAGAACGACTTCGACGTGCACAAGTGGGCCGCGCCGGAGTTCCTCGAGCAGGCGGCGAAGGAGCTGCTCGAGGCACAGTGGAAGAAGGTGACCGCGGCGAAGCTGCCCGAGACGACCGAGCTGCTGGCGTCGACGCAACGGATCGGGTAGTCGGGAGGAAGCTCAGTGAAAGGCGTGCGCCGTTGGGGACCTCTCGAAGAAGGGAAAGAAGCAACGGCTGGCGCGACAGGTTCATGTTTTGGCTCGCATGTCCCTCGGTGTGCCGCGACGGCACGCCGAGGGATGCCGCCTGCCACGTGAGAAAAGGAGACGGATCATGAAAGTCATCATCGTTGGCGGAGTGGCAGGCGGTGCGTCGTGCGCGGCGCGTCTGCGCCGGCTGGACGAGAAGGCAGAAATCCTCATGGTGGAGCGCGGGCCGTACGTCTCGTACGCGAACTGCGGACTGCCCTACCACATTTCGGGCGTGATTCCCAGAGAATCGAGCCTCCTGGTCGCGAACGAGAAGCTGTTCCGCGTTCAGTTCGCGATCGATGCGCGGACGAACTGTGAGGCGATCTCCATCTCGCCGAAGAAAAAGACCGTGGACCTGCGGAATGTAACGACCGGCGAGGTAACCACAGAGAAATACGACAAGCTGGTGCTGTCGCCCGGGGCGTCTTCGATCCGCCCGCCTCTCCCCGGAATCGACCTGCCCGGGATCTTCCAGGTAAGGACCGTGCCGGACGCGCGCACGATCCGGGAGTGGATCGAAGGGGGCACGACCTTCCTGACGGGGATGTACAACTACTCGGGGATCCAGTTCGTGAAGCCGACCAGGCGTGCGGTGGTGATCGGCGGCGGGTTCATCGGCCTGGAAACGGCCGAGAACCTGGTTCACGCCGGGTTCGAGGTGACGCTCGTCGAGATGCTCGACCAGGTCCTGGCCCCCCTCGACCGGGAGTTCGCCCGCCTCGTCCAGGAACATGTGAAGAGGCATGGCCTCCACCTGGCGCTCAATGACGGGGTGGCCGGATTCAAGCAACTGGACGGCGGCTCGCTCGAGGTGCAGACGAAGTCCGGCAAGACGTTTCCGGCCGACATCGTTATCCTCGCTCTCGGCGTGCGGCCGGACACGGCCCTCGCCAAGGCGGCCGGGCTCGAGATCGGCGAACGCGGGGGGATCCGCGTCGACGAGCACATGCGCACGAGCGACCCGGACATCTTTGCCGTCGGCGATGCCATTGAGGTCAAGGACTTTGTCACCGGCCAGTGGAGCCTCGTGGCGTTGGCCGGGCCGGCGAACCGGCAGGGCCGGATCGCGGCCGATGTGATCGCCGGACGCGATTCTCGTTACCGCGGCACCCAGGGCACCTCGATCATCGGGCTGTTCGGGGGCGCCGCCGCCTGGACCGGTGTCAACGAGAAGACGCTCAAGAAGCTCGGTGACGGGGACTTCGAGAAGATCTACCTGTTCCCGAACTCCCACGCAGGGTACTACCCGGGTGCCAAGATGCTCGGGTTGAAGGTCATCTTCCGCAAATCCGACGGACGGCTCCTCGGGGCGCAGGCGCTCGGCGAGGACGGACCGGCGGTGGACAAGCGGATCAGCGCGCTGGCCGTGGCGATCCAGATGGGCGCGACGATCTACGACCTTGAAGAGGCCGAGCTTTGCTACGCGCCCCAGTTCGGCAGCGCGAAGGATCCGGTCAACTTCGCCGGGATGGTCGCCGCCGACGTTCTTCGCGGCGACATGCCGCTCGCCCACTGGGACGCCACGAAAGGCGGGTTCCTGCTCGACGTGCGCGAGCCGGTGGAGCTGGTCGTGGAGAAAGTACCCGGCGCGGTCAACATCCCGTTGGGTCAGCTCCGCTCGCGCCTCGGGGAGCTCCCCCGCGACCGCGAGATCCTCCTCATTTGCCGCTCCGCCCAGCGTGCCTACATGGCGACGCGCATCCTTTTGCAGAACGGGTTCAAGGCCAGGAACATCTCCGGCGGTACGCTGTCGCGCGCGATGCTCGTGGCAAAGTGAAATAGTGGAACACAAACGGTGGACCTGGTAAGAGCAATGACACCCGCAGTAACTGAAAGGAGGAGCGTATGGAAGAGTTTTCATTTGTCTTCACGATATTCTTCATGCTGCTTGGGCCGATCAAGCTCATCCCGTCCTTCGCCGGGTTGACGCGGGGCGCGGACGCCCGGTTCAAGCGGGACGTTGCGATCCGCGGTGTTGTGATTGCCGCAGCGCTCTGCGTGTTCGTGGCACTGGCCGGGGGGGCCCTCCTGGGCAAGTACCGCATCTCCATCGACGCGTTGCGGATCGCGGGAGGACTGGTCCTGCTGATCGCCGCGCTGCAGGTCATCTTCCACAAAGCGCAGCCGTCAAGCCCCGGCTCCGGCACACCCGCCGCGATCCAACTCGCCGCCTCGCCGGTTGCCGTTCCGATGATCGTGCCGCCCGCGGGCGTCGCCGCCATATTGATCTTCATGATGCTTGCACCGCAGTACCCGGGGATGACGCAAGCCGTGGCCATCTGCCTAGCGACCATGATGGTGCTGGATTTCCTGGTGATGTACTTCATCGACCAGGTCATGAAGACGCCGGGTCTGATGATTGTCCTCACCGTGCTCGGCTCCGTACTGGTATTTGTGCAGGCATGTCTGGCCATGCAGATGTTTCTTGCCGCTCTCAAGAGTTTGGGAGTCTTCAGAGTCTAATGCTGGAGGACCCCTATGTTTCCGAATGACGGTGGCAGCCGGCAGCGCGGTATCGCCCTTCTCGCGGCTGCGCTCTTGTGTCTCGCGGGTGCCGCGAGCGCGCAGGAGAATCCCGCGGCGGGCGCCGAGGCGCAGGCGAACAACCCGCTCGCGAAAATCACCGCCTTCAACGTACACAACTACTACATCGGCGAACTCACCGATCCGAACAAGGATGCCAATCAGTTCTGGGTGCGCTTTGCCCGACCCTTCTCGATCGGGAAGACGAACTGGCTCATGCGCGCCTCGCTGCCGGTCAACACCTTCCCGGTCGCGCCGACGCTCGACCACGGCACCGGTCTCGGGGACCTGAACGTCTTTGCGGCCTACCTGATCGACACCGGCAACCCGGCGATCAGCTTCGGCGTCGGGCCGCAGATCACCATGCCCACCGCCACCGGGGACGACTCACTGGGCAGCGAGAAGTGGTCCGCGGGGCTTGTGAACGTCCTTTTCAACATGAGGTCACCGAAGTTTCAGTACGGCTATCTGCTGACCTGGCAAGCGAGCTTCGCGGGCGCGGACGACCGCGACAACGTGAACGTCGGTGGGTTCCAGCCCTTCCTGTTCTACCAGCTCGGCGGCGGCACGTACCTTCGCTCGACCGCGGTCTGGGCCTACAACTTCGAGAACAGCACCTACAGCGTGCCGATCGGGCTCGGCATCGGCCAGGTGATCCCCCGCAAGAAGGTGATCTTCAACGTGTTCATCGAGCCGCAGTATTCGGTCGCGGACAAGGGCGCCGGATGGCCGAAGTGGCAGATCTTCATCGGCCTCAACTCGCAGTTCAAGTGAGACCCGCGCATGAGACCTGACTCGCGATCTACATGGGCGGCAAGTCGCCGGGCATGGAAAAGGGATGGGTTCTATGCAGGAGGCAACACATGAGTGACACGGAGCTCAAAACCAGCGACATCTTGGCGCTGGACCGCACCCGGATGGCGGCCGAACGCACGCTCATGGCCTGGCTTCGAACGGCTCTCTCCATGATCAGCTTCGGGTTCACCATCTACAAGTTTCTGCAGGTTCTTCAGGAGCAGAGCACAGTACCCTCTCTGCGCCCTGACGCACCGCGCAACCTGGGACTTGCGCTCATCGGCATCGGGACCTTTGCGCTCATAACCGCCTGTGTTCAACACTGGACCTACATGAGGAAGTTGAGCCCCGCTCACCCCTACAAGCCCTGGGACCTGACATTCATCGTGGCCTGGCTCATTGCCCTTCTCGGTCTCCTGATCTTCGGGAGCATTATTCTCAGGTCGGGTCCCCTCGGTTGACGGGTATATGAAAGCCTGTGCATCTCCCGAACGCCCGTTTCCCCGAGGACCGGGGCAACGAGGCGGTCGCGGCGAACCCGGCGGTCCGCCACGTCATCCTCGTCTGCCCGGCGATGAACACGATCGACGCCTCGGCCCTCGAGAGCCTCGACCCGATCAACCGCCGGCTCAAGGACGGCGGGATCACGTTCTCGTCGCGGTTGAACGCACCGGCTGCAGGCTGCTTGCCGCCTGATGTGGAGGGCACGATGATGGCGGCCGTCTGGCACCACCTAGAACCGTCCCGACAGGCTGCCCGGCGGGTCCTCAGCGGGGCTCTCCGCGCGTTACCCCTGGTTCTGCTCATCGTCGGAGCGTTGCCCGCCGCTGCGGGCGACCTCGAGACCCAGGCGTGGGCGAACTTCACGATGGGGTGGAACCGCAGCGAGAAGGTCTATCTCGAGCTCGACCTGGAGCCGAAGGTCCTGGTCTCGGGGGAGCCGGGGTGGCGAAACCTCGACGTCACGCCGGCCGTCGAGTACTACCCGAGCTCCGGGATCGATCTCACAGGGGAGGCGACCGTCGGCACCACCATGCAGACCGACGACCTGCGGACGAACGAGCTGACGCTCCGCGCCGGCCTGCGGCTGTACCTGTTCAAGAACATGCGAGAGAGGTTCGATCACGAGCACAAGCTGCCCGGCCGGGTCCTGTTCGCAACGCTGTTTCGCGTCGAGGAGCGCAACTTCTGGTACTCGGACGAGACGGAATCGCAGCACTCGTTTCGTTTTCGCGTGCGCCTTGAGCTCAAGGCTCCGATCAATCACGCCGACCTGACGAAGGACAAGACGTACTACGTCCTTGGCGACATCGAAGCCTACGCGCCGATCGGCGAGGAGGTCGAGGAGAGGTTCGCGACCAAGTACAGACTCCGCCTCGGGCTGGGCTATCGCATCAACGCCAGGCAGCGGGGCGACTTGCTCTACATGCGGGATCGAGTGCGGAACACCATCGAGGACACGCCGAGTGACTCTGTCCAGATTCTCGATCTCCGTTACCGCGTGGTGTTCTGATGACTGCCCGCGCCGGAGCTGCCCGTAATGCCGCCGTCGCTCCTGCTGATGCCGCCCCTGGAGATGTCGAGAACGTGGTCCCAGTTCTTCGCAGGCAAACGACTTGCGCACGCTGCCGGAATGCCAGCGTTGGCAATCTCGATCAAGGAGGCAGAAGATGAGTGCGAGATCGATCCTCGGGCTGCTCGCCGCCACCGCGTTGCTCCTGGTCGGACCGCACGCTGCGGCCCAGTCCGGCCCGGGCGGCTGGGAGTTCACCATCGCGCCATACCTGGTCGCGGCCGCAATGGACGGCACGGTCGGGGTCAAGGGACAGGAGGTCAAGCTCGACGTGCCCTTCAGCAACATCTGGGACAACCTCCACTTCGGGGCCATGGTCCACTTCGACATGAAGAACGACCGCTGGCTCGTCTCGAGCGATCTGATCTACATGGACCTGCAGCAGAGCACCGACGTTGCGAACGGAACCGCCAAGGCCACGGTGACGGAGACCGTGTTCGAGGTTGCCGGCGGCTACCGCTCCTCGAAGGAGTTCACCCTCCTCGCCGGCGCGCGGCTCGTGGACCTCGGGGGCAAGCTGAGCTTCACCGGGACCAACGCGGACCGGAGCAGCAGTCAGAGCAAGAGTTGGGTCGACCCGTTCGTCGGCGCCCAACTCAACGTCGCGCTCTCCGACCGCTGGTGGTTCGACCTGCACGGCGACATCGGCGGCTTCGACGTGGGGTCGAAGCTGGCCTGGCAGGCCTACGCCGACGTCGGCTACCGGGCCTCTGACCTGGTGTCGGTGTACCTCGGGTACCGCGCCTTGGATATCGACTACGAGAGCGGAAGTGGGTCCACCCTCTTTCGCTACGACGTGTTGACCGCCGGTCCGCAGATCGGCGTCGCTTTTCGGTTCTGACACCGGTCGGCGCGCCAAGAGAACGGGAAGGCCCCTGAGATGTTGCGATTTCGACTGTGCATGGAATTCGCGCCGCAGGCTGTAGGCGAGGCGGCCCAGACACTCCGGCAATGAAAGCGACTGCCACAGAACATAATGAGGAGGTTACCCCATGAGAGCGATCACGGTAGAACCCAAAAAGCCCGGAACGGCCCGGTACGAGGATTTTCCTGAGCCCGATGTGCATGAGGGCTCGGTCCTCGTGGAAGCTATTGCCGTCGGCGTTTGTGGGACGGACGTCGAGATCGTGGAGGGCAAGTACGGCTGGCCCCCCCCTGGCAGGACGCGCCTCGTGCTCGGCCACGAATCCCTCGGCCGCGTCATTGACCCGGGGTCAAGCCGCTCCCTGAAAAAGGGCGACCTGGTGGTCGGGATCGTCCGCCGCCCCGACCCTGTGCCCTGCCCCAACTGTGCGGTGGGCGAGTGGGACATGTGCCGCAACGGCCAGTACACCGAGCGAGGGATCAAGGAGATCCACGGATTCATGTCGGAACGCTGGCGCATCGAGCCCGAATATGCAATCAAGGTGGATCCTTCCCTGGGAATTCTCGGCGTGCTTCTCGAGCCGACGACGGTGATCGTGAAGGCACTCGAACAAGTGGCGATCATCGGCCGGCGCTCTTTCTGGGAACCACGGACCGTGCTCGTGACGGGTGCGGGTCCCATCGGTCTTCTGGCAGCTCTCGGCGCCAAGTCGTTCGGCCTGGACGTCCATGTCCTTGACCGGATGGAAGCCGGCCCCAAGCCGGATCTGGTGCGCGCCCTCGGTGCGACGTATCACTCCGGCTCGGTGGGAGCGATCGGCTTCGAACCGGACGCCATCGTCGAATGCACCGGGGTGGGACAGGTGATTGCCGATTCGATCCAGGCGATCGGCTCGAGCGGGATCGTCTGTCTGACCGGCGTCGGACACGGTGGCGTCGTCTCGGCAGCAGCCTGTGCCGATATCGCGGCAGCCGCGGTTTTGAAGAACAACGTGATCGTGGGCAGCGTCAACGCCAACAAGCGTCACTGGTACAAGGCCGGTGAAAATCTCGCTCGCGCGGACCGGAAGTGGTTGAGCCGCCTGATCACCCGCCGTGAAAAGCCGGAGAATTTCAAGCAGGCTCTGGAGAGAAGACCCGACGACATCAAAGTCGTCATCCAGTTCTCTGAGATCTGATGGAGGAAGGCGTGCGCGGGCTGCTCAAGACGGCGTTCGGAACGGTGGTCATGGTTGCCGACGACGCGTCGTTGCTCGGTGGATCTGTCCCCGGCCCGGGACAGCTGCCTGGGCTGGTTGCGAGCGCTTCGGCAGCGCTGCCCCGACCTCAAGGTGTCCTCCTCAGCGTCCACGACGAGGGAAGCGCGCGCAGCGCGGCGATGGAAGCCGGCGCCGACGCTTTCGTGCTCAAGCGTGCTATCGTGATCGACTTCTTGCCGGCCACCGAGGCCGTCCGCGGAGGCCGGAGCGCGTATTGGACCAAAGGCCAATTGACGGCCCACGGCAGACGAGGCAAAATCCCCCGGTAAGTGACGAATGGAGGGCTCAATATGAACAGCACCAAGAGGTTTCTCGTAGTTGCCGCGGCGCTCGGCCTTGCGGCCGGCCTGGTCGCGTGCTCCTCGTTGACGGTGAGCACGGATTTCGACCCTGCCGCGAACTTCGGCCAGTACAAGACGTTCACCGTCATGCCCCTGGAGCAGTTCAAGAACAACACGATCACGGCGGACCGGATCAAGGCCGCGATCACCCAGGCGCTGCAGGCCAGGGGGCTTCAGCCGGCCTCGGAAACGGCCGACCTGCAGATCTCCGTCTTCGCCAAGCTCTCCAAGGAGACGCAGATCACCTCGACGGGGGGCTATGGCGGTTGGGGCTATCGCGGCTGGGGGGGGGCCGGTATGTCCACCACGACCGTCCAGGACGTTGCCGTCGGCACGCTGGTCGTGGACCTCGTGGATGCCAAGACCAACAAACCCGTCTGGCGAGGGATGGCCAGCGACACGATCGCGCAGAACAAGACCGGCGAGCAGAAGCAGGAGGCGCTCAACTACGCGATGAACAAGATGTTCGAGAAGTACCCACCGGGAGCCGGCAAGTAAGCATGCGCCCTCCCCTCCTTCCACCTTGCGGGCGCCGCGCGTCCTTCAGCGCCCTCTTTTTTTTTCCAGGGTTCCGAGTTGCTTGGCCAAAATGGAGGCATTTCATGAAGATCTCACGGCAGACGTGGCTCGCGGCCATACTTGCTGGCCTTTCGCTGGCTGCCGCCTCGGTTCCAGCACGGGCAGGTGAGCCGCCCGCGCCGACCGTGACGTGCGCCTCGCAGGCTGGCGAGCGCCAGCACTGCGCGGCCGACACGTCGGCGGGCGTCGCGCTCGTGAGGTCCACGGGAACGGCACCCTGCCTGCTCGGCAAGAACTGGGGCTACGACGATAAGGGAGTCTGGGTGTCGGACGGTTGCGGCGGCGAGTTCGTGCTGGGCCAGACCGCCCCGACAGGCACGGCGGCACCGGCACAGCCGACAACCGGGGGCGCAGAAGCGCCTGGTGCTGTGCCGCCGCAGGACAACAAACCGACCCCCCAGGCCATCGAGAGCTGGGGCGAGTTCACGCCCGGTACCGGCTTTCTGATCGGCAGAAACAAAGCCGGGGAGCTGTCGCTCAGCGGGTACGCGTTGGTTCGCTACATGAACCAGCTCCCCGCCGAGGGGACGTTCACGGATCACCTCGGCAACGAGCACGCCGTCGACGGCCGGAACGACATCTTCTCCCACCGGATCATGCTCTTCTTCAAGGGGTGGGTCGGCAGCCCCAGGCTCATCTACAACATCGTCCTGTGGACCGTCAACACGACCGACCAGCGCGCCTTATTCGCGTGCATCGG
>Ga0315274_10002386_pt1 | contig 28413 bp, 25 predicted proteins | sample YL17G02_20_MG_FD_203700 | JGI IMG/M metagenome (GOLD analysis project Ga0315274, IMG submission 203700) | Sediment microbial communities from Yellowstone Lake, YNP, Wyoming, USA - YL17G02_20 | ecosystem: Environmental > Aquatic > Freshwater > Lake > Sediment | place: USA: Wyoming | collected...
GGCGCGGTCGTCGGAGGTGTCCGGAAGCGGGTGGGCCGGGGAGTGCTCGTTGGCCTGACCTGCGGCCTGAGCGGCCCCGCAGTCTGGCTGCTCTGGCGGATGTACAACGGGATCGTCGGGGCTTACGGGCTGGACAGCGTGCGGGGGCTGCTGGTGAACCTGGCGCTGTTTGTGGCGATCGGCCTGGTGATAGGAGTGGCGGCGGGGTTGGTGTGGAGGCGGACGGGCAAGGAAGCGGCCTGATAGGAGGCGTGACAGGGGCAAGCCCCTGTCCAACCGGGTGATAAGGAGAGACTGACAATGGCTAAGGTCTATCGTGAGCGAGATGCGAAGATCACGGCGATCAAGAACAAGACGGTTGCGATCATCGGGTACGGGATTCAGGGCCGGCCGCACGCGCTGTGCCTGAGGGACAGTGGGGTCAAGGTTGTGGCCGCCGACCTCGAAGGGACTCAGGCATGGAAGAACGCTCAGGCGGATAAGATCCCTGTCGTGTCGCCGGCCGAGGCGGCGGCGAAGGGCGACATCATCGCTATCCTGACGCCGGACCACGTGCAGCCGGTCGTCTACCGCGAGGCGATCGAGCCGCAGCTCAAGAAGGGCAACGCGTTGATGTTCGCGCACGGGTTCAACATCCACTACAACCAGATCGTGCCACCGGCGAACGTGGACGTGTTCATGGTCGCGCCGAAAGGGCCGGGGTCGCTCGTGCGCAACGAGTTCGAGAAGGGCCGCGGTGTGCCGGCGCTGGTCGCGGTCTACCAGGACCCAAGCGGGAACGCGCTCGACATCGCGCTGGCCTACGCGAAGGCATTGGGCGCCACCCGTGCGGGAGTGCTGGAGACGACCTTCCAAGAGGAGACCGAGACCGATCTCTTCGGGGAGCAGGCGGTTCTGTGCGGCGGCGTGACGGAGCTGATCAAGGCCGGGTTCGAGACCCTGGTCGACGCCGGCTACCAGCCCGAGTGCGCCTACTACGAGGTGCTGCACGAGCTCAAGCTGATCGTCGATCTCATCCAGGCCTACGGCATCAACGGGATGCGGCGCCGGGTGAGCGACACCGCCGAGTACGGCGATATGTCGCGCGGCCCGCGCATCATCGGCGCTGAGGTTCGCGAGGCGATGGAGGATATCCTCGAAGAGGTCCAGACCGGCGAGTTCGCCCGCGAATGGATACTGGAGAACCGGGCCAACCGTCCGGTGTTCAGCCGTCTGCGCGCGCTGGAGGCGGAGCATCCGATCGAGGCCGTCGGCGCGGAGCTGCGGAAGATGATGCCGTGGCTGACCGAGTAACGCGCGCGGCAACGGGACGAGGCCATCTGTGCGGCGGGCGTGGGTACGCCCGCCCTACAGCCGACTGAGTAGCCGTGACGTGCTGAGGAGGCGTACCGCTATGCCAGCCAAGAAGAAGCCAAAGCGAACCAAGACTCGCATCGCCATGTTCGACACGACGCTCCGGGATGCCGAGCAATCTCCGGGCGGGCGGATGACCACCCCGGAGAAGCTGCAGGTCGCCCACCAGCTTGCGCGGCTGGGAGTCGACATCATTGAGGCGGGGTTCCCGTACTCCTCGCCGGGTGATTTTGAGGCGGTGCAGCGCATCGTCAAGGAAGTACGAGGACCGGTGATCGCTGCCCTCACTCTCTGCCGCTTGGAGGCTGTCGACCGGACAGCGGAGGCGCTGAAGGGCGGAAAGCGCGTCCGGCTGCACTGCTTCCTGAGCACCTCGCCCCAACACCGGGAGGGAATCCTGCGCAAGAGCAAAGAGGAAGTGCTTGAGATGGCGGTCTCGTCGGTGGCGCGGGCGCGGCAGCATGTCGCCGAGGTCGAGTTCTCGCCCATGGATGCCACCCGCACCGAGTTCGATTATCTCTGCCAGGTGGTGGAGGAGACGATCGATGCCGGTGCCTCGATCATCAACATCCCAGATACACTGGGGTACTCCGTGCCGGATGAGTTCGGCGGTCTCATCAGACGTCTGCGCGAGACGGTACCGAACATCGGCAAGGCCACCATCAGCGTTCACTGCCACGACGATCTTGGCCTCGCTACGGCGAACACGCTGGCCGGCATTCTGAACGGCGCCACCCAGGTCGAATGCACCGTCAACGGAACCGGGGAGCGCGCCGGAAATGCCGCCCTGGAGGAGATCGCTGTGATCCTCGACACCAGGAGGGAGCTGAAGCGGCGCTTCGCCACCGGCATCGTGCTCAAGGAGATCTACCGCACCAGTCGCCTGGTGCGGGAGGTGACAGGCATGCCGGTCCAGCCCAACAAAGCAATCGTAGGCGCCAATGCCTTCGCTCACTCCTCCGGCGTGCACGTGGATGGCGTCATCAAGCTGCTGGACCGTAGGCAGAACTTCGAGATCATCCGCCCGCAGACCATCGGGCTGGAGAAGAGCGAGATCGTTCTTACCAGCCGTTCCGGCCGCAAGGCGGTCGGACATCGCCTGTCGGAGCTTGGTTACGATCTCTCGCCGGAGGATCTGGAGAAGATCTATCAGCGGTTTATCGGCCTTGCCGATCAGCGCAAGGAGGTCACCGAAGACGAGCTCGAGTCACTGGTTGCGGATGAACTGCGGTTGGCGCAGGAGATCTACGCGCTCGACTACCTGCACGTCGTCAGCGGCGGCACCACGATCCCGACGGCGACCGTGCGGCTGCGGCGCAACGGCGACATGTTCCAGGCCGTCGCCAGCGGCGTTGGCAGCGTGGACGCGGTGTACAAAGCGATCCACGAGGTCGTCAAAGTGCCGCACAAGCTGGTCGACTACAACGTGAGTTCGGTGACCGGCGGAACCGACGCGCTCGGTGAAGTGACGGTGCGGATCAGTGATCGATCTGACTTCGTTTACACGGGCCGCGGGTCGAGCATGGATATCATCGAGGCATCGGCGAAGGCCTACCTGCAGGCGCTGAACAAGGCGGTATTCCGCGCCGAGGGCGGGCAGTCGCGCCGCAGGGCAAAGCGGGCGAAGCGAAGGACATAGCGCCAATGGGTCAGACGATCACCGAGAAGATACTGGCGGCGCATTCGGCGCAGGCGGAGGTGCATCCGGGTCAGTTCGTGATGGCCCGGCTCGACCTCATGCTCGGCAATGATGTGACGGCGCCGCTGGCGATAGAGGAGTTCCGCAGGATCACCGGCAACGGGAAGCTGCCCGACCAGGCGAAGGTGGTGCTCGTCGCCGATCACGCCACGCCGAACAAGGACATCAAGGCGGCCGAGCAGTGCCGGGTGATGCGCGACTTCTCGCGCGAGCAGGGGATGGAGCACTTCTTCGACGTCGGCCGCGGCGGCATCGAGCACGCGCTGCTGCCTGAGGAAGGGCTGGTCGCGCCTGGCGAGTGCGTCATCGGAGCGGACTCGCACACCTGCACCTACGGCGCGCTCGGCGCGTTCGCGACGGGTGTGGGGAGCACCGATCTGGCGGCTGCGATGGCGACAGGCGAGTGCTGGCTGCGCGTGCCGGAGTCGATCAGGGTGATGTACCGTGGGAAGCTGCGCCGCTGGGTTGGCGGCAAGGACTTGATCCTCTACACCATCGGGCTGATCGGGGTCTCGGGCGCGCGCTACCAGGCGCTGGAGTTCTGCGGCGAGACGATCGAAGCGCTGTCGATGTCGGGCCGGCTGACGATGTGCAACATGGCGATCGAGGCCGGGGCGAAGAACGGGATCATCAACCCCGATGGGGTCACGCACGCGTTCATGAAGTCCGTCACGAAGCGGTCTTACACTGCGGTGCTGAGCGACACCGACGCGCACTACGCCCGCACGGTCGAGATCGACTGCTCGAAGATCGAGCTGCAGGTGGCGCTGCCTCACCTGCCCGAGAACGCGAAGCCCGCCAGCCAGGTCACGAACGTCGCCATCGACCAGTCGGTCATCGGATCGTGCACGAACGGCCGGATCGAGGACCTGCGGGAGGCGGCGGCGATACTGAAGGGCCGGCAGGTGCATCCGAACGTGCGCCTGATCGTCGTCCCGGCGACGCCGCGCGTCCACTTGCAGGCGATCAAGGAAGGGCTTGCCGAGGTCTTCATCGAGGCCGGCGGAGCGCTCAGCACGCCGACCTGCGGGCCATGCCTGGGCATGCATATGGGGGTGCTGGCGAAGGGCGAGCGCGCGGTGGCGACGACGAACCGGAACTTCGTCGGCCGGATGGGCCATCCCGGGAGCGAGGTCTACCTGGCCGGCCCGGCGGTGGCGGCGGCCTCGGCCGTGCTCGGCCGGATCGGGAGCCCGGAGGAGCTGCCATGAGCGAGCTGCGGGGCCGCGCCCATGTCTACGGCGACAACGTCGACACCGACGTCATCATCCCGGCGCGATACCTCACCAGTTCGGACGCCGCGGAGCTTGCCGCGCACTGCATGGAGGACATCGACCCGGAGTTCCTCAGGACGATGCAGCCCGGCGATATCATCGTCGCGGGCGAGAACTTCGGCTGCGGCAGTTCGCGCGAGCACGCGCCGATCGCGATCAAGGCATCGGGCGTGAGCTGCGTCATCGCGAAGAGCTTCGCTCGCATCTTCTTCCGCAATGCGATCAACGTCGGGCTGCCCGCGCTGGTCTGCCCGGAGGCGGCCGCGCAGAGCAGCACCGGAGACGAGCTGCTGGTGGACCTGACCGCGGGACGGATCGAAAACGTGACGCAGGGGCGAAGCTACCAGGCCGAGCCGTTCCCGGATTTCCTGCAGCAGATCATTGCGGCGGGGGGGCTGGTGGCGCACACGCGGAGGAGACTGGCGGGAAACTGAGTCCTTGTGGCAGGGGCAAGCCCCTGCCCAACCGACGTGAGCGGCCCGCTAGGCCGGCCCGTCCGTGGGGCAGGAGCGTGTCTCCTGTCCCTGTGCGGTCACTCGGTGTCCGCCGGCCGAGGGGCAAGTCGTTTCACCGCCTTCTCGAACTCCGTGCGCGGCATGAGCACCGCCCGATTGCACTGGAGGCACCGGACCCTGATGTCCACGCCGGTGCGGATGACGACCCACTGATTGGCCCCACAGGCGTGGGGCTTGCGCATCTCGGCGACGTCTCCGATCTGGATCGAGAGCGGCGGGCGCATGCCCGCGATCTTCCACGCGAGGCGCCGCTACCCTACTGGATCACAGGCCGCGGCGGAGAGGAACGCGGAGAAGGTCGGAGAAACCGGAACCGTTCGGACAGCGTAGATGGAACTGGAGAGGAAGCTGGCTATGCGTTCACGAGTGTTCATCACAGTCTGCCTGCTCATCGGAGGCCTCATCTCGGCGCCGCCCGGGTTCGCGGCGGAGGCAACGGTTGAGTTCAAGGGGCCCGAGCTGACTGCCGGACGCGAGAAGGTGCCCGCGGGAGTGGTGCCGTCCACGCTGTCCATGGAGCAAGCGGTGGCGATAGGCGTCCAGTACAACCCGCAGGTTGGCTCCGCGGCGGAAGGTGTCCGGATGACCGACGCGCTGATCGTCCAGGCCATCTCCCTGCTGATGCCGAGGCTGAACGTGGACACGAGCCGCGTGACGCCCCTTCACCCCACCGTCTTCCAGAACCCGGAAACGACGTGGCAGACGAGCTTCTCGTTCACCCAGCCTCTCTACACCGGGGGCGCGCTGAAGGCCGGCGTGAAGGCGGCCCAACATCTGCGGGCCGGCAGTGAAGGGACGTATCAGCGAACCCAGCAGGAGATCGCCTTCAGGGTCCGGGCCGCCTACTACGCTGTCCTCACTGCGGAGGAAGGCGTGACCGTCAACCAGCAGGTGGTCGACTCCGCGAACGAAACGCTCAGGGTGGCGCGCCTGCGATACCAGGCAGGTGTCGCACCCCAGTTCGATGTGCTGTCGGCTGAGGCGCGGGTCGCACGGGTCGAGCAAGGGCTCATCGCAGCGAAAGCTGCGCGGGACATCGCATGGGCCGCGCTGAGCACGGTGATGGGCGTCCCCATCCCGGACGGCACGCAGCTCACAACGCCGAGACCGGTCACCTGGGAGGAAGCCAACTTCGAGGCGCTTCGCGGCGAGGCGCAGGCAGAGCGGCCCGACCTCGTCGCCGCCGGGGGGCAGGTCGCTGTTGCTCGGGCCCGGCTGGCCATCGCCAAGGCGGCCAGGCAGCCTGCGATCGCCCTCAACGCCAGCTACTCTCTCGTGCCCAGCACCACGGTTTCATTTGGCGATCCGCCGACCGAGATCGTCGTGTCGCAGAACACCGGCGTCGTCGTGCTATCGGCGAACTGGAGCCTGTTCAACGCCGGCCAGGTGGAGGGGCAGATCAGCCAGGCCCAGGCGCAGCTCGCGCAGGCGCAGGACGCGGTGACAGGCCTCAAGCAGCAGATAGACCTGGACGTGACGAGCGCCTACATGTCCGTCTCGGCGGCGAAAGCCCAGGTGGCGGCGGCGCAGAAGGAAGTGGCGCAGGCGCAGGAGGCCTTCCGGGTCGCGACCATCCGCTACGAGGAAGGCGTGGGCACCAGCCTGGAGATCCTGAGCGCACAGGCCGATCTGGCGGACGCAAAGAACCGGCTCAACCAGGCGATCTTCGGGCTGAACCTGGCCATCGCTCAGCTGGACCTTGCGCTCGGGCGGAGCGCGACCGGGGCGCCGACGCCACCCCCCGCGGAGGCGAAGTAGTGGACGATCCGACCGAGCCCGCAGGCATCGACCTGGACGATGTCGTCGGCAACTACCGGCGGCACGTCAACGCGGGCCTCGCCTCGCTCTTCAAGTTCATGGGGTTTGAGGCGGTCGAGTGGCGCGCCGAGGGCTCGGCCATCTGGGACAGCGAAGGCCGCGAGTACCTCGATCTGCTCGCGGGATTCGGGACGCTGGCACTCGGGCATCGACCGGCGCCGGTGGTGGAGGCGGTGCGGGAGCAGTTGGGCCGCATGCCCCTGTCCTCCCGCGTCCTCTTCAGCAAGCCCGTCGCCGACCTCGCCGCCGAGCTGGCCGCCATCCTGCCGGGGGAGATCGAGAAGTCGTTCTTCTGCCACAGCGGGGCGGAGGCGGTCGAGGGAGCGCTCAAGCTTGCCCGCCGCCACACCGGCAGGCCGGGCATCGTCTCCACCATCGGCGGGTTCCACGGCAAGACCCTGGGTGCGCTCAGCGTGTCCGGGCGCGAGGTGTACCGGAAAGCCTTCGAGCCGCTGGTGGGTGCTGTCACCCACATCCCCTACGGTGATGCGGCGGCCCTCTCCAAAGCCGTCAGCCAGACAACGGCGGCCGTCATCGTCGAGCCGATCCAGGGCGAAGGTGGGGTCATCATCCCGCCCGACGGGTATCTGCCGGCGGCGCGAGAGATATGTGATCGGGAGGGCGCGCTGCTGATCGCGGACGAGGTGCAGACAGGCCTTGGCCGGACCGGGCGGATGTTCGGGTGCGAGCATTCGAGCGTCGTGCCGGACATCGTCTGCACAGCGAAGGCGTTGGGCGGAGGGGTGATGCCTCTCGGAGCGTTCTCGAGCACGGCGAAGATATGGGCGTGCCTCGAGGAGAACCCGCTACTGCATTCATCGACGCTCGGCGGCAATCCGCTCGCCTGCGCGGCCGGGCTGGCGGCGCTTCGTGAGATCAAGAGGCAGGACCTCCCCGCGAGGGCAGCGAGACTGGGCGAGCATGCCCTCGGCCGGCTCGGCGAGCTCCAGGCGAGGCACCCGACTCTCATCTCAGGGGTGCGCGGGAGAGGCTTGCTCATCGGCGTACAGTTCACAGATTCCGATATCGCCGGCCTCGTGATCGCCGGCCTCGCCCAGCGTCGGATCATCGCCGCCTACACCCTCAACAACCCCGAGGTCGTCCGCATCGAGCCCGCGCTGACGATTCCCGAGGACGCGCTCGACCGCGGCATCGACGGATTGGGCGAATCGGTGGAACAGACAGCGGGGATTCTGGCCGGATTGGGCTAGGCAATATCTCGTAGGGCAGGAGCTTTAACTCCTGCCCTACAGGGTATGCCCTACGACAACATGCCCTGCGATGTCGGCATAAGGAACGACTCAACGCATGCGCCACCGTCGCCTCCCGCGAGTTGATCTGTCTGGCCACACCTACTTCCTGACCTGTTGCGTGGACAGGCGCAGGCGGTTGTTCATGCGTCCCGCGTGGGCACGGGCTATCGTCAACCTCTATGCCGAGGCACGGGCGCCAGGCGACATTCTCCTTCATGCCTATGTCGTGATGCCAGACCACTATCATGTGCTGCTGACTTTGGTGGGGTGTCCCTCAATCAGCAATCTGGTGCGCAGGATACACGCTATCTTCTCGTACCGAGTTCGTAGGGCAGGAGCTTCAGCCCCTGCGCGCCAGACTGTCGGCAACCGTGTATGGCAGAAGCGGTTCTATGACCACGTCATCCGCGATGAGCGAGATTTCCTGGCCAAGTTCGGATACATACACGACAACCCAGTGCTGTCGGAGCTCGTGCTCGATCCCAAGGACTACCCTTGGTCTAGCTTCCACTTCTGGGAGATGGGCGACGAGACCGTTCCCTGCGATGGGGGATGACTGACCCCGTAGGGCAGGAGCTTTAGCTCCTGCCCCAAGCGAGACCCAGCGAAGTTGGCCACCTGGGCAGAAGCTGAAGCTTCTGCCCTACGAGGAAAGATGACCGAACCCATCACCATCAACGGCTCCGAAGGCGGCGGACAGATGCTGCGCAACGCGGTGGCGCTGTCCGCGGTGACCGGCCGGCCGGTTCGCGTCGCCAACATTCGCGGCGCGAGGCCGCGGCCTGGTTTGCGGCCACAGCATCTGCTGGCTGCGCGCGCGGTCGCCGAGGTCTGCGGCGCCGAGCTGATCGGCGCTGCGATCGGCTCGCGGGAGATCGAGTTCCGGCCGCGAGCGATCCAGAACAGGCAAGGGTGGCGGCTCGATGTCGGCACGGCCGGGAGCGTGATGCTTCTCATGCAGTCGCTGCTTCCTGCGCTCGCCTGCGCTCAGACGGATTCGGAGATGACGCTGATCGGCGGGACCGACGTCCCCTTCGCGCCGCCGTTCGACTACTTCGAGCAGGTCTTCCTTCCCGCGCTCGCCGAGATCGGCCCGAGCGTTGGCGCGCACCTCGTGCGGCGCGGCTTCTATCCCAAAGGCGGCGGGGAGGTGGGGGTGAGTGTCGTGGGGCAGGAGCGAGTCTCCTGCCCCGTTCGCCCGTTCACCTGGATCGAGCGCGGCCCGGTGGTCGCCGTACGCGGCCGCTCCTATAGCCAGGGCCTTCCCTCACATATCGTCGAACGGATGAGAGATGAGGCGCTTAGGGCGCTGGCCGAGGGAAGGGCAGGAGACACGCTCCTGCCCCACATAGAAGTAGAGCTTGAGCTGGTGGAGCGTGGGCCGAGCGAGGGCTGCGGGATCGTCCTGTGGGCGGAATGTGAAGGTGGACGCCGGTTCGGCGGCAGCGCGCTCGGCCGGCGCGGGAAACGCGCAGAGGATGTGGGCAGGGATGCCGCCCACGCGCTGCGGGCGGAGGTATCGGGCGACTGGGCCGTCGAGGCCCATCTCGCCGATCAGATGGTCGTGTGGATGGCCTTGGCCGATGGCCCATCGGAGTTCACGACCGGGAAGATCACCGATCACGTCCGCAACGCGGCGATCGTGGCGGAGGCGATTGCGGGGGCGCGGTTCACCTTAGAGGAGGGAACACCGTCGCGGGTGAAGTGTGAGCCGGTGAGATCGTAAGGGGGCGGAGGCCTGGGTTGAAAGTCACATTGCTCACACACACACCGGAGCCTGAGCGGGCGGTGGTTGCGGCCGCGCTGCTCTGCTATCAGAAGGGCAGCCCTGAGGAGGCATGGCAGCGCGCCGGCGGCGAGAAGCTTCGGACGCGGCTGTTCGAGGAGCTGGTCCGCCAGGGCCACGGCTCGACCCTCGAGCACCCGTGCTTCACCTTCGGGATCGAGGGGATCAGCCGCGCCTGTTCGCATCAGCTCGTGCGACATCGCCTTGCCTCGTATAACCAGCAGTCGCAGCGATACGTTGACGTCGGTGACCCCGACTACTTCATCAAGCCCGAGTCGCTGGCCGATGACGGGGGCCGCTTCGAGGAAGTAGTGGGCCAGACGGTCAGCTACTACCGCGAGCAGGTGGATCGGCTGAAGGGCATGGGGAAGAAGGGCGAGCAGGCGCAGGAGGACTCCCGCTACATCATCCCCAACGCGGGCAAGACGAACCTGATCTGGACGACGAACCTGCGCAACCTGCTGCACGTCGCGCACGTGCGGATGTGCATGCGGGCGCAGTGGGAAATCAGGCAGATGCTGCACGAGTGCCGCCGGGCGCTGGATGACAAGTTCCCGCTCATCGCGAAGTACATGGTCGTGAAGTGCCACCCGCTTTCGATGGGTTACTGCGATGAGGAATTCAGGAGCTGTGGCTTCAGGCCGCTGCGCGAGGACATCGTTCCAGCGGACCAGAACTGCCCGCCCGGGCCGGGGTGCAAGGAGGATGTTTGAGATGCCGCGTTACCCATTTGTGGCGATCGCGATTCTCGGCCTCGTGCTCGCAGGGTGCGGCGGGGGTGGCAAGCCATCCGCCAAGGCGCCGGTGACGATCACGCTGTTCACCTGGACGCGCCCCGGCGAGCTGGCCGTAAACCAGGATCTCTGCTCGAAGTTCGAGTCGACACATCCGGGCATCAAGGTCGAGATCATCAACGAGCCGGGCGACCGTGCGATGGACAAGCTCCAGCAGATGGTCGCGGCGGCGAATCCGCCCGACGTGATGTCGATCCACGGGGCCTACTTCATGCCGCTGGCGGCGAACGGCGCGCTGCTCGATATCGAGCCATACGTGAGGAAAGACAAGGCCTTCGCGATCGAGGACTTCTACCCATCGCTCGTCGAGCTGTGCCGCTACGACGGCAAGCTCTACTCGCTCCCGCGGTACACGTCGGTCTACGTGCTCTTCTACAACAGGGACTTGTTCGATGGCGCCGGGCTGAAGTATCCCGATGACTCGTGGACGTGGGACGACTACCTCGCCGCGGCGCGCAAGCTGACGGTGAACAGCTCCGATCCGCAGCGAATGCGCTACGGCACGGTCATCGACTTCTGGGGCGCGCGCATCTACCCATGGGTCTGGGCGGCGGGAGGCGAGATCCTCGACAGGGAAGGCAAGCGCTGTCTGCTCGACCAGCCGGGGGCGCAGGAGGCGCTCCAGTTCCTCGTGGACCTGCGCCACAAGTACAAGGTCTGCCCACCGACGACGATGGCGGACAAGAGGCAGAACATCGCCATGTTCGTCAACGGGAAGGTTGGGATGTTTCAAACGGGCGCATGGGACATCCAACAGATGAACGAGGCGAAGACCCTGCACTGGGACATCGCCCCACTGCCGAAGCGGAAGCAGCACGCGACACTACTGGGCATGGAGAATTACGCAATCGCCGCGGGAACGAAGCACCCGCAGGAGGCGTGGGAGCTGTTCAGCTACCTGCTCGGCAGCGAAGCCCAGACGCGGATGGCGACGGAGCTTGAGAAGCAACCCTCGCGGCAATCGGTGGCGAACGGCCCCTACCTCGCGCAGAAGGTCAACTACAACCGCCGCGTGTTCGTCGATGCGCTCGCCTACGCGCGCCAGGCTCCGAACATCCCGGAATGGGACCGGATCAGTCACTTCATCCAGGAGCAGCTCGACCTGATGTGGATCGGCAAGGTCTCGGTGAGAGATGGCACCAAGCGCGCGGCGGAGCAGGTGACGGAGGGGTTGCAGGGATCGTAGGACCCCATATGGACTGCGGCGCGTCAGCGCCGCCTTCATAGCCGCCAGCGGCGGCACCTAACGCCCACCTGGTTCCGATGTCCTTGGCGCCCTCCGGGCGCTGTCAAAGCGGCGCTTGCGCGCCGCAGTCCAGAGGCTCGTCGGAGACTCCCTCTCCCTCCGGTCACACCCCAGCGCAGCGATGCACTTATCGCAGTCGTGCCAGTGTGGTACACTCCGCGCCGACGCGCATCGATTCTACCAGGCGTGCGCGTACCGGGTGACGGGGATGAGATTTGGGAAGGAACTGAACGGGATGGACCCGTAGGGCAGGAGCCTGCTCCTGCCCTCGGCGGGCATAGGTATGCCCGCCCCACAGCGAAGGCCTGCTTCAGCGGGCCTTCTCGCGTCTCTCCGCGATATGGTAAACTGGCATGTCGGAACGTTCCCCCCGGCCGTCGACCACCATGGATCCACGCACACTCCGAGTACTTGAATACGATGAGGTGCGAAAGCGTCTGCGAGCGCAGGCGGCGTCGTCGCTCGGCAAGGAGCTGGCGGAGAATCTCACGCCGGCCACTGAGTTCCAGCAGGTTCAGCGCCTGCTCGCCGAGACGGCGCAGGCGCGCGCGCTGCTGACCGGGGCCGGGCGGGTGCCGCTGGGCGGCGTGACGGATGTGCGCGGCCAGGTGATGAATGCGGAGCGGGGCGGCGTGCTGGCGGAGCGCGATCTGCTCGACGTCGCCAACACCGTCTACGCCTCGCGACGGATGAGGGGATTCCTGCTCAAAACCGATGTCGAGGCGCCGCTGGTGACAGCCCGCGCGGATGACCTTGGGGTGTTCGAGGACATCGAGCGCGCGGTCGAGCAGAGCATCGACGCCCGCGGCGAGGTGATCGATTCAGCGAGCGACCAGCTCCGCGCCATCCGGCAGAAGATCAAGCGTCTCCAGGACTCCATCGAGCAGCGCCTGAACGCGATCCTGCACTCATCGCAGCACATCCGCATGATCCAGGAGCCGATCGTCACGATCCGCAGTGGGCGCTACTGCATCCCCGTGCGGAGCGAGCACAAGGGCGAGTTCCGCGGCATCGTGCACGACTCGTCGTCGAGCGGCGCCACGGTTTTCATGGAGCCGTTCGGTGTGGTCGAGGTGAACAACGAGCTGCGCGAGGCCCGCGCCGCGGAGGAGCGCGAGGTCAGGCGCATCCTGGCGCGGCTGAGCGCGCTCGTCGGCGACCACGGCGCCGCGATCCTCTCCACCCTTCGCACCCTCGCCGCGCTCGATCTGATCTTCGCCCGCGCCGCGCTCGCCGAGGCGACCCGCGCCGTCGAGCCGGAGATCAACTCGCAGGGCAGGGTCGATCTCATCGAGGCGCGGCACCCATTGCTCGAGGGGCGAGTCGTGCCGATCACCATCAGAGTGGGGGAGGACTTCAACGCGCTCGTCCTCACGGGCCCGAACACCGGCGGGAAGACGGTCACCATCAAGACGATCGGCCTGCTCGCGCTCATGATGCAGTCGGGCCTGCACATCCCCGCCGCCTACGGCAGCCGGATGGCGGTCTTCGGCCAGGTGTTCGCGGACATCGGCGACGAGCAGAGCATTCAGCAGAGCCTGTCGACGTTCTCCTCGCACATGACCCAGGTGGTGAAAGTGCTCAACGGCGCCGACGGGAACTCGCTCGTGCTGCTCGACGAGATCGGCGCGGGGACCGATCCGGCGGAGGGATCGGCCCTCGCCAAGGCCGTCCTACTGGAGCTGCTCCGGCGCGACGCTCGCGTGATCGCGACCACGCACTACGGCGAGCTGAAGGCCTTTGCCTATACGCAGCCAGGCGTCGAGAACGGCAGCGTCGAGTTCGACCCGGTCACGCTCGAGCCGACCTTCGAGGTGCGTATCGGCACCCCCGGAAGCAGCAACGCCTTCGCCATCGCCTCCCGCCTGGGCGTCTCTTCGGCGGTGTTGAGGGAGGCGGCGGAGATGATGGGCGAGGCGCAGGTCGAGCTGCATGAGGTCATCCAGCGGGTCGAGCGCGATCAGCGTGACCTCGCCGAAGAGCGGCGGAGTGCGGCTCGCGCGAGATCGGAGCTCGAGCGGACGCGGGCCGAGTACGAACGGCTGCTTTTGGAACTCAAGGGGCGGCGGAAAGACATGCTGGCGGAGGCGCGAGAGGAAGCGCGGAAGATCATCTCGCGGGCAAAGCAACGAACCGAGGATCTGCTGAACCTGCTGCGGCAGTCGGTGCAGGAGGCGCGCGAGGCCAAGCAGGCGATCGAGCGAGAGGCGGAGTTGGTGGCGCGTTTCGCACCTCCTGAGCCGTCGGCGGTGGTCAGCCTGGCGCGAGAAGAGCTGGCCGACATCTCGGAGGAGGCGCGAGAGGCGACGGCCGAGGCGGCAGAGCCCGAGCCCGCACCTGAGCCGGAGCCAGAACCAGAGCCGGTGGGCGAGCTGGTGCGGGGGGACACGGTGCTCGTTCGCAGCGTCCGGCAAAAGGGCACGGTGCTCGAGCCGCCGGATGACAACGGGCAGGTTCAGGTGCAGATCGGGCTGCTGCGGCTCTCGGTTCCGGTGACGGATCTCGGCCGGGTGCGGGAAGCGCTGCTGACCGTGACCCGCGCGCTACCGGACGCGGTGCGCCTCGCTCGGGGGCCGGTTTCGAACGAACTGCACCTGCGCGGGCTGCGAGTGGATGCAGCGCTGTACGAGCTTGACCGGTACCTCGATCAAGCATCAGTGGCACGGCACGAGCGCGTCCGGATCGTCCACGGCAAGGGCACGGGCGCGGTTCGCACGGCCGTGCACGAGCGGCTCAAGGAACACCCGCTGGTGAAATCGTTCCGCCTCGGAGAGCACGGCGAAGGCGATGGGGGCGTGACGGTGGTGGAGCTGGGGGAAGCTGTGTGATCAGACGCCGATGAACGCAGAGGAACGCGGATGAATTGTTGTCACTGGTACAAGATAATGGCGAACGAGCAACACCCTCTGTCTGATGTGTTCTCTGGCGATGATTTGGAGCGGCTGCGCGCGGGCCTCTGTGTGGACTCTGGCGGGAAGGCCGACGACAACATCGCAGGAGAACTCACAGAAGACTACTGCCATCCAAACAGCTACGTCTTATCCGTCGGCGACTGGTTCCGTCAGGCGGCCAGACATGGAGAGGCAGTACGAGAAGACTACCGGCGCAGGCTGCGGTCCGCGGTCTCAGACCGAAACGCGTACCTTCAGGTGACTGGAGAGTTGATGGCAGTTCATTTCCTAGAGGGGTTAGGATACTGTCTGCAGCACATACCTCGCTCCCAAACTCCCACACCGGACTTCGTCATCAGCAGGAGTGGCATGGACATCGCGGTTGAGGTGAAGACAATAGTAGGTGGCATACCCGTTGGCGTAACAGGATTCGCAGGTGCCGTGGCAAGTCCCGCTCCGGCCGTCCGGAAAGCTCTCAAAGATGTCAGGAGGCAGATGCAGAGAGGGAACGTCAACGTCGTGTTTGTCGTGGATTGCTGGCGGCCTGCCATAATGCACCGCCATGCCTTCGACGCACTATATGGGGACCTCCATCTGGCCATGCTTTATGGCCCGGATGGTCCTGTCGGTGATTGGCATGAAGTGCGCAATGAGAATGTCAGATTGCAGCCGGATCTCAATACTCGGATCTCAGCAGTCGGTTTCGCGAAGTGGATGGGAGAGCCGGATGTCCCAGGTTACTTCGTGCACAATGTCCACGCGACCAACCCGATTCCGCCCGAGATGTTGGACCCATGCCCGCAGTTAGTCTACGATTCCAAACATATGGACACTGAAGGGACTCACATTCGGTTGGCGTGGCGGAATCTGGGGTGAACGCTGACTTCTAGTCATCGGGCACGAGCGCTGTTCCTGCCTTGGGGAGTCTGTATCTCGTCCCGCGCGTGCTGTACCGCCGCCTCGACATCACGCTGGTTCAGGATCAACTGCATCATGGGGTCGGCAGTTTCCAGCTCATGTCGCCTCAGGAACTCGCGAAACATCTGCTTCGCGTCTGCGCGCTTCCCCACCTGTTTCAGAACGCAGGCAAAATCGTACCAGTAGATGAAAACAGGGAAGACAGCGCACGCTTTGGCGGCTGCCTGGCACGCCTGTTCCTTGTACTCGGGTTGTGAGTTGCAGAGTATCAGGAACCGTTCGGCCCGCCCCATGAGGCAATCGCCGACAACCCAGCGCTGGAAAGAGTCCAGAAGGTCCTCGCGGATGGCACCATAATGGCCCTCCGGAGCCTGAGTCATCGCGCGCCAGTGATCCTGACATTCGCGTTGTTCATCTTCCGTCAAGACGACCGTAGGCAGCGGACGCATCTTGTCCTGGCGGCCGAAAGGCCACCTCATGTACTGGTTCCCCTGAAGGAGATGTCACCACGCCGCGCCCTGTCATTCAGAGTCAGCAGACATCCGAGAATCGCTTCGCGAATATTGGCAAGGGCTTCGGCTTCGGTTCTACCCTGGGTGTGGCAACCGGGCAAAGACGGACAGCTTGCGACTACATAGCCCTTCTCATCTTCCTCGAGTATGACCGTGAAATGCATTGGCCGCTCTCCTTCTACACCTCGATCGTACCACATAGGGCAGGAGCCCTTCATCTGCGCTCAGGGAAAACGTGCTCCTGCCTGGAGATTCGGCGGGCACGCGGACTTGTCCGCCTCTGGCGGAGACATGCCCGCCCTACAAACACCCTACCCCTCGTGATGGTGCTCCTCCCGCCAGCCGCCGCCGCGGGCCTGGGGGTTGATCTGGAGGCGGTTGCGGACCATGCCGACCCCCTCGACCTTCTTGGTCACTTCCTCGATGGCATCGCGCAGCTCGTCTGACTCGACCTCGCCATCGAGGAAGATGGCGGCGCCGACGGCCTTGATGTGCAGGTGCTCCATGCCGACAGTACGCTCGTCTTCAGCGAGCGCCTTCTGCACCGCGTGGGCAAGTTTCTGAGATTCAGGCATCGGTCACTCCTCGTCGTCTGGTGTGTGCGGCGGCGCAGCCTCTGCCGGCTGCGCCTGCGCCCGCCTCTGCAGCTCGGCCAGCTTGTTCAGCGCCTCGAGCGGCGTGAGCGCGTTCACGTCGATGGTTCGCAATTCTACCACAAGCGGGTCGGGCGCGCTCCCGAAAAGAGTGAGCTGGTCGGGTACCGCAAGCTTTAGCCTGCTCTGCCCACCGCCCGGGCCGGCGGGCCGGAGCGCTTGCCGCGATGCATCGCCCAGGTGATCGCTCTGCTCCAATGACCAGAGCACCTGCTTCGCGCGCTCGATCACGTCCGTCGGCAGGCCGGCCAGCCGCGCCACTTGAATGCCGTAGCTGCGGTCGGTGCCGCCGGGCACGATCTGCCGGAGGAAGACGATCTGGTCGCCCCGCTCCTTCACACCGACGCGGTAATTCCGCACGCGCGGCAGGGAGTCGGCCAGCTCGTTGAGGTGGTGGTAGTGAGTTGCGAAGAGTGTCTTCGCGCCGAGGTGGGGCGCGTTGTGGATGTACTCGGCGACCGACCAGGCGATGCTCAGCCCGTCGAAAGTGCTCGTGCCGCGGCCGATCTCATCGAGGATGATGAGGCTGCGCCTGGTGGCGTGGCGCAGGATGTTCGCGGTCTCGGTCATCTCGACCATGAAGGTGCTCTGTCCGGTGGCGAGATCGTCGGAGGCGCCGACGCGGCTGAAGATGCGGTCGACGATGCCGATGGTGGCCGACTCGGCCGGCACGAAGCTGCCCATCTGCGCCATCAGCGCGATGAGCGCGACCTGGCGGAGGTAGGTGGACTTGCCGGCCATGTTGGGGCCGGTGATGATGAGCACCTGGTCCTCGGCGCAGTTCAGATGCGCGTCATTGGGGACGAAGCGCTCCACCTCCAGTGTCAGCTCGACGACGGGATGGCGGCCGCCGCGGATCTCGAGGCTGTCGTCATCGGTGATCTGAGGGCGGACGTAGTGGTTGCGCGCGGCGACCTCGGCGAAGCAGGCGAGCACATCGGCGCGGGCGACGACATCGCTGGCGCGCTGGATGCGCGCGGCCTCCGCCGCCACCTTCGCGCGGAGGTCGGCGAACAGCTCCTGCTCCAGCAGGAGCATGCGCTCCTCTGCGCCGAGGACCTTTGACTCATACTCCTTCAGCTCGGGAGTGACGAACCGCTCGGCATTAGCCATCGTCTGGCGGCGCTGGTAACACTCCGGCACGAGGTGGACGTTGGGCCGCGTGACCTCGATGTAGTAACCGAAGACCTGGTTGAAACCGACTCGAAGAGACTTGATGCCCGTCTCCTCGCGGGCGCGCTCCTGGAGGCCGGCGATCCACTCCTTGCCCTTCGCGCGGGCCTCGCGCAGCTCATCGAGATCAGCCGAGTAGCCGGAGCGGATGACGCCGCCCTCCCGCAGCAGCGCGGGCGGCGAATCCTCGATGGCGCGGCCGAGGAGGTCGCAGAGATCGGCGAGCGGGTCGAAGCCGCACACAAGCTCCTGAAGCGGCGGCCGGCCGGCCTGGGCGAGCGCGTCGGCGAACTCGGGAAGCGCCCGGAGCGAATCTCGGAGGCCCGCCAGATCCCGCGGTGTCGCAGTCCCGACCGCGGCGCGGCCGACCGGGCGCTCGAGGTCGTGGATGTGGCGCATGAGGTCGCGCAGGCGAGCGCGCACAGTGGCATCGTCGAACAACGCGCCGACCGCATCGAGCCGCTGCTCGATCTCTGCCCTGTCGCGCAGCGGCGCGGTGAGCCAGCGCCGGAGCAGGCGCGCTCCCATCGGCGTCACGGTTTCATCGAGCACCCAGAGGAGCGTGTTCCGCCGCGAGCCATCGCGCAGCGACGCGACCAGCTCGAGGTTGCGGCGGGTGGTCGCATCGACCACCATGAAGTCGCCGCGCGAGTAGGTGCGCAGATCACGGATCTGGTCGATGCCGGACTTCTGCGTGCGCTCGAGGTAGGCGAGCGCGGCCGCCGCTGCCTCGATCGCGGCAGGCATCTCCTCACAGCCAAAGCCGCGGAGCGTGCTCACGCGGAAGTGCCGCTTGAGATACTCCTCGGGGCTCCGCGCGATGAACTCGTCTTCGCCTCGCGTGCTGATCGTGCACGGCAGGCTGAAGCCTGCGCTACCCAGGTCAGCTTCGTGCCCCGCGGGCGCGAGGATCTCGGAGGGCTGGATGCGCGAGATCTCGTCGGCGAGCTCGCCCCACGCATTCGCGCCCGCGAACTCGGTGACGATCATGTCGCCAGTGGAGCAGTCGGCCGCGGCGAAGCCGATGCGACCGTCGGCGAAGGCGAGACTGACGAGGTAGTTGTTCGCCCGCTCCTCGAGGAGGTATTCCTCGACCACCGTGCCCGGAGTGAGAATGCGGATCACCTCTCGCTTGACGAGGCCCTTGGACTTCCGCGGGTCCTCGACTTGCTCGCAGATTGCCGCCTTATGCCCCGCAGCAAGCAAGCGGGCAAGATAGCGATCGACCGCGTGATACGGGATGCCGCACATGGGCATGCGGCGGCCCTTGCCGACTTCGCGGGATGTCAGGACGAGATCGAGCGCCTCGGCTGCAACCTTGGCGTCATCGCCGAACATCTCGTAGAAGTCGCCGAGCCGGAAGAGCAGGATGGCGTCCTCATGCTCCCGCTTGATCGCCCGGTATTGCGATAGCATCGGGGTCAGGTTATCCATCGCGCAAGGCCTAGATCGGCTCCTCCGAAGCGTCGCTGATGACGAGGCCGGCTGGGATCTTGGGGTAGAAGTAGGTGGACTTGCCGGGCATGCACTGGCCCGCGCGGGCCGCCGCGATCACCTCCGCCACGCGCGTCGGCCGCAGGAAGAACGCGACATCGTAGTCGCCTCGGTCAACCGCAGCAACCGCCTGGGCGGCATCGGTGGTGTAGGTCAGCCGCGGCCCGCGGGTGGCTGGACCTGCGGCGTCGGAGTCGTGACTGATCCGGCCCTGCCCCGGGGCTGCGCCCACACGCGCCAGCCCCGGATCGATCAGCCGGCGGTGGAGGATGGACACGTCGAGGTGGTCGACTACGCCGCCACCGGGCTCTGCCCCCGGCCTCGCGATCAACCGGAAGAGGTGCGCGTTGCCCGTGTAGGCGCCGAGCACATGAGCCGCCGGCCCCGGCTCATCGAGCCAAGTGAGGTCGACGGCCTCGCCGGAGGGCGAGAGCGGCCGCTCATCGACCTCGAAGTGCTGCTCCATCGACTGGCGGAGCGCGCGCATTGACGGTTCGTCGAGGCCGGAGATAAGGCGATGGGTCGGGAAGATGCGCAGCCCCGCCTCCTGCGCGCTGCTGATGAGGACGAGCGCGTGGTTGAACCCGGCCGTTGGGGGCGCCTCGGGGAAGAGCGCCCGCATCTCGTCCTGGTAGGTGAGAGCGGTCTCGAACCGATGATGGCCGTCGGCGATGTAGAGGGGCCCGCCGCCGATCGCCGCCGAGAACGCCTCGGCTGCAGCCGAGCCGCGCACAAGCCAGAGTCGATCCACGACGCCGTCGGACTCGCGCGCGTGGGCGTCCGGCGGATTGCCGGCATTCTCGAGAAGGCGCATCAGGCGACCACTCTCGTCCTCGGTTATGAGCATGACCGGGCTCGTCATCGCGCCGCACGCGCGCATCAGCTTCAGCCGATCGGCCTTCGGTTCGGCGAGCGTTCCCTCGTGACAGAGCACGTAGCTCCGGTCTCGGTCGGGCAACCTGACCAGGCCGAAGACGCCGCGCCGCCGCCAGCTCCGGCCGGCTGCGGTGAACTGCTGCTCCAAGACATACATCGCCGGGGCCTTCTCCTGCACGAGCGCGCCGTCCGCGAGCCACCCGCGGAAGGTGCGCGCGGCTTCGCCGTAGCGCGTCGATGCATCGGAGCGGGTGAGCTCGACCCGGACGAAGTTGTGGTCGCTGCGGCCATAGAGCTCCGCCTGCCGCTGCTCGGAGATGATGTCATACGGCGGCGATATCAGATCGGAGAGATCGCTCGACTGCTCGAAACGATAGTGGATCGCTCGAAACGGATGGAATACCCAGCTCGGGTCGGCCATAGGCTCCTTTCAGGTAAGGGGAGCGACTGCCCGCCACAGACGCGCATAGCCGTTCGCGCCGTCGGCCCGGCACAGAGTGTAGCAGACGGCGACGACTTGCGGAAAGGCCCGGCGAGCGGCACTTCCCCTGCGGCGAACCACGTAGGGGCGACCCGTCGGGTCGCCCCGAGCTTGCCCGCCTCTGGAGGGCTTGATCGCCCCCGCGGGGCGAGTCAGCGACTCGCCCCTACTTCGCCGCCTCCGCGAGGGCTCGCCCCATGTTCTTGCAGGCGGCAATCGCCTCGGGCGACACTCCGCCCGACGTCCCCACCGGGTCGGCGACCTGCTTGAGCTTGAACCAACCAAGCGCCTGCTGAAGAATCCCGAGGACCTTCTCCGCCGGCCCGCCGGCGCTGCCGAACACGGCCGCGGGCTTCCCGGTAACCTTGCCCTGGCTCGGATAGTAGGTGCGATCGAGGAAGTCCTTCAGCCCGCCCGCGATGTAGCTGAAGTAGTCCGGCGAGCCCAGTGCGACCGCGTCGCAGTCCAACAGATCGCTGAGGGTGGCCTCGAGGCCGGTCTTGACCACCGTCTCCGTTCCGGCGACACTGCTCGCGCCTTGCCCAACTGCCTCGGCCATCTTCTTCGTGTTGCCGCCCAACGAATGATAGACAATCAACACCTTCGCCATCTCACGACCTCCTGTCGTCTATAGAGTTTGTTGCATTATGGTTATGAGCAGCCATAATGCAAGAGAATCCGTAGAGTGACCTCACTGGAAGCCCAGGCTCTGCTGTCCGACCGACTCCTGCCGCGCGGTCGCCACAGAGGGCCGGGGGAAGAGCCGGTCGAAATCCGACCCGATCGCGTCCTCCAGCCGCAGTGCGAACTTGTACAGCTTCTCTGCATAGTACGCACGGTCCTCATCGCCCGCGTAGTCCTCGAAGCGGGCGAGAGATCCATCCGAGCGCTGGTAGACCATGATATAGTCGCCGACCGCGGTGTCCCCTGCCACTGCCGCCGATCGCTTCTTTGCCGGGCTGGAGAATGTCTTCTCGGTGACCCGCTCCTTGCGGCCGAGCTTGGCTATCGGCATGGCGCCGCTGAGGATGGCGGAGGAGAGCTCGCGGTAGCGCTCCGCCAGACCGTTCAGATCGCCGGCCAGGAGCAGATCGATCGCCTCGACCATGAAGCCGCGCCCGAATGGCTCATCGGCGCGGGAGCGAAGGGCGGCGCCGCGCAGCACCCTGCGGCCGTCGTAGCCGATGCACGCGTAGTTCTTCTGCTTCAGCGACACCATCGCGCGATACCGCCCGTCATGCGCGAGCCTGATCCCCTTCGGGAGAATCGAACCAAGCTCCTCCACGTACGCCAGCTCGGCCTCCTCGTCCCGGATCGCGCCGGGGGGCTGGAAGTACACGCCGTCGGTGTCGATCTCGATGACCTCGCCGCCGGTCTGCCCGATCCGGGCGGCGATCTGCCGGATGAGCTGCTGGCCGCGGGTGGTGACACGCTCGGCCGCCTGGAAGTCGTTGAACAGGAAGACGCTGCCCAGGTAGCCGTAGAACGAGTTGATGAGCACTTTGAGGGAGGATTGGATGCCCTCCCAGCGGCCGCGCTCAGGGCCCGAGGCAGCGCGGGCCGTTGCCTTCGCGCGGAAGCGGCGAGCGGTTAGCTCGGCGAGCATGGGAAGGAAGATGCCGAGCGTGTCGGCGGAGGGAGCGATGCCCTCGGTGAGCATGATGCTCGGATACAGGCTCTCGACATCCACCTTCACGACCGGCGCGATGACGCCGACGCGCCGGACCTCGACATAGCCGCCGGGGAACGGGCGGGGGTCCTGCGGCTTCGGCAGGGCGACGCCGCGGCGAAGGTACTCGCGCGCGAAGAGCGAGTTGATCTTCTCGCCGGTGCCGGAGACGGCGACACTCTGGTAGGGCTCGGGCACCATTTGGGTGAGGTAGAAGTCGGTGTCCATAACATGGTCGGCGAGCCGGCGCGTCTCCAGCACGTCCTGGCGAGCGTACTCGCGGACGCGCGCGGGATCGGCCGCGAACTCGCGCACCATGTCGGTCTGGTCCAGCAGGATGCGGTCCGGTTCGGAGATGCCAAGCTGCTGGCAGGCCTCCTTGAGGCTGTAGCTCTCCAGCTCGGCCGCCTGCGCGTCGAAGCGCATCACGCCGAGCATCGTGTCGATGATGTGGCGGCCGCGCACGTAGGCCGGGATGAACGGGCGCGTGCGGCTGCCCATGGTGGCCCGACGGCGGCGGCCGAAGCGGAGCGCCGACCCATCTCGTCCCCACTCGAGCGCCACCCCGAGAGGCCCGGCGCGGCCGGCGAGGTAGGGGAGGTCGAACCCAAAGATATTGTGGCCCTCGATGACATCGGGGTCGCGCTCGCGGATCGCCTCGTTCAGGCGAAGCAGCATTCCGCGCTCCTCGCCTTCGATGATCTCCGGTCCGCCGGCATCGCCGAGGGTGACGAGGATCACGCGGGCCTCCGCCGCCTGGGGGGAAAGGGTCGAGGTCTCGATGTCGAGCTGCAGGCGGTTCAGCGCCCCGGGATCCATGCCCTTGAAAAGCGTGCGGCCGCTCTGGATCAGGTACTGCCGGACCGGGTCATTGTAGGCGAAATGGTCGACGGCGTCCGACTTGAGCCGGTCCACAGCATTCAGGAAATCCAACCAGCGGGAGAACTCAGCCAGGAAGGCGTAGCCCTGGCCGGAGAGTGGCGTCCATTGCGCGTTCGGCAGATCGCGCTGCTGCGCGGCCACCAGCCAGGGGCGGAACTCGTCGCGTTCGACGGCGAGGCCTTCGCCAGCGCGCCGGTAGACGGTGACGCCGTCGGGCCCGGACTCGACCGCAACGATGGCGGGAGTGCGGTCTGCTCCATAGATAATGGTGTCGAGGTCTGGCTCGGCCATTGCCCTCACAATCGCGTCGCTGGCGCCTCTCGCAGCGCGAGAGCGGCCGCGCCGAACAGGCCCCATCGCGGGCTCAGCTCGCTCGTGACGATGCGAACGCCCTGCGCAGTCTCAGGCATGACGTAACGAGCAAAGCCTCGACGGACGGGAGCCATCAGCACTTCGCCCGCCTGCGAGATACCGCCTCCGATAGCGACGACATCGGGATTGAGCAGGTTCACTGCCCGCGCCATCCCCAGGCCGAGGTATTCGCCGGCCTGGTTCACAATCCGCGCGGCGAGAGCGTCAGTCTGCGCCATTTCCATGACATGCCTGGCCGAGAGATCGGCGCGCGGCACAGACCGGAGAGCGGAGGCGGCGCCTGTGTCGAGGGCGTCCTGGGCGGCCTTGGCGACGGCCCATCCCGATGCGACCGATTCGAGGCAGCCGAGGCGGCCGCAGGTGCACTTGGGGCCGTAGGGCACGAGGTGGGTGTGACCGAGCTCGCCCGCCATGCTGTTCGCTCCACGGTGCACTTTGCCGTCGATGACGAGGCCGGCGCCGATGCCGGTGCTCACAGTCACGTAGATGAGATGTCGGCAGCCGCGCCCGGCGCCGAAGACCAACTCGCCGAGGGCGGCCGCGTTGGCGTCGTTGTCCATCACGGTGGGGAGATCGGTGCGCTCGGCGATGATGTCCCGGAGCGGCACACCCTCCCAGCCTGCGAGATGGTGGCACGTGATGACGAGACCGTTGGGGTAATCGACCGGGCCGCCGAAGCTGATCCCGACAGCGCTCAGGTCGTGGAGGCGCAGCCCGGCTCCGGCGAGGACTTGGCCGCTGAGTTCGAGCAGCGCCTCAATGACGTCTCCGGGCGTCGCGGCTGGGTCCGTTGCGCTGGTCTGCTCGCGCAGCATCTCGCCGGCTGGAGTCACGACTCCGCCCGCGAGCTTGGTCCCGCCGATGTCCAGCGCGAGGACGGGCTGGGGCATCGTCACTTCCCGGCGACAACTGGATTGCGCAGCACCCCAATCTTCTCGATCTCGGCCTCCATCACATCGCCGGGCTGAATGGGCGAGATGCCCGAGGGCGTGCCCGTCGCTATCACATCGCCCGGCTCGAGGGTGACATACCGGCTCAACCGGTGGATCAGCTCGGGGATATCGAAGATCAGGTCGCGGGTGTTGCTGTGCTGGCGGACTTCGCCGTTGACCCGAAGAGTCAGATCGAGATGGGTCGGCTCCTGGATCTCATCCGGCAGCACGATGCAGGGACCCATGGGCGCGAATGTGTCGAAGCTCTTGCTCAGGAACCAGGGCCGGGAGGCGGCCATATCGCGCGACTGCATGTCGCGAGCGGTGACGTCGTTGAGGATGGTGTAGCCCGCGATATGTTCGACAGCCTTCTTGCAGGAGATGTTCCGGCCGCCCTTGCCGATGATGGCGGCGAGCTCCACCTCGTGATCGACCCGCCCGGCGTCCTTGGGGATGACGACAGGCTCATCGGGACCGATGACGGCGGTCGACGCCTTGATGAAATAGATCGGCTCCTCAGGGGGCTGCTTGCCTGTCTCATGGGCGTGGGCGGCGTAGTTCAGGCCGAGGGCGATGATGCGCGGCGGGCGTGCGATGGGCGCGAGGATGGCCGCATCGCTCACCGTCAGGTCCTCTCGCATTTGATGGTCCTCAACGAACTGGCGAACCGCCTGGAAGACCTCCGGGTCGAAGATCCCGCCGACCTGAACCATGTCGAAGACCGATTCGAAGACCCAGTCCGGAAGATCGCTGCCCGACGGCAAGAGGGCGCCGGCGACCCGCGCGGCCCTGGTGAAGTCGATGATGGCGTCGCCTTCCAGATACCCGATCGCGTCACGGTCATCCGTGCGCAACTGCACGACCTTCATGTCGGACCTCCTCACTCTCATCGCCGCTGGGGCCGCCGTCGCGACATAGACGGACAGGTCATGGTAGGACGGACTGCGCCCTCAACGAACCAAGCTGGTGATTCTCTCGGGCGGACGCTCGGTCCTGCCCCTGTGCATCCGCGCACGGAGTGGAGGTTGCGACGATGCCGTTCAAGACAACGAGGACAGTCATCACGCTGACCGGCGAGGAGCTCGTGCAGCTGCAGGAGGTCCTCATGGACGGAGACGCGAAGGCCGCTCTCGGCTTCCTGGGCGAGGTCATCGCGTCCAAGGTGCAGTGCGCCCAGACGGAGAGCCATCGCCCGCAGTTCGAGGGCGGAGAGGGCGATGTGACGGCTCACTACCTGCAGAAGGGCGAGGGCCACCCGGAGGTGGGGGAGGTGGGGTAGCGTCGGGGGTGGGCAGGAGCAAGCCGCCTTCGCCAAGGCTACGGCGCCCAGGGCTCCGGCCCAACGGCGCCTGCGATCCGGCGGCGCGCCATCACCTCACATATCGGCAGCCGCGGTCCTCGCGGAGGCGGCCGCAGCCGCCACCGAGGCGGGCGCCGGGCATGTAGTGCCGGCAACTTCTTCGGTCCGCCGCAGACCTCGCGATGCACCGGCGGGTCTTCTTGTCGTACCGATACGGCTTGTATAGGCGTCCCCCGAGGTAGACAACGGCGAACAGGATCATAACGCCGATGGTGGGCGCGAGGATCTTGCCCGGGACCCTGAACACCGACGTGAGCAGCCACCAGAGTGTGGCCAACACCACGATCGGCCCGAACCGGACGATAACGGCCATTGCCCATGGGGGTAAAAGGGGTTCTTCGTCTTTCATATGGCTCATGTCGCGTTCTTCCTCTGCAGCACGCCCGACGGAACCATCTACGCATACGGCAGCGGCGGACGGAATCCTGTCGCGATCGCTGCCCCGCGTTGAGCAAGCGTTCATACGCTCGCCAGCGGTGAGAGGCACGGGCTACCGGGGATGCCGCTCGGCTCGGCGGGCGCCTCATATGCAGGATACCCAGTTCGGTGTTGGTGCCGCCTCCGCCTCCGGCGGTCGGCGGCAATCGTAGCCAGCCGAGAGGCCATACGGAAGGATGTCGGAGGCCGGCGGTGAACCCCCTAGGCGCGACGCTCGGCCGCCCGATGGTGGCCTGAGCCGCCACCACAGGAGGAGGGATGGTCTGAGATGCCAAGCAACGAGATGAAGATACTGCTGAGAGAGAGCGAGATGCCGAAGCGGTGGTACAACATCAACCCCGATCTGCCGGCGCCGCTCTCCCCGCCGATCCACCCCGGCACCGGCAAGCCTCTGGGCCCGCAGGACCTGGCCCCCATCTTCCCGATGGAGCTGATCAAGCAAGAGGTGAGCATGGACCCGTGGATCGAGATCCCGGACGAGGTCCTGCAGGTCTACAAGCTCTGGCGACCCACCCCTCTGCAGCGAGCGGCTCGTCTGGAGAAGCACCTCGGCACGCCGGCCCGGATCTACTTCAAGAACGAGAGCGTGAGCCCGGCGGGAAGCCACAAGCCCAACACCGCGGTCGCCCAAGCCTACTACAACAAGATGGAGGGCGTGAAGCGCATCGCCACGGAGACCGGCGCCGGCCAGTGGGGCAGCGCGCTGTCGTTTGCCTGCTCCCTGTTCGGGCTCGAGTGCATGGTCTACATGGTGCGAGCGAGCTTCGAGCAGAAGCCCTACCGGCGGATGCTCATGGAGACGTGGGGCGCGAAGTGCATCCCCTCGCCCAGCGATATGACCAATGCCGGCCGGAAGATCCGAGAGCAGTTCCCGAACACACCGGGTAGCCTGGGGATCGCCATCTCGGAAGCGGTCGAGGACGCAGCCACCCGTGACGATACGAAGTACTCGCTGGGGTCGGTGTTGAACCACGTCTTGCTTCATCAGACGATCGTCGGGCTGGAGGCGAAGGAACAGCTCAAGCTCGCGGGTGAGAAGCCGGATATCGTCGTGGGCTGTGTCGGCGGCGGATCGAACTTCGCGGGACTGTCGTTCCCATTCGTGAAGGACAAGCTGTCGGGGAAGAAGATCGACATCCTCGCGGTCGAGCCGAAGTCATGCCCATCGCTGACCGCGGGACAGTTCCGCTATGACTTCGGCGACACGGCGCAACTCACGCCACTGCTGAAGATGTACACCCTCGGGCATACTTTCGTGCCGGAGCCGATCCACGCGGGCGGGCTGCGGTACCATGGGATGGCGCCACTCATGTCACTGCTCGTCAATCAGGGCGTGGTCGAGGCGCGGGCGGTGCCTCAGCTTGCCACGTTCGAGGCCGCGGTCACCTTCGCGAGAACCGAGGGATTGCTCCCAGCGCCCGAGACCTCGCACGCGATCCGGGTGGCGATCGACGAAGCGCTGAAGTGCAAGCAGACGGGCGAGGAGAAGTGCATCCTCATCGGTTACAGCGGGCACGGGTTCTTCGACCTGTCGGCCTACGAGATGTACCTCACCGGCCAGCTCATCGACCATGAGTACTCGAAAGAGGCCGTCGACGCGGCGCTGAAGGACCTGCCGGTGGTCCCAGAGCCGGTGTAGTATCGGCTACCAGCGCGGAGATGAGGCGAGGACCAGCGGCCCTGTGTCGTTGGTCCTCGTGCTGTGGAGGCAGCGCGTCACGGCGGGAGCTTACTATAGGTGTTCGCATATCGAAGTAATGGACCGTACGGCCTGTGCACGCGATCAGAGCGCTTCTGGCTGGGTTTCGCCATTGCTTCTGTGGCGAAACCCATTAGTAAGCGAGGATGAGGATACCGGCCTGGCTGCGTCAGGTGAAACCGGCGCATGTGTCGCGAAGCAGGGCAGGCCGATGTCCGGTCTGCGGACGAAGGGCGCTCTTCATCATCGTCGACGTCGCACACGTCAGGGAGAACGCGTGGTGCATCTGGTGTGGAAGCTCCTCCAGGAACAGACACGTCGCCAG
>Ga0315274_10002389_pt1 | contig 28398 bp, 21 predicted proteins | sample YL17G02_20_MG_FD_203700 | JGI IMG/M metagenome (GOLD analysis project Ga0315274, IMG submission 203700) | Sediment microbial communities from Yellowstone Lake, YNP, Wyoming, USA - YL17G02_20 | ecosystem: Environmental > Aquatic > Freshwater > Lake > Sediment | place: USA: Wyoming | collected...
CGCTCATATTGAGTAGCTCCACATACTCCGCATCATCCACACCATCAGGATGATACATTATCTCATTTATCACCACAGGCCCTACCAAAGGATACGCATTGGCGATACCGGGCGTGGTCTTTGAAAGTGCTACAAAGTTGTATGCCCCAGTGCTCTTTAAGTATCTGCCCAGAGCCACACCGGTCTGCGAGGCGTCAAACTTCTCCTGCTCACTGAAACCTGTGATTACTCCATTTGAGCCGGACTGTAAGCAAAGAGTCTCTCCGTTCTCACTCAGTGCAAAAGGTACTTTGCAGCCTGGATCATTGAGATTGCCAAAGTTCTGGTCCTCATAGAACAGCTTATATCCATAAGCTCCTATCACAGTACCTTGTGCTATTGTGTATTTGGTGAGGTTGTCTGGGTCGTCGCTCAAGAACCAGCCGCCGATGTTGATTGGCTTATTTGTAGTGTTGTACAGCTCTATCCAGTCCGCCCCCGCTGCGTGGGAATGCGCGAGTATCTCATTTATCACCACAGAACCCAGGGCAGGTACAGTACCTGTATCATCATAGCCGGGTGAGCCGCCTGTATTTGCGCTCGGACGCCAGAGGGCCTTATCATCCAAGGCGTTAGGCTCAGAAGGGATTGTCGCAGGGTCTTTAACGGTAAGTGAGAAGCCGATGCCATCCGTGATGTCATACCAGCCATCGGAGTACTTGAAGTCATGTATTACCTTACCTACTGCATCCTGCAATTCTATCTTCTCACCTGCGTTGTCGAGACTGCCTGTGTAAGTGCCTGCGATTGAAAGACCTTGTCCATACTTTGTGGTAAAGGCGTTTAAGTCTTTTACGACAAGGATGTACTTATTTGGTGCAAGCTCCGTATCACCGAAGGTGAAGTCTATGCCTTTGGCAAACTTTACGAGGTTGAGGTTTATTGTTTGGGCGCCGATGTTCTTGAGTTCGATGTATTCTGTTCCCTCGGCTGCGCTCGGGACAGGATTTGGATCGTTGGGATTATTTGTATCCTGCGGATGGTACATTATTTCGCTGATACGCAGGTCCTCCGCCACCGGCCCAACCGCAAAGACCGCCTCATTCAATGCACTCCAGGTACTACCGCTGAGCACTCTTGACTTGACCTGAGTGCTCTTTGTGAGGGTGATCGGCCCTTTATACTCGACGGCAGTCGGCGAGATTACGCCACTTGAAGAACTATTGTCCGTCCCCACCAACTCGACAGAGATAAGGAAATCTGTGCTGCTAATCGGGCTATTAAGACCATGAATGGCGAGTATATTCTCGCCTTGACGGAGAGTGCCAATTCGACTGGAGATGTCAAAGGTTTCAAAATAGACAGCGGCGGAGTCATCGTGGGTGCTGTCGGCGAGGGAGTTCCATGTCGGTGTTCCGGTGAATAGTGCGCGCTGGACCTCGGTGCCGTTGATGTATGCGACAAAGCCATCATCATACCTGACCTTCAGGGTAAGATTCTTGATAGTTGCAAGCTGGCCGGCGGATACGGTAAATGGGATTCTTATGTAGCAGGTTCCGTTCTTGTTGTACATCTGCTGCCGGACGTTGATAGTGAAATAGGTCTCGTAGCCTGTGCTTGTTTCGTAGCCAACGCCGCCTGCGCCCGCCGTCCACGATGAGTCATCGAATACCTGGCCGCCTTTCCACGCATCGTTGACGGCAGCCGTCGGAACAAGCACTCGCTTGGCGGCATTTTCGGCGACGAGCGTAACAGCAGTTCCGGGTGCAGACTGGGCATTGGGTATGCGTGGGTCATGGTCGTCGAGCGTATAAAAAATCTGGCCCTTGGGGGCTGTCATTGTGAGAATACCACCCGTTGAGACATGACCATCCCCGACTGGCATGCCATTGATACTAAACACCGGCGCATCCACATTCGGATAAAGTCCAGCCGTGCGCAACTGGCTCAAAACGATAGCTGGACGCTGCGGCATGTATGTGCCCAGGATATAGGTACGTCTGGCCTGCCAGTCGGCCAAGGTAAACGGTGTGCTGCGTCCCATGTCGCCCCAGCGTGCTGACTCGGCAATGATGGCCAGCTCAACCTGGTCTGCGATTACCCTGTATCGTGCGTAGGATGCTGCTGAGGTCGCCGGCCCATTGTTGAACAGGTGTCGGTGTGCGTGATCGGCAAAAAGCAAGCGGAATTCGTCATTCTGTCTGAGCGTAACGTATGGTCGAGCTCCGTTATCGCTCACGCCGGTAACGTTGGAATTGAGATTCGAGCCGATGACTATTATATATTCCGCATCCCAGTCGAAGAACTTAAATCCGGTAGTATTGGGGGGTCGGCGGCAGCCAGCGTAGAAGTTATGATAAGGCCAGTCTGCTGTGCCGCCCCAGAAATTGGAGAACAGCCAGTCAATATAGTTATCGACATCCAGAAGGTCATCGTATGCCGGATTCCTTGTGCCATCGGGATTGTTGCCCTGAATCTTCTGGTAGGAGACATTATTAGATAGTCCCGCTGCGGCTTGGTTCATCATTGCATTCCAAGTGGTGGTGTTGCTCTCACCTGTGGGGGTGCCGGAGTTGAGGGCGTCCCATTCTTCTTTATCACCGCCATAATAAGTGGCGCAGAAAGATGACATAGGCCGTTCGACTGGGTTGTATAGACCCCAGTAAAGCCCGTTGATGTACAGGTGCACAAAAGTTCCGTGGGGCGAAACTTGACCCAGAGCCAACTGAGTGCGACGCATGAACTCGTCGAGAATATACTGAACATTCGGCCCATTACCACTACCTGTCCAGCTGTTCCAGGCATCATTCGCACCGGCTCGAAGAACCAGGACGTCAAAGCTCGTAGCTGCACCTGGTGTATCGAACACAGGGAAATCAAGCTTGGTAGGACCATATTGTCGCTTGAAGACCAGACGGAAGGATTTCTTCCGCGTCAGACTCATGCCACGGAACGGGTTACCGCCATAGATACGCAGACCTGCATTGACGTGAAAACCTGTCGTCCCATCAGGATTAATCCACTCTACGGACGCCGGGCGTTCCCAAGCTACCCCTTCCAAAGTCGAGTTGCTGTAAATGCCTTTCGCTGAATCGAACAGATTCGCCAAGTCCGTCACAATTGAGATTGTCGGAAGTGACAATAGCGAATTTTTCATCAGCCCTTGGTACCGTGGATCATTCACCACCCGCTGGTCCATTGCATAATCCGCAGTGGTGCTTCCCCAGGAACTTGGAAAATTAGGAGGATTGGCAGGCTGGCGAATTACCTGGTCGAGAAAGATAAAAGTCTGTGTATCAGCATTGGTCGACAACCAGCCGGGTTTGAATGCCATCGCCCGCAGGCAGGTTGTTGTGGCTATCAAAATCGGACTCGTATATGGTATGCCATGTGTTTCACTTGGGGTGCTGCCATCCGTTGTGTAATGTATCGTAGCACCCTCGGTCTCGGTTGTTATTTCGACATAGAATGGAGCATTGTAAAAACCACGATCATAGCTGAATTTTGTATCTGTCACAATGTCAATTGCGCCGGAAACATTGAACTTGCCGGGTGTGGCTTGTGTGAAATACTGTCGAATGCCCATGTTCGTGGCGGCTGTCAATTCCGGCTGAATGAGAAAGCTCTCATCGGCGGCACTATCGTTGAGAGCCTGAATCGCAAGCACATTCGTGCCCTGACGCAGCAGGTAAATGTAGCTGGAAATGTCAATAGTCACGAAGTCTTTTGAGGAGTCATTTGGGCGGTCGCCGTCGGCATGGGAATTCCAGTTCGGTGTCTCGCTGAAATTGCGTCTTGCTACTTCGATTCCATTCAGATAAGCCACAAACCCATCTTCGTACTTCATTCGCAGCGTCAGAACGTCAAACATAGCGATCTGGTCGGCAGAGAGGGCAAATTTTTGACGTACCCATAGAGAGGCATTGATATTCTGCATCTGTTTTTTGATATTTGAAGCGGCTAAGCCGGCTGGACTACCCAACAACTCAACTTCGGCTATTTGCATAGCAACCGACGATGCCGCGTTACGAATCGCTGGGAATAATAGCTGATAATGGTAGTAACCTGTATCATTAGAGAATGTAATCGGGGTAGTGTTCTTAGTGTAGCGTGGCCAGGCTGATGCCAGACTAAAGTCAACGATATTACCCGTGGCAATCAAAGTATAAGGCCCATTTATACTCGCGTTTGAGCCGTATAGACCAAACGCAGTCGGATCTCGCTCCGGCGCGTCATTCGCTGTAGTGAAAGTCAGTCCTGTGACAATAGACGGGCCAATCGACGGTGTAACCTGAAAACCAGCCCCACCAGGAGGGTCGCCCGGGTCGAAATCTCCCTTGAAATGCAGATACTTCGTCAGGATGTCGTTATCAATGGCCATGGGAGGTGTTTCGGCAGCAGGCCAATCGCCATCGTTCGGAACTCCCTGGACGACGTCTCCAGGGTTAGTGACATCAATCACATGAGGCTGTACCTGGACAAAACCCAATCCCGTCTTTGCGGTATCCCAGCTACTATCATCGAAAGTTATTGCTATCCATTCTGTTTCAGCATCAGTTGCCTTAGGTACATGATATGAAGCAGTATCTCCGCTGGCGATGAGGGAATTAGAGGATTGCCTCATACCGTATGAAACATTTGTAAGCTGTGGCGGATAATCGTATTCTGAAACTATTGTTGTGCCGTCTTTTTCGACCATCGCCAGATAACCACCACCGGCGTTTAATTGAAAGTTGGTGTGAAGCTCACTGCCGGTGAGATTCTTACCGGACGCAAAGACAATCAAGAAAGCCCTCGGCTCAATCACAACGCCAACAGGAAATTCCCACTTGGCCAGTTCGTTCCTGTCGTCGGTAAGATGCCAATTCGCCAGACTGACCGGCACATCCGAGGGATTGTAAATCTCTATCCAGTCCGAAGAATCGCCGTCCTTATCTAATAGGTCGCCCTCTTTAAGAGGTACTTTGCTGCCGTTACTTGCCATGAACTCGTTGATAATTGGGATAATACCACTTTTATTCCAGTTGTTTGCCAATATGGCGAAATCTACAAAATTAACGCCGTTTGCACCATCAAGGTCAGCTTCGCATCCAATTGCATCACAAGTATCGCCAAGCCAGTATGCGGCAAGAAGCTGAAGGTCGGCATAATTGACAAAGTGGTCCTCATTGATATCGCCGACAGGATATATTTGGCCGAACGCGGAATTGCCTGCAAGTAAAAGCAGTGAAAAATACAAAAGGCCGGTTAGTGCATAGCGAAACGACATCTCCTTCATGGCAATTGGCTCCAAAAGTCGGTTGACTGAATCAAGAACCGTGCGACGTTATTTTTTGTGAGAGACTGCATAAGCAATCTCTTATTCAAGGATAAGACCTTCCTCACTAATATCGGCTCTGGAAGGCCGGGTAGTAGAGCTTACAAAAATCTATATTACCATAAAAGGGCCGATAAAGTCAAAGCTGTTTAGGTTGTATAACTACCGCACGAGCAGAGCCGAGAGATGACAAACAATGATTATAATAAAGGAAATGGAGAATTGAGAAGGAGGTAGGGAGTTAGCCACCAGTCAACTTCATGTCTTTTGACATTTTACTACAGCCGGTCTGTTTTGCCACCCAGTCAGAGTCAAGTGGTCTGTAATGAGGCGAGTATGCTTATATTTGTTGGAGTATGATTGTTAATAGGTGCTCTTTCAGTCCTGCAAGGTATCGGTTGGTACTTTTTCGGGTACAGTGTCATCTTTGGTCTTGTTAAGCGCTTGGGGTTCAGCCACCCTGCGGTAGCCTAGAGCTTTGATGACTTCAAGGACTTCTGTCCAGGTGGGGAAAGGCCTGTTGTTCTTGCGTTTGTACTCATCTATTGTCATGAGGAACTCAAATTGCTCGTCGGACATGTAGCCTTCTTCGGCAGCTTTACGGTCGTCGGTTCTACGACGGCCCGGTCCGCGTCTGCGGTCGAGGCCCAACCGTCTATCCACCACGCTTTCGCGTCGGTCGTCGCTAGTTCGATGCCCTACAAAGGATTCGTTTTCCATATCTGCCATTGCTGTTCCTCAGTGCACTTTGGAAATATTGGCGACAATAGCCGGTCGCCAAGACACTTAAACCTGGCCGAGTGTTCTCGATTGAATGACTGACGTTGTCTAACGTTCCTCGTCGTTGAAGAAGTCTGAGTCGAAATCGTCAGCAGCCTCTTCCTCTTCCATGCCGAAATCATAGAAGTCGTCGTATGCGTCCTGGGATTCTATGACAACGTGTGCTTCATCAAGGCAATCCTCGGGAACCATAACAACGATTCCTTTTGTATTGGTTGAGGGGTCAAGCTGCTCCTTGACGAGGGCGGGTATGTCGTTTACTTTCAGCAGGCTTTCATATTCCTTCGCCTGCTCTATCTCGTCGACAATGGTCACCACCACGAATTCCTTGAGTTTTGTCTGTGCTTTCGGATTTTTTTTAGAACGCTTATCCATTGTCTCCATCCTGAAATAAACAAACTTAGCCTCTTACTATAGTTCGGCGGCATGCCTATTCTTGTATGTCCTGTAATGTTATTATCTGCCACCGCCGGAATTCATACTTGCCGTTGCTACCTACCAAAATGGCTGTGAGTACATCGTCCGGCATTAGTCCACATTGCCTATCGGCCTCAGAAGTGTAAAAATTTAGTATTTAGGCATTTTTTTTGTTGCAAACTTGCTTTATATATATGATAAGGTTCTGCATCAAACCTGCCGGGCTCCAGGGTATGGTGCCAGTGAGTACAGGGTATTTGTTGTCTTAACAAGGAGGATTTTTGCGATGGCAAAAACAACAAAAAGAGAAAGTTTAGTTGTAGCAAGCAAGGTGAAAGGTTACGTTAAGAGCAAGAAGATGATGACCTCGTCCGATGCTCTCTGTATCATCAGCGACAAGGTCTATTGTATGCTTGATGCGGCCATGGAGCGGGCTAAGGCGAATCGTCGCACCACCGTAAAACCACAAGACCTTTAATAAGGGTGCATCCAGAGCGGTTTTTGACGGTGCATTTTGATTTTCCGGCAGTATTTTGTGAATTAGCCGTTCTGTCTTTTTTGATGCAGAGCGGCTTTTTTAGTTTCACACAAGGTGCACGTCTTGGAAAGTCTTGCTGTATTCCTACTGCTTTGTGTACGGGGCGATGATCTTGTTTATCGAACCATCAATAGACATTATGATCGCTACTGTTAGGTTTTGCGCAGTTTTCAGCGATTTCTGATTGATAAATAAAGAGCCTATAAAATTCTTGATATCAGGGTGTAAAGTGCCGGTTTTTAGAAAAAATGTTGGACTTCTCAGCGGCAAAAACCCGATTAGATATTGTATAGAGACTATCTCTAATCGCAGGTCGTCATATTGAGCGGCTTGCAGGTATTTTGGAGAATAGACCTTTTTTCGTACTGTCTAAGGCCTGGCTACACGTTAGTGGGCTTGTTTTGACCTCGACTATCTCGGCTCGATTGAACACGTCCAGGTCAGTCAGTCAAAGTACTTATAGACAGATGGTCGAGCAAACTTTTAGTCTGTTCCAGGCGGACTGAGAGCGGCAGTTTTGTGGTGGTTTCTTAGGTAGGTCTGTACGAAGGGTGCGATTTTTGCTGGCAGGCAATTAAGCAGGTGGGCTTTCCTGCCGATAAGTCAATTCGCGGAAGCCCACGCGTAATTGTCGCCTGATATTGCTGAACGGGTGAAAATTGATTACGGTGTCGTAGCCGCAAAGACAATGTTGTATAACTCTTTGGTGAGTAGAGGTATATGAAAGTGGTTCAAGAGGGGGGACACATTAGAGTGTTCATGCTTGGCTGGGAATTCCCGCCTTTCATAAGTGGGGGGTTGGGTACTGCCTGTTACGGCTTAACCCGAGCCCTTGACGAGGTTGGAATCAGGGTGACTTTTGTTTTGCCTCGGATGGTCGAAAGCGAATATGCCACTCACGTAAGGCTGCTTACCCCCGCGTCCCGTGTATCGGCAGCATCATACGAAGCTGGTAGGCTCAAGAATGTCAGGTTCCGAACGATTAACTCCGCATTGCAGCCATACACAACTGCTGATGTTTATCGCCAGCGGGTAGAGGAAAGCCTTCGTCTCAAAAGGCTGGCATTCGGCAACAAGGCGGATTTGGTTGGTGCGATCGATTACAGCAGTGATATGTATGTCGAGATACACCGTTACGCAGCTCTGGCCACCGAACTGGCTAAGTACGAGGAATTTGATATTGTCCACGCCCATGACTGGATGACTTATCCGGCCGGAATTGCTGTAGCGGCAATGAGCGGCAGACCCTTGGTAGTACATGTTCATTCAACCGAGTTCGACCGCAGTGGTGAGCATGTCAACCAGATGATATATGACATCGAGCGGGCCGGCATGGAAAGGGCCGATAAAATTGTTGCCGTCAGTTACTTCACACGCAATATCATCATCAGCCGGTATGGTATCAGCTCCGATAAGGTTGAGGTGGTTTACAATGGAGTAGAACGCAACAACGGTTGGCCTCTGACAGATACCGGCATCAAAAGAGACGAGAAAATCGTTCTGTTTCTGGGCCGCATTACTATGCAGAAGGGGCCGGAGTACTTCCTGTACGCCGCCAAGAAAGTAATGGAAGTGATGGAGAACGTTAGGTTCGTCATGGCAGGCTCCGGCGATATGATGTACCGGTCAATCGAGCTGGCGGCACGGCTTGGGATAGGACATAAGGTGCTGTTCACCGGCTTTCTACGAGGGGAAGACGTCCGTAAAATATACAAGATGGCCGATTTGTATGTTATGCCGTCGGTGTCTGAGCCGTTTGGGATTGCACCCCTTGAGGCTCTTGACAATGACGTGCCTGTAATTATTAGCAAGCAGAGCGGGGTGTCGGAGGTCTTAACGCACGCGCTGAAAGTCGATTTCTGGGACGTTGATGAGATTGCCAACAAGATCGTGGCTGTGCTGAAGTATCCACCGTTGCAGCTTACTCTCCGAAGCCATGGGAATTTTGAGGTCAGGAAACTCAGGTGGAAAGACAGTGCACAAAAGTGCGCGAAGATATACGAGGAAATGCTTGTCGGGGTTTGATATAGAAAAAGCCCGCGTCACCGGCCGGTCAAAAGGATTTGGGTGATTAAGAAATGCCTTCGGTTTGCTTCTATTTTCAAGTGCATCAGCCGATACGGTTGAAGCACTACACGGTATTCGATAACAGCGACCACTACTTTGACGACTACAAGAATGCCGCTATCTGTAAGAAAGTGGCAAATAAGTGTTATCTTCCCGCCAACCGCGCTATTCTTGAGCTGGTTAACAAATACAAAGGCAGGTTCAAAGTAGCCTATAGTCTCACTGGGGTGCTGCTTGAGCAGATTGAGATGTTTGCCCCCGAAGTCTTGAGCACCTTCCATGCCCTTGCCGAGACGGGGTGCGTGGAGTTCCTGGCTGAGACTTACTACCACAGTCTGAGTTTTCTTTACTCCCGTCACGAGTTTGTGGAGCAAGTCAAAAAACACATAGATGTTATAAGCAGCCTATTCGGGCAAAAACCTCGCATTTTCAGAAATACCGAGCTGATATATAACAACGACCTCGCTTTGCTCATAGAAGCGATGGGTTGTTTTGATGCGATAATGAGCGAAGGCGCGGACCACATACTGGGATTTCGCAGCCCGAATTTTGTTTACAAGCCGAAAGGCTGCAGACATTTGAAACTGCTGATGAAGAACTATTCTCTGAGTGATGATATTGCCTTTAGATTCTCAAACCGCGATTGGACTGAATGGCCTTTGACCGCGGAGAAATTCGGCAGGTGGATAAGCAACATCAATGGCAATGGCAATGTCGTTAATCTTTTCATGGATTACGAGACATTCGGCGAGCATCAGTGGGCCGACACCGGCATATTCGAGTTTATGCGACAACTGCCGGATGAGGTTTTCAAGCATCCCGACAACGATTTCAAGACGCCCAGCGAAGTGGCCGCATCTTATGAACCTGTTGGTACAGTTGATGTTCCGCATGTAATAAGTTGGGCCGATACTGAACGGGACCTGTCGGCATGGCTGGGCAACGCCATGCAGTCAAATGCAATTCATGAGCTTTACCGCCTGGAGAAAAAGGTCAGAAAAACCGGCGATGATAAGATAATGATAGATTGGCGTAAGCTTCAGATATCGGACCATTTTTACTACATGTGTACAAAGTATTTTGCGGACGGCGATGTTCATAAATACTTCAATCCGTACGATTCGCCATACGATTCTTACATAAACTTCATGAATGTCCTTGATAACCTTCAGAGGCGTTGTGCCAAGCGTGAAACCGGGGGTCCGGTCGGCAGTCTGCCGCCAACCAAGAATTCCCCTGAGACGCAGATGGCTACCTGAGGCCTCTGAATCTCATTTTCCGGTGGAGCGATGTATATTCCTTGATGCTAATGGAATAATAATCGGCGGAGAAACAATTTGTTGACATTTCAGAAGACCAGAGAAACATGTACCTTGTCTTTATCAACTTCAGGCAAAGCCATTGATGAGCTGTTAGGTAAGCAGTGGCTGTTGACTAATCAACGTGGAAGTTACGCTTCTTCCACCGTAGTCGGGTGCAACACCAGCAGTTATCACGGTCTGTTGGCAGCCTCGGTGAACCAGCCGGCAGATAGAATAATGACGCTGGCCAATTGTCTCGAAATGGTCATATCCGGTCCTGAAGTGTTTGACCTATCGACTTTTGAATTCAGCGAAAGATTTGCGCCTGCTGGGTTTGGGCACATCAAACGATTTCGCCGCGATGTTGGGGTCCACTTTGACTACGACCTTGAGCCGGTGCAATTAAGTAAATCAATATATCTGTTACGCGAGAGTGATACAGTCGTTTTGGCTTATGATTTTGCGGAGGTGAAGCGGCCGATTGAGTTCGTGGTTCGGCCGTTCGTTGTCTTGCGAGATTTTCATGGATTGCAAAGGTCATACGCGGCGTTGCGTTGTAAACCTGTGGAGAAGGGTATATCGGTTCGGCATGAGGCTCCGAGTAAAGTTGGGTTGTTCTTGAGTTGCCCCTGCATGAATTTTCAAGATGACCCCCAGTGGTGGTTTAACTTCGTATATCGCGACAACAAGGTAAGGGGTCAGGATTTCACCGAGGACTTGTGGACGCCGGGCTTTTTCAAGTGTCGTATAGATGCTCCCGCTGAAATTGTATTCCGGGCAAGTCTGTGTCAGCGATGGTGCGATGTGGAGCCACCAATTATTGACATCAGCATAATCAAAGAGGATTTACAGAAGCACCGTGATACTTTGATAGACCAGGCCGGTGCTCGCGGTAAAGAATCGCAAGTGCTTTGTCTGACGGCCGACCAATTTGTGGTTAAGCGAAAGACCAAACAGGTTGAGCAGACAGCTATCTTGGCGGGATTCCCGTGGTTTGCAGCCTGGGGCAGAGATTCTTTCATATCCCTTCCTGGGCTTCTGTTATGCACCAAACGGTTTGAAGAGGCCAGGTCTGTTTTAATGACTTTTGCGGCAGTCGCTGACGAGGGGATGATTCCAAATCGGTTTGACGACCGCAGCGATGAGGCGCACTTCAACAGCGTTGATGCCTCGCTTTGGTTCATCAACGCGGCCTTTCAATATTTGATCGCCGCTGAGGATTCTAAAACGTTCGCACAGGACCTGCTGCCTGTGATCCGGTGGATTGTGGATTCTTATGAAAAGGGCGCTCGCTTTAACATTCACGCAGATAGCGATGGGCTTATAGTTGCCGGCGATCAGACCACGCAATTGACGTGGATGGATGCCAAGTGCAATGGTGTCGCGTTTACCCCGCGATGGGGTAAGGCGGTTGAAGTCAATGCGTTGTGGTACAACGCATTATGTCTTTTAGCTAACTACTACGTCAGCCGGAGTTTCGAGAGCAGCCGGCGTTACCGTGTCATGGCCGAAAAGGTCGGTGAGAGTTTCTGCAGGTTATTCTGGAATCCACAGAAGTCTTATCTCAATGACGTTGTTTTGCCCGATGGTTCGGTTGATGCGACAATCCGCCCGAACCAGATATTTGCGGTATCACTTCCATTTTCGCCGCTGCTGTCTTTTGAGTGTAAATGTGCGGTAATTGACGTTGTGCAAAAGGAATTGCTCACACCTTATGGTCTGCGAACCCTAAGTCCGAGCGACCCTGCTTACAAAGGCTCCTGCGAAGGTCCCCAGCGAAAGCGGGATGAGGCATACCATCAGGGTACTGTTTGGTCCTATCTGATGGGGCCATTTGTGGAAGGATATCTGAAGGTCAACGATTTCAGCCGCAGTAGCAAAAGACAGGCCGCTAAGTTTATACAACCTTTGTTGCAGCATTTGACTGAGGAGGCCTGCATGGGAAGCATTTCCGAGATATTTGATGGAGATGCTCCACATAAACCGAGGGGATGCTTCGCCCAGGCCTGGAGCGTGGCTGAGCTTATCAGGGCCAACCACTTGATTGAGGGCTGATGCAGACACATAAAGAAAAGAAAGTAAAGCGCGCTTTGCACACTGGCTTTTTGCTGAAGAGGGGAAGGAACTGATGTATCGTTTTCTGATCGTTATCGAAAAAGCAAAAGGAAACTACTCAGCCTATTCGCCGGATTTACCAGGTTGTGTGGCTACCGGCAAGACGCGCGAGCAGGTCGCTCGGAATATGTACAAAGCTATAGAAATGCACTTGCGAGGTTTGCTCGAGGATAGAGTGCCTATTCCAAAGTCTCATTCTTTCGCTGAATACGTTGCTGTTCTTTCGACATAAGTAAAGCCCCTTTCCCGCCCAGGGTGTGGAATCCGCAGTCTTTTTGCAACGAGGTACGCATTACGAAATATGCAATATCGGAGCGTAGCGCAGATCCGCCTGTGGCGGACGATATACGAACAGCGCCCCCTTGAAACAAACAGGGCCGCCGGAATGCCCGGCAGCCCTGTTTCTCAACTATCGACCACGATCGTTATGCGTCGTGCGTACCTCGTATTGCGTACTACGGATCATGAGCTACGAGTCACGAGCAACGAAGCCATAGCCGAGGCTGCGGGATCGACTATTCCTGCGCACCCTCCCGTCATTTGTTGCGCACGATTTTCAACGCACTGCCCCATGCGATGACTTGGTCGAGCATGGTGTTGACGGATTTCTCGTGCAAGGGAGCCGGCTTGAAGGTGCTGAAGTTCTCGAAGTCGGTGAAGAGGGACAGCGCGACTTGGGCGCGCACGTCGGCCACCTGCAACTCGCCCATCACCAGCCGGAGCTGCTCGACCGCCCGCGTTCCACCGGAGCTGCCGTAACTCACAAACCCGGCCGCCTTGTTGTTCCATTCCCCATACAAGTAATCAATCGCGTTCTTGAGTGCCCCGGACGGCCCGTGATTGTATTCGGGTGTCACGAAGACAAAGGCGTCGAAGGAAGCGACCTTCGCAGCCCACGTCTTGGTGTGGGGCTGGCTGTACTGGCCCATCGACGGCGGAATGGCCTCGTCGAGGAGCGGCAAGTTGAAATCTTTGATATCCACGAGTTCGAAAACGGCATCGCTGCGCTTCTTCGCAATCTCGTAAACCCAGCGGGCGACGGCCTCGGCCTTACGACCGGGACGCGTGCTTCCGATGACGATTGCTACCTTAATCATGGTTCGCTATTCTCCTAAACAAGGTTGTGTTCACAGGCACGGCACTTTGTCATCACGCGGGTGTCGACACGCAACGCAGGACTATCCTATTGGCGCCTCGAAAGAAGCAATGAATCAGAGCATGTCCAATGAGATGAATCTACATGGCGCACGTGGGGACTTCAAGCCGGAAACTGAGTATCCGGGCGAGAATCCATACGGGCATGGGCTTGTAGGCTTTGATGTAAAGTACATTGCTCATAATGGCCTCCTTGCTCTGCTGCATTAGCGAGTAGCTCCAATCACATCCTGTGATTAAAAATACGCTTTTGTTGAAACAGTGTTCGGAATAAATTTCAGCATTTGAGTTCTTCGCGAATGAGACAGCCGTCGCATGGGCAGAACGCACGGATGTTTTCTTGCGGAGTTGCCGGCGGCACTTCGCAGCCCGGCATTAAAATGAATTTACCGCCTGCGTCTTTGATGCACTTTTTTGCGGCCTCGGCGACCTCCTGGGCCGTGCCCTGAAGCAACACCGCCGACGGATCGAAATTGCCACAGAGCGTCATGCCGGGTCCGACTGCGGCTCTGGCGTAGTCCAACGGAACCATCCAATCCACGTCTATTATGTCGGTTCCGGTTTGGGCCATGTATTGTATGATGTTCTTGATATTGCCGCAGATGTGAAGTTTTGCGGTCGAGCCAGCCTTATGGATGGCCTCAATCAGTTTTTTCTCCAGAGGCATCACGTACTGTTTATACATATTAGGCCCGATCAAACTTGCAGCGGAATCGCCTATGCCGACCATATCCGCGCCGGCTTTGATTTGGGCCGCGGCAAAGCGTATGGCATTTTGCGTGATTATCTCGGCGGCTCTTACGAACATCTCAGGCGAGTCTATTAAGTCCAGAAATGAATTCTCGATGCCGCGAAGGTCGGCATATTCGGCCAGAGGTCCTTCGACCCAGCCCAGCACACTGTGTGTCTTGCCGACCTTTGCCGCCATCTTACGGACACTTTCGATCCGCTGCTTCGTCCGTTCGGAATTCTCGATATCAAAGGGTCTTATCAGAGATATATCATGCGGACTCTTTATTAGGGCAGATTTGGGTTTACCGACTCCATCCGGCGGATAGTTAAATTCCATACCGTAGGCCGATGCTTCACGCCACGGGTCACTTATCGCGCTTACTTGATCCGTATTTAATGCGTGCATAACGGCAAGCTGCGACTCAACCAGCACGTCTCCATCGAGATAGTAATCTCGGTAGGTACGACCAATAAAGTTAGCCGCCCAGGACATGAAGATTGGCGTAACGGCTGGTCGGTCGTATGGTTCGCTTTTGAGGGTTGCATAAATACGTTCTTTTGGCGTCATAGTTCAGCATCCACCGACTATGGGCATCATAAGTAATCTCTCCGACAGATTCACGCATTTTCTGTGATTTGCTCCAATTCGGTTCGCGCAATGTTGGTTTTCGAGATTGCAGGTGAGGTTGGTTGCTGGTAGAATCTGCGGCTCTATTTTCGCCATATTCGGTATCCTATAGAAATGTCGAGAACGGCTGAAAAACACATTTTGAAAAACGGGATGGTAATCCTCGGCGAGCCGATGGATGCAGTCGAGTCGGTCGCGTTTGATTTTATGCTGCCGGCTGGCGCGGCTATCTTGCCCCAAGGCTGCTGCGGTGCGGCAAACGTTATCGCCGACTGGGTTTTCAGAGGGGCGGGCTGCCGCGACAATAGGCAATTTGGAGATGCACTTGATGGATTGGGTCTGCATCGCTCGATCTCCATCAATAGTTCACATATTACTGTTGGTGCTGTCCTGGAAGCCAGCAACCTTGCGCCGGCTCTGGACCTATATGCCGACATTATACTAAGGCCGAGGTTGGAACAAGATCAATTTGAGCCGGCCCGGCAGTTGGCTATTGAGGCTGTGCGTGCGCTGGATGACGACCCTCGTCACAAAGTGATGCTCGAATTGCGAAAGCAGTTCTATCCCAGCCCTTTGGGCCGAAGCACCATCGGCGAAATGGCGGAGCTGGAGACTTTGACCGCTGAGAAGACAAAGCAGATTGTTAGTGAGAATTTTAACATCTCTCAGACAATCTTTTCGGTGGCGGGTAAGTATAATTTCGATGCCGTCTGCAAACAATTGGAGAATCTGTTTGAGACGAACAACCAAGGCCGGCTTGAGCCAATCGCACTCGGCACGAAGGCAGGCAGGTACCGGCATATCCATAACGAGGGCGCCCAGGTGCATATCGGCCTGATGACCGAGACGGTCAAGTTGAACCACCAAGATTACTACGATACCAGAGTCGCAGTATCGGTTCTCTCCGGCGGGATGAGTGCCAGACTGTTTACTGAGGTTAGGGAAAAGCGTGGCCTATGCTATTCGGTCGGGGCGCGTTACCATAGCTTGAAAGAAGCAGCCGGGATCACCTGTTATGCCGGAACAACCCCCGACAAAGCTCAAGAAACGCTCGATGTGATTATCGGCGAGTTCAATCGACTGGCTGATGGAATCACACAAGAGGAACTGGACCGAGCCAAGATAGGCCTCAAGGCTTCACTCATATTGCAGAGCGAGTCGTCAATCAGTCGCGCAGGAGCTATTGGCGGCGACTACTATATGCTGGGCAGGGTCAGAAGCCTTGACGAAGTCAAGCGGAAGGTTGAAGCGACAAGTGTGGATTCCGTCCTGCAGTGTTTACGGAATAACAGATTCAAGGATTTTACTGTTGTGACGATAGGCTCACAGGAAGTAACGCTCAAGTGACATCGACCATGGAATTTAAGAAGACAACACTGGACAACGGCCTGACCCTGATCGGCGAGGTAAATACGTCCGCAAAATCGGCTGCCGTGGGTTTTTTTGTCAAGACCGGGGCGAGAGATGAGACTGAGCAGGTAAACGGCGTGTCTCACTTTCTGGAGCACATGCTTTTCAAAGGGACCGAAAAGCTGGACGCCTTGCAGGTGAATGAGGCGTTCGACAGGACGGGCGCACAATTCAACGCCGGCACGAGCGAAGAAAATACCGTTTATTATGCCGCTGTGCTCCCGGAATATCTGCTTGAAGTGACGCGTTTATGGATAGAACTTATGAGGCCGGCCCTTAGGGATGACGACTTCAGCATCGAAAAAAACGTCATCAAGCAAGAAATCGCCATGTACAAAGACCAGCCTAGCTTCGATGTAATAGACCGGTGCAGAAGGCTGCATTTCCAGGACCATCCGTGTGGTTACAGTGTCTTGGGTAGCGAGCAGAGCATTGATGGTTTGACCAACCGGCAGATGCAGGATTACTTTGGCCTGCGATATGTGCCAAATAATATGGTTGTCGCTTGTTCCGGCAACTTCGACTGGGATGAATTTCGCAGTGTTGTTGAGAAGCCCTGCAGCAATTGGCTGGGCCAGGCGGTTGCGAGACCATTAACGTATTACACTGGCAGCAGAAAAAAAGAACGATTGGAAAAATCCTCCTTATCCTGCGAGCACCTTTGTTTTATGAGTGAGGCCGTCTCGTCCCAGGACCCGAGGCGATTTGCGGCCTACCTTCTGGCCACTATTGTCGGCGACGATGTTGGGTCGCGTTTTTATTGGGAGCTGGTAGACAAAGCGTTGGCGGAAGCAGCCGCAATGCAGTTCGGCCCAATGGACGGTATGGGCATTTTATGCAGCTATATATGCTGCAGCAGTCGAAATATGCAGACAGTGATGAGCACTGTGACGTCGATATTTGATGCTCTCGATAGAGACGGCGTGACGCCCGGCGAATTGACCAAAGCGAAAAACAAAATACTAAGCGCCTTGGTTATCAAAAATGAGCTACCTATGGGCAGGCTTTTAGACCTCGGCTTTAACTGGATATATCTGGGCCAATATCGCAGTATTGAAGATGATATAAGGGCAATAAGGGCCGTCACTGTGGACGATGTGAATGCTTTAATAACTCAGCTCAGGCCCGGCGATTTCACACAGTATTCAATAGGACCAGGCCGCTCAATTTGAGGCCGTTTCCTGTGGACTGATTGCTTTTATTCTTGATTAGTCATCCTTTTTTTGCTAAGCTGCCCATATCTTAGAGGAGATCCTGGTGATGGGTAAGCTCGATAAAGACAACAAAGCAGATCCTGATGTGCTTCGTGCAGCGGATATAATGCCTCCGTTCGATAGGCCGATCATGTCGCAGCAATCTGCACAGCTGGTAAACACGGCAGGTCAGCGACGATTGTCCATGACTCGAACGGGCGGCTCGATGCCGGATGTAAATCAGGAGTCGGTTCGTAGTCCTGCGGCTGGCGAGAACAATCCCACTAATGCTGTTCGCGTAGGACATACCCAAGCTGATATACCCAAGTTTGACCTTGCCGAAGGGCTGCTGGCTGACCGGCGAATGATTTCTGCTGCTAAAAGGAAATCGCCCAGCCACAAGGTTGTAGAAGTTGACAAGAGTTCCCGGGTGGGGCAGGCCAAAGATGCATCCAGGTGGTTGGTTGTGGAGTCGTCGGAGCAACGGCTCCTCATCGCGGAGATTGTATCCAGAGACATTGCCAGACTCTGCCGTGGTGATGTTCGGAGTGTTTTTGGACAAGATTTCAGGGCGGGACAGTAAAAGCCTTTTTCAATCGTTCATCCATTACAACAGTAATTCAGTGGTATTGCCGCCGGTTGTTGATCTGTTACTCTGAACCCTTCTGTATTTTTCTCCAGTTTGATGGTATCTCACCATGCTCGGCCCCCACATCGCCAGCATTATAACCCATACTCTATCAGGTGTCTCACTCCTTCCGGGACCAGGATACGACTTTGCCTGCTTCCCCAAGGCAAGACCCCGGTTGTTGTAGCAGCCGACCACAGGTCACTTTGCAGCTATTGCCCCGCTGACTCGCGATAAGGCCTGCCGGCCCTGTAAAGCTCCAGGCGGGACTCTAATGTAGTCGTGGAGACCTTAGGATTGCTGCGGACGATCTCTATTGCCTGTAAGGTCGTGCGTACGGCTTGGTCGAATTGACCTACCTCAGCGTATGCGGCCGCCAAGCTGTCGAGCAGTGGGGGCGACTTGTAGGCTGTGGTCTTACAGGCCCACTCGGCTAACTGGACCGCACGAGGCCCATTGCGATGTTTTGCCTCAGGAGAAGTTGCCAGTACCCATGCAAGATTGTTGGCAACGGATATGTCTCCAGGGTTTGCGGCGTAGGCGGCCTCGAGGTGCATCAGGGCCTCTCCGTACTGACCAATGTGGCTGAGCAGTGCTCCCAGCAGGCCGTGAACCGTGGCGCTGTTGGGCATAAGTGTAGCAGCCTCGCGCGCATAGGGAATGGCTTTTTCTTCCCGATCGATTCGGGCCAGGCACGAGGCCAATAAGTATAGCGACTCGACATGCTTCGGCTCTTCCTTCAGAGCTTCGTGGAACTCCTCGATGGCCTCGGCGTACTGATGCCGTTGCTCATGAAAGGTCCCGGCGCGGTAATGGGTATAGTAATCTGCAAATTCCTGGCGGATCTCAGCGAGTTGCTCCGAACGGATATTGACAAATTCCGGGATATTCGCGGCGCGGTCCGCCGCAGTGAAGTGTTCCAGAAGCACCGCAGGAGTGTCGTTGCCGTCGGCGTCAAGGTGCGTCAGCCAAATCTGCGTAAAGGGGCCGCCGGCCTTGGATGCGAAAGCCAGCCACTTGCCGTTGGGCGACCAACTGTGCCACGAATTCATCTTGCCGGGAAAGTTACATTGCATCATTCGTGGTGTCCCGCCGGCCGATGGCATGATGTAGAGAGTACTATCTGGCCTAAGCAGCATAAAGGAATCACTCTGGCAGAACACAATCCACTTTCCGTTGGGAGAAAATCGTGGAAAATAATTGCTCTTGTCGTTGTTGGACGCCCCTGGCACCGCCGTGGGCATGCCGCCTTTGCCTTCATTGAAAGCGATGCGATAAATGTCGTAGCGGAACTTCTTACCGCCTTCGAAGAACTCGGAGACCTCTTCCCTGCTGACGAGTGCAGAGGATGGATCTTTGAGATTGGGCAGCTTATAGCACTTGCTGCGTGCAAAGAGGATTGTCTTGCCATCGGGGCTCCACACGGGATTACTCTGCACATACTGGCGATCGTCGGCACCAGGGAGTGGAAAAAACTCCTTGGTCTGCCGGTTATAGACCACCAGAATGCCTGTGACAGGGAAGAAACGTTGGGAATAAAACAGATCATCCACAGGTGAGAACACGGACCGGTCCTTGACCGTACTGATGACGTAACGTCCATCAGGAGATATCTGAGACAGAAGCCCAAAGGTAGGTTCTTTGTCTTCACGCCGGTAATCGCTCCAGGAGATGACCTTGCTCTTCTCCAGAACAGTCTGACGTTCGGTTTCTGCAATGACATAAGAGCCCTTGTCGCTTCCGTAGTCCACGTCCATCGCTAAGGTTTTGCCGTCGGACGTGAAGGAATGGCAATTGCCGCAGACTTTCATGTCCGTCAGCAGGGTGGGCGGTTTGTACGAAGACACATCTCCCAGACACCATCGGATAGACTCGAGGTTCTCGAGGACGTGCAGAAACGGCAGCGGCACGTCTCGGTAGAAGATCGGCGCCCCCACAGCATCGTCCGAGGTACTGAGTTTGAGACGCCCGCGCGACAAGCATCGGTCGAGGTTTGCGCTATGGAATCCTATAATCGTAACAGTCGCAGCTTGGCCACGCGACAGGCTCTTAATCCGCTCCCAGGTCTCTGGGCTTGGCATCCAACGTCGGGATTGGACTGGTGGGGACGGTGGATTATAGGTCGCAGCCGCCTTTGAGGCGGTCCTCAGGTCACTGTCACGTGCGATTGGTGGCGTTGACCCTTGTGTGAGCACGTATAAATGGTTGTGCCCATCACCGGAGACCACGTCGATCAACCAGGTGTCGGCCTCAGCAGCAGGGTCGCTCCACACGATTGTCGGAGCGGCCATATCCGGCGGGAACACAGCCTCATCCATGGGGTAGTCAACTTTGAGCGGAAGGAGACCATCACTTGTCGAAGCCGCCTGAACTGCTTGAAAGATCGCCTTTCGGAGTGTCTCATTAGATGTTGATAGAGCAGCCACTGAAGGTTCAAAGGTCACCGCGTTATCTTCGCCCAGCAGGGAATGGGCGGCCAGCCTCGTCGGGCCGGCAAGTATCCCAGCTGCCAGAACAACAAGAATAGCACGTCGCATAAAACGGGTCCCTGACCTTTCCGCCTCCGGAGATACTGTTGTACTGGTCGGCGTAAATCCTTACGCACTTGAGGAACGAAACGATCTGACTTGGCATATCCTATAGCACAACGCGTCAGCAATGTAAGACGACTTTGATACCCTAAAAGAAAAGGATTGCAGGCTCACACCTGCAACCCTTTTGATTACACATTCTACAAATGTTATGTAGTTTACACCGCTCTGCGTCTCCGCAGCCAGGTTACAAGGCCTATGCCGAGACCGCCTAAAACAAAAGCACCCGGTGCTGGTATCACGCCGGTATCACCAGCGTGGATCCCGACACCGTCTTCGGTCTCGTACGCCCATCCATCGATTTTGAAACTTTGTGTGGTCAAACCGATGTCCGACATTTCTGATACATGCAGCCAACCATAATAAATGCTGCCTGGCATTGTCAGCCCGATATAACCGCCTTCTTCACCAAATTCCCCGATGCGTGTCTTTCCCTCTTCTATGGCCTCTAAAAGCAGCACCGCCAGCCCATTGTCGGCAAGAGGGGAGCTGGGGTCGATCAAGTCTCCACGAGAGAGATTGAATGCTTGCCCTGCCCCCGTCATCATGTCGAGGCCGACCACCTCGCCCATACCTATGCGCCCCATACCGCCAAGAATAGTCAACCTCGTGCCCATAGCCATCATACTCGTCATCTGAAACCACTCAAGATTGATCGTGAAGTCGTCCCACTCGCCCTCAGAGCCGGCAATGCTAATCATTGCCATCTCAGGCGGCGGGGACATACCGCCCTGCAACGTAAGCGTGACATTCTGGGAGCCCGAATAGACAATGGAAGCAAAAATTGGGCCGGTTAGCGTAAGAACGCACACAAAAGCCAACAGTAAAAACTTATTCATGATTTCCTCCTCCTAAGTTTTGATACCCACTGATTTACTGGCTGCCCAAAACAACTCAGTTTGGCCCCGCCAGTATCAGAAAGACATTTATTATAAGACGTCCTGGCATCCTCCTCCAAATTAACAATTTTAATATAGATACTACTAACATAGTCAAGGTTTGTCAAGTAAAAAAACTCTCAGAAAGTGTATGAGTAGAAGTATTTTCATCGCGGTTTAAACCACTTAATCCCGTCATCTCCAGTCCGTTCCGGCTCTATACAAAAGACAAAACGGGACAATTGCCGGCCCCTAATTTTCTTGCAATATTAACCCGTGGGATGTAAAGTGGATTCTATTCATTATTGGTCGATCCGGCAAAGCTTTAGACAGATCAGACAAACGACTAATTCTCTAATGACGAACGACTGCCTAATTATGGAGAGGTGGCCGAGCGGCTGAAGGCAACGGTTTGCTAAACCGTCGTACGGATGAATGTCTGTACCGCGGGTTCGAATCCCGCCCTCTCCGTTATATCAGAAAGTCAAACTACAAGCTCTCGCACTTCGGTTAATTGCAGCATTACATCTCAAGGGGCAGCCATCATTTTTTGTTGATGCGCGTGCGGGCCCGTCCCCTATTTTGACATGCAGTTCTGTGAGGTCCGCCCAAGATGTGGAGCAGTCAAAGAGCAAGACTCCGCACGGCAGGTGTGTTTGTGCTCAGTTTTTTGTAACTTTTCGCCGCCAGGAAGCGATAGACTGATGGGTAGATCGATGCCTTGGGTATTACCATGACGTCCGACCTTGAGAAGAAAAACGCAACCGCCAGCGATGTCCAAGTTGCGCGGCGGGTTCTGAAAGGTGATAGAGAAGCCTTCGAGGTTTTGGTACGTCGCTATAGTCGACAGGTGTTTACTGTGGTTGGCTGCCATGTCCCGGTCGATGCAGTGGAGTCAGTCGCCCAGGAAGCGTTCGTCAGTGCGTTTCGGTCGCTCGGCATTTATGAGCCGGAGCAGCCCTTTGAGCACTGGTTACTGAGGATTGCAAGGCGACGGTGTTGCGATTACTGGCGCCAGCGCCAGCGAACACGCGAGATACCTAACACGGTGCTCTCAGATGACCAGTCCTCGCTTCTGGAACGCATGTCGGCGAGACGCGCGAGAGACGAGTTTGAACGAGACCGACGGCAAGGGGACGTCAAAGACCTGGTGCTTCAAGCTTTGGGACAACTGAACCCTGAAGATCGTCTTCTCGTGGAGTGCATCTACTTTGAACAACTGCCACTAAGAGAGGTTGCAGCCTCACTGAACTGGTCATTACCTAATGCTAAGGTGCGGGCTTTTCGCATCCGCAAGAAGCTGCGTCAGATCATCGAACAGCTCTGCGAAGGAGCATAATCTGGGCACAGAAGGGGTCAGGATATGAGAATAGGCAGGATCAAGACAGGGCGTGTCGAGCGAATGTTGGCCGAGGCTTATCAAAATCGGCTGGTGCCCGAGCCGTCTGACCTGTGGCACGAGAAGGTCATGCAGGCAATCCGTGCCGAACCGAGTGTCCCGCAGGTTGTGGCGTTACGTGTGCAGGCCGGAATTGCGTGGCGCGCGGCGCTGGTCACAGCGGCCGCAGCAGTCATTGTGACCGCCGTGGAGCTATGGGTCATGCCCTCAGATACCCGACTGGCTTGGGAACTTCAGAGGGACGGGGTTCTGTCTGAATGGGTTCTACAGACTGGAGAATAAAAATGAACATGCGGGTAAAGATGTGGATGGCGTTGGCGATCGTGTTTGTATCCGGTGCGTTCATCGGGTTTTTTGGCGGGCAGGCGTATGTAAGTTGGCGCGTGGCCGTCATGATGCACCGCGGACCGGCGGTCCTGCAGGAGTTCATGCTCAAGCGCATCCAGCAACGACTGCAGCCGCGGCAAGACCAGATGCCCGCGATCGAGGAACTGATTGGCCGGGTGGTCAAGGAATTGGAAGAGCATCGTCGCCGCCAGGAGGCCGAACAGTGGGCGAGGATAAAGGAGGCCTTATCTCAGATGCAACCGGTTTTGACGGCCGAACAACAGGCGGTGTTTGGCCGCATGAGTCTGGAGGACCTGCTTCCTGGACCGCCCCTCAAATCGCAGCAGTAGCGTAAGCTCAAGTCGTCCTCACGTAGCGTACAAAAGCATTGCCGAGGGGACAGTGGCTTTTTTTTTGTAACCAGGCGTTCTAACTGCACGATTAGGGAGGTGAATGCGGCAGAGAATCGATTTCGGCCAGGAGCAGAATCATGAGAACTCTCGTTAATAAAGGCATCGTCATGTTCGCCATACTTGGGACCGTCTGTGGAGGTGCCGCTTGGTATATCCGAGTCGGCGCTGGACAGACGGCCTCCTTTCGCACGGCGAAGGTGACCCGTGGCGACTTGCTGGTCTCCATCAGCGCGACTGGGACCGTGGAGCCAGAGGAGGTGATCGACGTGGGCACGCAGGTCCTTGGGCGAATCCTGACGTTCGGGAAGGACGCTGGCGGCACGACCGTTGATTACGGGTCGGTCGTCGAAGAAGGGACCGTCCTGGCCCACATCGATGACTCGCTGTACTTGGCGGAGGTAGCCCAGGCCGAAGCGCAGGTCCAGTCCGCCAAGGCTGGCCTGGAGCATGCGGAAGCGGAGCTGGAGCAAATGAAGGCCAAACTCTACCAGGCTGATTGTGACTGGCAGCGGGCCCAGAAGCTTGGGCCCTCCGAGGCCCTATCGCAGGCGAGCTATGATGCCTACAAGTCGGCCTATGAGATAGCCAACGCGAACGTTGCTATGGGTGAGGCGGCAATCCTGCAGGCCAGAGCCGCGATTGCTCAAGCCGAGGCCTCCCTGCGGCGTGCACAGTTGAATCTCGGTTACTGCACGATCAAGTCGCCGGTCAAGGGCGTGATCATCGACCGCCGGGTGAACATCGGGCAGACGGTGGTTGCCAGCCTGAATGCACCCAGCCTGATCCTGCTTGCAAAAGACCTTACGCGTATGCAGGTGTGGGTGGCCGTCAACGAGGCCGACATTGGCAAGATTCATCCTGGCCAGCCCGTGACCTTCACCGTAGATGCTTTCCCGGACGAGACCTTCGAGGGCAAAGTCCGCAAGGTCCGCCTAAATGCCACTATGACGCAGAACGTGGTTACCTTCACAGTTGAGGTCATCACGGACAATTCGAGCGGCAAGTTGCTTCCATACCTGACAGCGAATGTGCAATTTGAAATAAGCCATCGCACTAATGTTTTCATGGTACCGAATGCAGCGCTGCACTGGTTGCCGCAGAACGATCGGGTAGCTGCCGAGTTCAGAGCAGCTTTATCGAGCCCGATGGGCGGAAGTGGAGGTCCTGGAAATGACCGGCAATTGTCGTCGGATCCTGGTGCACAAACTGCTTCGGAGAGCCGCAGCCAGGGCGTGCTCTGGGTTCAGCAGGGAGATTATGTGCGACCGATTAAGGTGCGTGTCGGCCTGAGCGATGGCACAATGACAGAGGTGGAGGGCGAACGCTTGACTGAAGGACTGGTGGTTGTCACCGGAGAGCAGGCTGTCGCCAAGCGGCGGCCACAGCCGGGCGATAGCACCGAAACCACCAATCCGTTCGCCACGAAGCTGCCGCCCCGGCCCGGTGGTGGCCGGGGTGGTCCACCACAGTAGCAAATATTCTTTGTTGAACGAGCATGTATATATGGAACTTATCCAACTTCACAACATCTGCAAAACTTATTACAGAGGTGACATCGCTATCCCAGTGCTCAGAGATGTGTCGCTGACGGTCGGTCGTAGCGAGTTATTGGCCTTGATGGGTCCGTCCGGATCAGGAAAAACCACTTTGATGAACATACTGGGATGCCTTGATCGGGCGACGAGCGGCGAATATTGGCTCGAGGCACAGAAAGTGTCTGGGCTTTCGGTGGACGAACGCGCACTGATACGAAACCGTAAGATCGGCTTTGTATTCCAGACCTTTAACCTGCTACCGCGCACCAGCGCCCTGGAGAATGTGGCTATGCCGCTGTCATACGCGCCCGAGCATCTCTCCAATCGTGAGGCTCGACGGCGAGCCGAGGAAATGCTTTGCCGGGTGGGGCTTCAGGAGCGAATGGACCACGAGCCGTCACAACTTTCTGGCGGCGAGCAGCAGCGGGTGGCCATTGCCCGGGCCCTCATCAATCAACCTGAACTTCTGTTTGCCGACGAACCAACGGGCAACCTGGACTCACATACCAGCGAAGGAGTGCTCCTGCTATTCCGGCAACTCAACGAAGAGAACAGAATCACAATTCTTCTGGTCACCCACGATACCAATGTAGCCCGGCATGCCAGACGGATCATTCACATTCACGACGGAGTGATCGTTGATGGTGCATTTGCTGCTGTCGCAGAACCAACTGAGCTGCAGGGAGGCTCCGCGCCTCCAGCACCGAACGTGGGAGGTACAAGATGAAAGTCTACCACACAGTCCGAACAGCAATGAAGGCCCTGCGACGTAATCCGATGCGCGCCATGCTGACAACACTTGGTATCGTCATCGGCGTCGGGGCAGTGATCGCCATGATGGAGATCGGTGCCGGTTCCTCGTCAGCCATCCAGAAGGGTATCGCCAGCATGGGGGCCGACGTCCTGGTAGTCGTACCTGGCACGGCAGCCACCGCTGGTGTGAGCCAAGGCTCCGGCACCGTCATAACCTTGACGCCCAAGGACTACGAGGCCATCCTCCGGGAATGCCCAGGCGTTCGCGACGCCGCCCCGATCGTCGGCGCCAGAGCGCAGGTCGTCTATGGCAATCGCAACTGGGTCCCTGATAGGATCATCGGCACAACCTCTGCGTTCTTGGACGTGCAGGAATGGAGCCTGGATGAGGGTGAGCCCTTTAGCCAGCGCGACGTGCTCAGCGCCAACAAAGTTTGCCTGCTGGGCCAGACCCTTGTTCGTGAACTGTTTCAGGGCCAGTCTCCGATTGGTAAAGAAGTACGAATCAAGAATGTATCATTCAAGGTAATAGGCGTGCTGATCGCCAAAGGTGCCAACATGGTGGGCCAGGACCAGGACGACATCTTGCTGGCGCCATGGACAACCATCAAGTACCGGGTAACCGGTTCCAGGCTCGTTAGCACCAATCAGAGCGCCGCCAGCAATTCGGGTGGTTCCGTGAACACGTTGAGCAACCTCTACCCTGGCCGGAGCAGTCTCTACCCTGAGCAATCCGCGACTCAGGCCGCCAATAACCCGATGCTGGTCCGCTTCGCCACCATCGACGCAATCATGGCTGCGGCCCGGAGCACTGACGAGATTTCGGCCGCCATTGAGCAGATGACCAACACGCTGCGCGAGCAACATGGCATCCGTCCCGGCGATGCGAACGATTTTGACATCCTCAATATGACGGAGATAACCAAGACCCTCTCGTCCACAACCACTCTGATGACCAATTTGCTGTTGTGTGTGGCTATGATCTCGCTGGTTGTCGGGGGGGTTGGGATCATGAATATAATGCTCGTGTCCGTCACCGAACGAACTCGCGAGATTGGACTGCGAATGGCGGTTGGAGCGCGAGCCCGCGACATCCTAAGACAATTCCTAGTTGAAGCCGTGGTCCTGTGTCTGGCCGGAGGTGCCTTCGGAATTCTGTTAGGGCATGGTGGCTCGTATTTAGTCAGGATTTCCCTACGCTGGCCGATTGAGACATCCCTGGCGGCCATTGTCGCGGCGGTTCTCATCTCCGCAAGCGTAGGTATCGTCTTCGGCTACTACCCTGCGTGGAGGGCCTCTCGTTTAGACCCGATTGAAGCCTTACGGTACGAGTAAGCTGCACACCAGCAGGCAATAGGCGTCGGAAGTAAAGGAGATAAGACGTGTTATGGAAAAATCAATTTGCATCACATAGACATTCACATGTATGTCTGCTGGCTTTGGTGTTTTGCCTTTACATGGTGACTACGACTGGTTGTGCCATGGGACCCAACTATCAACCGCCACAACCGCGTGTCCAGGCCGCCTGGTCTAAACCAACGACGGCCGTGATCGCTGAGCCGAACAAGGTCGCGGCACAGTATCTCGCCAATTGGTGGACGACATTTGGCGACGAGACTCTGACCTCATTGGTAGATAGGGCCGTCAAATCCAATCTTGACTTGAAGAATGCCGAAGCTCGCGTCCGGCAGGCACGGGCAGCACGCGGTATCGTTAGCGCAGGCCAATGGCCAACAGTCGATGTCGCGGCTTCTTTTACCCGCAGCCGCTCTCAAACGGGGTCTGTTGGTATAATCCGTAACCTCTATCAGGCCGGCTTGGATGCGGCCTGGGAACTAGATATCTTCGGGGCCGTTCGGCGCAACGTTGAGGCCGCTGAAGCCGACATTCAGGTTAGTGTAGAGGACGAGCACGATGTCTTGATAACTCTTACGGCTGAGGTTGCTCTAAATTACATCGATCTGCGTGGCTTTCAGCAGCAAATTGTCATCGCACAGGATAACCTGAAGGCGCAGCAGCATAGCGCCGGACTTACCCGCGATAGGTTCCGAGGTGGTTTTGTCAGTGGGTTAGATGTAGCAAATGCAGATGCCCTGGTAGCTACAACAGCTTCCCAAGTTCCTTTACTGGAGTCCGCGGCCCAACAGACGATTTATACCCTAAGTATTCTACTCGGCCTGGAACCATCGGCTCTGGTGCAGGAATTGACTGCCGCCTCAACAATCCCGGCTGCTCCACCTAT
>Ga0315274_10002390_pt1 | contig 28396 bp, 12 predicted proteins | sample YL17G02_20_MG_FD_203700 | JGI IMG/M metagenome (GOLD analysis project Ga0315274, IMG submission 203700) | Sediment microbial communities from Yellowstone Lake, YNP, Wyoming, USA - YL17G02_20 | ecosystem: Environmental > Aquatic > Freshwater > Lake > Sediment | place: USA: Wyoming | collected...
GCCCCTTGCTCTTGCCCGACTCGGTGGCGAAGTGGCGCATCAGGTATTCGTAGGCGTCGCCGAGGAGGTCGTCGCCCTCGGCGCGGTTGCCGCTGAAGTCGAGCGCCGGGTTGTCGAAGATGGACACCAGATTGGAGAGGCGGTCCACCATTTCCTTGCCTTTGCCGAGCTTGTCGGCGTCGTTGAAGTCGGCCACGTCAATCACGCCCTTGAGTTCGTTGGCCTCAGCGAGCTTGGCGATGATCTTGTTGATTTTGTCCCCGATTTCCTTGTCGCCCTTCAGCGCAACCATGTCGGCGAAACTGCCGCCCTTCGGCACGTCGAGCAGGTAATTGGTCTGGCTCGCGGCCTTGTCGGAGACGTATTTTACGAACAGGAAGACGAGGGCGTAATCCTTGTATTGCGAGGCGTCCATGCCCCCGCGCAGTTCGTCGCAGGATTGCCAGAGGGAGGAGTAGAGTTCGGATTTCTTGAGGGGCATGGGCGGTCAGGCTGAAAACGGGGTGCTGACGGCGTGCGGGTCGTTGAAATAGCTGCTGACTAAAACTGCGCACAGACACATGAGAACGGTCATCCACAGCCACCCACGACTCCCGGATTCCTTCACGAGCGCATGATTGACCGGCGCAGACGCAGAGTCAATGGTGCTCAGGTGGCGTTCGGCATGCATCTGGAGCCTACCTGCCCGTCGGATTCGCTCACAGCCACGAGAGCCGGATGTTTGCGCGGTTGACGGGGTGCTGGCGGCTGGTTGCTGTGGCGCGGCACACTCCAAGGCCAGAGCCTGCGCGCGACCCCGGCCACGACAAGCGAACGCCACCCGGACCATGCCCATGACTGCGGCGAGCCCAGAAGAACGCTCCCAGAGGCATCCTGGAGCGAAGTCCCTTCCCGCCAGCAGTTGCCAGGAAGCCAGGAGTCCCGCCCCGTTAGGCGCAAAACCGATTCCCAAAACCGGTGCACAGAAAAAATGCGCCGGGTGTAACGGCGGAGGTCAGGGGACGCTCCGTGTGCGCGTTGTACCGGGCTGTCCAGCCGCTCCCGACAACGGATTGGCTTGACGCGGATTCACGGTGTCACCGCCCGGTAAAAGCGTTGCCGGAGAGCCGTGGCCGCTTCGTCTTTGAAAATGAACGGTCCGCCCGAAACGGTGTTCGTGTGAAGGTTCTCCCAGTGGCTCAAGTCCCCGGACCCTTGCACGATGACCTGCTGGGCCTCGGCCCCGCCAACTTGAAATCCGAGCGCGCCCGCGGTGGTCGTGAACAGATCGCTGATCGTTGGAAACGCCGCCGTGTTCACCTTGAACAACGACCGCCCAATGGTGATCCACCAATTGCCGTCCTGCCAGAAGACATTTCCCAAGCCCGTGATCTCGATGGGCACCTCCGCTGGTCGGCTCAGGTAACGCTTGCCGTGCCAAAACATCACTTCCCCATTCGGCGCCAGCGCACTGACCCGGCTGGAGTCACCCCAGAAGGTGATCTGTGCCTCTGTCCCGCTGGGCGAGCGCGTCCACACCTGCAACTGACCACCGGTCCCCAGCCGCGTGAAGGCCACCCAGCCGCGGCTGACTTGGTAATCAGGACCAGGATAGGGCCGCGCCTGGCGCAACTGCAAAGCAGCCAACTCGATTTCTGTGCTGCCATTGTTGAGGAACAAGCCGTATCGCTGCGTTCCGCAGCACGGGTCTGACTTCTGATAGACTGTGTTCACGCCATCCGTGACGGGATAGACGTTCCAGAGTTCCGTGTCCGAAGTCAGTTGGGTCGTCGTTCCGCCGCGATAACGGAAAATGTGGTAATCGTACGGAGGGTACTTCCGTGCGCCCGTCCAGTAAACCGCGTCCCCATTGTCGGCCACGTCGTTCCGGTTATTGCCAGCAATGCTGCTGATCTTCTGATTCGTGGCAGTGCCCAGATTCCGCCACACCAGGGTCTCCCCGCAATTCCACAAGGCAAAATCCCCTTTGACCGTGAGCGTGTAACTGGGCGTCGAATAGCCCAAGTCGCCCAACTCGACGATGGCCCCATCCCGCCACTCCAGCACTTGCACCAACTCCGAAGGCCACCACGTCGGCACCACGAAGATCGCTCCCTTGGGGGTGAGTAATCCATGGCTGGACTGCTCGCTGCCAGGGATTGCGGTGTCCAACCCGTTTGTCCGATTGCGGATGACCAATCCCTTGGCGGCCCCCAAGGAACGGTAGCAGAGAATCCGGTCCGGCTGCACATCCCAGATCGGGCCAGCCGCACTCACGGCCTCGCTCAACCGCACACTCGATTCCACCGCGACGGCGATTTCGGCCACCACCGGTTGGCCGGCCGAGTCGGTCGCCACGAACCGCACGGTGATCCAGCCCCCCTCATAGGCTGAGAGGGATATTCCCTGGTCAACGCGGTCATGCCCCGCGGCCAGGACTTTCCCCCCAACACTCACCTGGATCGTGCAGCCCGCCGGATCGTCATCCACACAACTGGCCGCGACACGGAGTTGGGGGCGAGCTACCGTTTGGTCCAGAGGGGCGGTCACCGTGAGAACCGGCTTGCGGTCATAGACAAACGCTTGCTGGCTCTGCGCCGAATTGTTGAACACGTCGGTCGCCGTGACGATCACCACCTTCGTCCCCCGGGTCAACCCGGCCAGCGAGAGAGTATTCGTCCAGCCGGGATACGGCTCCCCCCACTTGTCGTAGTACGCCGTCGAGGTAAAAACCAGGGTGACTTCCCGTCCTTCAACCTGGGCCACGACCTTGCGAACCTCGAAAGTCGAACTCGTCGCGGCGATGATCCCCAAGTCGTCGCCCACCACAAGCCCGGCGGTCGGTTGAACGATACCGATGGTGATGTTCGCCGGTTGGGCATGCAGAACTCCACCGAGCAGCAACTGGCCGCACAAGGCCAAGCCCAAACTCAGAACGAATCTCGCGCGCATCGACAACCTCTCCAAGAACGGCTCTCCCGAACCTGGGTGCAGGATGCACGCCGGGGCAGGAGAAGCAAGACGCAACTTTTCCCGTGCGTTTCCCCCGCCTTCGCACGCATTTGACTCGAGACGCACTTTGCGACCCGCGTGCAAAGCACACGGTCCCGCTAGTGATCGTCGCAGGGAACCACCAAAGCAACCCAAGACAAGCATGGCCCGGCAGTGACGCCACGAGGTGATGGTTAGGGAACGCCGCTGAAGAAACATCACCGCCAAGCCGGGTGTGTCGCAGCAAACCACCTTGTGGCAATCAAGGCCGGCCCGGCTCCAGCGCAATCGTGGCAGCGGCGGCGCTCTCCACATTCTCTGTCCTGTCCCCGTCTCCTGCATCCCCACAGCCGTCCTGTGGTGCAGTCCACGGTCCGCCCGTGCCATGCTCCTTCGGTCCCCCGTTACGCCGGTCTCTGCGCCTGTCGCGCTGCTTCAATAGGTCTCTGGGCTTGCGGCTGCGCTCACCCCGCACGTGTGGCACGTTGGCATGTGGACAAGTTCAAGCTACCGATGCGCCAGAGCGTGCCACCCTACTTCATCGTGGGCTTCCCCTTCTGGTAACGCTGGCAGTCGATTACCAGGAGGGTGGCTTTGGCGAGAGAGAGGGTCTTTCGGTTGAGGATCTCAAATGCGACTGCCAAAGCCGGGGCTCATACCTGTCCCTCCGCCTTGGCGAGGGCGGCGCGGGCTTCTGCAACGACATCCGCAAGCGGACTGTCCGCATAGTCCTCCCGCAACGGCTGGAATGAGAACCTGCCCGGCGAACGCATTGCTGAGGGTGGAAACCCTGTTCTCGGCCATCTCGGCCAATTGCGGGAACACAAAGGCCGCCGGATCGTCCACGCTCGGCAGCGCGCCCAGGTAATCCAGCAACGGCTTGGCCAGCTTCATGGAAAGCCCCCAGTTCCTTTCGGGCCTGCTCACCGGCCATGAACCAGCTCTGCCTGATTTCTGTTGCACCTGCAACAAGATTCAGGTCACCCAACTGTCAAGGTTCATGGGAAGCGATCTGTTCCTTTTTGAACTGCGCACGCCCCATGAACCGTTTTTGACTCCTGGTAGGGCGAGACTCCGTCAAGCCCTCGAATCTCCTGCGACCGGGGTAGTCAGGGCTCGACGGAGTCTCGCCCTGCCGATGGGGGAGGTTCATGGAGAAGCGTTTGCCCGTCTTGCGTGTCACAAACCAGATTCCCTCCTTTGGCAGGTCCACCTGCTGCCAGGTCAGCCGTGCGCAGTCGCCGAGTCGTTGGCCGGTGTAGAGCCCCAGCAGCACAAGACCGCGCCGGGCTGTTTCACAGACAGGCACCGGTCTCACCCAAGTGCCAAGACAACCTCCCTTCCGGATCACGTCTCAGGCAGAGGCCGGAGAGTGAATAACCTGTGGAACAATTGTTAGCAACCTGCGCTTGCATAGTGGCGCTGCTTGAGGTTTGATGGTGGTGACCCAGCCGCACCCCGCGATGGCTCCCCCAGCCAAAGCCCTGTGATTCTGCGCGCTGGGTCACTTGTTTTCCAGGGAACAACCACCACACGGTAGAACCGAGTGCCCTCCGGGGTTGTCGCCGCGTTGAGTTGCTTGTCCGGAGCGTACACCGGGACCGCGCGTGTAAACTTGCCAGGATGGCTTGTCGTCGGTACGCTTCGTGTATCTGAAATGGCGTTTACCAGCGGAGTCTTGCCGGTTGGAGTCCCGCCGCGGCGCCAAGGGCTGATGGTGAACTGAGGTCAAGAGGATCGGCGGCATGAAAGGCTTGGTTCAGGATTTCTCGGTGCACCCGCTGCTGCCGGGCAGGGCAGACGACTCACCGTGCATTGGACTTCGCGGGGTTGCCCTTAGAGTTGCGGAGCTGTTTGTGCCATGTCCCAGATGCTGAAATCATCGGGCGCGATGGGTGCTGCGACGCTCACCAGCCGGCTTCTCGGCATGGTGCGCGAGATGGTCTATTCGCGGTTCATGGGCAATAGCTGGCAGGCGAGCGCGTTTTTCCTGGCTTATCAGGTTCCTAACCTGTTCCGCCGATTGCTGGGCGAGGGCGCGCTCACGGCAGCATTCATCCCCATTTTCAAAGAAAAGGAGCGGACGGAAGGCGATCTGGCCATGTGGCGGGCATCCAACGCAGTGATCTCCGGGCTGATTGTCTCAGCCGCGGGGATTATTGGCTTGGCCCTGCTGGGCATCTCGTTAGCGCTGGCGGCCGGCCAAGGTCGCTCGACGTTCGCCCTGGGGGAGATCAGAGACCTGCAATCCCTGGTTGAGCAACTCGAGCAACGGTCCGGCGGCGTGTCGGAGTTTCTTTGGAACCAGTTCGCCCCTGCGACTCGCACGGCCTTGGCCGCTGAGCGAGCCTTCGGCTCCGACCCCAAGCAGTTGCAGGCGGCGCTGGTGGGGGAACTCAACCGGGTGATTCAGGGCGGACCGATTTACGAGACGCAACGCTTTGCCGGTGTGGCCCTGTCCGTGAAGACGCTGGAACTGCTTCGCCAAAACCCGCGGGGTAAAGGCTTGGCTCGGCTCAACCGACTGCTCCTGGAAGAGGCTTACCCGGTGGCGCTGTGGAAGAGCGCCAGCGGATTCGCGCCCAAGACCCGGCTGATGCTGCAACTGTTGCGGGTCATGTTCCCCTACATGCTGCTCGTCTGCCTGGCCGCCGTGGGCATGGGCATGTTGAATTCACGCGGCTATTTCTTCATCCCCGCCATGGGCGCGACGATGCTCAACGTGGTCATGATCGCCTCGGTGTGGGTGTTGGCGCCCAGCCTGGGACCGACGCTGGACGAGCAGATCTTCGGCTTGGGGATTGGGGTGCTGCTCGCTGGCGTGGCCCAGGCGGGCTTTCAGATGCCGACGCTGCACCGCGAGGGATTCCGTTACCAATGGGTCGCGCCATGGGGCAACGAGACCGTGCGGCAGGTGTTACGGAAGATGGTGCCCGCGGCAGTCGGCGTGGCGGCGTTTCAGTTCAATGTGCTGATTACCCAAGGTTTTGCCTTCTACTATGGCGACGACCTGGTCTCCTCCTTCAACTACGCGGTGCGTCTGATGGAACTGCCGCAAGGCGTTTTCGGCGTCTCCCTGGCGACGTACCTGTTGCCAACGCTCGCCGGATTGGTGGCCGACAAGAGGCTGGCGGAGTATCGTTCGACCTTGCTCCAGGGTTTGTCATATCTGGCATTCCTCAACCTGCTGGCGGCGGCGATGCTGCTGGTGCTGGCGGAGCCGATCGTGCGGCTGCTGTTTGAAGGAGGCAAATTCCGCCCACAGGACACGCAGAGTGTGGCTCTTACCCTGGCCTGTTTGGCGCCCGGTCTCCTGGCCTTCTCAATGGTGAGCATCCTGGCGCGCGCCTTCTATGCGCTGGGTGACACCAGCACGCCCATGAAGATCAGCGCGGTCTGTTTGGGACTCAACGTCGTGTTTGCCCTGTGGCTCATCCAGTCGTTCCGCGAGGCCGGTCTGGCGCTGGCCAACACGATGAGCTCCGTGTTCAACGTCTGGCTGCTGCTCCATGCGCTGCGGCGCAGACTGCGGACGCTGGAGCTGGGTCCCCTGAGAAACAACCTGGCACTTATGATCGGCGCCGCCATCCTTGCCGGGATGATCGCCTGGGCCGCTCACGCCTTTTGGGACCGCCACGTAGGCCATGTCGGCTGGCCCTGCAAGCTCGGCGCCGTGTTTGTGCCGGCCGGTATCGCCGCGCCGGCTTACTGCGGGGTGACGCTGTGGTTGGGCCTCACGCCGGCGGGGGACGTTTACCACCTGTTGCTCGGCAAACTCAAGCGCTTGCTACGCCAGTCCTGAAACCGCGCTTCGAAGTGCGGTGTGCCCGCCACCGAGGCGCTGGCGGTCATGTCTGGACTTGTTTGCGGGCTTCCTCCGCCAGCGCGGTGCTCAGGTAGCGCTCGCCCGTGCTGCACCCGATCGTCACAATCAGCTTGCCCTGGTTCTCCGGCCGCCTGGCCACTTCCAGCGCCGCCCAGACGTTGGCCCCCGTCGAGATGCCCGCCAGGATCCCCTCCTCCAGCGCCAGCCGGCGCGCCGTGACAATCGCGTCCTCGTTGCTGACCGTGATCACCTCGTCCACGATCTGCAGGTTCAGGTTCCTGGGCACGAAACCCGCACCCGTGCCCTGAATCTTGTGCGGCCCCGGCTTGAGCGGTTGACCCTGCCGCGTCTGCGTGATCACGGGCGAATCCTTCGGCTCCACCGCGATGGACCGATAGCTCTTCTTGCGCGACTTGATGACTTCGCTCACGCCGGTGATCGTGCCGCCGGTCCCCACCGCGCTCACCAGGATGTCCACCTGGCCCTCGGTGTCCTGCCAGATCTCCTCGGCCGTAGTCTTCCTATGGACCTCCGGGTTGGCCGGATTGTCGAATTGCTGCGGTATCCACGAATCGGCGATCTCCTTGTTGAGTTCCTCGGCTTTGCGGATGGCGCCTTTCATCCCTTCGGCGGCCGGGGTCAGAACCAGCTTGGCCCCGAGCAGGGCCAGCAGCGTCCGCCGCTCCAGGCTCATGCTCTCGGGCATCGTGAGGATGAGGGCGTAGCGCTTGGCGGCGGCCACAAAGGCCAACGCAATACCAGTGTTGCCGGAGGTGGGCTCGATGATGGTGGTCTTGGGTGTCAGGCGCCCCTCGCGCTCGGCGGCGGCGATCATGGCAAAGCCGATCCGGTCCTTGACGCTGCCGAGTGGATTGAAGAACTCACCCTTGAGCGCAATGGTCGCCGGCGCGCCGTTGGTAACGCGGTTGAGTTTGATCAGCGGGGTTCGCCCCACGGTGGCGATGATGTCGGGATACAGTCGCATGGTTGTGGTGTGGTTTGCGGTTTGGATGTTAGAAAGAGCAGCCTCTCGCGCACTGCCGGAAGTTCAACTGTTCACGGCTGCTTCCTGGGTTGGAAGATTCGGTCGAAGACCCCGCCATCGCTGAAATGGATCTGTTGGGCCTTTTGCCAGCCGCCGAAGACCTCGTCGATGGTGAACAGTTCCAGCTTCGGGAAGCGCGCGACGTTTCGGGCGGCCACCGGCTCCCGTCGCGGCCGGTAGAAATGCCTGGCGGCGATGTTCTGCCCCTGATCGGAGTACAGGTACTCCAGGTAGGCCTGGGCGACGAGCCGCGTGCCGCGCTTGTCCACGACCTTGTCCACCAGGCAGACGGTGGGTTCAGTCAGTATGCTAAGTGATGGTATGACCACATCGAATCTTTCCGGGGCCTGCTTGCCGGCGAGCAGGATTTCGTTCTCCCAGTTGACCAGGACGTCGCCAATGCGACGTTCGATGAAGGTGGTGGTGGCGCCGCGGGCGCCCGTGTCAAGGGTCGGCGCGTTCTGATAAAGGCGGGTGACGAACTCTCTGGCCTTGGACTCATCGCCCCCATGCTGCTTGAGAGCATAACCCCACGCCGCGAGATAACTCCAGCGCGCCACACCCGAGGTCTTCGGGTTGGCGGGGATGACCGCGACGCCCGTCTTCACCAAATCGTCCCAGTCCTTGATCCGCTTCGGATTGCCTTTGCGCACGAGGAACGCGACGGTGGAAACGTACGGGCAACTGTGGTGTGGCAGTCGCGTTTGCCAGTCCTTCGGGATCAAGCGACCCTTTTCGCACAGTGCCTCAACGTCGTAAGCAAGGGCGAGCGTGACCACATCGGCGGGCAAGCCGTCCAGCACCGAGCGCGCTTGTTTCGCGGAGCCGCCGTGGGACTGCTGGATGACCACGGTGTCGCCCGTTTTCTCTCTCCAGTATTGGGCGAAGGCGGCGTTGAATTCCTGATAGAATTCGCGGGTGGGATCGTAAGAAACATTCAGCAAGCGGATGTCTTTGGCCAGAGCAGACGTCAGGATCAAACCGCAAGCGACCAGGATGCCCGTCGCCAATCTCCATAGACGGCCCGCCCCCCCGGATTCCGTCGCAGGTCTGTGATGGCGGTTCATAGTGACGTAACGAAGCCCGTCCCCACCGACGAATCACCTGCTCCGGACGCATTACGCTCCAGAACATGCCTCATCCACGGCCCGGGCGCGAACAGAAAAGGGGGGGGGGGAAACCAGCGGTGTTGCGAGCGACCCTCAGGGTTGAGGTCCTTGCCCGATGTGTCAGCGTTGCGTGAGTACAATAAAAACCGGGTCCCTCGGTCAGGAGATAACCGTAGGGACCCGGGGAATTTTCGGAGTTTAGTACTGCTGTAGGATTGGGGGGAAATATCCGACCTTGGTAGTACAGCCCAAGATCGAAATCCATTGGGCAATCAAAGAACAATCTCACTGGTTTGCCCGAAATCTTCTCCGGAAACCGCGGGAAATTCGCCTCGACCGCGGAATTTGTCAAGGGCATCGAATGGTTTTTTTTGGCGCGACGCTTACGGGACCGCCGACGCAACAGGACTGATCGGGTCCCGCAAGCTGACCAGCCGGCGCGCAACCGTCTCCCGGTGGTGGCCACGTCGCCACTCCAGGGCCGAGGGCACGGAAGCGAGCAACGGCCGGTTTGGCAGACGGATCCACGCGAGGAAATCGGACTGGAAACTCAAATTCCTGTTTACACGCCCAAGGTGGTTGTTAGTATCCGGTTCCGGCAAAACCTGAGCATGAAAAAAATCGAGGCGATCATCAAGCCGTTCAAGCTCGAAGATGTCAAAGAAGCTCTGTCCGAGATTGGCGTGGAAGGCATGACGGTCACGGAAGTCAAGGGTTTCGGCCGCCAGAAAGGGCACACCGAGATTTACCGGGGCAGCGAGTACACCGTGGATTTCCTTCCTAAAATCAAGATCGAAGTGGTGCTCGCCGACGGTCTGGTTAACGCTGCGCTCAGTGCCATCGTCAAAGCCGCCAAGACCGGCAAGATCGGCGACGGAAAGGTCTTCGTCAGCCCGGTAGAGAACGCCATTCGCATTCGCACCGAAGAAACGGGCGAACGCGCCATTTAGTGCTGATCTGAGTCTCTGTCGCCGCCACGCCGACCTGGAGGCTCCTATCGGCCCTGGCATTCGAAGGCTGAGTTTGCGACTGACCATGAACAGGTGTGGAACATCGGGCGGGACGAGCTGCCGAACCTCGGTTGCAGGCGCCGGCACAAGGAAAAGTACTCCCGGCGGCCCCGACTTGCGGGTGCCGTCCAGGGCGCAATACCCCTGAAAATGGCCGGGAAATCGCGCAAATGCTCGCCGTGAATAACTTGTGAACAAGAGTTAATATTTTCTCCTTCCCTCACCGGCGCACATTCCCTAAAAGAGCTTCCCTGTAACCATGGCGTCGAAGTTCACACCGTCCTCTGAGAAGGCCAATTCCGGCCGTGAACGCCGTTATGGTTGTAATAGGTTAATAATAAGTATCTTAAGAGCGGATTACGCTCGTGGTTTTTCAATGTTCCGACGCGCCCTGTTTTGAGCGAGGCGCTTCATCGCACAGGCCCGGAAGCAGCCCAGGCAAAGGGGTTGGCTCCAGTCGGGCAACGGACTTAAGTGAATAAAATGGTCGGCAAGCAGGTCTTGGACAACTTTTTCAAATACCATGCAAGAATCGGCCGAGAGGATTTGGCACGCGGCGCAGGGCTTGTTGCGCTCGATGCTGAGCACGGACATCTACAGCCTTTGGTTCGCACCGGTCCAGGCGATGGCGTTGGAGGAAGACGTCATCGTGCTGCAAGTCGCCAACGACTTCTGCGAGTTGTGGCTGCAGAAGAACTACCTGGAGTTGCTGCAACATGTGGTGACGCATGCCGCCGGCAAGGATCTCCAGGTGCGATTCCAAGTGGCTTCGGCCGACACTGCCGCGGTAGCGGCAGACGAGCCACATAAGAAGACCAGACTGCGGCCGGCCAGCGAGCCGGCCCGCGAACCCGGCGCAAATCACGATTCGAGCTTCAACCCGAAGAACACGTTCGACACATTCGTGGTGGGCGAGAACAACAACCACGCGCACGCGGCGGCGCTGGCGGTGGCTCAGGCGCCCGGCAAGTCGTTCAATCCCCTGTTCATCTATGGCGGGGTCGGGCTGGGCAAAACCCACCTGCTCCACGCCATTGGCAATTGCGTCGTCGGCCACAAAAAGGGGGCGCGGGTGGCCTATGTTTCGTCCGAGAAGTTCACCAACGAGTACATCGACGCCCTGCAGAACAGCCAACTGGTCCGGTTTCGCAGGAAATATCGGCAGACCGAAGTGTTGCTGATCGACGACATTCAGTTCCTGTCAGGCAAGGAGCGCATTCAGGAGGAGTTTTTTCACACGTTCAACACCCTGCACGAGTCGCACCGGCAGATCGTGATGACCTGTGACCGTCCCGCGAGCGAGATCCAGAATCTCGAGCAGCGGCTGGTGTCTCGCTTCGAATGGGGTCTGGTGGCGGATTTGCAGCCACCAGACGCGGAGACACGTTTGGCCATTGTGCGCAAGAAGGCCAAGATGATGGACGTGAACCTGCCCGACGAGATCCTTGGCTTCCTGGCGCACCGCATCCGCACGAACGTCCGCCGGTTGGAAGGCGCCCTTATCCGCGTCGCCTCTTATGCCTCGCTCACGGGGAAGACGCTCACCATCGAACTGGTGGAGGAACTGTTGCGGGAAATCCTCCATGAAGAAGGGCGCTTCACCATCAGCATCGACATCATCCAGAAGAAGGTGGCCGAGCACTATGACATCCGCCTGGCAGACATGACCAGCAAGCGGCGGCCGGAGAACATCGCCTTCCCTCGACAGGTGGCCATGTTCCTGGCGCGGCAGATGACCGAGAGTTCGTTGAATGCGATCGGCGAAGCCTTCGGCGGGCGCGACCATGGCACGGTGCTGCACGCTTGCCGGCTCGTCAAAGACCGCATGGAAGTGGACCCCAACGTCCGCCAGGTCGTTCATTACCTGGAGAAGCATCTGGCGCGGTGAGCGGCTCGGACCTGGACGCACGCCGGGGCCGCCTCGGTTCGGGTCGGGCCCCGCCCGCGTCGGGGCATTTCGCGCCTTGATGCCCGGCGTTGGACCCGGTTAGCCTTCCGAGCGTACATGCCAGTTATTGAGGTTCAGGGCCTGACCAAGGCCTTCCGCGCGTACCGCAAGAAACCCGGGCTTCTGGGCGCGCTGCAAGGCCTGGTGCGGCGGGAATACGAACTCATCTGGGCGGCGAATGCGATCAGCTTCTCCGTCGAAGAGGGAGAGTTCGTCGGCTTCCTCGGCCCCAATGGGGCGGGTAAGACCACCACGCTCAAGATGCTGGCGGGGCTGTTGTATCCCACGCGAGGCGCGGCCCGGGTGCTCGGTTATGTGCCCTGGGAACGAGCGGACGGATACCGTCGCCAGTTCGCGCTGCTGCTCGGACAGAAGAACCAGCTTTGGTGGGATTTGCCGGCCCGGGAGTCGCTGGAACTCAACGCGAAGATCTACGGCATCGCCCCGGACTCTTTCGCCGAAAGCCTGACCCAACTCACCGACCTGCTCGAGGTCCGGGACAAGCTCAATGTGATGGTCCGTGAACTCTCGCTGGGGGAGCGGATGAAAATGGAGCTGATCGCGGCGTTGCTGCATCGGCCAAAGGTGTTGTTTCTCGACGAGCCTACCCTGGGCCTGGACGTCGTTTCCCAGAAGAAAGTGCGGGACTTCCTGCGTCACCACAACGCCACACGCCGGACCACGATCCTGCTCACGAGCCACTGTATGGCCGACATTGAAGCGCTCTGTCCGCGGGTGATTATCATCGACCACGGCCGGATCTTCTTCGACGGCCGGTTGAGCGAAGTGCTCGATCGCTTCGCGGATTTCAAGCTGGTCACCCTGCAGTTGACGGGAACCGGCGCCCTCTCGCCTGACTTGGAGAAGTATGGACAAGTGGTCGAGCGCACGCCTCTGAGCGCAACCTTAAAGGTGAAGAGAGACCGTGTGATCCCCGTCTGCAAGGCGCTGCTCGATGAACTGCCGATCAGCGACATCGACATCCAGGAGGTGCCGATCGAGGACGTTATCCGCCAGATCTTCGCGCGACCCGAGTCAGTGGATGGATTCGGAGGCCAGTCCCGACGTTAAACCGCTTTACTTGGCCGCAGGACCATCAAGACTACACAGGACATGGCCAGGAACAGTTGGGCTCTCGCAGTGGCGTGGCTGTTGCTCCGGGACTTTTCCCCCGAGAGTCTGGCCGCCGCCAGTGCCGGTCTGCAGGCCGGCAACCCCTACATCATCAGAGTCTGGGACACCGACGCCGGCCTGCCGCAGACCACGCAAAACTCGGTGACGTCGATCATCCAAACCCGTGACGGCTACCTTTGGTTTGGGACGCTTAATGGCTTGGTGCGTTTCGATGGCATCCAGTTTGTCGTGTTTGACGAGAACAACACGCCGGAGCTGGGGAGCAGTCGGATCCTCAGCCTGTTCGAAGACAGCCAAACCAACCTCTGGATCGGCACGGAGACCGCGGGCGTAGCGCTGGTCAAAGACGGCAAGGTGACGCGCTTGCCCATCGGCCAGGGCACCCGGGAAGGACACCTGTCGGCCGCGTGTGAGGATTCCCGTGGCGCCGTGTGGCTCTATACTGCCAACGGCCAACTGTGGCGCTATGAGAACGGGCGTTACAGTTTCTCCCTCTTCGGAGCCGACCGTCCGAGCTCCTGCCGGGCCGTCATAGCGGAACCGTCCGGGCCAGTCTGGATCGGCGCGGACGGGCGCTTGTCTGCGTTGGGCCCAGTCCCGGCGGTCGCCTCGCTGGAACTGCCGGTGGACCAGGATGTGCCGGTGAGCAAGCTGGATCTGCTGCTCGCCAGCCAGCGGGAGGGGTATTGGCGTCTGGCCGATGGCCACGTCTTGAAATGCCGAACCAACCGCGTGGAGCGCGATTGGGGGCCCTATCCCTGGAGCCGCGCGCCCGTAGCCGCTTGTGAAGACCGACTGGGCAACCTGGTGGTTGGAACCTTCGGCGACGGGATTTACTGGTCCGACCCGGAAGGCAAGTTCAGTCATCTTTCCACCAGGGAGGGCTTGTCTCACGATTACATCCTGTCGTTGTGTGTGGATCGCGAAGGCAGTCTCTGGGTGGGGACCGATGGCGGTGGCCTGTGCCAGGTGAAGCGCCAGGTTTTCCACGTGGTGGACTGGACTCGGAGTCTGGCTGTCAACGTGATCCAGTCGGTCTGCGAAGATGCCCAGGGCGGCTTGTGGATCGGCTCCAACGGGGATGGCCTCTCGTACTGGAAGGGTGGTGAGCCCAAGCGGTTTGGCGCCCGGGAGGGTCTGATGAACCCAAGTGTCTGGGCCGTGTTTGTCGATCGGGAGCAGCGAGTCTGGGCTGGCACCCGAGGCGGAGGTTTGTACCAATTGCAGAACGGCCGCTTCCAGCGGGCGACCGGATCTCGGGCTATCCTCCAGGACATCCTGGCCATCCATCAGGATCGTGGCGGCCGACTCTGGGTGGGATCGGCCAGCGGCCTGGCGCGTTGGTCTGAACAGGGCTGGACCCTGTTCACCACCCGGACCAACGACACCGACGGGCTGTCCGCGCCCACGGTCCGGGCGATCGCCGATGACCCCGAAGGGAATCTCTGGATTGGCGCCATGGGCGGCGGCTTGAATCGCCTGCGGGACGGCAAGTTCACCGCAGTGCATGATCCAGCCGGGCCGCCAGGCCAGGAGGACATCTCCGCGCTGGTCGCCGACAACGATGGTGTCCTGTGGATCGGCACCGACGGCAGCGGGCTGAGCCGCTTCCACGAAGGCCAGTGGAAATGGTACACGACCGGCCAAGGCCTCCTCAGCAACAGTGTCCGCTACTTGCTTGAGGATGGCCAAGGCTACCTGTGGATCGGCTCGAACGCCGGTCTCATGCGCATCCGGAAACGCGCGTTGAATGACTTCGCCCGGGGGTTGATCACCTTTATACCTTGTCGCGCCTACACCAAGTCGGATGGCCTGCCGACGCGCGAGTGCAGCTTGGGTTCGCAGCCCGGACCGTGTCGCACTCGGGATGGGAGGCTCTGGTTTCCGACCATCAAAGGTTTGGCTGCGGTGGACCCGGTCCAGCTCACGGCCAGCCCGCTTCCCTCCCCCGTGATGATTGAGTCCGTGCTCGTCGATGGCCAGCCGCATACCACCAACACCCTCCGCGCCCGGCTGCCGCAAACCGTGATCGTCCCGGCCGGCAAGGAACGCCTTGAGATCCACTTTACCAGTCTGAGTCTCGCGGCTCCGGATCGAGGGCACATTCAGTATCGCCTGGCAGCACACGAGACCACCTGGACGGAGGCCGGTAACGGCCGCGTTGCCCGCTACAGCAAGCTGCCGCCGGGCACGTACCAGTTCCAGGTGAAGGCCACCAACGAAGACGGACAGGAGACCGGCAGTATCCTGGCGGTCACCGTGGAACCACCACTCTGGCGGACCTGGTGGTTTCTCAGCACCACGGCAGCCTGCCTGCTGGGCGCCATCATTGCCGTAGTCCATTACCTCTCCACGCAGAAGCTCCAGCGGCAATTGGAAAGGCTCAAGCACGAGGAGGCGCTCGAACAGGAACGCTCCCGGATCGCGCGGGATATCCACGACCAACTGGGCGCCAGCCTGACCCATGTCTCACTCCTGGGCGAGTTGGTGGAAAGCGACAAAGACTCTCCGGAAGCAGTCGAGGCCCACGCGCGGCAGATCTCACAAACTGCGCGCGATACGACACGCGCCCTCGACGAGATCGTCTGGGCGGCCAATCCCTCGAACGACACCTTGGATGGGTTGGTGAGTTACGTCAGCAAATACGCGCAGGAGTATCTCTCCGTGGCGGGGTTGCGATGCCGGCTTGAGGTGCCGGCTGAGCTGCCAGGATTCCTGTTGCCGCCGGAGGTCCGGCATAATATGTTCCTCGCCTTCAAAGAAGCCATCACCAACGTTGTGCGCCATGCAGCCGCCTCCGCTGTATGGGTCCGCTTGCGGTTGGAGCCGCCGGATGTCGTCCTGGAGATCCAAGACAATGGTCGCGGCCTGGCCGGCTTGGACCCAAAGGCGGCGCAGTCCAGGAACGGCTTGCGCAATATGGGCAAGCGGATGGAGGAAATCGGCGGCCGATTCTCCCTCGCTCCCGCCCCTGAGGGCGGCGCCTGTGTGCGTTTGGCCGCGCCACTGGGAAACCGAAGACTCCGTAACTGACCCGTCACCTGCGCACGGATTGACGGGGGCGCCGGCGCCGCCTTACACTCTGCGCCAGTCGTGCCAATAACCGTCTCCATCGTTGAGGACAGTGAGCAAGTGCGCAGCACCCTTGCTCGCCTGATCAACCGAGCCGAGGGCTTTCGCTGCCTGAACCAGTATCCGAGCGCCGAGGCGGCGCTGGAGGGCCTCCCGCAAGCGCGCCCGGACGTCGTGCTGATGGATATCAACCTGCCCGGCATGAACGGCGTGGAATGTGTCCGCCGACTGAAGCAACTCGCCCCCGAAATCCAGGTGGTCATGCTCACTGTTTACGAGGACACGGAGAACATTTTCAGCGCCCTGCTGGCCGGCGCGACCGGTTATCTGCTGAAACGCACCTCCAGCGCCGAGCTCTTGTCGGCTATCCGGGATGTGCACCAGGGCGGTTCGCCCATGACGACCCACATCGCCCGCAAGGTCGTGCAGTCTTTCCAGCGGGCCGGCGCCTCGCCCCAACCCACCGAGAACCTCTCACCGCGCGAGCAAGAGGTGCTCGACTTTCTGGCCAAAGGCTTTCTCTACAAGGAAATTGCCGAGAACCTCGGCATCAGCTACGAGACGGTCCACACCTACATCCGCCGCATCTACGAAAAACTCCAGGTCCGCACCCGCACCGAGGCCGTCGCCAAGTTCCTGAGGCGGTAGCCCCTCGCCGCCATGCCCCCGCTTCCCGCCCTGATTGCCCCGCGGACCGCGCCCAGCGCTCGGAACCGCTCGTCTCTTTGTTGAATACTCTGGCTTGCGTTCGGTCCGCCTCCGCAGAATCGGGCCGGGTTGGTGCAAGGTCCTTTTGGGGCGATCTTGTATTGGTGGCTGGCAAGTTGAACGGCCGTCCGATAGTGGAGCGGCGACAGGAGGAGGCCGTGTTTTCCGGAAGCGGTTTCATTGGCTTGCTGATCGCAGGCCAGTCCCGTCCCGGCGTGCAGCCCGCATGGTGGAGCTAAAACCGCCGAACGATCATGCCGATAGAGACTTGTGAATCTGCAGGGCGCTCAACGGCGACACCTTGACCTTGACATGAGTTCTATCAAGGCCAAGAGTGTGACTTACTTAGGGGCGTTCGGGGTAGAGAGATGGACGAGCGTGCTCATGACTGGACAAGCGGGGACTTGTCGGGTGGCCACCACTCGGGTTCGAGTGTCTGGAGTCCGGTTTGCCAGGCAGTTCGTTCCGGGATCGGGCACATCCGGGTCGCGGAATACAGGAGGATCACTGGCCGCCGGAGAGAACCCCGCGGTGGTCCTGGGGCAAAAGGCTGAACGCTGCGTTTGATGCCAGACTCACCAGAGCACTCGTATCCGCTGTCCCCCATGCAGGCGGGGATGCTCTTCCACTCGCTGCGGGAACCGGCGTTGGGGGTGGACATCGAGCAGATAGTGGTGCGCCTGCCCGAACCGCTCGATGTACCGGTGTTGCGAGGAGCGTGGGAAAAGGTGGTTCAGCGCCACGAGATCTTGCGCGTCGGCTTTCGGTGGGAAGGACTGACCACCCCGATCCAGGTGGTCGAGCGTCTGGTCCGTCTGCCTTTCGCAGAACACGACTGGCGTGGTTTATCCCCGGCGCAACGGGAAACTCAGTTGCGGGCATTCCTGCGTGAAGACCGGCGCGGAGGCTTCGTGATGGACCGCGCGCCGTTGTTTCGGTTGACGCTGTTCCGGTATGAAGAGACAGATTACCGGCTGGTGTGGACACTGCACCATGCGTTGCTGGATGGCCGGTCATTCCCCTTGGTTTTGCAGGAGGTGTTCATCTTTTACCGGGCTGGCGCGGTCGGTGATGAGCCGGATTTGCCACCACCCCGGCCCTATCGCGACTACATCCGCTGGCAACAGACGCTTAATCCAGAGTCGGGCGAGATCTACTGGCGAAACATGTTGGCCGGGTTTCACGGCAGCGGGCCTGTGGTGACGGGGCACGTGGCGGGCGCGCCGGACGGTGAGGCCGAGCTGGAAGGCGATCGGGAGACGCGGCTGAGTGCCGATCTCACGGCGTCACTGGAAGGGCTGGCGGAGGAAAACGGTCTTACGTTGAACACGCTGGTGCAAGGCGCATGGGCCTTGCTGCTGAGTCGCTACACCGGCGGCGAAACCGACATCGTCTTCGGCGCCACGCGTGCCTGCCGCCGCTCGTCCATTGCGGGGGCGGAGGCGATGATCGGCCTGTTCATCAATACCCTGCCAGTGCGCGTTCGGGTGGAGCCGGGGGCGGCATTGTTCCCCTGGCTCAAGGAGCTGCGCGCGCAGTGGGTCGCGATGCGAGAGTACGAGCAAACCCCGCTGGTCAAGGTGCAAACGTGGAGCGAAGTGCCGGCCGATCAGCCGTTGTTCGACAGTCTCCTGGTATTCGAGAACTACGCCCTGAACGCCCGGCTCCGGGCTTTTGGCGGTGAGTGGGCCGGACGAGAAGTCGTGCTCTATGAGAAGACCAACTACCCGCTCACACTGGCGGCTTATGCCGGGCCGGAGTTGATCCTGCGGATCGGCTTCCATCGGGACCGCTACAGCGAGGCCATCATCGAAAGGATGCTGGATCATCTGTGCACACTGCTGGAGGGCATGCGCGCCCGGCCGGCCTGCCTGGGGGGGCTACCCCTGTTAACACGGCGCGAGCGCGAGCAACTCTTGCCGGCAGAGAACCAGACCTGCCGGGATTACCCGGCGGACCGATGCCTCCACCAATTGTTCGAGGAACAGGTCGAACGGACGCCGGACGCTGTGGCGGTGTCGTATGAAGGCCGATCGCTGACGTACCGGGAGCTGAACCGGCGCGCCAACCAGTTGGCGCACTACCTCCGCGACCAGGGGGTCAGTGCGGATGTGTTGGTGGGTCTCTTTCTGGAGCGTTCCCTGGAACTGGTGGTGGGGCTGCTGGGGATTCTTAAAGCGGGGGGCGCATATCTGCCGGTGGATCTGGCGTACCCGCCGGAGCGGGTGGCGTTCATGCTGGAGGATGCCCGCGTGCCGATCCTGCTCACACAAACGTCATTGTTGCCCGGACTGCCCGGCATCACGGCCAAGGTGTTGTCTCTGGACTCGCAGTGGCAGGGGGCGATCCGGGAGGATGAATCGAATCCGGAGTCTGGGACCCAGCCCGATAATCTGGCGTACGTGATCTACACCTCCGGTTCCACCGGGAAACCCAAGGGCACCTTGGTCACCCACGCCAATGTGGCGCGCCTGTTCACGGCCACCGAGCCCTGGTTCGGGTTTGGTCCGGCGGACCGGTGGACATTGTTTCACTCGATCGCGTTTGATTTCTCGGTGTGGGAGCTGTGGGGTGCGCTGCTGTACGGCGGGCGCTGTGTCATCGTTCCGTATCTGGTCAGTCGGGCGCCGGAGGCCTTTCACGAGCTGCTGTGCCGCGAGCAGATCACGGTGCTCAATCAAACGCCGTCGGCTTTTCGCCAGTTGATGCGCGCCGACTTGACGGCCGCCGGGGAATCCGCATTGAGATTGGTGGTTTTTGGTGGTGAAGCGCTGGAACTCCAGAGTCTGAGGACATGGTGGGAGCGGCACGGCGATCAGCGCCCGCGGTTGGTCAACATGTACGGCATTACCGAAACCACCGTGCACGCGACCTACCGGCCTTTGGCGTGGAATGACCTTGGGGGTGGGAGTGTGATTGGGAGGCCGCTGCCGGATCTCCGGGTCTATGTGCTCGACGCGCATATGCAGCCGGTGCCGATGGAAGTGCCAGGGGAGATCTACGTGGGAGGAGCGGGGGTCACGCGCGGGTATTGGAACCATCCTGAATTGACCGCGGCGAGGTTCGTGCCGGACCCGTTCAGTGCCCGGCCCGGAGCGCGGCTGTATCGGTCGGGAGACCTGGGGCGTTACCGGGTGAATGGCGAGCTCGAGTACCTGGGCCGAGCGGACCATCAAGTGAAGCTGCGGGGATTTCGGATTGAGCTGGGCGAGATCGAGGCGGTGCTGGCCCAACACCCCAACGTGCGGGAGACACTCGTGGTTGCGCAGGCGGACTGGGACGGGGAGCCTGGGCTGGTCGGGTACTTCGTGGCGCGGCAGGAACCGCCCCCGGCGGCGACCGAGTTGCGCAGTTACATCAAAGCCAAACTGCCGGACTACATGGTTCCGGCCTCTTTCGTGTCGCTCAAGGCCTTTCCGCTGACGGCTCACGGCAAAGTGGATCGGCGGGCGTTGCCGGCGCCGCAGCGAGCGCCCGCCAGCGCCGGCGCCGGTTTCCGGGGTCCGCGAAACGGGGTTGAAGCGCAGTTGGCGGAGTTGTGGGCCGAGGTGCTTGGTCTGACCCGGGTCGGCGTGAACGACAATTTCTTTGCGCTCGGCGGCCATTCCTTGCGGGCCATGCAACTGGTCGGAAGGTTGCGCCTGAAGCTCGGAGTGGATCTGCCCATTCGAGAGGTGTTCGAGCACCCGACCCTCCAGGACCTCGCGCGCGAGCTCGAGTCACGGTTGCAGCCGCGACCCGGGGCCGCGACCCAACCTGTGCATCCCGGTGTTCGGCCCGCCGAGTTGCCTCTATCTTATGGGCAGCAGCGACTGTGGTTTCTGGATCAGCTCGAGCCGGCCAGTGCGGCCTACAACATCGCCATCGCAATGCGGCTGGCAGGTAGCCTGCAACCGGCGGTTCTGGAGCAAAGCGTGCGTGAAATCGTCCAACGCCATGAGAGCCTGCGCACCGTGCTGGTGGAGGAACAGGGCAAGCCGATCCAGCGCGTTCTGGCGACGCAGCCTGTGCCGTTGCCAGTGGTGAGTCTTGAAGCGGTCCCGGAATCCGAACGCGAACTCCAAGCCCGCCAACTCGCCGCGCTCCAGGCCGCCAGACCCTTCGATCTCGCGCGCGGGCCTCTGCTCCGGACGATCCTGTTCCGACTTGGCGCACACGATCACCTGTTCCTGCTGGTCGTTCATCATGCGGTGTTTGATGGGCGGTCGGTGAGCGTATTCCTGCGGGAGCTGGCCCAAGGTTACAGCGCTTGGCTGCAGGGCTCCAGGCCGTCGCTTCCGCCCCTCCCATGGCAGTATGCCGATTACGCGTTGTGGCAACGCGCGTGGCTGGAGGGCGAAGTCCTGAGCGGGCATCTGGCTTATTGGAGGCGCCAACTGGCGAACGCCCCGGCTTTCCTGGACCTGCCGACCGATTATCCGCGACCGGAAGTGCAGTCGTATCGCGGGGCTGCCGTACCGGTGACCGTCGCGTCTTCAGTGACGACGGCCCTCACCCGACTCGCGCACGAAGAAGGCTGCACGCTCTTCATGATGCTCCTGGCAGCTTTCCAGGCTCTGCTCCACCGCTATAGCGGACAGGAAGACCTCTGCGTTGGGTGTCCCGAGGCAGGACGAAATCGCCCCGAACTCGAAGGGCTGATCGGGTTCTTCGTCAATACCCTGGTCATCCGTTCCACCGTCACCGGCCGGCAAACGTTCCGGGATTTGCTGCGCCACGTGCGTGAGGCGGCACTCGGCGCTTTTGCGCACGTGGACTTGCCGTTCGAGAAGCTGGTGGAAGACCTCCGCCCGGAGCGAAGTCTGGGACGCACGCCGCTGTTTCAGGTGTTGTTTGATCTGCAAACCGGCGAACCGACTCGCCTGGAACTTGACAACGTGAAGGCTGAGCCGATCACGCTGCCGAGCGGGGTGGCCAAGTTCGATCTGAGTCTCGCGCTGACATTGTGTGGCGAGGACCTCACTGGCGAGCTCGAGTACAACCGTGACTTGTTCGCGGAGGGGACCATGCTGCGCATGCGCGACCACCTCCTGAGCTTGTTGGACAGCCTCCGCTCCAATCCCGATCAGCCTGTCGCCACGCTCGCGTTGCTTGGCGACGCCGAGCGACTGGAAGTGTTGGAAGCGGGCTGCGGCGCACGCGTGCCCTGTCCGGCAGCTCGCGGCATCCATGAGCTGTTTGAGCTTCAGGCGGCCCAATCCCCGGACGTGATTGCCGTGGCGTGCGGCGGCCGGTCGCTCACTTACCGGGAATTGAGCCGCCAGAGCAGCCAGTTGGCGCGCCACCTTGGCGGGCTGGGAGCCGGTCCGGATACTATTGTGGGGATCTGTGCGGAGCCGTCCCTGGAGATGGTGGTGGGTCTGCTGGCCATTCTCAAAGCCGGAAGCGCGTACCTGCCCCTGGAGCCCGACTATCCGCGGGAGCGCCTCTCCTTGATGCTCGAGGATTCCGGGGCCATCGCCCTCTTGAGCCAGCGGCGTCTCCAAAACCGGTTGCCTTCTTTCCGCGGACCGGTCTGCTGGCTGGATGACCTGAACGACGTGACGAGCCGCGAAGCGGGCGGGACATTTGTGGGCGGAGCGGATCCGGCGAGCTTGTGCTATGTGATTTACACCTCCGGTTCGACCGGCCAACCCAAGGGAGTGATGATCCCGCACCGGGCCCTGGTCAATCACTCCGTGGCCATGGCGCGCATGTTCTCGCTCAGCGGCCAGGACAGGGTGCTGCAGTTTGCCTCGATCAGCTTTGACGTTGCCGCCGAAGAATTGTTCCCCACGTTGCTCAGTGGGGCCACGGTGGTGCTGGCGCCCGGAGTCGGACGCCTGACTCTCGCCGACTTCGACAACCTCCTGGCCGAGGCCCAAGTGACCGTCGCGAATCTGCCAACTCCATTCTGGCAAGAGTGGGCGGCTGCCTTGTCGGCCGGCGACGCTCACCTGCCTCCGAGTCTGCGGTTGGTTGTCGTCGGCAGCGAGAGCGTTGCTCCGGCGCCGCTGCGGCATTGGCTGCAGCGGGTCCCCGATCGGGTCGGCTGGCTCAACGCCTACGGCCCAACGGAAGCGACGATCACCACCACGGTGTATCAGCCCCGGAACGGTTGGCAGCGGCTGGTCGGACACGCGGTGCCCATCGGACGGCCCATCGCGAACACCCAATTATACGTCTTGGACGAGTCTTTGGAGCCAGTCCCGCCGGGCGTGCCCGGCGAGTTGTACATTGGTGGGGAGGGCCTCGCCCGGGGGTATCTGGGGCGTCCGGAGCTGACCGCGGAGAAGTTCATCCCCCATCCGTTCCCGAGCGGGCCGGGCGCGCGGTTGTATCGCACCGGGGATCGGGTTCGCTTCCTCCAGGACGGCAATCTCGAGTTCCTGGGAAGGTCGGATCAGCAAGTGAAGCTTCGGGGATTCCGCATCGAACCGGGCGAAATCGAGGCGGCGCTGATGCGGCACCCGGCGGTCCGACTGGCGGTCGTGACCCTGAGCGAGGGCCATGATGGCCAGAAGCGCCTCATCGCTCATGTGGTCCCCCACTCGAGTCAAAATGGGCCGACCGATGGCCGCACGCCGCTGGACCCGCAGGAGCTCCGCGGTTTTCTGCAAACGCGTCTCCCCGCCTACATGATTCCGGCTGGCATTGCCGTGCGGGAGAGTCTGCCCATGCTGCCGAACGGGAAAGTGGATCGTCGCGCTTTGCCGGCAACGACGGTGGCTGACCAGGCCGTGCCGGCCGCCTTTGTGGCGCCGCAAACACCGGCGGAAGAGCAGTTGGCCCGCATCTGGTCCGCCGTGCTGGGCAGGGAACGGATCGGGACGCAGGACAATTTCTTTGATCTCGGGGGGCATTCACTCCTGGCGACACAGATCATGTCCCGCGTCTGCCGGACGCTGGGCGTGAGTTTGCCGTTGCAGAGCATCTTCGAAGCGCCCACGGTGGCCGCGCTGGCCGCGAGGATCGAGACCGTCCGCCGGGCAGAGCAACATCCCCAACCAAAGCCGGTCGGAACCGCAGAGCCGCGGGAATGGGGCGAGATATGACCACGGCAGAGTTGCTGTGCAATCTGCGCGCGTGCGGCGTGGCGCTCCGGGTGGAGGGTAGCCGGCTGCGCTACAGCGCTCCTCCCGGGGCCTTGACCGACGCACTGCGGGCCGAACTGACGGCTCGCAAAGAGGAGATACTCCAGCTCCTGGCTGGAGCGGACACGGCGGCGGGGGCCACGGCGGCGGGGGCCACGCTCCCGCGCATCAGGGCCACCGCACGGGCTGGTGAGTTGCCGTCGTCTTTCGCTCAGCAACGGCTTTGGTTCCTGGAACAGTTGGAACCGGGCTCGGCACTCTACAACCTGCCCCTGGCACTGCGCCTGCGCGGGCCATTGGACGCCGAGGCCTTGGAGGCCAGCTTCCAGGCGATCCTGGCGCGTCACGCGGTGCTCCGCACCCGGCTCCAGGCCGACCACGGGCGCCCCACGCAGGTGATCGCATCGGTTTCCACGCTGCCTTTTGAACGGATTGACCTGAGTTCGCTGCCGGAAGCCGAACGCGAGATGGAGATGCGGCGTTGCCTCAAGGCGCAAGCGTGGCGGCCGTTTGACCTGAGGGCTGCGCCGCTGATTCGAGTTGCGCTGATGCGCCTGCAGGCCGAGGAGCATGTGCTCGTCGTGGTAATGCACCACATTGTTTCTGATGACTGGTCAGTCGGGGTGCTTCTGCGGGAACTGAGCGCGCTTTATGATGCCAGCCGCCAGGGCGCCGCCTGGCCCTTGGCGGATCTGCCCATTCAGTACGCCGACTTTGCCGTATGGCAACGGGAGCACCTCACTGGCGAAGTCCTCGAACGCGAGTTGGCGTACTGGCGGGACCAGTTGGCCGGAGAACTGTTGGTTCTGGAACTCCCCTTCGCCCACCCGTATCCGGCGCAACCAACCTCCCGTGGGGCGGTGCATCGATTCGAGTTGTCGGCCGGGTTGACTGAAGCGCTGCGCCAACTGAGCCGGCGGGAGGGCGCCACCTTGTTCATGACGTTGCTGGCCGGTTTTCAAACGCTCCTGCATCGCTATACACAGCAGGACGATATCCTGGTCAGCTCACCGGTGGCCGGTCGCAATCAACTTGAGACGGAGGATCTGATCGGCTGTTTCGTCAACCTTCTGGTGCTGCGCACCGATCTCTCGGGCGATCCCACGTACCGCGAACTGCTCGCCCGCGTCCGACAGGTGGCGCTGGCCGCTTACGCGCACCAGGACCTGCCGTTCGAGAGACTCGTGGCCGAGCTCCAACCGGAGCGCAGCCTGGACCGGAATCCGCTGACTCAAGTCCTGTTCCTGCTACAGCAGGCCCCGACACCGGATTGGCGACTGCGGGACTTGGCGGCGGAGTTCATGCCCATCGATCAGGAATCGGCCAAGTTTCCCCTGACGCTGGAGCTTAGCGAAGGCCGCCAAGGTCTGAGCGGATTGATCGAGTACCGCACGGATCTTTTTGCGGCCGCGACCGTTCAACGGATGGCTCACCACTTGGAGACTCTCCTGGTCGGGATTGTGCGCGCTCCAGACCGGCGGGTCAGCGAACTGCCGCTCCTGTCGGACGCCGAGCGTCATCAACTGGTGGTCGGTTGGAATGAAACGCGCGCGCCCTACCCGACGGAGAGCTGTCTGCATCAGTTGATTCAGGCCCAAACCGCGAGAACGCCTGACCGGGTGGCCGTCACCCATGCCGGGAGGCAGTTGACCTTCCGGGAACTGGACTGCCGGGCGAACCACCTGGCGCATCGTCTGCTCCGTCTTGGCGTCGGGCCGGACGTGGTCACCGGCATTTTTCTGGACCGCTCGCTGGAGTTGCTCGTGGCGATCCTGGGCGTGCTTAAGGCTGGCGGGGCTTACTTGCCCCTTGATCCGGCCTGTCCCGGAGAGCGGCTGAGCTTCATGCTTGAGGATGCCGGGGTGCGCGTAGTATTGACCCGACACGGGCTGGCGACGCCGCTGCCGCCAACCGGAGCGCACGTGGTTCTCGTGGACCCGGTTTCCGATACGTCCCCGGCGGCCGCAGTGACCCCGCCCGAGAGCGGCGTGCAGCCCGATCACCTCGCTTATGTGATCTACACCTCCGGCTCGACCGGCAAGCCCAAGGGCGCAATGATTCACCATCGCGCCCTGGTTAACTATCTCAGTTGGTGCACGCAGGCGTACGCGGTAGCCCAGGGGCAAGGTGCGCCGGTTCATAGCTCCATCGCCTTCGACCTGACCGTCACGGGATTGTTCGCGCCACTCCTCGCCGGACGCCCCGTCCACCTTTTGGCGGAGGACGCCGGCATCGACAGCCTGCGTGACGCCTTGCTCCAGGGGGCCGACTACAGCCTGGTCAAGATCACCCCCGCACATCTGGATCTGCTGCGGCACGTCCTCCCGCGCGAGGCCGCGACGGGTCGGACCCGCGCCTTTATCATCGGGGGCGAGAACCTCGACGCCGAGAGCCTGAGCGTCTGGCAGGAGCGCGCGCCGACGACGAGGCTCTTCAACGAGTACGGGCCAACCGAGACCGTAGTCGGATGCTGCGTTTTTGAGGTGCCCTCCGGCTGGCGGAAGCCGGGTTCGGTCCCCATCGGTCGGCCAATCGCCAACACTCAGCTCTACATCTTGGATCGTTGCCGACAACCGGCGCCGGCCGGCATCGTCGGCGAACTCTACATTGGTGGCGATGGCGTTTGCCGCGGTTATCTGAGGCGCCCCGATCTGACTGCCGAACGATTCGTCCCTGATCCCTTCAGTGGGCAACCGGGGGCCCGCCTGTACCGGACGGGCGATCTTGTCCGTCACCTGCCCGACGGCCACCTGGAGTTCCTGGGGCGCATCGATGATCAGGTGAAGCTCCGTGGCTATCGCATCGAGTTGGGCGAGATTGAGTGGGTCCTCAATCAGCAGCCGGAAGTGGAGGAGTCCGTGGTCGCGCTGCGCGAAGACACCCCGGGTGACCCACGTCTGGTTGGCTATGTGGTTCTGAGGGACTCCCAGTCCCTTGATCCGCCTGGACTCCTGCGCCGGCTGGCCGATCAGCTTCCCGACTACATGGTTCCGACTGCGCTGGTGGCCCTGCGAGAGTTGCCGCTTTCCCCAAACGGCAAGCTGGATCGGCGCAGACTGCCCAAGCCCGATGCGGGCGCGATCTTGCGCGATCAGGCGCGGGCTGGCCCGCGCTCGCCCTGCGAGGAAGTTATAGCTGAGACCTGGATGGAAGTGCTTGGCACGCGAGCGGCAGGCATCCATGACAATTTTTTCGACGTGGGCGGCCATTCGCTGCTGGCCATTCGGCTAATCGCCCGCTTGCGTGACCAGTTCAAAGTGAGCCTGCCGCTGCGGAGCTTCTTCGAGTCGCCCACGATTGCCGGCTTGGCCGCTTGCATTGAAACGGAGACCCACGAGGGACAATCCTATTCGCGGAGCGGGACGGGTGCGTGGAGATTCCTCGTGCCAATCCAGTCGGTAGGCAACAAGCGCCCCTTCTACCTGTTTCCGGGCGGCCTGGGCAGCGAACAGGAGTTTCTGGTGTATGCCAAGTTGGCCCGTCACTTGGGCCTCGATCAGCCGTTCTACGGCCTCAAAGCGAGTGGTGGCACCGACCGGGAACCCCCGCACCGTTCGGTGGAGGACATGGCGCGGGATTACGTGAAAGAGATCCGGGAATTCCAGTCACAGGGTCCTTACTTGCTGGTGGGTGAATGCGCGGGCGGCATCCTGGCGTTTGAAGCGGCGCGCCAGCTCGTTATCCAAGGCGAGCAAGTGGGATTGTTGGCCTTCCTGGACACGGAGTTCCCGCGCCGGAACGAGTATCTCTGGCTACAACTCGAACTGTTGAAACGCAAGATTGCCGGATTCTGGCCGGTTTGGCTCCTGGGCCGGTGCTGGTTTCATCTGTGGCAATTCCGGCGCTTGCGGGTGGACGAGTGGGGGAGGTACCTGCGGGAAAAGGGACGCCTGGGTAAACAACAGTTGACCGTGGCTCTCCAGCCGGCAGTTCCAGCCCGCCTGCCGGCGCTCCCCCATCCAGCCGAATTCCACTACTTCAAAACCCTGATTCGGTACCGTCCGAAAGAGTATCCCGGTCGGGTCACGCTCTTGCTCAGTGAGGATGTTTACCGGAGCGGCAGGGCATTTAGCTGGCGGCTCTGCGCGCGCGGCGGTCTGGAAATCCGCACCTTGCCAGGGAACCATTTCACCTATATTCGCGAACATGTCGCGTACGCCGCAGCCCAGCTCCTGACTTTCCTCCGCCAAGCCCAAACGCCCCGGCCCGCCAATAACCCTGACCACGCCTCGGCGGTTCAGGAGGTCTCTCCCCTGCAAGGCTAGCCCACCCGCGCAAGCCCCACCACCCGAGCTTTTCGCTACACGGGTCGCCGAAGCCCAACGCACGTGCCCGGAGCGCAAAACTCAAGCAACGTTCCACCGGGAAACCCAGGAAGTTATTCACAGTTTATTAACCAGCTTTAACCAGGGGTCGCGGCTGGAGGCGCGGTGCATACAACTAATTGTATGCTGGCCGTTCGGATGGCGTGCTGAGGGCTGTGGCTGGCTGCTGGGTGGCG
>Ga0315274_10002392_pt1 | contig 28377 bp, 18 predicted proteins | sample YL17G02_20_MG_FD_203700 | JGI IMG/M metagenome (GOLD analysis project Ga0315274, IMG submission 203700) | Sediment microbial communities from Yellowstone Lake, YNP, Wyoming, USA - YL17G02_20 | ecosystem: Environmental > Aquatic > Freshwater > Lake > Sediment | place: USA: Wyoming | collected...
CGCGGTCGTCCGGCCCGTGAGGACCTCGCTGGGCGCGACCTCGATGATCTCGGGCGGCGTCGCGCCGTAGCCGTAGTCGAATCCCCAGTATTGCGTCTGCGCGAAATAGCCGTCGTTCTTGTTGCTAAAACCGTCGCTGTTGTCGTCAATGCGCGGCACCTGTCCGGCGTAGGTGAAATTGAGGGCGTCGCGCGTCCACGCGAAGCAATCGAACAGGTTGGCCCCCGTGTGGGCATAGCCGAGGAAGAAATTCGAGAACGAAATATAGCCATAGGGCGCGAGGAAGGTGGCCAATTCGGCGGGGCCGGCGCTCGTGAACACGGCGCGCCGTCGGCCCGGCGGTGCGGTCAGCGGCGCGACAAAACTGCCCGAATAGCAGAAGTCGGCGATCAGGATGACCGTCGTGCCGTGCTCGTTCTGGAGCGTGTCGAGCCAGCCGTCGAGCGTCGCGCCGTCGAGAAATTCCGTGGCGTTGACGCGAAATTGCGTCTGCGTCCCGTGGTCAACGAGATAGATGAGCAGGCGCCGCGCGTCGCCGGCCCAGTCAGTGATTGCCCACTGGAGGGCGGCGAGCGTGGCCGAGCCGTCGGCGTCGTTGTCGCCGTCGTTGTCGGCGTCGTGCGGCTGCGACGTGTCGGCGTTCAGATAGTAGATGCTCTCCGCGCGAAATCCCCGCTCCTGCGACATTCGGAAACAATAGTCGGCGAGATAGTTGGTCTGCGTCAGGATCGAGTTGCCCGGATAGTTTCCGCCGCCCGCGACGATGATGATTTTTTCGCCCCTCACAAACGGCGGCGGCACAACCTTGACGCGCGCCCGCCCGCGATCGCCCGTCGCCGGATTGCGAGCTTCGATTATATCCTCCACACTGTAAATCGGCCCCGCCGTGTAGAGGCCCGTCGCCGGATTGATCGTCCCCCCGCTCCGATTCTCCACCAACACCCACACAACCGTGGCCGTCGTGCCGCTGACCACAAACTGCTGGGTCGTGTTAAACTCCACTGCAGGCCACAACGGTAGGATCTGAAGTGTAAACGTCATGTTGCGAAAGAAGTATAGCCCTCCGTTGAAACCGCCGACAAATAGATCAGGGTCGCCGTCGCCATCAACGTCACCGAGTTCAGGAGCACTATACCAACCAGGGCTAATACTGAGATAGCCTGTCACGGGGGCGGCCCACTGCGCAGCCTGAGCGCTCCCGGTGTTTTCGCTGAAGCGGAGCCCGCCAGGAAAATCACCGCAAATCATATCCAAGTCGCCGTCCCCATCAACATCGCCAAGGGCCGGCAGGATATACTGAGGCCAACCGCTCGAACCCGCATAGTTCGTGACAGGCAACCCTTTCCACTGCGCCACGCGGGCGCTACCGATGTTCTCGTAATAAAATACGCCGTTTTCCCAATCTCCAGCGATGAGGTCGAGATCACCATCGGCGTCCATGTCGACGAATTCTACGCCGCTGCCGGTGGCAACTCCGGCATAGTGGCTAGCCCGCGCTACCCATGAGGCGGATCTGGGAGTCCCAACGTTTTCGAAGAACCAGAACCAGGCATTGAAGTCATCTACGCCGATAAAAAGGTCCATGTCGCCGTCGGCATCGATATCAGCGAAAGTCGGTTGAAGTCGGTCATTTCCCAACCTGTAGCCCAGGTAATCCAGGACAGGCGTGGCCCAAGCTGGCGACTGAGGGGTGCCAATATTCTCGAAAAATATAATGCGACTGTCCCTACCGAAAGACCATCCGAAGTCCCCAATAAACAGGTCGAGGTCGCCATCGGCGTCGATATCGCAGAGCGCTGGGAAACTTTCTTCTCCGATGTCAATCCAGAGATAGCTTTCGAGAGGTGCGGCCCACACCGGTGTGGCACCCGTCGCGAGATTCTCGAAGAAGTTCAGGTTACCGTCTTGTTCGCCGATGAAGAGATCAAGACCACCGTCGCCATCAATGTCCACAAGAGATGGTGCACTGTTTGTCCCGACGTTTATGCCGCCGTATTGATGGACGGGCGCGGCCCAGGTCGCCGATTGCGAAGTCCCGGTGTTTTCGTAGAAGTGAATGTTTCCGTCCGAAGCGCCGATGAAAAGGTCAAGATCGCCATCGTGATCTATATCGGCGAACGTCGGTGTGCTGTTTCCGCCGACGGCCATAGAAGCGTAGTTAAGGACGGGTGCGGCCCAGGTCGCCGAGGTGGGCGTTCCGACATTTCCGCAAAATGAAACGCTACCGTTGCTTTGGCCGACAAACAGATCGAGATCGCCATCGCCGTCGATGTCGGCGAGCGCGGGTGCGTTCCCTGCCACGGAAGCGTAGTTCTCCATCGGCTCAGCCCACGCAGCCGATTGCGACGTGCCCGTGTTCTGGTAAAATCGGATGGCTGTCCCAACGCCGATGAACAGGTCAAGATCGCCGTCGCCGTCAATGTCGCCAAACGTGACGTTATCTCCGGTAATGGAGGCATAGTTTACTACGGGTGTTTTCCAGCCGGGCGTCTGCGTTGTGCCAGTGTTCTCATGCAACTGAAGATTGCCGGAGAGAAGCAGGAACAGGTCGAGATCGCCGTCGTTGTCAATGTCGGCAAAGGCCGGTTTGGACGGGCCACTGTGCCCCCCAGAATACGCCCAGCCTTGATACACTCCGGCGATGGTGGCACCATATTCGCGCTGCCAGGTGACGGTCGTTCCGCGCACCAGTTGCGGCCAGACGGCGAGAAAGACGATGGCCCAAGCGGCGATGCGTTTGGACATGTGTCGTCCTCCGATACTACTCCGGGTTTCCGATGGGCTTCTAACCGAGCGGTTTGGGTTGGTCAAGGACTTCTTTGGGCAAAAACAGAAGCGACTCTCGACGTTCGACCTTCGACGTTCGACCTTCGACTTTCGACGTTCGACTCTCGACCTTCGACTCTCGACGTTCGACCGAGAACAAACCAATCCGCAGATTACGCCGATTGCGCAGATTGAAAACGCAAGACCGACGACTTCACCAGAGAGGCCGAAGCCGAAGAGCAGAGTGGGAGAATGGGTGAATGGGAGAATGGGGGAGTGGGGGACGGGGGAATGGGAGAAAGGGAGAACGGTCTCTTCGTCTTTGGTCCAGGGTCAAGTGTCGAATGTCGAGAGTCGAGAGTCGAATGTCGAGAGTCGAGAGTCGAATGTCGAGGGTCGAAAGTCGCTTCCCGCTGCGGCCCTGAGACTCAATCTGCGCAATCGGCGGAATCTGCGGATGCGTTTTCTTTTGTCTCAGTTGCTCCGGCACCAGGCCGCGCTCTGATTCAAGTCGCGGCCGACGCGCCACGATTTGCCGAAGGCTTTGACCGCGATCTCGACGCGGTTTGCGCCGGCTTCGAGTTTTGTGACGGGTGCGGCGGAAACGTCGGGCGGCTGCACGCCTCGGTAAGGAACCAACAGCGTCAGAAAGGTCGCCGGCGCTGATCCGGTATGTCGAAAGCGAAAAGCCGGGCGCGCTTCGCGAAAGCCATATCGGTAGGCGAACCATCCTTCTTCCTTTTCCAACGTAACCGGGGCGTTGGGTCCGGCCCAAACCAACACATTGGCGTCGTCGAAGGCCGTCGTGACTTGCCTGCGTTGGGCGTCGAGCCGCATCTCGCCCGGCGCGAGTTGGAAGTGAAGGTCGAGTGTGTCCGTGGCGTCGCCGATGGCTTCGTCGAGAAGGAGGAAGAAGGCCTTGTCCACAAACCACACTGTGCGGCGATGCGTGAGGTTGGGGTAGGAGCGGTTCTCGAGGACCAAAGCGTCGGAGCTGAAGGACTGGTCGGACGGGGTGGACAGAGTGGACGGGGTGGACGAAATGGACAGGGTGGACAAGTGCCAGAGCAAAAGTCGGCCGTCCACTTTGGAGTCTCTTCCGTCGAGCGTGAGGGTTTGGTGGACGCTAGTTTGGCGATGCCAGGCGCGACCCTTGGCGTCGTGGCCATAGGTGTAATATCCGGTGTCGGGCATGAGCCATCGGCCGAACGCGCAGAGTTCAAACGTGCCGTTGTCGGGCTGGTCGTGGCTCGACAGCGCGGGCGGCGAGCAGTGGATGGCAAAGTAGATTTGTTCGGGACTCCAGTCGTTGCGAAATACATACATGCCCGCTTCGCGAAAGACATAGCTGGTTTGCTGTGGAAGATTCGCGCGATCGGATTTGGCGCGGGCGGCGTATTTGGGATCGTGGAACAGATCGGTGGCTTTGACGAGCGGCCCATAGAGTTGCGCGCGCGACCTATCTTTCGAGTCCAAAGGACTTCGCCCCGTGTCGCCGAACATCGGAAACCCCAAGTTGGGCGTGGCGATGGCAAAGATGTAATCATACATTCTTTTGACGCGATCGCGGTAGGCATCGCTGACCGACAGGCCGAGCGAGTCCATCTGCTGCATAATCTCGACCGCATCGTTCAAGACGCCGAGATGGTAGCCGCCCGACCATTCGCGCTGGACGCCGTCGGACGTGACCTGCGCGAGCAGGCTTTCCTCGGTGCGCTTGGCGGCCAGTTCCATCCACCGGCGCGTGTCCTTGTAGATATGGATAGTGCAACAGACATCCACAAATCCACGTTGTTCGAAAATCGCCTTGTTGTGGATTTGGCCCATCGGGAGTTTCTCGGTCTTGAGCTGATGGTCGTAAAGGCTCGCGAGAAGGACGCCGAGGAATTCGGGCGTGAACGATTTAGCATGGACGAGCGACTTGAACGACGCGCAAATGTTTTTGGCGCGGATGCCGGTCTGGATGTCCAGCCAGGGAAAGCCGCGCCAGGATTTATACACCGGGTGAATCATCTCGCGCTTTTCAAGCGGGTGCTTGGCGATCCAGTCCGACGTCAATTCGACGAAAGCCTTGGCGTATTTTTCGTCGCCTGTGGCAACGAAAGCGTCGGCCAGCGGCGGCGCCCAGTAGAAGCGATAGACGGACGCAACCCACTCGATGTCGCCGCGCGGGTCCCACGCCCAGTCAACTTGGGGGCCATAGTCCGCCGGCTCATAGGGGCCGTATTGAAAGATGTGTTTCACGACTTGGTCGGCGCGCGAGGCGCCGGATCGCCGAGAGCCTTCCGGGGCCGGCGGCAGGGGATAGAGTTCTCGATAATAGGCGAGAAGGGCATCGAGCGCCTTGATCCGGTCGCCTTTCGAGGCCGCGTTTTTCGCCGCCTCGAGGCCGGGTTGGTCGAGGTCGAGAACCGAGAGCACGTCGTCGGGTTTGAGCGAACGAAGCGCGACGTCACGCGCGCTCTTCTCCGCGGCGCTTGCGCCCGCCACCAGTGAGATCGCAAACGCGCAGGCGGCCAAGGAGCGGACTATGTTCTTTGCCATGTTCGGGAGACTCCTTTCACGAGCGATTGCGGACACAACCACGCGAAAGCGTGAACTGTGCATCCAGTTTCGGGCAAGAAGTTTTATGTTGAGCGCGGCCCGCGAAACTGGTTCTTACCGTTTGGCGCGCCGGCGAGGGACTTGCAGAATTCAGAGTGGCGCGGGCGATATTTCAGATGAGGATGACGCCGCGAGTTTCGAAAGACTCATGATGGACAGGCTTACTCTTGCCGCATGCGATTGTTTCGAGGCCCACTTTCAGCGTCCGCCGACGATTGTTGTTCGCGCGCCGGGCCGCGTCAATCTGATCGGCGAGCACACCGACTACAACGGTTTGCCGGTGCTGCCGTTTGCCATCGGTCAGGCGCATCGAGTCGTGGCCGCGCGGGCCGAAAGGCCATTCATCGAAATGGTCAACGCGGATCGCCAGTACGCCGCGAAAACGATCGCCGTGGACACCTTGGCGGCGTTCTCGGGGGCAGGGGAGTGGGACAACTACCTGCGGGCCGCCCTGCTGGGCTTGACGGACGCGGGGTTGCTCGGCCGCGATCATCTCGCGCGCGGACTGCGCGTGGCGGTTTCGAGCGATCTGCCGTCGGGCGTCGGCCTGAGTTCGTCGTCGGCGCTGGTCGTCGGATTCGCTTTGGCCGCGCTTCATCTGTATCAGATCGAATACGGCCGGCAACCTCTGGCCGACGTTTTGGCCGAAGCCGAGCACTACGCGGGGACGCGTGGCGGCGGCATGGACCAGACCACTTGTCTGCTGGGCGAGGCGGGCCATGCGCTTCGGATTGATTTCTTCCCCCTCGAAGTGGAGTCGGTTGCATTTGCGGGTGAGGTGGAGGTCTTTCTTTCGGACAGCGGCGTGCGGGTGGAGAAGTCGGGCACCGGACTGGCGCTGTTCAATCGCCGCCCGTTCGAGTGCCGGCTGGCGCTGGCGGCGTTCAAGCGCGCCCACTGTCGTCTGGGCGGCAGTCTCGGTGAGATTTCCCCGGACGCAATACGCTGCTGGGGCGATTTGGTCAAGCCGCCGCTGTCGCTTTCGCATAACTCGGTTCTGTGGTCAATTCGCGCGACGTTCCCACACGCGAGGTACTCGCTGGCCGACGTGCATCGGATGCTGGGGATTGGAGAGGCGGAGTGGGACAGGTTGACAACGGGTTCGGCCGTCGCTCTCGTCGAGCCGTCCGATGGTTTCAAGTTGCGGCAACGCGCCGAACACGTTCTTGGCGAAGCGCGACGCGTGGATCGGGCCGTCGAGGCGCTACGGCAATCGGACTGGACACGGTTGGCCGAGCTGATTGCGGGGTCTCACGCTTCGTGCCGCGACCTCTACGAGATCAGCTGTCTGGAAATCGAAAGGCTGGTTGGAGCGGCGAACGAGGCGGGCGCCCTGGCGTCGCGATTGACGGGCGCGGGATTTGGCGGCTGCGTGCTCCATTTGGTGCGACGGGAAGACGCGGATCGCTTCGAGCAGGCGATGAAACGGCAATTGGGCGAGTCGCTGCGACTGTTGCGGGTAGCGCCTTCCGCCGGCGCCGAAGTCATTCAAGCGGCGCGGGCTTCCGGCCCGTGAGCGAACATCGCCAGGACGCCTCCAGTTCGAGATTGGGGATACGACTATGCTCCGGCGTGAGTTTCTGCGGTCAGCGGCTGCGTTGGCAACGGCGGAAGCGCTGCAATCCGGTCTGTCGGCGGCTCCAAATTCACTCGAAGTAATGACCGTGTTGGGCCCGGTCACCGCCGACGCGCTCGGCGTGACGTTGCCGCACGAACACGTGCTCGTGGATTTCATCGGCGCGGATAAGGTAAGCCGCGACCGATACGATGCAGATGTGGCGTTTCGGGTGGCTTTGCCGCACCTCAAGCGTGCGCGCGAGCTTGGCGTGCGGACGTTTGTCGAGTGTACGCCGGCTTACGTCGGTCGCGATCCGCTTTTGCTCAAGCGTCTGTCGCAGGCAGCCGGGCTGCACATTCTGACCAACACCGGATGCTACGGCGTCGGACAGCAGAAGTTCCTGCCGGCCCATGCGCTGACCGAAACGAGCGATCAACTCGCGGCTCGCTGGACAGGCGAGTGGCGCAACGGCATCGAAGGGACCGGCGTTCGTCCCGGCTTCATCAAGATCGCCGTCGAGGCCGGACCGCTCTCGCCGGTGGCGCGAAAACTCGTTCAGGCGGCGGCGCGAACTCATCGGGCGACCGGACTCACGATTGCCTCCCACACGGGCAACGGCGCAGCGGCGCTCGAACAGTTGTCGGTGGTGCGCGAAGAAGGCCTGGACGGCAGCGCGTTCATTTGGGTCCATGCCCAGAACGAACGCGATGCAGCCGTCCACGCGCGGGCGGCTCAGCTCCGCGCATGGGTCTCGTTCGACGGCCTCGGTCCGAAGACAATCGAACGATACGCCGCCATGGTTCGGACCATGAAGGAGCGCCAATTACTCGACCGTGTGCTGCTTTCGCATGACGCCGGCTGGTATCACGTCGGCGAGCCTGGCGGCGGGACGTTTCGGGCGTTCGACACACTGTTTATGGAATTGATCCCGGCCTTGAGACGGGCTGGCCTGACCGAGGACGATATCCGACAGCTCACGGTCGTCAATCCGCGCGAGGCCTTTGCGATTCGGGTCCGAGGATCGAAATAGCGATTCCCAAACCAGGGGGGCAAAACGCCAATGCACCTGACGCCGCTCGACTGGGCCATTCTGATCGCCTCGCTCGTCTTCTGCTTTATCATAGCCGCCGTGTACACGCGGCGCGCCAGCAAGGGCACAACGGAGTTCTTTGTGTCGGGCCGCGCGATGCCCTGGTGGCTGCTGGGCACCTCGATGGTGGCGACGACCTTCAGCACCGACACGCCGAACCTCGTCACGAATCTTGTTCGCGAGAAAGGCGTAGCCAACAATTGGGTCTGGTGGGCCTTCCTTCTCAACGGAATGCTGACGGTCTTCTTCTATGCGCGACTGTGGCGGCGATCGGGGGTCCTGACCGACCTGGAGTTCTATGAAATTCGCTATTCGGGCAAATCGGCGGCGCTGGTGCGCGGCTTTCGCGCGATCTATCTGGGGTTGTTCTTCAACTGCGTCATCATGGCGTCGGTCACACTGGCCGCCGTCAAAATCGGCAACATCATGTTCGGATGGTCGCGGCCGGCGACGGTGTTTTGGTGCGCCGTGTTCTCCGTCACCTTCTCGATCTTGTCGGGCCTGTGGGGCGTGGTGGTCACCGACCTGGTTCAATTCATCATGGCGATGACAGGCGCGGTGGCGGCGGCCTATTTCTCCGTCAAGCACGTCGGCGGGCTTTCGGTGTTGTTGGCCAACGTGAGTCCGCAGACGTTGAATCTCGTGCCCGACTTCGGCAACTGGGATCTCACGCTCTCGATTCTCATCATTCCGCTGACGATTCAATGGTGGTCGGTCTGGTATCCGGGGGCCGAGCCCGGCGGCGGCAGCTACATCGCCCAGCGCGTCCTGGCGGCCAAAGACGAGAAGCACGCCATGGGCGCAACGCTGTGGTTCAACGTCGCCCACTATGCGCTGCGACCATGGCCCTGGATTCTCGTGGCGCTGTGCTCACTGATCGTCTATCCCGACCTCGACAGCATTCGCCAGGCCTTCCCCCACGTGAGCGAGGAACTGATCGGCCACGACATCGCCTATCCGGCCATGCTCAAATTTCTGCCGGCGGGCTTCATGGGCATCATGGTCGCTTCGCTGGCGGCCGCCTACTTCTCGACCATCGAGACTCACCTCAACTGGGGCGCCTCGTATCTTGTTCACGATTTCTATCGCCGCTTCATCCGGCCCGAAGCGACCGAGCGCCACTATGTGGCCGTGTCGCGGATCGCCACGGCGTTGCTCATGGTCGTGGCCGCCGTGCTCGTGTTCTTCCTCGTCACGGCGCGCGAGAGTTTCGACCTGATGCTTTCGATCGGCGCGGGAACGGGCCTGATCTATATTCTGCGATGGTTCTGGTGGCGAATCAACGCGTGGAGCGAAATCGCGGCCATGATCAGTTCGTTCTGCGTGGCGGTCGGGCTGTTTGTGGCCAAGAAGCGAGGCGTGGAGATACCGACCCACCTGTCGCTGGCCGCCACCGTGGCATTTACGACGGTCGTGTGGGTGATCGCGACATACGTGACTCGGCCCGCCGAGAAAGAGGCCTTGTTGAGATTCTATCGGCTGGTGCGGCCATTCGGACCGGGCTGGGCGAAGATTCGCGAGGAATCGGGAGTCGGCCCGTCGCCCGACAGTCTGCCGCACTGTCTGCTGGGATGGGTGCTGGGGTGCGTCCTGGTCTATTCAGCGTTGTTTGGGACCGGGAGTTTCTTGTATGGCAAGACGGCCCAGGGCGTCGTCTGGTTGATCGCCTTCCTCATCAGCGCCGCCGGGCTGGCCTGGCTGCTGCCGAGGATTTTTGGCGCCGCCTCCGATAAGAAGTGATCGAACAAGCAGCCCGGAGTTCTCCTGCCCCCGATGACCGGCAGATTTGTTTTGACACGTTTGCGACCGCCGTGAAATGTGCCAAGACCAGTGGTTGTTTGCGGTGCAGAGGGGGTGCCTTCCGTTGCATCCGCGACAACGCAGATCGCGCAAGCCGTGGGAGCTGAGAATGGTCCGATTCTTCCATCACCTGTTGGTCGGATTCCTGGCGACAGGATTGCTCGTCGCGTGTGCCAAGCAGACGCCCGAACACAAACTCCAGCAAGCTCAGGAAGCCCTCATGAAGCGCGATCCGTTGGGCGCGATCGTGCTGGCGCACGAAGTCCTTCGTGAGAATACAACCGGCTCGATCGCGCTCCAGGCCCGCCAGCTGCTGTTCAACTGCCACTACGCCGGTCGCGACATCAAGGCGTGCCGACTGGTGCTCAACGACATCATCACCCAGATGGGCCTTGGCGATCCCTCGGGACAAGCCGCCGCGCAGTGGAAAATCCAAACCTACGTAGCGGTTCGTCAGACCACCGAAGCCCTGGCGCAAACCCGGAGCTTCCTCCAGGCCGTGACCACCGGAACCGCCTTCTGGGCCGGCCTGATGGTCAAACAGGGCGATTTGCTTCGCGCAACCAATCAATTGACCACCGCGCAACAGGTATATGCGCAGGTCTTCTTGCAGCCCGACCTGGCCGAACAACAGCGGTTTGACTCGCTTGACCGGCTTGCCGGCAGCTATGCCACCACCCAATCGGCCGCCGCCGGAATTCAGTTCTTTGAGAAATACTTGTCGGATGCCCCCAGCACCGACACGATCCCACACGTCTATATGGTCATGGGGCATCTCAAGACGGTCTCCAAGCAGCCGGACGAAGCGAAGTCGCTTTATCACAAAGGCTACGATGCGTTCGAGCAGGCCTACCAGGCTGCCTCGGGCGCCGACGAGAAAACCATCATTCTGATGCAGTACGCGCGCGCCCACGAATTTGCCGGCGACATCGAGGAGGCCGCCGCCTTGCTGCGAAAGGGGCTTCAGGATTTCCCGACCAGTTCCCGGCGCATCAATCTCTACTACAATCTCGCGGCGCTTTATGCGAACAACAAGAAGTACGACGAAGCCATCGCCATTTGCCGCGAGATCCCTTCGCAGTTTCCCAACGATCCCCGGCGCGTGAACTCCTACTTCATGGCCGCCGATTGCCATCGCGAGCAAAAAAAGTTCGACGTGGCCATGGGCGACTACCGCGAGATCATCGCCCTCTTCCCGGGGCAGCGGTTTGCCCAGGACGCCATGATGAAAATGCGCGAAACCGAAGAAATGAGGCGGCGGGAAGCCGAAACGAGCGCGACGCTGGCGGCCGCGCTTTTGACATCGGGAACCCTGGCTACGACGTCCACCGGCGCCGCCGTGACAAGTCCGTCGGCCGCGGTCAAGCGCCCCGCTCCAGCGTTGCTGCTGCCACCGCTTTCGACGGCGCCCGTCACCCGGCCCGCGATTTCAGCGACTACGGCCAGCGCCGCCCCGAAGCCCCCGGCCCCATGATGGCAGATCGTGGCTCGAAATCATTCTCCGGTTTTCTGCAACAATGCAGCGCAGTACTTTTCGCTGCCGTGCTGCTGATCGGTCTCGGTATGGGATCGCCGAACGCCGCCGCCCCCGCGACGGCGCGCTACCAGGCGGTCTGGGTGGATGCGTTTCACGACGGCTTCAAGACTCCCGACCAAACCCGCCAATTGATCGAATGGTCGCGTCGCAACGGCGTCAACGCCTTGTTCATCGAGGTGCGCAAGGCCGGCGACGCCTACTATTCTTCAAAACTCGAACCGGTGGCTTCGGACATCTCGCCGCCCGGCTACGATCCGCTCGCCGATTTGATCACCCAGGCCCACGACACGCGCGGCGGCCGCCAACGGATCGAAATCCACGCATGGCTGATCGTCTATCGAATCGCAACCGGACAGTTTCTGCCGCCGGGCCACGTGGCGCGCCGTCATCCCGAATGGCTGAGCGTGACCTATCGCGGCAGCCGAGAGGATGAGGGAAACACCTTCCTCGACCCCGGCGTTCCCGACGTCATCGCCCACACCGACGCGCTCGTAGCCGAATTGGCCTCGCAATACGATCTCGACGGGATCCACTTCGACCGCATCCGCTATCCGGGAAGAGACTGGGGCTATAACCCGACGGCCGTGTCGCGATTCCGCGGCATTGCTCGCCGTCTGTTCCGTCCGCGCCCCGATGACCCAGCCTGGAGCGACTTTCGCCGACAGCAAGTCAGCCTGATGCTACGGCGGCTATACATCACAGTGAAATCGCGGCGGCCGACGATCAAGGTCTCGGCGGCGACCATCGCGTTCGACCAGTGCCCTTCGGACTTTCATCAGTCTCGATCGTACGCCGATGTGTTTCAAGACTGGCCGACCTGGGTGCTCGCCGATCTGCTCGATCTGAATTGCCTGATGGCCTACAAGCGCGACGAAGCGCCCGAGCAGGCGGCGCAGTATCGTCGCTGGCTCGACTTTCTCGCCCTCCATCGCGGCAACGCGCTCGCGGTGATCGGGCAAGGCAGCTTCATCAATCCTCCGTCGGGTTCGCTGCGGCAGATCAGTCTGGCGCTTCAGCGGCCCGAGCTGTCGGGGGTCTGTCTGTTCAGCTATGCGCAGCCGGCGCGCGAAGGCGACCGTGGGGAGATGCTCTTCGACCTTCTGCGCGACCGCCATTTTCGGCGCGGCGTCCCGACACCGACTCTGCCATCGCCCGAGCAAAAAGGATTGGGATGGATCGCGGGAACGGCTTCGGTGGACGGCAAGAGCGACTACCTCGATGTCAGCCTCGCCTCCGACCCATTGCGAACGACGCACACCGACGGCTCCGGCTTCTTCGCCTTCGTCAGCGTTCCGCGCGGCGACTATGTCGTCTCGGTTCCCGTCAGCCGCAGCCGGAAGCTGACGCAATCCATCCGCGTCGTGCCGGGAAAAGTGAGCTGGGTACGGGTGGTGCATTAGTTTTGAATTCTGAGTTCTGAGTTTTGAGTTCTGAATTGTGGAAGATGCTTCTTGGCGCAGTTGCACACTCGGAAGACTACTTGCGGCTTTGGGTGGTTTTCACGATAGCGATAAGAAGTCGGATCAATTCCTCGGAGTCTCGAATCATCGGATTCACCATGGCTTCGGGCAGAGATTGCGAGTCACGCAAAAGACGCAGCCAATAGTGGGCCTCCCGTGCCTCTTTGGAGGCGATGCTCATTTTGGCCACAAAATCGGCCCGACTACTGCCCGCTCGCGCCTGCTCGATATTCGCGCCAATACTCGTTCCCGACCTGAGCAACTGGCTGGCCAGCTCATAGTCCCGTTGTTGGCGAAGCGATCGGGAGAGATGGATAACACGCAGCGCAAAATCATAGCTCTTTGCAACGATGATACTCTCCTTCCCCATCTTGCACATCCTCTCGTAGTCTTGGAGACTTGTCGGCGCGCTCGTGACGATTTCCCCGTTTCAACTCAAAACTCAAAACTCGAAATTGAACTAAAAACTCGTCGGCTGCCGGCTGGGAATCGCCTCCACCACCACGGCGCGTCGCGGGGGAATCTGAACGGCAATGTCCTTGAGCGCGTCGCCCGACAGGCCCGCCGCCACTCGTTTCCCGCCGACCAGGACGTCGAACGGCCGGCGCGCGGACAGGTGATGGATGGCTAGGCGTGTCTCTTCGGCCACCTCGTTGGCATTGTAAACATGAACCATCCGACCGACCCGCTCGGCCAGGTCATAGCCGGCGGCGCGCGGAACGAGCACCAGGATGCGGTCGTTGTCGCACGAGGCCAATCCCCCGCCGAACGTCAGGTAGTTTTGCAGCGCCTCGACGCTGGCGCGCGGCGACTGTCGAATCTGGCGAAGCGGGTCTTCGTAGGCCACGTAGGGAAAACGCTGATAGGCGATGGCGGTGGGCAGGTCCTCGTTCGGGCGGGTCAGAGGTCGGCCATTCGGTGCGTGGCCTGTTCGCTGTCCGCGGGCGGCGGGAAAGACTCCGCAGAACGTGCGGCTGAGCAGCCAGATCAGATCGTAGAATCCCGCCGGGTTGTCGGGGCGAAATCCCAACCAGTAGGCCACACACCGCAGGCTGTCGGAGGATTCCATGGGTCCACACGCAAACGGTCGGCCCTGCTCGCCCGGATGGATGCCGGCAAACCCGCGAACGTCAAAATCGGCGTCCTCGGAATCGTTGTACACGCCATAGCACATCGAGACGAGATAGCGCGCAAACATTCCGGCCGTCTCCATGTGGCTCTCATCGTGACTGATCTGATAGGCGTTCAGATTGCAGACAATGGCGTGGCCGTAAGCGAGTGGAAGCATCCGGGCGCCGACCGCCGGGTCTTCCGATTCGCCGGCGCATGCGAAACGCCAGAACTCTCCACGGGCTGCTGCGTTGATCCGTTCGAGGCAGACGCGACCGGCGTCGAGCAACCGTTTGTCGCCCGACAGTTGACCCGCCAAAAGGTACGCTTCGCAATGAAAGACCTCGTGGCCCAGCTCCAGACCGGGGCTGTCGCCGCCTTCGGGTGGAAACGTCTCGAGCATGCGTCCGAGAACCTGGCGGACGGCGACGTGAAGCGCATCGTTGGGTAACGCTTTCAGGTAGCGAAGAAGAGGCAGGACCTCGAAAAACACCGGGCATGCCTGCCAACGCATCGGTTGCAGCTTCTCGATGACCTCCGCCAGGCGTTCAACCCAGCGTTCGCACACCTGGAGCAAGTCATCGCGGCGTATGACGTAGCCACGATAGCCCAGCATCGCCAGCCAGGGCGTCAGCGCCACCAACGAGAAATGCCCCGCGTCGGGACTTGTTCCTTCCACATAATCCACAATCCCCTGATCCGGCGAATAGAGTCCGGGCGTTCCGGCCCCCCCGATCATCTCCAGCAGCCAGGCATTGGCCTCGGCCAGGCTGACTTTCTTTTCGCGAACGCGTTGCTCGACCTCGACCGAGGCCGGCGCGAGGAAGTGGTGACGCAGGCTTCGCTCGAACGCCCCATAGTACCATCGGTCGAGCGCGCCGCCGGGCATCTCGGGTGAGAAGGCAATGGAGACGCGCTGGCGGTAGGTCGTGTCGCCATCAAAGAATACGTTGAGGTCGCTCTCCCGGTTGCACTGACTGTCCAGGGCGCCGACGAGAAACTCATAGGCTCGGAAGTCGCCGGTGGCGCCGGTACGCCTCACACCGATCGTACGGAAACAGCATGTATCCCAGTGGCCGAAGAGCGTCAGGTAGCGCTCATGGCTCAGTTCGACCGAGCTCGCCGAGGTCCGGTCGCTCGACCGAATTCGGACGCAACAGAACGGGGTTCGAACGGCCGACACGGCGAGCGCCACGGGGTCGTTTTGGACACCTGGCGACGGTTGTTTGGCGTGCGGGGTCACCCACTTGTCCTCGCGCCGCAGGGCAACCGGATGCTGACTGATCGCGCAGAGAACCTCCTCCCGCCCATCGTAGTCCGGGGGGGTCTCGAACCGGGTGAAGCACTCGAGCAGCTCGATCGTCTGCGCGGGGACGATTTCGGTGGTGATCGTAAAGCCCGGCCAGCGCATGTTGGCGCCCACCCAGACCGACCACTCGACCGGCACCCCGAAGCAGCTGTCCTGCCCGCTGAACCGCACAAGGACTTGCTCGGAGGTGTCCTCAACCACCTCCCAGTCGCTGGCCTTGGGGCGAACGTGGCCGAGCGAGAACCATTCGTGGTTCTTGAATCGCAGGACGCGCTGATCGCCGTGCCACATCCACAAGGGAACCCAGTAGTTGTCCTGGCGCTCGAATTGTGCGCGAATTTCGCCGTGACCGATTTCGAGACGTTCTCCGGCCACCCGAACATAGACGGTAAGCATCCGACACCCCCGATTGCTGGGTCGCCCATCGGCGTTTTCGGGTTCCTGACAGACACACCATCAAATCCATAGTCGCGATGCGTGCGGCGTGCAAATGGTAAATTCTGCACCCGCACCCCACGCCCCACGGCAGATTTCGATTGACGCTCAGACAGCGCGCCGGATAGTCGAACCCAGTGCGTTTGGGCGATGCCGGCGATCCGGTCTGTGGCGCGGGCGCTTATGACACGGGCCAGGGAATGGGGCAGAGGGCGAATAGCGCAAATGGGTCGAAGACGCCTCGTGATGCTTGGTTTCGTTCTGCTCACAATGTGGTTTCTGGCAGGCGCGTGCGGCCGCAATCCGTTGGACTTGCCGACGCCCGACCCGACGCCGATCCGTCCGTTCCCGTAACGGTGACGGCGAGTCGGGGAGGGATGGGTCCGCCGGCTTTGCATGCGAGCGAGTGGGATTGGCGGGATATTCAGACAGTCGCGCTCGGCGCGCAAAACAGCGATGAACAGGGACGTGATGAGTATGCGGCGGGATAGACTGAACCTGTTGGGATTCACGGCGGTATTGGCCGTGGCGTTGTGCGGCTGCGCGCGGATGCCCCGCGGCGATTGGCGAATCGAAACCGGTCGTGCGCGCGTGGTGGATGATCGCGGCGAACGCCAGCCCCGGATGGAAGCGGTCGCTCTGGCCCAACGCGACGCGCGCCTCAATCTGTTGCGCTACGTGGAAGCCATGCCGCTGCCGGAATCCAATCTGGTGGGCGATCATCTGGCCCAGGATGCGCTGATCGGGGTTCGGGTGCGGTCGCTCATTCTTACGTCACGCCAATTCGCGACGCGCTATCGCGGCGACGGCACGGTCGAGGTGGACATGGGCGTCAATCTTGACCAAATCCGACAGGTTGTACGGGGCGCCAAGCCCTGAAGCGCGACGCGCTTGTTCCGGCGCCCGACCGTTATTCCCGCTCGCGATTCATTCGCCAAATCTCATTCAGCCCGCGAAGCGTCAGGAAGGGATCGTACTGGGTGATGTAACGCGAGGCGTCGGCAAACGGCCGACCCGCGCCGCCGGTGGCAATGACGGCGCACCGTTCCCCCATCTCCGCGCAAATCCGCTCAATCATCGCATCAATCGCACCGACCGTTCCGTAGAAGATGCCTGAACGGATACTTCGATCGGTCGAATCGCCGATGGCGCGGCCCGGGTCGTCAATCGAGACCCGCGGCAGACGGGCGGTTTTGGCATAGAGCGCCTCGGCCGACATTTCGGGTCCCGGCAGGATCGCGCCCCCCAGATAGGCGCCGTCGCGCGAGACGACGTCGAGCGTCGTGGCCGTGCCAAAATCCACAACAATGAGAGGACAGCCGACGATGTTCTTGGCCGCCACGGCATTGGCCAGTCGGTCGGCCCCAACGTCGTGCGGACTCTCGTAACGATTCTCGATGCCCGTCCGTGTCTCGGCATCCATGATCAGGACGTGCTCCCGCCCGACCAGGCGGGCCGCCAACTCGGCCCAGGTTGAGGTCAGGGGAGGAACGACGGAGGCCACAATGGCGCCTTTCATCTGGCTGCGCACGACGCTGCCCATGTCGAGGAGACGGTCGAGCGCGACCAGGTATTCATCGGCCGTGCGATGGAGCGCCGTCGCCAGCATCCAGTGATGGCGCAGCTCGGCCGCCTCAAAAAGCGCCAGGTTGGTGTGCGTGTTCCCGATGTCCGCCGCGAGGATCATGTCGGCCCTTGAAAGCAATGATGAATTATGAATGCTGAATTATGAATTTCAGAAGAACGAACGCGCAAGAGCGGAGGTCGAGATCATCGGTTGTCGGGGAGCGAGAGACTCTCTCCTCTTGTTCATCCCTCATCCTTCATCCCTCATCCTTCCGCGTTCATCGTTCCAGGTTCATCGTTCCGCGTTCATCATTCCGCGTTCTTCCTTCCACCTTCTTTGTCGAAGTGATTCACGTTGGCGCGGCCTACGTAACGGAAGTGCCAGGGTTCATCGGGAAAGCCGCGGCGGTCCGGCGGTCGGGCGCTCGCGTAGGACTGAATGAAACCGAACCGACGGCAATTGGCGCGCAGCCAGCGGCCTTCGGGCGTCGAGCCGAACCGCTCGTTCAAGAGATGAAGTCCCTCGTCGCCGACGAGGTCCACGGTTGTGCCCAGCTGATGCTCGCTGTGGCCGGGCCGCGCCACGAGGCGTTGCTCGATGCCCGCCGACTCGATTTTCCGGCGGCAGAGCCAGGCCTGCGTGGTCACCGAGCGATAGGCGGAGAGAATGTTGATCGTGAGGCCGGCTTCGCGGCGGGCGGCATCAAGCATTTGCACACACGCCTCGGCGGCTTCGGCGCGCAGCCGCTGCGGTTCGTCGTTGTAGCGGTAGCGCGGGGGCAGAGGCACGAGGTCGGTCGGGCGATAGTCCGCCGGCAGACCGTCGTAAGGGCCGAGTCTCTCCTCGCCAATGGGCAAGTTCCCACTGGCCGCATTCTCGGGGGCGACGCGGCGGCAGTAGGCCAGAGCAACCCAGAACGGGTCGCCGGTCGCGCGCGATCGCAGGCGAATCCACTCGGTCCCGAACGGCGTCACTTCGACCGTCTCGGCGGAGAATACCTGGCCGGCGCGGGCGACCCGCGCAATGGTCGTGGGCGCCGGCAGCGGCAGCTTGTGCACCGGCGCGCCGTCATACCAGCACGTCCAAAGGTCGTTGGCCTTCGAGGCCGAGGTCGGCCCGGCGGAAGACGCCGTTGGGAGGACTCGACCGATCTCGAAGGCGGCCGTGTGCGAGGATGCGATCATTGGCGCCAGCCACAGCGCCAGTGCGGCGATAAGACTTCTACGTCTCATGCGATCTATCTCTTCGGCGGCTCAACGGTTACTGGGACATCCCCCTCATTTGCCGCCGTGAACCATTGTCTATACACGGTGCGCCGCTGCTACACCCGCTCCCAGATCGGCGCGATGCGCGAGCGGCCATCCTCGCCCAACACCACCGGTGCGATTCCCGCGATTTCGCACAGCCAAGTCAAGGGCCGAACGTAGTTGCCCGCCACCCCGAGCACGTGGTTGCACGGGAATGTGGTCAGAAATTCGTCGAACGAGCAACGCAGCCGGGCGTGGACGTGCGGCCACGTCGGATTGGTCTGCTCGTTGAGCGCCTTTCGTTCCTTGGCCGACAGTTCGACGCTTTCGCCGCGCATGATGACCATGAACGGCTTTTCGTTCCACAGGCCCAGGCGCGCAAACGTCATTTCGCCCGGCGCGGCATCGAATTCGACCGACGCGCCGCCGGCCTTGAAGTAGAACGCCAGCGCCGGATGAAGATGGACTTTCGCAAAGTTCTCTTTGGGGTCCTTGCTCTGGGCCGCGTACCAGGAGGCGTGGTTGCCGCTGTTGCACCAATCCCACAGGTCCTTGTCGGGATGATAGAGCCGGACATCCATGAAGAGGGTCGGCAGCCCGCCGCTGACGTATTTCATCAATTGCATCGTTACGGCCGCATAGGCGTCGGCCTCGGTCGCGCACACGGTCGGTTCTTTGCGTCCGCGCCAGTCGTAAGGGTCGTTCATCAGCATTTCGGGCACGTCGCCGAGGCAGACATACTCGGTCAATTCGCGCTGACCCTTGAGGCCGCAGAAATCAAATCCTTGTTCCTTGTTGACCGCCTCCATGGCAAGGTAGAGTCGAATCTGGGTTTTCAGAGTCTCGGGTGTCAGCATCTTGCCGTCGTAGAGAATGCGATCGCCGAGCATCTTCTCGAACCATCGAAAGCCGCGCTCCACCTGCTTGTTGTCCACCGCTTTCATCTTCTCGACCAGCCACAGCTGGTCAATCTGATACGCCGTCGTGCCGAACGTCTTGAGCGTCGCGGTCAGATGCCAGAAGCCCGTCTCCATGCCCATCGAGTGGCCGCCGTAGAGGCCGAAGACTTCGTTGCGGATCGTCGTCAGGGCCTGCGCGGCGCGCACCCAGTCGGCGACCGCCTCGCACGTTTCGGGGTCGTCCATTTCGCCGACGATTCGGTGGGTGCGGATGCCGGCCTGTCGCAACGCGCCGTCGGTGGCCAGAAGGCCCACGTTGCCGGGGAAGGCGCCGTTGTTGTTCGACAGGCTCAGGATCGGGAGGTCGCGCCCGACGCTGTTGATGAAGGGCCAAACGAGATACGGGAAGTTCCACACGTTGTAACACATAACGACGGACTTGCAGTTGGCGCGCGACAGCTCCTCGCCGACCTTCTGCGCGACGCGCGTCGAGGTGATGATCTCGGAGCCGACGACAATCTCCGGCGTCGAGCCATCGCAGTTCTTGAGGTTCTTCTTCAGAATCTGTGCCCACTTCTGGACGACCTTCATGTTGGCCGGATTGTTCTCCCGCCACACGTGCTCGCGCTCGTCGTTGAGCATTGCGATCCCAATCGGTGTGCTTCGCATCGTCGCTCCCTCCTGCAAGACGTTCGACCGTGTTTTTAGGATTTGCCCCGGCGGCGCGCAACAAGTTTTTCGAGTCTTCGGAGTTGACTTCTCTTCTGGAAAGCAAGATTCAACGTCATAGGCACGACAAACGGCTCCGGGCGCAGAGGGAATCGCATGAGAATCCGTCGCAAGACCGTGTGGGGAATCTGCGGCGCGGCGCTTGTCTTGGCGGGAGCGCTCGTCGTGCTCACCATTCAAGGCCGACGCAATCGGGACAAGATTCCCGGCGTGTATCTTGCCGATGGCGGCGTGGCCTGCCTCGTAATTGGCCGAAACCTGGAGGTCGAAAAGAACTATCTTTATGCGAATACCGAGTTCCGTATCTCGGCTGCGAAGATCGGGCAAGGATTTCGCCTGGACGGCACGTACCCTTCTTCGGGCCCATATGGCTTCGAGTGGGATCTTGCCTACAGCTTCTCACCTTCGCGTACAAGGCCGGGAGACTGGGACCTTGTCGCCTTTGGACCCAACGAGCTGTACTCGTTGCCACGCGCGATGATCTGGATACGAATGGTTCGACAAGCACTCGCCCTCGGGCATACGCTGTGCGATCCCCTCACGCGCACTGTGCCCTGTCTCTGTCGAGTGGATGACCCGAACGTGGCGGAGTATTTTGGTCTGCAATATGACAATCAGAATCCGAAAGCGGCGTTCGAAAAGGCCCGATTGCTACTCGAAAGACATCCCGACGATCCCCATATCCGCGCGCTCTATTTGAGCGCCGCAGCCCTCAACAACGACACAAGCGAAGTGGCCCGCCGATGGGAAGAATGGAAACCGCAAGTCGAGGACCCGGCCGATCCCTGTTTGGCCTACGCGAACAGAGAAATGGAGCGGTGGCTTCGGTCGCGTCGGCTGTCTGCTGCCGGCCGCAACGCCTATGACCTTCTTCAAAAGATTCGCGACTCCGCGCCTGACGTCCCGCCGTGGCCGGGTGTGCTTTCCGTGATTCTTGCGTGCGAAGGATACGTGCCTGACTGGTTCTCGGGTTTCGAGCTGGACAGACGCCCGCCGCATCTGACCGGCTTGACTGATCTCGCAAGGCATCTTTGCGCTTTCGCGTTGCTCGATATGTTCGAGGGAAACGGGCAGGAGAGTCTTTCCATTCTCGCGGCGATCCATCACTTGGGCCAGCTGATGTCCGAAAGAGACAATCTTTTGGAAGTAATGCTTGGAATCATTTTCAGAGGCATCTCCCTCGAGGGTCTGAAGGTCTATGCTTTGAATTGCGGCAACAACGGATCGGACTTCAAAGAACTGTGGGAAGTGCTCGAGCGATTGGAAAGAAATGGGGGGGCCGTCGGGCCAGGCAAAATCCGAACCAGAGAAATGTCCTTCGGGGACTATCTGCCACAAGACTTCAGCATAGTGGAGCCACGCATTCAAGACAAGAAGATCGCTGAAACCGAGTTTGATCTTCTTCGCATGGCGACGGCGGCAAGATTTCGCCTGGTCACGCAAGGAGTCTTCCCGAAGAGCAACGAGGAATTTGCGCCGTTGCTGCCGCAGGGACCGCCCAGGGATCCGTTTGGCGACGGGCCGCTGCGATTCCGCATGACCACCGACTCTCTGGTGTGCTACAGCATCGGGCCGGAGGAAGACGACCGGACGCGGAGTGAGATTTCGATCAAAGTCCCCCGAGTGCGCGAGTATCCTTTTCCCCGCGGCGGCGTCCGTGCGACAAGCGTCGAAGACGTGGCGCGCCAGTTTCCCAACGGATTGCCCATAGACCCGTGGGCAAACTGCATCGGAACAACCGTCACGACGACGGGTGACGTTCTTGTCTATAGCGGTGGACCCAGCGGGCCTGGGTCCTCCGCTGTATATGGGGACTTTGAGGATTGGCTCACCGGCACTTCGCACGCCTTGACGCTTCAATACGACCCCACAAACGGCATCTCAAGTCCCGGCGGCCTGTTCATTCGACTTCCGCGCCGGTAGGACCGGCTGCCCATTCCTCCCAGATTTGCCGGTGATTCACTGAGGTTCTTCTCGCAAGGCGGCGGAATTGCGCCCCGGAGGCAGATCGGGGGAACGTCACGCCTTGTCCCAGACGGCGTCAATCTCTCCGGCGAGCTGGCGGCGGACGCCCTCTTCAAAAGAAATGGGATTGAAGCCCAGATCGCGTCGCGCTGCCGAAATGTCGAACGCGCGGTCTTCGCCGAAGCGCTGGATCGTCTCGGTCGTCACGCGGGGCCGCCGCGCCGCAGCCTGATAAGCGCGTACGGCCAGCAGGATCGGCCCTTGCGGCAGCGGGATGAACGTCACGCGCCGTCCCAACGCGCCCGCGATTGTTTCGATCATCCGGCGATAGGTCATTGGCTCGGGCCCCGCGAGCGTATAAGCAGTGCGCGCCGTCGCGGGCCGCTTCAGCGCCTCGATCAGCGCCCCGACGACGTCGAGCGTGAAGACCGGCTGGACCAGGTTGTCGCCCCGGCCCACCAGCGGGAACCAGCGATGCCGCCTCAGCCACGCGATCAGGCGCGAGATGTTGTTATCGCGCCCGCTGCCGTAAATCATCGAAGGCCGCAGAATCGTATAGTCGAGCGCGCTCGCCTCGATTGCTGCTTCGCCATTCTCGACCATGCGTTTGGTCGGGCAGTCGAACTTCGTGAAGCGGCGCGTCGAAGAGAAGAAAATGACGCGGCGGATCCGGGTCTTCGCGCAGGCGGCGATCAGCAACGGCGCAAAGCGAATGTGCGCGACCTGCACGACGGCCTCGACGCCAGCGAGCGCCGCCCGCAGGCTCTCGCCGTTCTCCAGGTCGCCGCGCGCGTATTCCACGCCCGACGCGGGCAAGAACCGCTTTCCCTTGTCGCTGTGGAGGAGACAGCGGACGTCATGCCTTTCGCGAACCAGTGCGTGCACGGCGAGGCTGCCCGTCTGACTGGTCGCACCGGTGACAAGCAGTTTCATCGCGTCCCTATTTCTTCGGATTCTTCAGGCGGGCCGTTCCGGTCGTTACGCCCTCGTAGGGGATTTCAAGCCGGTGCTTGTCGGGGGCGCCGGTCCACCAACGGTCGAGGCCGTCGAGCCAGCGGCGGAGAATGTCGAGCGAGTTCTCCAGTTTCGACAGCGAGCGGTTGAGATCGGCATAGGCCTGCGGGCCCAGCGCCACCTCGGCCAGCGGGCTTTTTCCCTGGTCAATGCGCGTGAGAATCCCCCCGAGGTGGACGGACGCCGAGGTCAATCCCTCGATGGTCCGGCGGGCGTTGGCGCGGTTTTCCGCCAGGATGCTGCTGGCCGTTGCGAACAGCTGGCCGGCCCGGCTGGTGGTTTCGTCAATCCGGAGAGCGACCGAGTTCAGGCGGTTGACCAGCAGGCCGCCGCTGGTTCGGACATCCTCAATGGCGGCATTGATTCTTTTGCCGGCCGCGGACACGTCGCGCAGAAACGCCGTCACCGTAGTGTCCATGCGGTCCATGAGGCCGTTCAACTTCGCCGTGACCGTTCGAATGTCGCGGATGGTCTCCGTAATGTCGGAAGAACTGGCGCCCAGCAACAGATCAATTTTGACGGTCGTCGAGCTGGCTGACTCGAGAAGACGGGTGAGCGCCTGGCGGTTCCTTTCTTCCGTCAAAATGGCCTTCAGCGCGGCCATGCTGTCCTGAAGATCGCCGACCACGGCGGGGGTCTGGCGGATAAGCTCGTTGAGGTCCATCGTCTCGACGCCGTAGATTTCCTCTTCGGGCTGCAATTCCGTTGCGCTGGGGCTGGTGTCCTCGATGCTCAGTTCGGTTTCCCCCACCAGGCCGGCCGAGATCACCCGGGCCTGTGCGCCGCGGTGGATCGCCGTCCCCTTCTTGAGCATCAGGACGGCGCGGACGGGAAAATTCTGGCGTTCGCTCGACTTGATCTTGCGCACGTCGCCGACGACGACGCCGCGAAACAGAACCGGCGCGCCCTCTTCGAGCCGCTTGACGTCCTTGAAGAGAGCATCGAGGCGATACTTGCTGGCAAACAGCGTGGACCGTTTCAGGTTGGCCGTGACGACGATCAAGATCGCCAGGGCCACCAGCGTGACCAGGCCTACAATCACTTCGATCTTTCGGTGGCTCATGGCTTCCACCCGTTTGAAGATTTCGGATTGCCGATTTCAGATTGCGGAATGCGGAATGGGGAAGGCAAGTCCTGAGTGCTGCGTCCTGAGTCCTGAGTGCGGCCCGTGGATTTCAGATCACAGATGCTCATTTTGCTTTTCTCCAACCTCCCGCCTCCCACTTCCAACCTCTTGTCCTTCACCCGACGGCCAGCGGCTCGGCGGTGATCGGTCCCTCGGCCAATCCCAAGACGAACTGCCGGACAATCGGGTTCGACGTGTTGCGGATTTCGTCGGGCGACCCCGTCTCGATGATTTGTCCCTCGTGAAGCATCGAAAGGCGGTCGCCCACCTCATAGGCGCTGGTCATGTCGTGCGTCACGACGATCGAGGTGACGCCGAGCTTGCGCTGCGTGTCGCGGATCAGCTTGTTGATCGCGTCGGCGTTGATCGGATCAAGGCCCGTCGTGGGTTCATCATAGAGCATGACGGCGGGACTGGCGGCCAAAGCGCGCGCCAGTCCGACCCGCTTCTTCATGCCGCCGCTGAGCTCTGCCGGCGTCAGGTGGCCGACGCCCGGCAGGTTGACCAACTCCAGGTTCTCCTCGACAATTCGGTCAATGTCCGTCGCCGAAAGCCGGCCCTGCTCGGTCAGGGCGAACGCCACGTTGTCGTGGACGTTCATCGAGTCGAACAGCGCCGCGCCCTGAAAGAGCATCCCGACCACCGAGCGCACCCGCGCCAGCGATTCCTTCTTTCGCCAATCCAGGCTCACCCCGTCCACCACCACCGTCCCGGCGTCGGGTTTCATCAAACCGATGATGTGTTTGAGCAGGACGCTTTTGCCCTCGCCGCTGCGGCCAATGACCACGCGCGTCTCGCCGCGCTCGACCGACAGGTCCACGCCGTCGAGAACGATCTTCGGCCCAAACCGCTTCTTCAGCCCGACGATCTCAATCATCGTTCCCGTTCCGACGCAACCACCTGCGACTTCGTCTTGCCGACAATGGCCAGCACAACACTTGCCGATGATTCTTTCGGCCCCCTCCGCCGAGGGTCAACAACAAAAGAAATCCGATGAGAACGCGGCTACGCCCGCTCGCATCGCGGAGGCGCCAAGGTTGTTGGTTGTAGATCTTACGGAGTGCCCGAAGGAATGGCGCGCTTGACCGCTTCGAGCAGTTCGACGGGCGAGAAAGGCTTGCGGATCAGGCACGTGCCGCCGCAGTCAAGCGCGGCCGAGGCGTCTTTTTCGGCCGACAGGACAAAGACCGGCAGGTCGCGCCGCCGCATCGTGTTGCGAATATGGTCGAGCAGCTGATAGCCATCCATCACCGGCATGGCGAGGTCGGTGATCACCAGCGCAAGGTCATTGTGCTGCTTGAGGCGCTCGATGCCTTGTTGGCCGTCCTCGGCCTCGATGACCTCGTAGTTGTCCATCTCCAGCGTCATGCGGACGACCAGGCGGATGCTCTCGTTATCCTCGACGACGAGAATTTTGGGTGGCATGACCTATCCCTTCCCCGCTGGCTGAGATGGGCCGCTGCCTTCGCCCGGCTGGATGCCGAAATGCTCGCGCAGATGCGAATCCAGCTCGCCCAGAAGGATGTCCATGTTATTATACAGCACGCTGCGCTGGTCGGCCGAGATTTCTTCGCGCCGCGCCATCTTCAGGAAGTCGCGCACGGTGACGACCGGCTGGACCAGTTCCTCGATCGTTTTCTTGTATTGCCCGCGAGGAGAGCCTTCGAGAATCCCCGCCAGTCCGTGAAACTTGTCCGAAACGACCAGGCCCGACGGCCCGCATTCGATCGCCCGCAGATCGCCGTCGCAGCGCGCGCCGCGCCCTTTGAGAATCGAGACGACCTTGCGCAACTCGCTCTCGATCTCGACCTGTCCGAGAAAGACCACCGTGTCGAACTGCGACAGACAACGGATGTCGCCGATGGCCGACCGGTCGGTGAGGCGGTCAATCTTCTGCGTCCAAAGCGCCGTCACTCCCCGCCGCGTCATCAGGTCGTTGAACAGAATCAGGTAGTCCTTGCAGCGCGAGGCTTCGGGCACGCAACGCTCGAAATCATTCAGGCTGTCTATGGCGATTCGCTTGATCGTGCGCTCCGCGATCGCGCGCTCGACCTGATAGAACATCTCGTCGAGCGGGCACGCCTTGGGGACGCGATGCCACAGCTCGACGCGGCCTTCGCGGACCGCCGCCTCGAGCGTTATTCCGCGCTGCTGCAAGATCTGGAGGAGATAGGCCGGCGGCTCCTCGAACGACAGCAGCAGGCCCGGCTCTCCCGCCGCCGCGCCCGCCGCGAGAAACTGGCACAGCACGGTGGTCTTGTGCGTCCCCGACACGCCGGCCACCAGCGACGGCACCCCCGCCGTGAAGCCTCCGTGCAACATCCGGTCGAGTCCCGGAATCCCGCTCGACACGCGGCTCAGACGCTGTTCGCCGAGGTCGCCCAGCCCCAATGGACGCGGCATAATGTGCGGAAACACCTCGACGCCTTGCGCCGTGAATTTGAACGGGTGCTTGCCGCCGAGATGATTTTGCCCGCGCGCCTTTCGCACCTCGACCGTTCGCTCGGGCAGCGGCTGGCCGGGCCGCAGCGCCAGTTCGAGGATCACGACGCAGTCCACCACGTATTCCTCGAAGTCAATCATCTCGTCGCCGCGGCTGCCCAGCTCGGCCGTCAGAATCGGGGTCAGGCCCATCGTCTTGAGTTGGTTGAGGAAGCCCATCAGGAGCGTGCGCTGAACCATCGGGTCGTTCGAGGCGCGCTTGAAATGGCTGACGCTGTCCACGAGCACGCGAACCGCGCCGGTGCGATCCATGGCCTCCTGGATGCGGCCGACGACCAGGCTTTCGAGGTGGGAGGCAATCGGCACGAGGTCTTCGGGCGCGACAAACAGCGTTTCGAGCTTTCCGCCGGCGGTCAGCTCGTCAATGTTCCAGCCGAAACTCTCCATGTCGCGGCGGAACTGTTGAGGGAACTGATCGAACGAAACCACCAGCCCCGGTTCGCCAAACTCGAGGATTCCGTTTCGGATGATCTGAAAGCCGACGGTCGTTTTGCCCGAACCCGGCGGCCCTTTGAGCAGGATGGCGTTGTGATAGAGAAACCCGCCGTCGAGAAGGGTGTCCAGTCCCGCGATTCCGGTTTTCATCCGACCTTTCATGGCCCTTCTCCCGTAGGACAGGTTGCCAACCTTGCCTGCCTAGAACCCGGCGATGATGCCGCCCCTGTCGCCGGTGGCGGCCACGCCCTTGACCGCGCGCTTAAACGCAAACTCGTCGTCGCACTCCGACATCGCTTCTTCGAGCGTGACTTTCTTGGCGTTCACTAAGTCGGCCAGCGCCTGATCGTACGTCTGCATGCCGTCCTCGCGGCCTTTGATCACGGCGCCAACCTCGAAAATCCGGTTCTCGCGGATCATCTTCTGGATCGAAGTATTGCAGACCATGATCTCGAGCGCGGCAATGCGGCCCTTGCCGCTGGCGCGGCGAACCAGCCGCTGCCCGATGGCCGCGCGCAGGTTGGTCGCCAGCATGTCGCGGATCAGCGCGTGCTCCGTCTCGGGGAAATTGGCGATGATGCGCTCGATCGTGTGCGTGGCGTTGGTCGTGTGCAGCGTGCTGAGAACGAAGTGGCCCGTTTCGGCCGCCTGCATGGCCACCGTCATCGTTTCCGGATCGCGCATCTCGCCGATCTGGATCACGTCGGGGTCCTGGCGCATGGCCTGAGTCAGACCGACCGCGAAGTTGCCGACGTCTTTGCCGACCTCGCGTTGGCTGACCGAGCATTTCCTGTTCTGGTGAACGTACTCGATCGGGTCTTCAATGGTGATGATGCAGCCCGCGCGCGCGCCGTTCACATAGTCGAGCATCGCCGCCTGAGTGGTGGACTTGCCGCTGCCGGTCATGCCGGTGACCAGGACCAAGCCGCGCGCGAAATTCGCAATGTCGCGGATCGCTTCGGGCAGCTCGAGCTCTTCGATCGTGGGAATCTTCAGTGGGATCGCCCGCGCCGTGATGTGCAGGCGGTCGCGCTCGTAGTAGGCGACGACGCGATAGCGGACCTCGGGGAGGGGCTGCCAGGCGAAGTCCACCCCGCGGCGCTCTTCGAGAACCTGGGCGTCGCGCTCCTTTCCGCTGATCGCGCGGAAGACCTCGCGCAGGGTTTCGCTGTCGAGCGGCGGGTGCGTGACGGGCCGCAGAATGCCGTCAATCCGAAGGTAAGG